>JAABUQ010007973.1_pt1 | contig 15040 bp, 13 predicted proteins | sample 5560001 | NCBI WGS metagenome assembly JAABUQ01 (sample SAMN10711888, study PRJNA513371) | rock metagenome | isolation source: Antarctica rocks | place: Antarctica: Victoria Land, Finger Mt nord | collected 2015-12-18 | reverse complement strand
GCACTAAGCTGGTTGTAGCTCATAGGGAGGTCTTGAAGTTGTGGTAAACATCAGACTACCTCTATGAGTCCCTCACGGCAGGACTTCTAGGTGATGCACTTCATGCTTGAACTGGCGCAGTCTTCAACCTGTTGTTGATAATGCATCAGTTTAATCAATTATTCTCTTCATACACCTAGAGCATAATCAAACCTTGCCGAGCCCCAAGAGTCACAGCTTCGGTGCGGCTTTTAGCATTAAGCTTAGTGAAAATTGATGAAACATGAAACTTTACAGTATGTTCGGAGATTCCCAAGCGCCGCGCAATTACTTTATTACCTAATCCCTCTGCAATCATATTGAGAACTTCAATTTCTCGCGGTGTCAGCGCGACTAAAGGTAGAGGTAGTTCGCGCCCTACCAATGGTGAGAAGCCAACTAGAGAATCAATTGCATCAGGATGCAGCACTATCAGTCCTACCCTTGCTGCCAAAATAGCTGCTATAATCTCCTCACCCTCTGCACGACGTGGTAAAACTGCCTGTACACCCAAGCGTATAGCCTCAATTGTCCACTCACTTTGAGGGGCGTTAACTAGGATGACAACAGCAGATTCTTGTTGAGCAAGCCTCAGTGGCAGTAATTTTTCTGCTATGGATTGGTCGTCATCTAGCTCTAATTCCAGGAGTACCACATCAGGTTGCAGTTCTTCAACCAGAGCCGTCAGTGTGTCTGTCCCGATCGCACTACCCACTACTGTCAGCTCTACATGGGCAGAGACTAGAACTAACAACCCCGCACGCACAATGTTATCAGTGGCGGCAACCAGAACACTAATTGCGCCCTGGGCTACCACTTTATTCCTCCCAATTTGGTCGTTCACCTACAGCGATCGCGAGTTCAATCACTGTACCACCACGGATAATCTGAGCGGGAATCACTTTACTGATGCGATCGCCACCCAGCAGCGCTTGCACCTCACTTGTGTCGCTCACACAAATACGATCGAGCGCTATAATTACATCACCAATCGTCACACCAGCTTTTTGCGCGGGACTATTCGGTTCAACATTGACCACAATCACCCCTCCTTGAACCGCTAAAAGTAGCCTCTCTCGGAGATAATTAGATATAAGTACTGGCTGCATTCCCAAACCTAGATAACCTCGAACGATCGATCCTCGTTGCAGCAACTGATCGACTATGCGGTTAACTGTGGTACCAGGGATACTCAACACTGTGCGGCGCGGTCCTAATATATTAATACCTATAACGCGACCAGAGACATCGACTAGTGGACCACCGCAAAAGCCTGGGTAGAGCTTCAAGTCAAGGCGGAAAAACTCCTCATCTCCACAGCCACTCTTGGCACTCACAATGCCAAAACTAGCGGAAAGAGCCTTAATACGTCCAATAGCAAGTACTATGTGACCAACCTTGAGTAGCGAGGCATCTCCAATCTCAGCTACTGGAAAATCCGCTCCTTCTAGCTTGAGTACCGCCAAGTCTGTCCGAAGATCGTGCCCTACCAAAGTAGCAGGTATAGTACTGCCATCCGGCAGGGTGATATTAATCTCCTCTTCCCGCCTAAGTGCATAGTCAGTGGTAACAATTACACCAGAGCGCCAGTGAATACCACTTGCTATCATCCGCTGCTGACTATTAACCGCAACGACAGCGTTACCTAAGAGTTCGACAGCCGCCGCTAAACCATTAGACAGCAAGGCGTTGACTCCTGCGGATGAGAATGAAGACATGCCACTCCTCCCAGAATTGGCTTGAGCCGACTAGCTATTCATTCAAGCTGTTTTTCGCTCTATTGGCACGCGCTTCGGCACTTGCCATGACCTCATCCATTTTTTCTATCATCTCCCCAGGGTAGTTTTCTAAAACCTTGGTAGAGAGAGAAACTCGACCTTTTCCTTCATCTAAGTCAATAATTACTGCCTTAATCGATTGACCTGACTGGAATACTGCTGGCAAGGAAGCGATATAGTTTTGGCTAACCTGCTTAATATGTAGCAAAGCACTGATCCCCTCTAGAGCGATAAAAACACCAAAAGGTTTAATGCCTGTGATTTTACCTTCAACCAACTGACCGAGTTCCAGTTGACTGAAACCAGCAGAGCGAGTTGCTAAACGATTGGAGAGTACTAGCTTGTTGTTATTTAGATCGACTTCCAAAAAGACGGCGGTCAGCGTTTCACCTTTAAGTGCTTCTAGGTTATCTCGCTCAACCAAGTGCGATCGCGGGATAAACCCCCGCAACCCCTTCACCTCGACTGTCACACCCCCCTTGTTTACCCCATTGACTCGCACTTGCACCGATTGACTACTTTCCTGCATTTGAGCCAAATCTTCCCAGATGAGCTTAATTTCCAGTTGACGACGTGAAAGTGTTACCTGACCTTCAGCATCCTGCTCTTGGATAATTATGAACTCTTGTTCTGTTTGTAATGGCAATAATTGCGCTAAGTTCGTGACTGGTTTCAACGCTGCCTCGTTCAGTGGCAGAAAAGCTGCGGATTTACCACCAATATCAACGTAGGCACCATCACTTTCATATTGATACACCTTACCACGGACTACCTGACCTTTTTGAAAATGATAGTCGTGTTGTTCGAGGGCTTTAGCAAAATCGTCCATTGAAAAGGACGGCTGGGCAGTGGGAGTTGGTATCGATTCAGGATTCATGTCAATAGACGAGTAAGGATTAGAAAAATGTTATATGGACTTCTGACAAAAGCCCCGCACAAGGTTAAAGGGAAAATTAATTTAACCTTCTCAAAAACAACAAACAAGAGTACTTTGGCTCATCTTCCTCAGTTTACTCGGCTACCAGTGTACTCTGGAAAAGTTGTTTTACTTGATTCCAAGCATCAGCAGCAGCATCGGGATGATAACTGGCGCGTTGGTCGCAAAAAAAGCCGTGTTCTGCTCCAGAATAGCAAAAGACTTTATGGGGAATTTGATTTTTGTCTAATTCTGCTTCTATTCGATCTACCTGCTCTACTGGAATGCTAGCGTCTTCCATCCCAAAAAAGGCATAGAGAGTGCCATTAATTTCTGCTGTCCGAGTTATGGTAGGCAAACCACCGCCGGGAGTCCGACTGGTAATGCCAGCACCATAAAAAGAAGCAGTGGCTTTAATTTCTTTTAGAGTAGCAGCCAGGTAAGCAACATGACCGCCAAAACAGAATCCAATGCAACCAATACTATCTTTGTTGACTTGGGGTAGTTGTTTAAGATAGTCAATTGTCGCTTGGATATCGCTTAATAGTTCTGATGCCTTGGTTTGTTGTACATAACCTCTGCCAATTTCTAGGTCTTTTGGGGTATAGCCAGTAGTAAAACCAGGTGCCTGACGTTGAAACAAAGCTGGGGCAATCGCGACATAACCTGCTTTCGCTATCCGTTCCGTTACTTCCCGAATGTGAGTGTTAACACCAAAAATCTCTTGAAGAACTACAATAGCTGGGTATGAACTATCTGTCGGGTAGGCGAGATATGCCGCAATTTGGATTTCGCCGTTGGGAACTTGAATATCACTGGTGTAAATTTCTTGATCTGTCATGATGATTTGTCTGGGGTTGTACAATGCTCAAATAGGTAGCTAATATCTTGAGTCCATCGTCAAATAGTAATAAATGACGAGTAGCCGACGACTTGACGGAAGTAAGATTCTGACACAATCGGCACAGGTTCCGCGATTAGGAATTTAGGCAGGCTTACTTTCTGCCAAGAGCATAGAGGTTTGGTCATGGTTCAGTTTCATATCCAGCCAGACAGTGACATTCCCGCATCAACTCAACTGTTCAATCAGATCATGTTTGCGATCGCTTCTCGGCAATTTCCCCCTGGTCACAGATTACCCAGCACTAGAGCGTTAGCGATGCAAACTGGTCTGCATCGTAATACTATCAGTAAGGTATACCGACAATTAGAAGAAACTGGGCTGGTAGAAGCACAAGCAGGATCTGGCATTTATGTCCGCGCTCAAAGTCCAGGCGAACCGCCAATCGATTCTCCCATCCTAGATCAATATCCCCAAGCTTACAAAATTGTCCAGCAAAGCCTGAATGAACTACTCAATCTGGGATGTTCGCTCAATCAAGTGCGGGAACTTTTTTTTGCTGAAATTGACTGGCGACTACGCTCGATCGCTCAGGTTTTAGTGACGGTACCAGCAGATGATATTGGTGTGGGAGAGTTAATGGTAAATGAACTCGAACAATCGCTGTTGATCCCAGTGCAGTTGGTACCGATGGAGGAGTTGAGCCAAGTCCTGAATCAAATGCCTTCTGGTACAGTCGTAACTCATCGTTGGTATCAGCGCCAAGCGGAGGAAATTGCTACGCCGCTCTCGGTACGAGTGATTCCGGTTGATATTTACGACTACGCTCAAGAAATCGAGCTGATCAAAAACCTACCCAAAAATAGTTGTGTTGGTATGGTAAGCCTCAGTGCTGGTTTACTCCGCGTTGCCGAAGTTATTATCCATAGTCTGCGTGGCGAGGAACTACGAGTGATGACAGCTCAATTAGGAGATGTCTACAAATTAAATGCAATTGTCAAAAGCGCCCAACTGATAATTAGCGATCGCGCCAGTTTTTCGGCTCTTGAAGCTGCCGTTCAAGCTGCGAGAGAAGATATAATTCGTCCACCAAAACTATTTCATGGTGAAAATTATATTGGTGTCCAATCAATTAATTTGCTCAAGCGAGAGTTAGGTTTAGGCTAAATAGTTAATCGCCCGACAAAAACTTACGTACCAGATTGAGGTAAGTGTCTGGATCTTCCAACATGGGGAAATGGGCTGTGTCAGGCATCAAGGCAAACTCAATTTTGTCATTCATTGCTGCGGCTTGCCGTCCCATCGAAGCCGGAATAATTCGATCGTATTCTCCAGCAATCAGTAGGGTTGGTACTGTAATGCTGGCAAATTCTTGCGGCATCGACTCGGCAGCGTGCTTACTAACTGAGGTAAAGATTGTACCCAAAGCAGCTTCGTAATCGGCTAGGAGAAAATCTTCTAAAAAAGCCCGACGTAGAGATGCAGGAATGGGGCGATGCAAAAATCGTGCCATAAATATCCGATCTGCTAGGGGGAGCTTTCCTAGCCATCGGGGACGAAACTTAACTACATAGCCACCAAACTGATAAAAGGTAGCAAAAGCTTTCTCGTCGTACTCAAAAATGCCACTACAAGTCAAAATCGCTTTTTTCACTCTTTGTAAGTGGGTGTTGAGAAATAATGTAGCAACAGAAGCTCCCATAGAATGAGCATTAAGGTTAACCTGCTCTAGATCCAATGCGTCCATCAGTGTGGCTAAATCTTCAGCATATGCTTCTAACTCGTATGTCAGATCGGCAATTGCCGTTGATTTTTCTGATGGCACCTGCTCTGCTACCGAGGCAGCAGCTTGTGGTATGGGCGATCGCCCCAAAGAACGCCCAAATCCTCTCAAATCGTACAACAGACAATCAAATTCATCGCTCAACGCCGTAGCTGTGCTTTGCCAGTACCTACATGAACCTGCCCAGCCATGAATAAATATGATTACGGGCTTTTTTTGAGCATTCGTTGGTGTCCGAATCCACTCGTAGTAATGCTCAACGCCGCGAACTGAAATCCAAGGCATGATTTTTTAAGCAGATTCTGGCTTTGGTATTGAGGATGGATGGACGATGAGTTCAGCCGTCGAGCGTTTTTCTACCATTTCTCGTGTCACTGTGCAACGAGTTACATCTTTGCGTGATGGCAATTCATACATTACCTCTAGCATCAGCTCTTCCACAATCCCCCTGAGCGCTCTAGCACCCGTCTTGCGGCGGTAAGCTTCTTTAGCGATCGCTCCTAGTGCTTCCGGCTTAAACTCTAGTTGCACATTGTCCATATTCAACAGCTTCTGATACTGCTTGACTAAAGCACTACGTGGTTCAGTCAAGATTGCAATTAAAGCTGCTTCATCTAGCGGTTCTACCACTGCCACCATTGGAACGCGACCGATGAACTCTGGGATCATACCGAATCTCACTAAATCATCCGGCTCCAGATTTTTCAAAATATCCGCATTCCGTTTTTCCTTCGATTGCCCTTCACCTGGTTGAATAAAGCCTATTGACTTTTTACCAACCCGTTGCTCGACTACCTTCTCTAAACCAACAAATGCACCGCCACAGATAAACAAGATATTGCTTGTATCAATTTGAATACAATCTTGATAAGGGTGTTTCCGCCCTCCCTGCGGCGGGACATTGGCAATTGTCCCCTCTAACATTTTCAGCAAAGCTTGTTGTACGCCTTCGCCAGAGACATCTCTAGTAATCGAAGGGTTTTCGCTCTTGCGGGCAATCTTGTCAATTTCATCAATGTAGATGATGCCCCGTTGTGCCTCTTCTATATCCAGGTCTGCCACCTGTAGCAAACGTAGCAAGATATTTTCTACATCCTCTCCCACATAACCCGCTTCTGTAAGCGTAGTCGCATCGGCAACAGCAAAGGGAACCTCTAAAATCTTTGCCAATGTTTGTGCTAACAGAGTTTTGCCACAACCCGTAGGACCAATCAGCAGAATATTAGACTTTTGCAGCTCTACCGAATCCTCTTGTCCGGTTTTGTTACTACCAGACTGGACTACACTTAACCGCTTGTAGTGGTTATATACTGCCACAGAGAGAACTTTCTTTGCCTCATCTTGACCAATTACGTACTCGTCCAGATGCTTTTTAATCTCTTGCGGCTTTGGCATCTGACTGAAAGAAAGATTGCCAGAACGAGCGCGTCGCTTTTGGGGAGTTTCTGAGCGAGGGGAAGCTTGGGGTGTTGTGGCATTCGAGTCTAGTAACTCTTCATCTAAAATTTCGTTGCACAAGTCAACGCATTCATCGCAGATGTATACTCCCGGACCAGCAATCAACTTGCGTACTTGCTCTTGAGACTTGCCGCAAAACGAGCATTTTAAATGAGAGTCGTACTTAGTAGGCATACCAACCTCATTAGTTCAGTGTGGTAACAGATTCACCCGCTTTGGGGAGATTTTGCCTAGAGATGACTTGATCGATCAAACCATAGTTTTTAGCTTCTGCTGCCGACATGAAAAAGTCACGTTCGGTATCTGCTTCAATTCTCTCTAAGGGTTGAGATGTATGATGAGCCATTAACTCATTTAATCTCCGCTTGTGGTAGAGAATTTCTCTGGCTTGAATCTCAATATCAACTGCTTGTCCCTGAGCGCCTCCCAACGGTTGGTGAATCATAATTCGAGCACTAGGTAGAGACATTCTTTTGCCAGCAGCTCCGGCTGTCAGTAGAAACGCCCCCATGCTAGCAGCTAGTCCAAAACAGATAGTAACAACATCAGGGCGAATTTGCTGCATTGTGTCATATATCGCCATACCTGCGGTTACTGAACCACCAGGAGAGTTGATATACATTTGAATGTCTTTCTCTGGATCTTCGGCATCTAGAAACAATAGTTGAGCCACGATTGAGTCAGCAACGGCATCATCTACAGGAGTTCCCAAAAATATGATTCGTTCTCGCAACAAGCGCGAGTAGATATCAAAGGCTCGTTCTCCCATGCCAGATTGTTCTACAACCATAGGAACAATGTTGCTAGGACCAAGGGAGTTAATCTCTAGTTGACTCAAAGAACTTGCGAGTTGATAATTAAATTGGGACACAACCATATTATTGTAACCGAGCTTGCTACAGTGATAGATGCCTATATCAAGCGATGAGATGAGTTTTGTTCTATCTTTAACTATTATGCCTTACTTGGAAAAGTGAGGGGCAGGGGAGCTGAGGAGGGGGAGAGAAGAGAGATAACTGGATTAGTAGATTTAGAGCAAGATTAGTTGATGCTCATTCAGTTCTTGCTTCAACAGTTAAATTACCTCGGCTCCTTTGCTTCCTATTCTTCTGTATTTACTTCCCCTACTGCCTCAATCCTCTGAGTTTCCTTGGTTTCTTCTGTGTTTGCTTCATTGATTTCCCCTACTTCTTCAGTAGTTCCTCCTAATGCCTCAGTTTCCTGGGAGGTTAAAACAGTCTTCTCAGCTTCTTCAGCTTCCTCCGGCGCAGTTACAAGCTCGACGGTGGCGTGTTCCTCTAACCAACTCAGGATTTTTTCAGTTAGAAGTTCCTCTTGAACTACTTCCCGCATCCGGTCTAGGTCAATATCTTTACCTTTATACTCGGTTCTCAGTTCTTTTACCCTCGCCTCAATTTCTGCTGACTCGACAGAGATTGATTCGAGTTTTGCCACTTCCTGGAGTGCCAGAGTTTGCTGGAGTTGTTGAACTGCCTCAGGACGAGACCGCTCTCTTAACTGCGGGATGCTTTCTTGAGTAAATAGTTTTTTCACGTCAATCCCTTGCCGACTCAACTGAACTGCCGTTTGGGTCAACATGTTATCTATCTCTTGGGCAATCATTGTCTCTGGCAATTCAACTTCTATATGCTGCTTTAGTTCGTCTACCAGAGCTTTGTGTAAATTTGCTTTAGTCTGGTTTTGTGCCTCTTCTTTAAACTTGGCTTCTAAGGAAGCACGTAATTCCGAGAGAGTTTCAAACTCGCTGACTTCTTGAGCAAATTCGTCATTGAGTTCTGGTAGTTCTTTTTCTTTTAGCTCTTTGAGCGTGATGGTGAAACTGGCAGGATGACCAGCTAAATCTTTTTGAGGATATTCTTTAGGGAATTGGACTTGGATTGTTTTAGTCTCTCCTAGATTCATCCCAATTATGCCGTCTACAAAACCTTCAATGAATCGCCCCTCCAGCAACTCTAATTGAAAGTCTGTAGCGACACCGCCTGGAATTTCTGGCATTGGGGTATCTGACTCATCACCTTCAGGTTTTACCAAATGACCTTGAAAATCGACTACAGCAACATCACTGCTCTGGGCTGAACGTCCTTCTACTGGGATCAATGTTGCCACTTCTGTCCGGTTTTCTTCTAAAACTTTTTCAACCCTGGCTGGGTCGTACTTGACTTCTTGTGCTTGGACTTGCAAACCATTGTACTGGCTCAGACGCACTTCTGGCATTACATCCACAGCCAGCGAAAATGTCAGCGCGGCTCCTGGATCGTACTTGCCGACTAACTCCTCAAACTCTGATTTGATTTGAGGTTGACCAATTGCCGCGATCGCTTCTTGTTTGAGGGCTTGCTCGATGCTATCTTTAATCAGTTCTTCTACTGCTGCCGCTTTGATGCGCATAGGACCGAGGCGCTGTAGCAATATTTGGCGAGGCACCTTGCCTTTGCGGAACCCAGGAATATTGGCAGCGCGGGCAAAGTCTTGAATGACTCGCTCGTATGCCTGCTTGGACTTCTCTGGCGGAATCTCAATTTCCAGACCAATTTGACTGGCGGGCAATTTCTCCTGGGTGACTTTCATGGGCAATTTTTCAGACAACCAACTATTTTAACTCTCTTTCAATATTACATCCGGCATGGACTCAAATAGCAAATTGCCTCTGTCGGGATCGCACTGTGCCGATTTGAGCTTCTGTTGGCGTGATATCCTGGTTTTACTACACATAATGTCTATCTCGCTCTTTTGGGCTTGGGTCTGTTATGCTGCTGGCAAAATCTAGATTCAGTTGAAATGTTAATTTTTCTTAAAAAACATGATAAACAGCAAAAAGTAAACTAGATTGCGAAACTACCAATCGATGTAATTCAAATTTATTAAATTACTTCATAATTGCTGATTAAGTTAAGTTATTTGAGTTCAATTCACTAAAGATTCCACTAATTAATTTTGTTGAGATGGAGGAAGGCGATTTGAAAAAATCTTACAGTGTGGCGATTTTGGGAGCTACTGGTGCAGTGGGTGTGGAGCTATTGGAACTACTGGAAAAGCGTAATTTCCCTCTGGCAGATTTAAAACTTTTAGCGTCACCGCGCAGTTCTGGTCAAAAGCTACAGTTTCAGGGAAAGAATCTACTTGTCGAGCCAGTGAGCGATCGCTCTTTTGACAACGTAGATTTGGTTTTAGCTTCGGCTGGAGGTTCTGTATCTAGAAAATGGGCACCTGTTGCTGTTGCTGCTGGGTCTGTGGTAATTGATAACTCTAGCGCCTTTCGCCTGGAAGAACGGGTACCATTGGTAGTGCCAGAGGTCAATCCATCAGCGCTTGACCATCATCGGGGTATTATTGCTAATCCTAACTGCACCACAATTTTGATGGCGGTAGCAGTCTGGCCTCTGCATCAAATTAGAGCCGTCAAACGCATCGTCGCGGCGACTTATCAATCTGCTAGCGGAGCAGGTGCTAAGGCAATGGAAGAAGTCAAAACCCAAGCAAGGGCAATTTTACAAGGAGAGCAACCAACCGCAGAAATATTTCCTTACCCATTAGCTTTCAACTTATTTCCTCATAACTCTCCTTTGAATGAACTAGGGTATTGTGAAGAAGAAATGAAAATGGTCAACGAAACACGTAAGATCTTTGGTGCCCAGCATCTAAGAATTACGGCAACTTGTATTCGGGTTCCCGTCTTGCGAGCGCACTCAGAAGCAATTAACTTAGAATTTGAGACACCATTAAGTGTAGAGGAAGCGCAGGAGGCTCTCAGTCATGCTCCTGGTGTCAAGCTGGTGCAAGACTTCTCAACCAATCATTTTCCCATGCCAATTGAGGCTACGGGTCAAGATGAAGTTTTAGTAGGTAGAATCCGCCAAGATATTTCTCACCCTTGTGGGCTAGAACTATGGCTATGTGGAGATCAAATCCGTAAAGGGGCAGCGTTAAACGCGGTACAAGTCGCCGAATTACTAGTGAAAAAAAATCTGCTCCAACCAGCTCAGGTAGCAGTTTCTAGTTGAACGCCCTGAACGCAAAAGAGAATAATTAGGAGATATTGGTGGATTTTGGACGGGTTTTAACCGCTATGATCACGCCGTTTCAGCCAGACGGTAGTGTCAATTTCATGCTAGCAGAGCAACTGGCAGTTCATTTGGTCGAGCAAGGTTCAGACACTTTAGTAGTCTGTGGGACGACAGGAGAATCGCCGACTCTAACCTGGGATGAGGAATACGAGTTATTTAAAGTAGTGCATCAAGCAGTAGCGTCCAAAGCCAAGGTAATTGCCGGGACTGGCTCTAATTCAACCCAAGAGGCTATTGCAGCTACCCAAAAAGCAGCTAAGATAGGATTAGATGGATCGTTACAAGTTGTTCCTTACTACAACAAGCCACCGCAGGCGGGACTCTACGAGCATTTCAAAGCGATCGCTCTTGCCTGCCCTGACGTGCCTCTGTTGCTATACAACGTACCAGGTCGCACCGGTCAAAACCTCCAGCCAGAGACTGTTGCTCGTTTAGCTGAAATTAGCAATATAGTAGGGCTGAAAGAGGCGACTGGGAATCTAGACCAAGCAAGTGAGATCCGTCGTTTAACAAAAAGCGAGTTTCACCTCTACTCAGGCGACGATAATTTAACGTTGCCACTGTTAGCGATAGGCGCTACTGGAGTAGTTAGTGTGGCAAGTCATTTGGTAGGAACAAAAATTCAACAGATGATTCAAGCATTTACGACGGGTCAAGTTCAGGCTGCTACTGAAATCCATCTCCAACTATTCCCGTTATTCAAAGCTTTGTTTGCAACTACAAATCCGATTCCAATTAAAACTGCGCTGAGACTAAAAGGCTGGGATGTTGGTTCTACTCGTCTGCCACTGGTGGAAGCCCCAGAGTCACTGAGTCACACATTGAAGGCAGTGCTAAGCGAACTAGCTTTGTTGTAAAAAAAAATGTGAAGGATGAGAGAAATTTTAGTTACAGACAAGGGTGATTAGCTTGGAGTTACAAGCTTCTAGTGACTTTTGAGAACTTGATTCTAGAGGTGATTTTTAAATAAATACCTGATTAAGACGCATCGATCGCTGAGTGGCGATCGCAATCCACTCGATTCCAAATTGGTAACACAAACTATTCATGGAGACATATGACTAAAGAATCAGTGCCAGCTCTAAAAATTATTCCCTTGGGTGGATTACACGAGATTGGCAAAAATACATGCGTTTTTGAGTACAACGACGAGATTGTCCTCTTAGATGCGGGGCTGGCTTTTCCGACAGAAGGTATGCACGGAGTAAATATTGTGCTGCCAGATATGACCTACTTGCGAGAAAATCGTCACAAGCTCAAAGGTATGATCGTTACTCACGGTCATGAAGACCATATTGGCGGCATTCCATTTCATCTGAAACAGCTTGAGATTCCAGTGATTTATGGTCCTCGGTTGGCAATGGCAATGCTGGAAGGCAAATTAGAAGAAGCAGGTGTACGAGATCGTACTGAAATTAGAACTGTTCGTCCCCGCGATGTCGTGCGGATTGGCAAGTCATTTTTGGTGGAATTTATTCGCAACACGCACTCAATTGCCGACAGCTTCACTGTGGCACTACACACCCCAGTGGGGATAGTTGTTCATACAGGTGACTTTAAGTTCGACCATACGCCAGTAGATGGTGAGTTTTTCGATATTCAAAAGCTGGCAGAACACGGCGAAAAGGGTGTACTGTGCCTGATCAGCGACTCGACTAACTCAGAAGTTCCTGGACATACACCTTCTGAGCGCTCAGTTTATCCCAACCTGGAGCGGATCTTCAGTCAAGCCCGTGGACGGCTGTTGGTGACAACCTTTGCTTCTTCAGTGCATCGGATCAACATGATTCTAGAGATCGCCAAGAAGCAAAATCGTGTGGTGTCGGTAGTTGGGCGCTCAATGCTAAATGTCATCGCTCATGCTCGCAATCTTGGCTATATTAAGTGCGAAGATAACCTGCTTCAGCCTTTGCAAGCAATTCGGCACCTACCAGACAAAGACATCTTGATCTTGACAACAGGCTCTCAAGGGGAACTGATGTCAGCCATGACTCGAATTTCTCGTGGCGAACATCCCCACCTCAAAATTCGAGAGGGAGATACAGTAGTGTTCTCAGCTAACCCAATTCCAGGTAACACAATCGCTGTAGTTAACACTATAGATCGGTTGATGATGCAGGGGGCTAAGGTGGTCTATGGCAAAGAGCAAGGAATTCACGTTTCAGGTCATGGTTGTCAAGAAGATCAAAAGTTGATGATTGCTCTGACTAAGCCTAAGTTCTTCTTGCCAGTGCATGGAGAGCATCGGATGTTAATCAAGCACGCTCAGACAGCCCAGAGCATGGGTGTGCCGCCCGAAAATATGGTGATTATTCAGAATGGCGATGTAGTGGAAGTCTCAGAAGCAGCAATCCGCGTCACTGGCAAAGTCCAAGCCGGAATTGAACTTGTAGATAGCTCTGGTATCGGGATGGTGAGCGGTAAGGTTTTGGGAGAGCGGCAAAAGCTGGCAGGAGAAGGCATCGTAATTGTGGCAGCAGCAATAGACTGGCAGGGTAAGTTGATGGCAAAGCCAGAGGTTCATCTCCAAGGTGTAGTGACAACAATGGAGCGACCAATGCTGCAAAACTGGGTAAAAGAACGGATTGAAGGAGTCTTGAGCGGTCGTTTTACAGAATTTGCCCAATCTTTTGATGGAGAACAAACTGTAGATTGGGCTGGGCTTCAAGTCCAAATTGAGCGAGAACTAGTGCGATCGCTGAGGCGCGAACTTCACAGCCAACCGTCAGTCACCTTGCTCTTGCAAACCCCAGAAGAACCAGTTAAATCAGTCGATGGGAGAAGACGACGACGCACTACTGCCCAGGTGGCATCTTGAGTTTAAAGATACCCCTCTGATTTGCCAAACTCGCGCAAGCGAGGCAGACATTGCCGCCGATAGAAACTACTCAAAGTCGAAACTGAAAGGTTGAACTGAGTTGCCATTGTTTCCCAACGAGTTTCTGGCGGCAACCGTTGGAGGAGCAAGGTTTGGCAATTCACCTTTGGATGCCCCTCAATGTGGACGTGGCGTAACTCGCCATTGGGATCGGTCTGGACCCATCTTCTTGTGCTTTCCAGAATCGGCGGCACATCTGGAGGTGCTTTGAGAGTTTCCATTAAATTCATGATTTCACCTGTTGCCAGAATCTTTGCGGTAACAGTTTGAACTTGCAGCGCTTGCGCTTGAAGGCGATAATCTTGTAGTCGCCGCTTGAGGTAGGCATTGATCCAAGTTATGACACTGCCGCGATTTGGGTCATACTTGTTTGCTGTAGTGGCTTCACAAAGATTCCGACAGAAATAAACCCAGGTTTGTTGCAGGGCATCTTCATAATAAAGGGAATTTTCTTTCCACAGCTTACCGGACTTAACAACCAGCCGGATGATTTGGGTTAGACCTTGCTGGCGCTCAGCACTACCCGGTCGAGCGCTACAAGTTTCTGCCACTAGCTGAACTAGCTGCTTCTCAATTTCGACTACAACCCTAGAGCTTGTATTACTGACTACTTGCATAGAACGTTTCCAGCGATGATATTTTAGTTAGAGCTGCTGCCAGGCAAGCCTAGCTATAGTGTTTGAAAAAATTAGTTAAGCCTTGGATCGGACTTCTAAACTTTGATTAAGTCCTGTATTAATACTGCCGATGATTAACAAATCGAACAATCAGAAAAAGTTGGAAAAAGCAGGCACTTTCATCTACATTTCTTTTTGTAAGTTCTCCAAACAAGGTGAGAAAAAGGCAGATTAAGTAGGATCTAATCTGTACTACTTAACCCTCCGGTCAAATATTCGCGCTCGATCGCCTAAGCTACCAATCGAGTCGGCTTAGAAAATGTCCGAAAAAGCAGGGAACCAGACCTCTATTTCTAAATTTTTGTAAAAAAAAGTAACAAAAAGTCGGCCAAGGTAGGATAAATAATCAGGTATAAATTAAGTACAAACAGCTATTAGCTATCTAGCAATCTGGATGCTAAACCTTGGTGAATCAATGGATGTTGAAGAAGCACTAGCAATTGCTGATGCTTTAGTAGTTGCTGAGACAGGCAAGCACTTGAGTACTCTACAAGCAACTATATTTCGAGGCACATGGTTAGGTCAGAAGTATGAGCAAATTGCACAGATCTGCTACTGTTCTGATGCACATGTTAAAGCTGTTGGTGCCTCTTTACGGGAAATACT
>JAABUQ010007972.1_pt1 | contig 15041 bp, 13 predicted proteins | sample 5560001 | NCBI WGS metagenome assembly JAABUQ01 (sample SAMN10711888, study PRJNA513371) | rock metagenome | isolation source: Antarctica rocks | place: Antarctica: Victoria Land, Finger Mt nord | collected 2015-12-18 | reverse complement strand
ACTACTTGGATCTCCTTTAACTTCACCACCATGATGACGCTGCTCTTGCCAAGCCTGGGGTATGTCGCGGGATTTACCTGGGTGCCTGATAGACTGACCCAGCTTCTCATTGCAACCCTGCTCACAGCACTCTTCGCGGCCCTCATGGTCCTGGGGGCGCGGCGTGTGGCACGCTACATGGCTGTCTGCTTTGTTGTCGTGTGGCTGGGCATGATTGTCTGGCTTATCGGGCTGGCAGTGACGGGGCACGCGGCCTTCGTCGCGAACTTTAACGCACAGAGTGGCATGGCAATCAGCACAGCAATGAGTAAGGCGGCCAGGGCGGGTTATGCGCCGGGAGCGACGATTGACTGGGGTGGGACCATTTTCGCGGTCATCTACGCGTTTCAGGTCTTTGTCGGCTTTCAATGGACCGGGTACTTCGCTGGTGAAATCAAAAATGTGCGCCGTACTGCCATTGTGTCGATCATGGGGACACTTGCGATCAGCGCGGTTGTCTATGTGCTGACGACCTTGTTAGTGTATAACACCTATGGTTTCAAAGAGTTTGGCTCTCTGGTCTACCTCGGCTTTAACACCACAAATTCACCGCTGCCCTTCGCTCCTTACTTGCCTTCTCTAGTGAAATTTCTGTCTATCCCCAGTTTTTTGCAGATCTTCGTGGTTGCCTGTTTTGTCTTCTCCGTTCTCTGGTGGACACCAACTGGCTTCTTAATTGCTACGCGTAACCTCTTTGCCTGGTCCTTTGACCGTATCGCTCCGATGGGGGTAGCGGAGGTCAATGAGCGCTTTCACACTCCTGTCAGGGCGATTATCATTGTAGCCGTGTGGGTCGAGGTGCTGAACATCCTGAACATCTACTTCGGGCTAAGCGCGCTGCTCATCAACGTAATCGCGGTGATGGCGGTTGCCTTTGTGGCGGTGGCGGTGGCGGCAATTGTGATGCCCTACACTCGTCGTAACCTGTTCGAGGATGCACCGGCGATGGTACGTACAAGGCTTGCGGGCATCCCCGTTCTGACCATTGTTGGTGTCATCATGCTGCTCTGCTGGCTCTTCGTGCTGTATGTCGCCTTTGCGACGACCGCCTTCGGGCAGGTGGCACCGATTTCAATGATCGAAGCTTTCGCGGTTCCGCTGCTAGGAGTGATATATTATCTGATTGTACGCACAGTGCGTGCTCGTCAAGGGATTCGTCTCAGCACAGCGTTCCAGGAGATCCCGCCTGAATAGGGGGAAGTTTCCGAACGTACTGCTGAGCGGGGATGCAGGGAAAAGTCTCTGCATCCCTCCACTATCCCATCAATAAACGGTGCCTTAATAATCAGGAGACGTTTTATGTCTGAAGCTCATACCAACGGTCGCTCTGTGCTGGAGGCGCTCTTTGGGCGTACAAAGCCAGTCATTGCTATGATGCACTTACTGCCATTGCCGGGACGTCCTTTGTACGACAATGAGGCCGGGATCGGCGCGATTGTTGATGCCTTACGACGTGATCTGGATATCTTGCAGGAGAGCGGCGTCGATGGGCTGCTCTTCTGTAACGAAGGGGATCGTCCGTATCCATTTCATACCGACCGTGCTGCGATGACGGCGATGGCTGCCGCTATAGGAGAACTGCGACCACATATCCGGCTGCCCTATGGCGTTGATCTGCTGTGGGACCCGCTGGCAGCGGTAGCTGTAGCGAAAGCCGTACGAGGAAGTTTCGTCCGCGAGGTCTTCACCGGCGTCTACGATAGTGATATGGGCCTCTGGCAGCCTGATGTGGCTGCACTACTCGATTATCGCCGTCACATTGAAGCCAGTGGGATCAAGCTCTTTTTCAATATCGAGCCAGAGTTCGCGCGCCCGCTCAGTCCCCGCCCGATCGGTGATCTCGCGCGCAGCGTCGTCGTGTCGTCCCTGGCTGATGCTATTCTCATCTCGGGGGCGATGGCTGGCGCGGAGGTGGATCTCGCGCACATTCGCGAGGCCAGGGATGCTTTACGTCCCATTGCCCCGAAGGTCCCGGTGCTGGCGAATACCGGGGTGAAGATCGAGACGGTGCGCACAACGCTCGCTGTAGCTGATGGCGTTATTGTCGGTACAGGTCTCAAACGCGACGGGTACACCTGGAATCCTGTCGATCCCGATCGCGTCAGGCGTTTTATGGACGAGGTACGTATCGCGCGCGAGCAAAGTGAGGAATGATCCATGACTGCTCGCTATGTCCTGGGGATCGATGTGGGCACGACGGCGCTTAAAGTTGTTGTCCTGCACCAGGAGCGTGGGATCGTTGCGCAGACCGATCGGCCCCATGAACTCCTCTCTCTTCACCCTGGCTGGGCAGAGGAGGATGCAGAGCACTGGTGGACGACCACGATGGATGCCGTGCGCGAACTCCTGCATACTATTCCCGCCGAGGAGATCGCCGCAGTAGGTGTCTCAGGGATGGTACCCGCTATGGTCCTGCTGGATGCAAGCGGTCAACCGGTACGGCCGAGTATTCAGCAAAACGATGCACGAACGAGCGTAGAAGTCGTGGAGCTACGCGCCGCTGTTGATCGGCAAGAGTTTGTGACTATTACAGGCAGTTCCGTTAACCAGCAGAATGTGGACCCGCGCTGGCGCTGGCTCAAACGGCATGAGCCCGAAGCTGTTGCACGAACAGCCCATCTCTGTGGCTCGTACGACTTCATTGTGTTTCGCCTGACCGGCCAGCTCTCGCTAGAGGAAAACTGGGCGGTAGAAAGTGCGTTATACGATATCCAACGGCATCGGTGGCATCGACCCTACCTGGAACATGCGGGTATTGATCCGGCATTGTTCCCGCCAATTCATCAGCCATCGCAGATCGTTGCCGGTGTCAGCGAGGAGGCCGCAAAGCAGACAGGTTTGCGCGCCGGGACGCCGGTTGTCGCCGGGAGTGCTGATCACGTTGCAGCAGCCTTAGCTGCTGGCCTGACACAGAATGGGGATGTCCTTCTCAAGTTTGGTGGTGCCGGGGATATTCTCTATTGCGCGGACAGTCCTGAGCCTGATCCTCATTTCTACTTTGACTATCATGATATCCCTGGCCTGACGTTGATCAACGGCTGTATGGCCGCCAGCGGCTCATTAGTGAAATGGTTCGCGCGGGAACTCGCGGGGGGTGTATCACCCGCTGAACTGGATCGTGAGGCATCGGATGTGCCACCAGGAGCGGGTGGCATTCTTCTGTTGCCGTATTTCCTGGGTGAGAAGACGCCTATCTTTGATCCAGACGCGCGCGGCGTATTCGCCGGCGTGATGCTCCATCATACGCGTGCCCATCTCTACCGCTCAGTTCTGGAGGCGGTCTGTTATGGCTTTGCGCATCATCTCACACTGCTGCACGACGCAGGACGTCCGATCCGGTGCGTCTATGCTGCCGATGGTGGGAGCCGGAGCAAGATCTGGATGCAGATCGCTGCGGACATCGTTGATCTCCCCGTGCAAGTGGTTGCTGGTGACGCCGCATCCGCGTTAGGTGTAGCTTTCGTCGCCGGAATGGGAACTGGTCTGTTCAACGACTGGAGCGAGATTGCACGCTTTATTGTTCCTGGACAGACGTTTCAGCCGCAAAAGGGAGCGGCCGAGCGCTATCGCAAGGGCAGCGCACTCTATCGAGAGTTGTATGTACGCTTGCAATCCCTCTTGCCGGAGCTACGCCAGTTGGACGGCGAGTTGGCAAATCCAGACGTGTAAAGGTATGCCCTTTCGTTCTAGCGCATTGAGCATGAGAAGAGGAAGCGAAATGTTACTAGCAGGCTTGCGTGGATTTATTACGGGGGCGGGGGCAGGTATTGGCCGCGCAATCGCCCTTGAGATTGTACGTGAAGGTGCTGATCTCTACCTGACAGATCTTAATGCTGAGGCAGTACATCGCGTTGCGAGTGAGGCCAGGGAAATTCGTGCGGATGCACGCGTCTGGGTGGGGCAGCTTGATGTGCGCGACGCAGCAGGAGTGGGTATGCAGCTAGAGGAGGCGGTCAATCGCCTGGGAGGTCTGGAGATCGCCGTCAATAACGCCGGCGTCTCCTCTATGGCACGTGTGGTTGACCTGAGCGAGTCGGACTGGGACTTCAACATGGATGTAAACGCCAAAGGCATCTTTCTCTGTTGCCAGGCCGAGGTCCGCTACCTCCTGGGCCAGGGTTCTGGTGGAAGCATCGTCAACCTCGCGTCAATGGCCGGCAAAAAAGCTGCCCCACTTTTAGCCCATTATTCGGCGTCCAAGTTCGCCGTTATCGGTTTCACACAGGCGCTGGCACTCGAAACGGCGGCCGACAATATCCGTGTGAACGCCATCTGCCCGGGTTATGTACGGACTTCTATGCAAGAGCGCGAAGTCGCATGGGAGGCGAGGCTGCGTGGCATCAGCACCGAAGAGGTACTCGCCGATTACCTGCGCGCGATACCCCTGGGGAGATTGGAGGAGCCAGAGGATGTGGCGCGCGTTGTTACATTTCTCTTGAGCGACCGGACTGCCTATATGACCGGGCAAGCTGTAAATGTCACCGGCGGTTCCATTATGTTCTAATACTTCCTTGCATGCAGAAATACAACTCTCGTTGCATTTCTGCATGCATACCATGTGTGACAATGCCGTGTGTTGGTCGATATACCACGCAAGAACAATCGCCAGATGTGGTTGTCCTTGCTCTGCTATCCGGTGTTTTTATGCCCAGGAGGAGTTGTTAGTATGAGTCGCCGAACAACCATCTTTTTCGCGACCGATATACATGGCTCGGAGCGCTGTTTCATCAAATTTGTGAACGCCGCGAAGTTCTATCAAGCCAACGTGCTGATTCTGGGTGGTGATATTACGGGAAAAGCACTTGTGCCTATTGTACGTACAGGTACTCACGCACATGCAACATTTCTGGGTCAGGCGACCGATCTTGCATCGGAAGAGGAGATCGCGGCCTTTGAGCGGCAGGTCCGTCATGCGGGTGCTTATCCGTTCCGCACAACACAGGAGGAACTGGCGGCGATGGAAGCTGACCGTAGCCTTGTAGACAGTCTCTTTAGCCGGTTGATGATTGAGAGTGTACAGCGTTGGTGTACAATCGCAGAGGAGCGGCTGCGCGGTACCGGCGTACGCTGCTTTATCAGTGCAGGCAATGATGACGAACCCGAGATTGTGAAGACGCTGGAACAGGCCCCCTACATTGAAATGCCCGAGGGACGCGTGGTGATGATTGACGACGAGCATGAAATGATTAGCTCAGGCTTTGCCAACACAACACCCTGGAATGCGCCGCGCGATATTCCTGACTTGGAACTGGCAACCTTTATTGAGAGCATGGCGGGTAAACTTCAGGCACCTGAACGTGCCGTCTTCAACATCCACGTTCCACCGTATGCGACGGGCCTTGATATTGCTCCACAGTTGGACGAAAATTTAAAACCTATCGTCGTAGGCGGTGAGATAGCGACGGGACCGGTTGGTAGTAAAGCCGTACGTGCGATGATTGAACGCTACCAACCACTTGTTTCAGTGCACGGTCATGTACATGAGTCACGTGCGGTAAGTAAACTTGGACGCACAACCTGTATGAATCCAGGAAGTGAGTACGGAGATGGTAATCTGCGTGCAGCATTAGTAAGCCTTAAGGGAAACAAGCTCACGAGTTATCAACTTCTCACGGGTTAGAAGGGGAGGAGTCATATGCAACAGGAACCCGAGATCCCCAGAGTGGGCGACGTGGTAACACCTCCACTTGCCGCTGGCCTGACGGAAGCGCAGCGCGTGATCGCGCGACTGCAAGAGAGAGGGCTTATCCTTCGCCTGTTGGGTGGCGTCGCTATCCGGTTACGCTGTCCCAGTTCAGGACACCGCGCGCTCGACCGGCGCTATGCAGATCTGGATTTCGTCGCGCACAAGAAGCAGGCGAAGGCCATACGTGATGTGCTGGCGGAAAATGGATATACGCCTGATCGTCGTTTCAATGCGCTGCACGGGGAGAAAAGGCTCCTTTTCTTCGACGAGACGCACGAGCGCCAGGTGGATATCTTTCTGAGCGTCTTCGAAATGTGCCACAAGCTGCCATTGGACGAGCGGCTGGAGCTTCATCCCCTGACGTTAAGTCCCGCCGATCTCCTGCTCACCAAGCTCCAGATTGTGCAGTTAAATACCAAGGATATCCAGGATACCCTGGCACTTCTGCTCGATTTCCATCCTGTGGAAACCTCACAGCGGCCAGGAGATGAACTGGATGTCAGCATCATAGCGCAGCTCTGCGCCCAGGATTGGGGTTGGTTCACAACAGTCAACGATAACCTTGATCGTATTACGAAAGAGGCTGTCGCTCTGCTGGAGCCTGTCGAGGCCGAACAAGTAGCCCGGCGCAGCGAGATGATCAAGCAGAGCCTGGCGAGCGCCCCTAAATCAGCCGGCTGGCGTCTGCGGGCTATGGCTGGTCGGCGCATCGTCTGGTACGAACTGCCTGAAGAAGTGCGCCGCTGACAGTTTATTGTTTTTGCATCGCCTCCTGCCAGTAACGCACGCTCTCCCGCAGACCGTGTAATACTGTGGCGTCATCGGCTTCGAATGGGAAGATCGGTTCAAGGAAAAGGTAGACATCGCTGCAGTTGGACCAGTGCTGAATGGCCTCAATCACCGGTCCGGCCTGCACGATGCCCCGTCGGTTGTATTCTGCTGTGAAGGGCCAATGATGGTCTGCGCTGCGATCAGTCTGCTGGAGGTGGATGATGGGGGTATGCGGCCACGACTGTGAAAGCCAGGCAAGATACTCATCGCTGCTTGTTCCAGTACGCAGGACGCACGGATGGCCGACATCGAGGCAGAGTACGAGCGGTACCCCTGTGCCAGTCTCCAGGTTGGCCAACAGTTGTGCCTCCTGAATGGTGTGACCCCATTCGCGCTCCACTGCCATGTTCTCGAAGAGCAGGAAACGCAATCCTTTCTGAGCAGCATAGCGTGAAAGCGCTGCCAGGCGCTCCGTCATCTCCTGGACAAGAGCCCGTTTGCGTGGCCCATCTACGTCGTCTTGCGCGCTGAAGGCACCGATATGCCCGCCAGTGCCATACGCTCCCAGACGTTCTGTGAAATCAATGGCGCGTGTGTACCAGCTCATAGCGACCTCACGCAGCGCTTTGTTGGGATGCAGAAGCTGGCTCCAGGAATATGCCGCCAGCCCTGTAAAGGTGCTATGGAGGTGAAGATTGTTGGCCGTGCTACACGCTCGTACTTCATCAGCATAAGACGCAGTAGCTTTTTCGTCAAGCGAGGGATCTACCAGGTCCAGGCTGAACTGGCAGCAGGTTAAGCCAAGGTAACGCTTTACGATGCTAACCCAGCGTTCCGGCTCAGGCCAGCGTTTGACTGCAAAGCAGGTATTGATGCCCAGGTGTAACGTAGGCATAGGCTTCCTCTCTCTCATTCATGCAGCATCATAGATGCTGTCTAGAATTTATATTGCGGCGCACATTTTTACCTCTTTCAGTAACAAAAATATGCATCACGATATAAAAAAAGAAGATGGATGCAGTAAGCGTCAAAGATATCTGAAAGGTTATTATTAGCCGCTAACCATCTGATAGCCCTTCAAATTCCCTTTATTGATGGTGATCAGCGCACCGTGGAGCACTCCTTCGCCGAAGTCACTGCCCGGATTAATACACACTGTTCGACCAATCTTACAGGATGCATGTGCTTCATGGACATGGCCATGCAATCCGAGCAGGGGCTGGTAGCGCTCAATAGCGGCACGTACCGCGGTCGAGCCGACGGGTTTGAAGCGTGTTTGACCCAGGCTGGTCTGTACCTTGAGCGAGGCGTCCAGTTCGGGGGCGTCATCTAACCCGGTCTGGAATGGCGGCACATGCAGGTTCATAACCGTCCTCGCGGGCTCTTTGACCTGTGCCATAAGGACATCAATACGTTTTCCCAACTCCTCTTCGCTACACTCTCTTGGTGTCTGCCAGGGAGTTGGATTGGACCAGCCAAGGCTTATCATCTCAACCATATCGTCGATCTGCACAACTCTCTCTTCAGGATCAACCAGGAGACTGGCCGTATGCAGTACCTCCAGCACCTCCGGGGGATCATCATTGCCGCCCATCATGTAGCACCTCACTCCCGTTCCCGCCAGTCGCTCGTCTGCCAGGGCGACCCAGTCTTGTAAGCGCTTTTTCATCAACTGTGTGAAGACAGTCTCGACTTTGCCCGTACGATACAGCTCCTGTGGCTCTCCCACGCGACAGCGATACGCATAGAGCCCTCTGTCAGCGCTGCTCTTTTCGAATGCCTGTACCTCAGCCTCCGTCGTGAGTTCGAGACGGCGACCGTGATCCTCGGTCGTATATACGCCGGGTCGCGTCTCTTCCAGAAAGACGATCGCCTTGCCTAAAATATCACCGCCCATCACCAGTACGTTCGCCCGGTAAAATTTCGCTGCATTGAGAAATTTACGGAAACAACGCTCTGACCCGTGTACGTCGCTGGCATAGTAGATTAGTGTTGCACGCATGTTCTGACCTCCTGTTACCAGGGTTTCTTGAGGGAGGAAACCGGTAATACTGTCTCATCTTCCTGTTCCTCACGCTCTACGTCTTGCTGCTTCGTCGCCAGGGAAATGTGCAGGTCCGCTGCATAGAATGGTGCCAGGACCTCTTCAGACACCCCTTCATCGGTAATCAATGTCCCTACCATCTGCACTGGCGCAACGACAGCAGACGCGCAAAAACCCAGTTTGCTGTGATCAGCAAGCATCATAACATGGCGTGAGCGCTCTATCATCAAACGATGGATCGCGGCCGCTTCATGGTCAAGTTCCGTCACTCCCACCTCCATGTCGATGCCCGCCGCTCCTAAGACGCAGATATCGGCATAAAAACGGTTGATGGTTGCCTCGGCGATTGACCCTGTCATGATCAGTTCGTTCTCGTGCAGGTTGCCCCCGACCACAACAACTCGGATCTTACGTGAACAGAGCAGGCTGGCATGTGAAAGCGAGGTGGTGATGACGAGCAGATGCGGGTGTGGGGGCAGGAATTGTGCGAACTGCGATGTTGTGGTTCCCTCGCCAAGGAAAAGCGTCTGACCAGGCTTCATAAGATTGGCAGCATACGACCCGATCAGGCGTTTTTCAGCAGAAAACTGTAACGCCCGACTGTTGAAGCCCAGTTCAACGCTCTTCGTAATATGAACTGTCGCTCCACCATATGTCTGGCGCAGGAAGCCATCCTGTTCAAGCCGTTTAATATCGCGACGAATAGTCATAACGGAAACATTGAGTTCGTCAGCTAACGCCTGTGCCTCAATCGATTGCTGTTCGGCAACACGTTCCAGGATCAATCTTCTTCGCGTACTGGCCAACATAGATTGATCGCACCTACCCTTTCATTTCGGCATTAACAAGAAAGAACATCGAAGAACAAAAAACATTGACGTAGAATGTTGTATCTTGTATACTAGCCACTATATTCACTCTTGTCAAGCTATCGTATCAGTCGAGAAGATGGTTTCGTTCTGTGGATGCGCCCTACCGTTTAGCTTGAGTGATTACTGGTCTTTTCACATCTACCAGCTTTCTATTTCGTGCATTTTGACTATACTCAGGCAAAGGAGTATAACATGGCAGATCAAACCTCCGTCTTTGTACGAAAGTCATCGGGTTTGGTTCGCGAAGCGTCCACATTTGACGCGATCATCTTCAACGCCGTTTTTTCTGCTCCCGTTGGTGCGACACTCGCGTTTGGTATTTTTTACGCGCTGGGAGCATTTCCTGGGGCTGATCTGGTGCTGGCGTTGGTGATTGCCTTCGTCGTCAATATTCCCGTATGCATTATGATGTCGATGATGGCAGCCGCGATGCCCAGGACGGGCGGCGATTACGTATGGATCAGTCGCATTTTGCACCCGGCTGCGGCGGTCTTTAGTAATTTTTCTGCTGCGATCTCCTCGTTGATTGGTGCTGCTTTCTGGGCCAGATCCTTCGCTTGGAGTGGTGACGAAAAATGCTGGTTTGATCAATGCCGGCAACGCGGTAAGTGGCAGCGATGTGACGGGTCAATGGTGGACATTTGGCCTTGGCGCGTTGTTGATAGTGATCTTGGCGGTGACCATGTCGTTGGGCACAAAGGCATCATTCCGTCTGCAAAATGTCTGCTGGATTATTGCCAGTATCGGCACATTTCTGGCGTTTGCCGCACTGTTATTTGGTTCGCGCACGGATTTCACTGCCCACTTTAACGGCTTTGCCCAGCCATTCACGCACCAGGCGAACTCGTACCAGTTCATACAGAGTGCGGCCGCCAAAGCAGGTTTCGCGTTTACTGGCGATCATCCCTTCTCCTCAACTCTGCCAGTTGTTGCCATTATCATGACCTTTATGATGTGGAACTGGTGGTCGGTCTATATCGCCGGAGAACTCAAATCGGCCGGCAAGTTGCGTCGCCAATTGTCAGTTATGATTGGCGCGCTTGTCTGGGATACGCTTTTCATGATCATTGGCGTTCTGCTTTTGTATCGCAGCGCTGGCGAACAGTTTATTGCCAGTATCAATTTCCTGACAACGACAACGAGTGGATATACTCTGCCTGTGCAGCCATACTACAACCTGATGGCAAGCATCATTGCGAACAACCCTGTCTTCTCCCTCTTGATCGCTGTAAGCTTCCTCTTCTGGAACCTCCCTGCTATGTTCCCCAATACCTTTATGCCTGTGCGTACCATTTTCGCGTGGGCATTTGATCGTATTCTGCCAGGCAGGTTATCCGATGTAAATGAACGGACACATACACCTATACCGGCCATCATTGTTGCCGTGCTCATTGTGCTGGCTATACTTGCCTGGTCGGTGCTCTCAACGACGTTCTCGACGTTGCTTTCAATGGGCGTTCTCGCAGGGGTTGTCACAATCCTGACGGTCAGTGTAGCGGCAATCGCGTTCCCTTTCCGTCGCCCCGAACTGTTTAGAAGTTCACCCGCCAATATCCTTATTGGTCGTATTCCGCTGCTTCTCATTGTTGCAGTCCTGTCGATTGTGGTAATGATCGGGTTAGCTTCTATTGTATTGAGCTATCCGGCGCTTGGTATCGCCAATGCAATGAACTTGCCGGGTCCAACAACCGGTTTCATCTTTATGGGTGCTTTGATTATTGTTGGTCTGTTGATCTTCTTCATCGCGCGTAGTGTACGCAAAAACCAGGGGATCAATCTGGATTTGATCTACACAGAACTGCCACCCGAGTAGGAGTAGAGAACGACCGCAAAGGATCGTTCTTACAAACTCAGGTGCAAGAAAAGCGCTTCTCTCGCACCTGAGTTTCCCTTATCACACAAACACGATTTCCCGCTGGTCTGTACCAGGCGAACTGCTTCTTGTTTAAAGCTCTTATCAAATGTCTGTCCCGTTCCCATTATTTTCCCTATCTACACGAAGCTCTTCCGTTTCATTTTACTGAGTCTTCCAAACCGGGACAATTACAGAATGTTTTTATAGGCCATAAACTGTTCTTTGGGTTACACCAACCAACCTCTCTTATAGTACAAAAGAGGGAAAATATTTCCCTTTCCGCATATTCGAAGACATACTCTGGTACAGTTTGAAAAGGAGATAGGGCGTTTCCTCTATTGTAATGAAGTGATATATACTCAGAGGTCATGGAGTGCAAAACGTAATTCACACTCAGTTAGGCAACTATACACTCATTCGCCTTCTTGGACATGGGGGCTTTGCAGATGTGTATTTAGGGCAACATCTTCGTCTTCATAGCTATGCTGCTGTCAAACTGCTGCATACCCACCTGGATGAGGATGCCGGTGAACATTTTTTGCGTGAGGCGCAAACACTTGCACGATTAGAACATCCTCACATCGTCCGTATACTTGACTATGATGTGCAGAACGGTATGCCATTCCTTGTTATGACATATGCTCCATATAGCACCTTGCGCGAACGGTTTCCCAGAGGTACGTCACACCCTCTCTCCGTTATCCTTCCATCTGTCAAACAGGTTGCTGAAGCACTCCAGTACGCACATACTGCGCGCATTATCCATCGTGATATCAAACCGGAAAATATGCTCATTGGACAGCGCGGTGAAGTGCTGTTGAGTGATTTTGGAATTGCGACCATCATGCAGAGTACACGTACCAGCACCCAGAATGTAGCCGGTACAATGGCGTATATGGCACCTGAACAGATCCTGGCCCACCCCCATCCCGCCAGTGACCAATATGCATTAGGTGTAGTTGTGTATGAGTGGCTAACTAGTGACCGTCCTTTTCATGGTACGCCTGCGGAAATTGCCGCCAAGCATCTCTCTGTTCCACCACCGTCATTACGTGTAAAAGTTCCATCTCTTCCACAAGCACTTGAGAAGGTTGTGCTCAAAGCACTCGCCAAAGACCCGGAGAAGCGCTTTGAGCATGTGCTCGCATTTGTTGAGGCGTTAGAACTGGTGTCTGATGGCATGCAGTTCTCTTCCCATCACGCTGAACCTGGTAAAGCTTTTTTTCCGGCTGCACGGGAACAGCCAATGGATACGGGAGCACCGCTTTTGGCTCTAGCAGCACATGAGTATCCACCAATTGATCATCTCCATAGCACCTCTTTCAAACTCCCTACTTCCCTTCTGCGCTTTGACCACCACGATGCCGTTTCTCTGTCTGTCCAAAAATCGTCACATACCCAACGGCTTCTCTCACGTCGTACTGCAATACTGGCTGGAAGTTCTCTTGGCGCGGCATGTATAGGCGTATTCAGCACGCTATCTTTTGCCAATCATCTCTGGCAAGGAGCACACTCCTCTTCTCCTCTCAAATCCACGGCTGAAGAGAGCAAGCAAGCATCTCCCTCTTCCATTGCCTCAACCCCTACCACTCAACAGACGAATATTGTCGCACATACATCTAATATCCCAGTAAACACTGCTATTGCATTTTCTCCTGTGTCTTCAGAACAAGGGATACTTGTTCACCTGCCAGATACGATGTTTGTTGCTTATGGCAGTGCTTGTACCCATGAAGGAGTTGCGGTTGATTATGATCCTGCTACCCACGTTTTCGTGTGCCCGGCTCATGGCGCAATGTTTGATCCGGCCCATAGCGGATCTGTGGTGCAGGGACCTGCAACGAAACCGCTCAATCCCATAAAAATAGCTGTCCATGCAGATGGGACGATTACTGTCGTATAATGCGCGTTATTCTCTCGCGTGCGAGAGCTTTTCGACGTGATAGCAAAGATAGACCAGGAAGATAATGGAGACGAGAGCATCTATGAGTACACCACGCGGGATGAAATGTGTTACCAGGACAATGTCTACTGGAGATAGGATATTGCTCTATAGCAATGCTGAGCAACTTGTACTGCAAATGCGACGCAATGTGGCGACAGAAGAAGAGTTGCTTGCGCCTTCTTTCAAAGTTGCAGTCTCTCTCTCGACACCTGATGCCGTCTGGCTGGCAGGTGAACTTCTAACTGCTGTGCTCCCTCATCTTTTACCGGTAGAGGAAACACATACTGCCACTGTTCAACAGAGCGTAATTGCAGTATCAACAGAGAACAATAGTTAATGTGTTTTTTATATTATTACCCCTATCTTCTTTGTCCACGCATTATTATTCACAATTGTATGGTCATGTTGCCGAAGGCTCATCCCGCTTCGTTCCCCATAACGTGAGAAGGGGAATAATTGCATGAAATGTTGGAAGAGACATCTCATAGCTCATTTGTTGTAGGAGCATCTCGATATGCTCTTCTGTTCTCAGCCCCCTATGAACGATGAACGGCTTTACCAGATGAGCAAAGATCAAACACGCTTTTTTCCATTCCTCGTGTGACGGTGCTCCATACGAATAGTTTATCATGTGTGCTGTGTCAGAGCACACTTGAAAACCGGCGGCAAACAATAATGGTTCGAGTTCGTATAGGATGCCAAGATGCCGGTCGGAGGGAGAAAAACTCCGTCCATCCAGACACATTGCGTGAAGAAAGAGTTGATTGAACTCCTCGTGTGTTGGCGCGTTTGAGAAGCCAGGTTCACCATCAGTTATGCGAATGAGTCCCGCTGGCCGTAAGATACGCTTGCATTCCGCGAGCAACACTGCCCAGTTTTCCTTCAACAGAAACAAGCTCATATTGTGCATGCTCACCAGATCAAATGAAGCGTCAGCGAAAGGGAATGGACCAACCAGCTCTGGCACCAGGAGATAATCGATATTGGTGGACATATATCTCTGTTGCATTGTGCGTGCATGAGCGATCATGCGCGCACTTGTATCAATGCCAATCACCTGCATCTGTGGATACACCCTTCCCATCTCCCGCGTCCAGTCTCCTGGGCCACAGGCAATTTCCAGCGCCGAGGTGAGATGCGCAAGGTGATCGTGAGGTATGCCCGGCAAGACTCCAAGCGTACGCATGAGCATGTGCGTTTTATTCGCACGATGAGCCATCTCAACACTCTCATCGTACTGTATGACCCTGCATGATGAAACGCGTATTCCTGCTTGCTCTGCGGGGTTGTTTGCCCTGGGGAATATTTCCGGCACACATGTCCTCTATTCTTACATACAATAAAGATTTGATTTCTCAGGAGGCACATCTGTGTCTCAAACTGCTGCATTTATTTGGTTGATACGTTCAACCATTTTCTTCGTATCGCATTCAGTTCGCTCCGTGTCGGAGCGCGAGTATGTACGCGTTCTGAACGAGGTGTTCGTTGGGCTGGATCTCGTGTATCTCTTCCTTGTCCCGCCTGTGCTTCTTTTCTCTCAGAAGAAGGAATTGAAAGGAGCGGTAATCTCTGAGCCATGCGTTCAGAAAGTGCAGCACATATGGCATCGCGTGATGCTTCCCCAGTACTGTCTTGCTGTCGTGTGCGTGCGAAGGAACATGACGCGTGTATAAACGCTTCAAAGACCGCCAGGCTGTATCCCTCATCAAGAGACCAGTCTGGGCGAGCGAGAATTCCAAGTCCAAAGGCGGGATCGCTACGTTCAAAGGCAACGATGCCTTTTACGCTGGATCGGGCACAGATCTGCAAGCCGGAGGCGCGTTTTTGTA
>JAABUQ010007971.1_pt1 | contig 15042 bp, 14 predicted proteins | sample 5560001 | NCBI WGS metagenome assembly JAABUQ01 (sample SAMN10711888, study PRJNA513371) | rock metagenome | isolation source: Antarctica rocks | place: Antarctica: Victoria Land, Finger Mt nord | collected 2015-12-18 | reverse complement strand
AGACCCTCAATCCTGTTTACGATCGCTGGCATGACTATGCGGTTTACCTGCAAGATACCTGGAAGGCCACATCGCACCTGACACTCGACTACGGCCTGCGGTGGCAGTATATTGGCCAGTCTTTCTCGGCTCACAACAATATCTCGAATTTCTATCCAAAGCTGTATAACCCGAGTCAGTGCTCGACCGCAGCCTTTACGCCAGACGGCTTGGTCGATCCCACACTCTGCAACACCACCAACGGTCTTGTCACGCCGCAGTCTCCGGGTGTCCCTGGCCCCGCCCTGGTCAGGAACCATCCGAATGATTGGGAACCTCGTGCCGGGTTGGCCTGGTCGCCTGCACTACTCCATAACAAGCTGGTATTTCGCGCCGGGGCAGGCATGTTTCACGGGCGGGATGCTATTTCCCAAACCAGCGCCCTAGGGCAACTTCCGCCGTTTGACCGGACGGCCACGCTCACTGGGGTCGCGATCAGTTCTCTTGCTCCGTTTAATCCGAGCTTGCCTCAACCGCCCAACACGCTCCAGACGCTTGAGCCAGTTCCCTATGCGGATCTGCTGGGCGTTTACCAATATGAGAACAGCGGCGGTTCCGCCGCTGTCAATCCCGATATCGTTCGTCCTTATCTCGGTTACAGTCACATCTTTGTCAACTCGCGGGAAACAGTTACCCGCTACAACTCGCTGCAAACATCTTTAGAGCGCAGGCTTGCACGGGGTCTGCAACTCCAACTCTCTTACACGTTCAGCCATCTTATTTCGGATGGCCCGAATCAAGATACCGAAGGCCGCGGTAGGCCAGTTCAGGATGCTTATAACGTTCCCGCCGAGAAGGCATTCGGTACGCAGGACCAGCCGCAAACGTTGTCCATCAACACGGTTTGGGAGATGCCTCTCTTTACTCATACCGGCAATCGGCTTCTTCCACAAACGATCTGCCTCGACCATGATGTGGTCGGCCTTGCCTCTGGAACGTCGATCTGCGAGCGTGTAGATGTCCTTTCGAATCCGAACCTCAGCCGCGGCGGCCAACGCACTGTCACGAATTTTTTCGATATCAACGCATTCCAATTGCAGGCGCCCGGCACTTTCGGCAACTCTGGCCGGAATAATGTCCGTGGGCCTGGTATCAACAACTTCGATCTCTCGTTGTTCAAGGATTTCGCGCTTCCACATATTAAGGGACTCGGCGGCACCGAATCACCAAGGTTGCAGTTTCGTACCGAGTTTTTCAACGCCTTCAATCACACCCAGTTTGCCTCAATTGACACGACCTTTGTTCCTGCTCAGGACGTGCTGGGCAGTGGCGCAAGCGCATCTGCTCCTTTCGGCAGCGTGAACGGTGCACGTGCTCCAAGAGAAATCCAGTTTGCTTTGAAACTGCTCTTCTGAGGTGTTGAGCAATTCTGCCTGGTTTTCTCACAGAACAGCGGCCCCGTGTTGCACTTATGAGCCTCCCTATTTTTTGCCTTGTTTCCTAGCCGCCGGGTTGACTCACGCAGCGTTACCTTCGTTGGAATAACCAGTTCCTGAGGCTTTCGATCCGGTGTTTCAATTCGCCGCAACACGAACTCAGCGAGATGTTTACCAAGCTCTTCGGGAAACTTGCGCACACTCGTTAACGGCGGATCCATTAAAGCCCCTTCGCTGTCGTTGAAACCAGCGACGCTGACATCACTCGGTATAATAGTCCCGCCTGGCGCACTGCTTCGTATACGCCGCGGGCAATCTGATCGGAACCGGCGAAGACTGCCGTGACGGGCTCCCGGGGGGAGAGGATCGACTTCATCGAGAGATAACCGAGCTGGTGATCTTCCGAGTGAATTTCGCGGATCCTGGGTTCGAGACCGGCTTCGCTCATGCTTTAGGTATAGCCTTGAGCGCACGGGTTGTACCAGGGTAACTCGACATCGCCAATGAACCAGATATCCCGGTGGCCATCCAAAACGAGCTGCTTGGTAAGGGCGGATGCGCCACTTATATCGTCGGAATAAACAGCATCACACTCGTTCGGGCTCCAATCGCCAAAAAACATTGTTCCCAAGAACGGCAACCGGGGGGCCCCGTTCTCACAACGCGTTCAGCATATTCGCCAAGTTCGTCCCGCCTTAGATCATCGCCCGGGACAATGCCATCTTGTTCAGAATCCGTGGAAGCTGAAGTTTCTTAGCCGGCACCGTTGGCGAATAGCGGAAAGACATAAAGAGCAACTCTCTATCCTGCGATGCGCAATAAGCTTCGGACCCGAATAGAAACCCAACGATGTTGGACTTCTCATTCCGACGCCGTTCGAGGTCGATGCCCAATTTCTCGGCCGCCTTGCGAACGCGTGCTCGAATGGCCAGGATGAATGTTAACTTGACCCCTAGCGGCCGTGAGATCGTGGCTGGACTAATATTGGCCAGCTTAGCTACTTCTTTGAAGGAAGATCCTTTCTTCGTTTCAAGGTTTTGGGGTTTCAAGAAAGTTTTCAGCGTTCGATCAACGACAGTCTACATGCATGGTGAGCAGCTTCGAGATGTCAGTACTACGATTACTGGCCTAGAGAAACATGCCCTTTGTAATCGGATGAGTTGCACGACCACCCATATTCAATTGAGTCCGGGATTGTACCCGGATCAGGCGCGACATTTGTGCTTCCGTTGATCGCATCTGAATTCACCTGGATGTACAACGCTAGATCTCTATCGGACGCGCCCGGCCCCGACCTTCTTCTCCCTATCAGGGATACCCACCGGGGCACCTCGCGATAGAGATCTAGCGTTACGCGGTAAAGTGGAATCCGATCTGCTGGCGGCCGTCGCATGGGAGCAACTGAGATATGGCATTTAGGCACAATAGGACGAATGGTCAGATTTCGACTCATCAGTAGCCTGCTGCTTACGCTGGCCTCGGCCACAAGCGTGTTTCCACAAGGCGAGAAGATACGTATCATTGCCTTTGGGGCACATCCAGACGATTGTGATATCAGAGCCGCGGGGACTGCCGCTCTTTGGGTGAAGATGGGCTATGCCGTCAAGTTCGTGTCGGTGACAAATGGCGACGCCGGGCATCAGACCATGCATGGTAGCGAGTTGGCGAGGCGAAGACTGGGCGAGACAAAGGAGTCGGCTCGCAGGCTGGGAATCGAGTATGAAGTTCTAAACAATCACGATGGGCAGTTACTGCCGACGCTGGTAGTACGCGAACAGATCATTCGCCAGATTAGAAGCTGGAATGCAGATGTTGTGCTCGCCCCGCGACCAAACGACTACCACCCCGATCACCGGTACACAGGTGTCTTAGTGCAGGATGCAGCCTATATGGTGGTGGTTCCGAACGTCACTCCGGACGTGCCAGCGCTGCGTAAGAATCCGGCGTTCTTTTACTACCAGGATCATTTTCAACGGCCGAACCCTTTCCGACCTGATATTGTCGTTTCGCTGGATGAGGTGATCGACAAGAAATTGGACGCACTGGATTCGCACGTGTCGCAGTTTTATGAGTGGCTACCTTGGGTGGACGGAAAATTAGATGAAGTGCCCAAAGACCGATTGAGCGTAAGGCATGGCTGAAGCAGTGGGTAGCAAGTGGCCCTACCCCCGCCGTTCGCGTGCAGCTGGTGAAATGGTACGGCGAGCAGAAGGGCAACGCAGCGAAATATTACGAAGCGTTTGAACTTTGCGAATACGGCGCCCAGCCGGACGATGCACGTATTCGGCAGTTGTTCCCTATGCTCCGCTAGCGTGTCAGAACTGTCGCGTTCGGCTCTCTAAAGCTCACTGAACCAAGCCCGACGTTGATGCGAGTACGCCGGCTACTCGTTTTTGACATCCCCGATCACGTTCGCAGGGATCGAACTTAGCCGTGCCAAAGCTTCTATTCCCGGCGTTTCTAAGAACGCACCTAGTTTCTAAGAACGCGCTTTCGGCAGTGCTCGGCGAAGTCATCTCCCGCGGTGCATCCTTAAGGAGCTCGGGGTTGGCGGCATGGGCGTGGTCTACGAAGCCGAGGAGGTGCGTCCCGGCCGCCCGTTGCGTTCAAGTTTCTACCGGACCGCATGGCACAAGACCTGTAGGCGCGCGAGCGTTTCCGGCTGGAGGCGCGCGCCGCATCGGCTTTGAACCATCCACACACCTGCACAATTTATGACATTGGCGAAGATCGGGGCCAGCGTCCTACCCGATAAGATGAAACGAACCGGCCAGTCACTTAGCCGACCAATTGTTAACGCAGGAAAACGTCACTTACACAAAAACGACAACACTACCCGATCTCTTCCAGCTTTTCATTCCACCGACGTTCCAGTTCAGCAGCAGCCAAACGGGTCCTAGCGTCCACCACGTCGTATTGTTCAAAGGCCCGCTTTGCCTCGTACTCCAGTTGTTCGAGTTTGCTTGATAGAGCAGCACGTTGCGCTGCTTCCCCGGTGCTGAGTTCTTCCAAGGCCTTCAGGCTTGCTTGCGCATCAAAAGAAGAGATTATTCTCAGTAGCTCTTCACTCATCCGGCGGTCGACCATGGTGCCACCAAAACCAATACAGTACTGCCCACCGTCATCGTAGTCCCCTTTGCATAGATAACGAGCGTGGGTTCCGGTTCCGCCCCAATACCGCACGTGAAGCTTGCGGCCACAGTGGCCGCAACGCAACAGTCCGACCAGTAAACTCTGACCCGAACGGATCGCCGACATCGATTCGTCCGCCTCCCAGTTAACAGAGTTGCGGCCTGTCATACGTTGGTTTTCTTCGTAAGTGGCCCAGTCAATATATTCCACATGATGGTCGGCTATGAAGACACGGCATTGCTCCGGCTGGCGATTCGCACCTTGGCGCTTTTTGAGTCTGCCTTCGACCAGATAGGTCTCCATCGGGCGCCTTCCCCAAACATAAGCTCCAGCGTAAAACGGATTGCGCAAAATATCAGCAATCAGGCTCTGCGAGGGAATCTTCCAGACCAGACGCGTTCCACGGATTGGATTAACAGGGAGCTCCACGTCGTGATCGCGAAACGGTAGTGTCGCAAAAGGAAACACGAGGCTGTTAAGGTAGCCGAGTGCGAAGGAACCGACCAGCGGTGTTCAAGGGAAAACACTTTCAAGTAATCGCGTTTACGACCAGTTCTTTTCCAGTGCCGCTTTCTCCACAGACGAGCTGATCGTGCTGTGCGTGCGACGGTATCTACGGTCCTCGCTCAGCTATCGCGATCTGGAAGAGCTGATGGGCGAACGTGGTCTGAGTGTTGATCATTCAACGATCGCTCGCTGGGTTTTGCGCTACGCTCCGATCCTGAGCCAGCGAATGCGGCGTCATGTCCGCTATCCCAATCGGTCTTGGCGAGTGGATGAAACCTACGTTCACGTGGCAGGTAAGTGGACCTATTTATACCGGGCCACTGGATTCGGAAGGCAACACCATCGATTTCATGTTGTCGCCGTACCGAGACCGAATCGCAGCCAATAGCACTTTCTGCAGCTTGCCTTGTGGCGTGTCGGGCACCTTCGTCCGCGGGTCATTAACGTTGACGGCCACTCCGCTTATCCCTCCGCCATCGCGGAACTGATGATTCGCAAGGGACAGATTCGACGGTTGAGAAAGGGCGACATTATCGGCCAGCTCCGCTTTGTAAACCAAATCGTCGGCCCAACGGCGTAAACCTTGCCTCACAATCCTGATCACGGCCGCCATTACCTGTTTGCGACAAAGCCGACTGATCCTCAATCTGTAGACTTTTGCCCTAGATCTATAGACCTTTTTCGGGTAGCCGCGCTCAAAGCAAGCGGGCGAAACATGTAGCACTGCCGGCAGCAGCTCAAATGCTTCTTCCCGGGCCGTCCACAATACGGTCCGCGTTCTACTCAATTGGGCAAAACAGGCTGTTCCGTTCGCGCAGTCTACTGAATCAAGAAAAGTGACAAATGGCCAATCACCCGCTCGATAACCCCGTTACTGAACTCGAGTCTGCGGACTTCGAGATGAGCATTCCTTCCGTTTCGCAGGACCACGAGGCGCGAGACGTCTTCATACCGTCATACGCGAAGAGATGGAAGAGCCGTGTCAGTTTGAGAGCGTGGGATGCCGATGTGGTGAGTACCCTGCGAACCCGTAATGGTGGTTATCGTGTCTAGGAGAGAATCGTCAGCCAGTCTGGTCTGGCTGTACTTTCGATTGTCGGTGAGCTACCGCGATTTGGAGGAGATGATGGCCATGCGCGGGCCGTATCTGACCGTGAAACGGTGCGCGAGGGGGTTACTCCCGCAAGCACAACAATAGAACCCGATTTCGACCCGCTGCCCTATCACCTATGTGCCCAATCTGTACTTTTCGGTCCGGCTTTTCAGAATCTGGCTTGGGCGCAGGAGAAGACGGGGACCTTCGCGCAAGACGGCCGGACGAGGCTAGACAACGAATTCCTAATTCCTTTATGCTTGGAGAGTCACCATCTCGCCAGCCTTTGGTCCATTGCTCGACGCACCAATACGATGAAGATGCTGCCCAGCAGCCAGGTTGCAGAAGATTTAGACTACCGGTCGTACCTTGGATTCGCGATCCCAGATCCGTCCTTTGGCAGCCTCGGCCAGAAACCTGTCTGCGGAGCCGCTATTCTGCATCGGCACTATTCCGCGGTCGGGTATGACATTCGCTTTCTGAAGTAACGGTGTGGCCTCTGCGGTATGTCCGATCACCTTGAGATGAGCGAACGCATCCTGAACAAAGCTGATAGCGGCCGACTGCATGGCAAGTTGCTGGGCGCCTTCCGGCGAAACGGCTAGAACCACTGCATCGAAGAGAACGGACGGGCCGCCAGCGAGCTGAAAGTCGGCTGGAATCAGCTTGCCATTTGCACCTTTAGCACCTTCAACCTTGGGAGCAATCACTTTCAGCTTTGCACCAGCATTCTTGACGCTGGTTGTGAGTGCAGCGACGAAGGCAGGATCGGTGCCATCGGCGACTAGGCAACCAATCATGCGCCCCTTAATCGTCGACTTAGCTTTTCCCAAAATGCTGAGCGCGGGCGATGGTTGGAGGTCGGTGCGAGCTTTCACGCTGGTAGGCGCATTTTCGACAACATCCGTGTGGCCAAGGCCATTTGCCACCCGCTGCGCCACTTTCATATCGACATTGGCAAGTTGGCTCAGCATGCGGCGACGGACTGCTTTGGTTTCGACCTTACTTAGCTCGAAGGTGAACGCAGAAACGACGTGATTTTGCTCCGGCTCCGTCAGGCTATAGAAAAATTGGCGAGCCTGACTAAAGTGGTCCGCGAAGGAGGTTGACCGGATACGCAGCGTGTCCCCTTCTTCGCGAGCGGCGAAACTCGTGTATCCGTGTTTTGGATCCTCACGCGGACCGCCGCTTGCGAGTGAATTGGGCGAGTAATTCACCCTGCCTTGTGGCACTCCCACTTGCATATGCCCATCGCGTTGAAAGTTCATGACCGGGCACTTGGGCCGGTTAATGGGAATTTCAGCAAAATTTGGACCACCAAGCCGCGTCATTTGCGTATCGAGATAAGAGAAGAGGCGCCCCTGAAGCAGTGGGTCGTTGGTGAAATCAATGCCCGGCACAACATGCGTGGGGCAGAAAGCGACTTGCTCAGTCTCCGCAAAGAAGTTGGCGGGATTACGGTCCAGAACCATTCGCCCGACTACTCTCAGCGGGAGTTGCTCTTCCGGAATGATCTTGCTTGCATCCAGAACGTCGAACTCAAACTTCTTTGCGAAATCGTCGTCGAAGAGTTGCACGGCCAGCTCCCATTCAGGAAGGTCCCCGCTATCAATAGCAGTCCAGAGATCACGCCTGTGGAAGTCCGGATCAGCGCCGTTAATCTTCAGTGCTTCATCCCAAATGAGCGACTGCATGCCCTGCTTGGGGCGCCAGTGAAATTTAACATAAGTAGATTTTCCAGATTGGTTGACCAGCCGGAAGGTATGAATTCCGAAGCCTTCCATCATCCGGAAGGATCGTGGGATGGCCCGGTCGGACATGATCCACATCAGCATGTGAGTGCTCTCGGGAGTGAGCGAAGCGTAATCCCAAAAGGTATCGTGTGCAGTCTGAGCCTGTGGGAACTCACGATCGGGCTCCGCTTTTGCAGCGTGAATGAGATCGGGAAATTTGATGGCATCCTGAATGAAAAATACAGGAATGTTGTTGCCGACGAGATCCCAATTGCCTTCCTGGGTGTAGAACTTAACCGCAAAGCCGCGAACATCTCGGGCTGTATCGAAGGAGCCTTTGTTGCCAGCTACCGTCGAAAAGCGGACAAAAACAGGCGTGCGCTCGCCCACTCGACTGAAAATAGCCGCCTTCGAAACGTCAGCTAGAGAGGAAGTCAACTCGAAATAGCCATGCGCTGCCGAGCCGCGAGCATGAACCACCCGCTCGGGGATGCGTTCGTGATCGAAGTGATTGATTTTCTCGCGAAGAATGAAGTCTTCGAGCAGCACTGGCCCGCGCGGCCCGACTTTGAGCTGGTTCTCATCGTCGGCAATAGTGATGCCCTGGTTGGTGGTCATGGACGAGTACTCTCCCCCGGCATTTCGATGCAGCTCACCGCCGCTACCAGTGGTGTCTGGAGTAGCCGGCCCCCGGTTTGCCGGTGCCGGTTCCGGGGATGCGGACAGCTGAGCTGCCCCAGGGCTCGCGTTCGCCTCCGCCGACTCCGGCGCGCCGGAAGCGCCCAGACTGCCAGCGAGGGTGCCGCCGAGAGCGAGCGCGCTCCGACGGCTGATGGTTTCGTCGAACATTGACATTCTTGTTGTTGCCTTTCGCGGATTGCCACGGATCAGAGCCACTGATCCTGGGGAGAATTCTAACGCGACACACTTATGATGCAGCCATCTGCCTTCGTGTGCTCATATTTTAGCTACTACATGCCATGTGAGAGCGCAGATGGGAATCAGTTGTCCGACCAGCAAGCGCGCGCTGCCGCGTCCTATCTTCCCATTCGCGTAGGCGGGCCGGGCTTCCGGTTCCTCGAGCGGTCGAAACATAGAACTGCTGTGTCCCGACGGCCACAGGGTGTTCTACGTTCCTCACCACTTCTCCTGCTAGACCTGCACTCGAGACTCTCAGCCAATCAGAATTGAGGATCTGACTTCGGCGTAGAAAGGAGAGCGCCGACGAACATCAGATCGCGCCGAGCCCAGCATCCACTATCGCCGTCTCGGACTATGTAACGTTTACAAAAAATGAAGAACCATAGCTGTCGAGAAATCCCATTCGATCCCTAACGGCGCAGCGGTTGGTTTCGGTTTAATGGTCGGCTGGTCCGCTATGCGGAAAATTTGTAGGCGCTGGCAATCGCGACCTCGGAAAAAGGATCAAACCAGTGTGACGCTTTAACCAGGATCCTTATCGCTGCCTACCAAATGAGTGCGTCAAGAAGTTCCATGTTTTCTGCAGCCGTTCGATCTCGTACTTGGCACATTGGCCGTGCCAAATTGGTTAGTTCAAGAGCAACAACTAGCCACCTGGCGCGCAGACCGATGGAGGGCAACTGAAGTCCTGAGAAACCATCTGCCTCGCGTGCCATTCCCATATACATGAAAGAGATCGCACGCGATGTAGCCGTCGTTCCCATGGCAATGGTGAACGCCTACTTGGTAGGTAACGCGCAGAGCTGGGTACTGGTAGACGCCGGCACGGCGGGCAATGCCAAGAAGATTCACGAAGCGGCTGAGGCGCGCTTCGGGCTGAAGGCCAAGCCCGAAGCCATTCTTCTCACGCACGGTCACTTTGACCATGCGGGCTCCGCGGAAGACTTGGGGAAGCTATGGAATGTGAAAGTGTATGCGCACCGGCTCGAGTGGCCGTTCCTGACTGCTCGATCCCCATACCCCCCGATGGATCCGACGGCCCCCGGGTTTTTTGCCGCGATCAGCCGCTTTTGCCCGAGCGGCACAACGAACGTAGAGGACCGGATTGCCGATCTGAACGAAAGCTTGCCAGCGCTTGGCCTTTCGGATTGGGAAGTGATCGACACGCCCGGACATACGCCTGGTCACGTCTCATTTTTCCGCCGTAGCGATGGGGTGTTACTTGCAGGCGATGCGTTCGCAACCGTAAATATGGATAATATGCTGGACCTGCTCACCAGGAAACCGCAGATCTATCGTCCCCCGGTGCCGGCCACCACGGATTGGCAGAAGGCCTATGCTTCCGTCCAGTCGCTTGCCAAGCTTAGGCCGAAAGTGATCGGGGCCGGTCACGGCGCTCCGATGACGAATTCAGCGGACGAACTCGAAAGCTTGGCTGCCGACTTCCGGGTGCCGGAGCGTGGCCGTTATGTCAAGGAGCCGGCGCGCTTCGATGAAAACGGAATTGCCTATCTGCCCCCGGCACCGCCTGACAACGCGCCTAAAGTTGCTGTCGGTGTGGCGTTTGGTGTGATAGCGGCCGCGGCAGGCACGTTGATACTGAAGAAGAAGCAGTAACGCGATGCGGCGATGGCCAAAAGGAACAGGTCTTTTGGGAAAGCTCTTTTCGTGCTCCGTATGTTGCTGAATCTCCAAGGCCGACGTAGACCGAAGCAGCCGCCGAGGCAGCAGCGGCTATAGCTCGCTCCGGACCGGACGGAACCCGCAATCCCGGAACGAGTATTCCCTTCCTGCTTAATGCGGGATCGTCCAATTCCGGTGTAAAGCGAAGTTTCTGAGATGTGCACAATCCGGATAATGCGATCAGGGTCATTCATGGTAGGTAAAGTCAATAGGGCACCGCAATATCTGGTGTAAGAGCGCGGAGGCGCTTCGGCTTGCGCGGGAGAAGCCGTGGGGCAATAGCGGTCAGCCTAGGGCGGAACAGGATTCAAGAGATCGATAGACAGGTCTACGACCAGACATTCATTTGCTGGATCGCTTGCAAAGAGCCTGACGCAAGCGTCCAGAAGATTGAGTTTGGGTATTCCCGGGCCGCCCCGAAACAAACTATAGCGGCACAAGGTAAAGGCCTTTGCCGAAACCCACTACGTGGGGCCGAGCCAGGTCCTGTTCATCGCAGCCGTAGCTGGATGGAGTCCGGAAGCGTTACTCGCTTCACCCGGATGAGTCTAGCTGGTTATTCCTCGGCAGGTCGGTCGCCACCGGATGGCCCGCTTCCGCTTCACCAGCAGAAAAAGTCATAAAAAGGTGGCAGGGATCGTACTTCATTTGGATAGATCTGCCATGCCTCCTAAAACGCGTGTCTCAAGCCGCGGCACATTGTTGAAAGTGCTGGCGGTCTACGGCAAGCAGATAGCGTACGAGCCGGCGGGCGACTTCAAGCGTTGCGCGATTGCCGTTGCCTTTCTGACGCGCCACTTCGTAAATGGCGCGCAGGCTTCGTTGAAGCGTGGAGCCAGATGCGCCGCTTCGACCAGCGTAGTTTGCAGGAACCGGTTGCGCTGTTTGGAAAGAGGGCTGCGTTTGGCCACGCCCGCGGATTCGCGCTGTGGAGAACACAGCCCGCAGTAGCTAAGAGCATGGTTTGCATTGGGGAATCGCGACGGCTCACCGGTTTCGAGCGCCCAGGTCAGCGCCGCTATTGCACCAACGCCGTCAATGGTGCGCAAGCGTGCGACGCGATCGGCCAGAAGAGGGTCGCACTGCAAGCTGGAGATGATGCTGCGATCGATGCGTCGTAAGGTTTCGATCTCCATACGGTTGAAGCCGAGCAGGCGCTTGAGTTGCTCTGGCATCGGCGGCGAGGTCTCGAGCAGCTTGGCAAAGTATTTCTTTTGATGCAGCCGGTTGGTCTCGTACTCAACGCCATTTTCGATCAGCAGCCCGGCCGTTTTGTTCTTGAATTGAACTTGCGTGCGGACCAGGAGTGCGCGGTAGCGCAGTTGTCTGCGAAGATCCGCGTAGTCCGGCGGCATTACGTAACACTCTGGAAACAAGTTGCGCCGCAACAAGTCAGCGAGCATACGTGCGTCTAGGCAGTCGCTCTTCCGCTTGCCCGCCGCGATGGCCTTCAGTCGGACAGGGGCGGCCATCTTCAACTCCTGCGCGTACGGCTTCAGGTGTTGATAGATCCAGTGGCTGCAAATGGTAGCCTCGAGCCCTCCGCACCACGGCTGGTCTAGACTCTGCGCCCATTTGCTGAGAGCGTCCCGATTGGAAGGGATGCTGGATTCGCGGACGATACGACCGTCGCTCGTCTTCACGCAATAGCTGATCGTCTTCCGATGTACATCCAGGCCCACGTAGTAGGAAAACGAAACGGTAGATGACATAAAGCTTATTCACAACCGCCAGGTCTTCTTTTGGGCCCGACAGTTGCGAGACCTCCCACCTACGCATTCAAACAAGCTAAAGAGCGGTCGGGGCCGCCTCTTCTCTGCGGTTGAAGACCGGTATGACGAAGTGATCGTGGAAGTCGCCGCGCCGGCGGAAACAGTGGCCGAAATCCAACGGACTCTCTCGAAGCGCAGCTTGACATGCAAGCACAAAGTTCTTGCCGGGGAAAGACTTCAACGACCCGTATTGAATGTCGTCGCGGTAAGTATTCCGGACAACGTGCCTTAACTTGCACCTTGGTTAGTCGACACTAGAGGCCAGGGCCAGAGCCCAGCATAGGCTCTGGCCCTTTGCGTTTGGCACCTGCTCAGGCCTGTCGACGACGGACATTCCAAACTACACCGAAGCCGGCTGCGGCAATTCCGAACAGAGCTAGACTTGCGGGTTCCGGCGTGCTGGCCACCTTGTTGGCTATAACCGTGTAACCAGCATCGTTTGGATGCACGTTTCCAATTGGTTCGACGCCCGAGCCCGGCGCTGGGGAGATAGAACCAGCCGGGTACTGGCTGATGTAAGTCAGTGCGCCTTCCCGTCCCAGGAAAGGCGTGTTTGTATCGACGTACTCTGCGTCGAACCGGGTAGTCAAGCTTTGGATAATCCCATTGAGCTCCGGTCCGCCTTGCGCAAAAACAGGTTTTGCTGGGTTCGTAGTTGGGTCTGCCGGGAATGGATTGTAGTAGCCAAGCAGATACAGGTTTGCCCCGGGTGCCAGCGAGCGAACCTCTGTGAGCACGTTTGTGTAATTGGTCTGGAAAGTGGCAAGTGTTCCGGGCAACATCGCGAGAGCCTGATTCGTGGGCAGAGTAGTGAGCGCTGCCAACTCATTAAAGCCGAGAGTGATGCTGATCGTGTTGATCGTATTACTGGCAGCCTTCTCTGACGTCACTAAACCACGGAACATATCTGCTTGTGGAGTGGTTGGGCTGTTGGCGTAATTAAGGTTTTGCTTCGCTAGCGGAATATCGGTGCGCCCGACAACGGGCGGCGTTCGCCCGACGCCGCTCATGAAGCTCGCCGCGGTTTCGCCGTCGATAGCCAAATTGACCACCGTCGGACGTGTTCCGCCATTCTTGCTCGCTAGTATGTCGGCGAACTTGCCTACGTATCCACGATCGCCATACGAAGGGATGTACCGCAAGTCGGTCTCACCGAACGTAATCGAATCGCCGAGGCCAACGTAGACCGAAGCGGCCGCAGCCGTTCCGGAACCTACAAGGGCGAGGACGATCGAAGCGCACACACAGGGTCCGCATGGGAATAATTTCATAATTTCTCCTTCATAATCTATATTAAAAGTTGGAAGTGCACTGCCTACAAGAAGTTAAAGGCACATCTGTCGTATGCAATCTCAGGTTTGGCACCGCTGCTGAGCATGTCACAGATGCGTTCTGGAGCGGAGCAATCTTGCGACTTAACGTTCCTGTGATTCGACAATTGCGACTTAACGTTCCTGTGATTCGACAATAATGGGGAGATCCAACCACCTCGTACAGTTACGGGTTGGTTTGGGTTCCCGAAACAACCAAAGCGATCGATTACTCATAGGCAGTACTTGCAACCGCTCAAGAACGCTCTCAGTCAGCCCACGTCACGCTTCGCGCTGGGCAGCATCAGCCTCTGTCGCAAGTTTCATACGCTCTCAAAGAACTCCGGGCTTTGACCTTTGAAGAGTCCTGACTTGACCAGCGATGTAACGAGATACACCGGGCCCGCATTCTTCTTTGTGCGCGGTCGAACGACTGATACGTCCGGAAGCGCGCGCTTCAGAAATGGGCACGCCACCGGAAAGATGCCCTCAGAGATTTGCTTCTCGCTTCGCAGGTCGGGAAAGAACAAGCCGTCTGAACTCACACCGGGGAGAGTCTCAAGAGACTTATGGAACCCGGTAAAGTGTATCGCTTCTACTGGCAAAATCGAAGCGAGAAGAGCTAACACGTGCGGATTGCTTGCACGTGTGATGAGGTGGTCATAGAGGCTGCCTTGTCCGGTACTTGGATTCATGGACAATACGCCAGTAAGGGAGAAGTTTGCCACCGAGCGATAATTTCGCCCCTCTGCTCGCCGCGGCCGAGTATGCCGGCAGTAGCGGACGCGAACTGCTCACCGCCGTCGCTGTGAGTTATTAGATTCAGTGCCGACTGTTGGAAAGTCTGCCGGCTATGCGCGCCGGCCTAAACTGTACAACTCCGCTCGCATTCTCCGTTGCGGCAGGCCTTCAGGCTTCTGGGCTTTGATCGGGGCCAGACAGCGAACGCGCTGGCACTCGCCGGTGTCTTTAGAGCTTCTCGCGCGCACCGTACAGTGGGCCGTTATCGTGATCCTACTGTTCTTTTCATTTGCTCTACTCTATCGATTCGGACCGAACTTGAAGGATCGGCGATGGCAATGGAGTATACCCGGCGCGGATGTCGCAGATCTTGTGGCTTGCCTTCACATTGCTGCTCCGGATGTACCAGGAGCACTTCAGTTCCTCAAGGATCTATGGGGGGACTAAATGCCGTGGCTACGCTTGGGGCGTGGCTTTATTTCTCCAGTGCGGCTGCGTTTATCGGAGGGGAGGCGAACTCCGAAATTGAGAAGACGGCGGCGGAAGCGAGTCATCCCGACGTGAGGGGAACGGCGTAGAGGTGGCCAACGCAGTTCCAATTGATAGCTGACACTTGGAATCTCCAAGAACCGTCAAACGGCACAAGTTTTGCAGGAATTTTGCCAATGAAATCATCGGCAAAAAATATCCGAGACATGCCAGCTGTACTGTTTTGTCAAATCCTAGAAACGAGAT
>JAABUQ010007970.1_pt1 | contig 15042 bp, 16 predicted proteins | sample 5560001 | NCBI WGS metagenome assembly JAABUQ01 (sample SAMN10711888, study PRJNA513371) | rock metagenome | isolation source: Antarctica rocks | place: Antarctica: Victoria Land, Finger Mt nord | collected 2015-12-18 | reverse complement strand
CACCCTCAATCTCCGGGCAGGACGCGCTGCTCGATGATCACCTCATGTTGGGTGTTGCGCCGACGCCGGGCCGAACCCGTATGAGCTTCTGCTGTCCGCTCTCCCGCGTCGACGGCCTCGTCCGACAGGAGCCGGTGCTCGCCCACTTCGAGGCTCTGGGTCAGGCCCTGCAGACTCCGAACGACGACCTCAGCCATAGCTACAATCCAGTGTCTCCGTGCTCCTGTTGTACATCGGGCTCTACGTTTTCGGGATGCTCGTGGGCCTGGCTGCGAAGATCGCCCTCGACGTCCAGTTGCGTCGGCCCGGCATCCGCCAGGTCCTCGGCCTGATTATCTTTGCCTTCCTCGTATGGGGTGTGGGCTCGGTCACGCACGCGCCTTTCGCCGAACTGCTGTTGCCGATGGTCTGGGCGGGCACCGGCTTCCTGGCTGGGCTGGGCAGCCGCGAGATGCACACCGCGAGCTGAGAAAATCACACTCATGGTTGCTCTCGAGCCCGAACTGTTGCACGACGACCTGGAGCCGGCCCCGGCTGAGGCTGCCGCGCCAGGCCCCTACGCTACCTGCACGCGCCTGTCCGAGGCAGACCGCGCGCTCCTCGACAACGTCGCCGGGCATCTGCCACTGCTCGCGGATCTCACCCACGCCGACGCCGTGCTGTTCGCGCGTGCCGACGATCAGGCCGTGGTCGTAGCTCAGGCGCAGCCTGTGCCGGTGCCCAGCCCGTACGCCGGGCCGGTCGCGATCGGGCGCACGATGGCTCACGAAGAGTCGCCGCTGGTGTTTCGCGTGCTGTTCGATGGCCGGGTCAGAAATCAGGTGACCACAACGGTGATCCGTGGGGCGCCAGTCCTGCAGGAAGTCTTCGCCATTCGCAACGAGCACGGTGCTGTCGTCGGCGCGCTGCGCAGCGAGATGCTCCTGATCGAGCACGAACGCCAGCGTAAGCGCCACGCGACCTTTCGCCGAGCGGTCGCTCGCGCCCGCGAGCTGATCGTCGCGGGGCGCTTGCGGGGCGGCGAGCGACTCGGTCGCCTGGGCGTGCACGACGGCATTATGGTGATCGACGCGGCCGGGCGGATCGAGTACCTCAGCGCGCCGGCGGAGTACCTGTATCGGCGGCTGGGCTATGCCGACAACCTGGTCAAGACGCAGCTTCAGGAACTCGAGACCAACGAATATATCTGCTTCAAAGCCATGGAGCGCGGGGTGTGCCTGGAGCAGCGGGTGCAGGAGCAATCGCTGGTCTGGATCAAGCGGGTCATACCCCTCGTTTCTGGCGGCAGCAGCACCTGGCCGCCATTTCTGAGCGGGCGCGCGGTGCCGAGCGGCGCGGTCGTGGCTATCGAGGACGTCACCGACGAGCTGCAGAAGGAGCAGGCGCTCAAGATCAAGACGGCGATGATCCAGGAGATTCACCACCGGGTGAAGAACAACCTGCAAACCATCGCTGCGTTGTTGCGTCTGCAGGCTCGGCGCACCGGCAACCCGGAGGTCGCCGATCAGCTGCGTGAAACGATTGGTCGGATCATCTCCGTGGCCGTCGTGCACGAGTTCCTGAGCCACGAGGAGACCAGTGTCATCAACATTCACGAGGTGTCCAACCGTATCCTGGCCGAGGTCCGCACTGGCGTGCTCGACCACAGCCAGCCCATCACGCTTTCGCTCGAGGGTCTGCGGACCTTCAGCCTGCCTGCTCAGCAGGCGACGTCGTGCGCGCTGATCATCAACGAGCTGGTCCAGAACGCGGTCGGGCATGCATTCGTCGGTTTGCCCGGAGGGAGTATCGTGGTCCGACTGGCCGAGCAGGACGACAGCCTGTACATCGAGATCCAGGACGACGGGCGCGGCTTGCCCCACGATTTCGATCAGGACAGCCAGGGTGGCCTAGGACTGCAGATCGTGCGGAGCCTGGTGCGCGAAGATCTCAAAGGCCAATTCGAGTTGTCGAGCGGGCACGGCGTGCACGCGATCGTGTCCTTCCCCAAGTGGATATCTAAAGCGGAGTAGATACCTGTGTCGCCTACGCGCATCTTGCTTGCTGAGGACGAGGTCATCTCGCGAATGGACCTGCGCGAGATGTTGGAAAATCTCGGGTACACCGTTATCGGTGAGGCCGGCGACGGCGTCGCGGCCGTCAATCAGGCGCGTACGCTCAAGCCTGACCTGGTCTTGATGGACATCAAGATGCCAGAGCTCGATGGCATCAGCGCTGCCCAGACACTGTCTGAGGAGCGCGTGGCGCCAGTCCTGTTGCTGACGGCTTACTCGGACAAGGAGTTCGTCGATCGGGCGGTCGACGCGGGAGTCATGGGGTATCTGGTCAAGCCGTTCGCCGAAGCCCAGCTCAAGCCGGCCATTGAAGTCGCCCTCGAGCGTTGGCGCGAGACACGCCAGATCCAGCAAGACCTCGCCCAGACCCAGGAGACGCTCGAGACGCGGAAGCTCGTCGAGCGAGCCAAAGGCGTGCTCATGGACAGCCAGAGCCTGAAAGAAGCCGAAGCCTTCCGTCGCATCCAGAGGCTGAGCATGAACTCGCGCAAAAGTATGCGCGAGGTGGCCGAGGCGATCCTGCTGGCACACGAGGCGGGCCACAGCGTTTGAGGCGCTTGTTGACGCGGCGAACGTGGTCGTTCTCGGGAAGGCGGGTCGTTTTCTGCTGCCGGTGCCAGAGCAGGGAGATAACCCGACCAGGCTGAGTGGTCTCAGGAGTGGAAGCCGATTGGGGCGTTCGTTCTACGCTCGGCCGACACTCGTGGTTGCCCGCGAGATGCTGGGCAAAATCCTGGTCCGCGTCGACGAGAACGGGCTGCGGCGGTCGGGGCGGATTGTGGAGACCGAGGCGTATATCGGGCCGGAAGATGCTGCCTCGCACGCCCGCAGTGGGCCAAACAAGCGTGGAGCGTTGATGTACGGTGCGCCCGGCGTGGCGTACGTGTATCTGATCTACGGCCTGCACCACTGCTTCAACGCCGTCACCGAGCGCGAAGGCTACCCTGGCGCGGTGCTCGTTCGGGCGATCGAGCCAGGCGAGAACGCCGACCGCGGCCACGGCCCGGCGCTCGTGTGCCGCGCGCTCAACATCGACCGTACGTGCAGCGGCACTGACCTGGTCACCGGCAACCTTGGCCTGGAAGATGCGCCGGGCGTGCCGGACACCGAGGTGAGAGTTGGACCAAGAATCGGTGTCGACTACGCCGGCGAATGGGCAGCGCATCCGTGGCGCCTGTGGGTGGCCACGTCGCCGCACGTGTCGCGACGGCGGGTAACCGGCACGACCCTCGATCCGACGATGTTAAGATGAGGTCCAGGGTGGCGGCTGAACTTGAGACGACGCCGCACCACGTGCAGCTCGGACTCAGCCCCGAGCGCATGTTCGAGATGTTCGAGGTGATGGTGCTCGCGCGGACCGTCGACGAGCGTCAGTGGATCCTGAATCGTCAGGGCCGCGAGGCGTTCCATATCTCGTGCCAGGGCCACGAGGGCTCAAGCGTCGGCAGCGCCTTCGCGCTCGACGTCGACCGGGACGTCATGGTCCCGTACTACCGCAGCCTAGCAGCTGTGCTGGCCTTCGGCCTCACGCCGCTGGACGTGTTTCTGTCGGCACTAGCCAGGGCGGCTGACCCAACGAGCGGCGGCCGACAAATGCCTGCCCACTATGGCCTCGTGCGCCCTCGAATTCTGACCAGCGGCAGTTCCGTCGCGACCCAGATCCCGCACGCTGTCGGGGCCGCGCTGGCTAGCAAGATCCGCGGCGATGGCGGAGTGAGCATCGTGTACTTCGGCGACGGCGCGTCGTCCAAGGGTGATTTTCATGAAAGCCTGAACTTCGCCGCGATCCACAAGCTGGCGGTCATCTTCCTGTGCGAAAACAACCACTACGCTATCAGCGTGCCGACTTCGAAGCAGATGGCTGTACACAGCGTCGCCGAGCGTGCCAGCGGCTACGGCATGTTCGGCGCGTCCATCGACGGCACCGATGCACTGGCGGTGTACGAATGCGTGAAACAGGCTGCCGATCGGGCCCGCGCCGAGCAAGGCCCGACGCTGATCGAGTCCAACGTCGTGCGGCTGACTCCGCACTCCTCAGACGATGACGACAGACGCTACCGTGCCGACAGCGAACGCGCGGAGGACCGCGAGAAGGACCCGATTCACGTGTTCGGTGACTATCTGCATACGCACCAGTTGCTGAGCGACGCGGACGAGGCGGCCATGCGGCAGCGGGTCCAGAAGACGGTGGCCCTGGCGCTCGAAAAGGCCGAATCGGCCGCCGGACCAGCGCCCGAGACGGCGCTCGATCATGTCTACGCCGGCGTCCGCATGCCTGATCTGCGTGCCGCTCGGCACAGGACAGCGCGTTAGATGGCGGTGCTGAGCCTGGTTGAGTCCGTGCGCCAGGCATTGCTCGAAGAGATGGAGGTCGACTCGAGCGTGATTGTCCTCGGCGAGGACGTCGGCGTACACGGCGGCGTCTTCCGCGCCACCGACGGGCTGCTCGAGCACTTCGGCGAGAACCGGGTGATCGACACGCCGCTCGCCGAGCTCGGGATAGCCGGCGTAGCCATTGGCGCGGCTATGAACGGTCTGCGGCCGGTCGCCGAAATTCAGTTCGCCGACTACATTCATCCTGCATACGACCAGATCGTCAACGAGGCGGCCAAGATACGCTATCGCTCGAATGGGACGTTCTCGTGCCCGGTGGTGTTTCGCGCGCCGTTCGGCGCCGGTGTCCACGGCGGGCTGTACCACTCCCAGAGCGTCGAGGCACTCTTTTTCCATGTGCCCGGCTTGAAGATCGTCATCCCCAGCACGCCGTACGACTGCAAAGGGTTGCTGAAGAGCGCCATCCGCGATGACGATCCGGTGTTATTTTTCGAGCACAAGAAGAGTTACCGCCGCCTGCGAGGTGAGGTGCCTGACGAGGACTACGTGGTGCCGCTTGGCAAGGCCGACCTCAAACGCCAGGGTCGTGACCTGAGCATCATCACCTATGGCGTCGGCGTCCACCTGGCGCTGGAAGCCAGCGAGCGGCTGGCGGGCGAAGGTATTGACGTCGAGATCCTCGACTTGCGGACGATTTTGCCGCTCGACACTGATGCCATCAAAGCCAGCGTGGCCAGGACGAGCAAGGTGCTGATCTTGCACGAGGACAACAAGACAGGCGGGATCGGCGCCGAGGTGGCCGCCTTGCTCGCCGAAGAGTGCTTCGAAGACCTCGACGGTCCGATCATGCGTCTGGCGGCGGCCGACACACACATCCCGTACGCGCCAGCGCTCGAAGAGGCTGTCCTGCCCAACGCCGGGGACGTCGTCGTCGCGGCGCGGAGATTGGCTGAATACTGACATGCGCAGGCATACTTGGACGTCGCGCACCGACGTAAAAGGCGCACTAGGATGACCACTACCGTTGTGAAGATGCCCCAGCTGGGCGAATCGGTGTCCGAGGGGACGATCGGGCGGTGGCTGAAGAGCCCTGGGGACCGGGTCGAGCTGGACGAGCCACTGGTCGAGATTCAGACCGATAAGGTCAACGCCGAGGTGCCGAGCCCGGTGGCTGGCATTCTGCAGCAGATCCTTCTGCCTGAAGGGACCGTTGCCGCGGTCAAGAGCGACATGGCCATCATCGGCGACGAGGCAGCTCTTCCTGCTGATGAGCCGATTACGACTGATAGTCCTGGTGCTCAGGGGCCGGAGGGCACGACCACGCAGCGCACGCCTGCCGAAGCGGCCGCGGTCTCTGGCGATCGTCCGCGCACGTTCACGTACGACAAGACGGCGGGTGGCGGAGTGGTCGGTGCTCGTGACGCGGACGATGATCCGCGCCAGCCTGGCGGTGCTGAGGCGGGCCCCAAGCGCTTCTACACACCGGTGGTGTTGCGGATGGCCGAAGAGCACGCGATCGACCTCAGCACGGTCGAAGGCAGCGGCGCGCACGGTCGCGTCACCCGCAAGGACGTCGAGCGAACCATCGCCGAGCCCCAACCCCACGCCGCACAACCCATCTCTCCCGCCGGCGGCGCGCAAGTGGCGCCGGGTTCGCCGAGTCCGGCGGGTTCCGCGGGTTCCGCGGACGAGGAGTCGAGCCTGTCTGGCGAGGACCGCGCGCTGACGCCGATGCGGCGGGCTATTGCCGAGCACATGACTCGCGCCCGCGCCGAGATTCCCGACGCCTGGTCGCTGGTCGAGATCGACCTGACCAATCTGGTCCGCCAGCGCCAACGACTGCAAACCGAATGGCAGGCCCGTGAGGGCTACGAGCTCACGTATCTGCCCTTTTTCATCAAAGCCGTGGTGGCAGGCCTTCAGGTGGTGCCCGAGCTGAATGCAGCCTGGGTCGGCGATCACGTCAAGCTCTTCAGTCAGCGCAACCTGGGTATCGCCGTCTCGCTGGACAACGGCCTGGTCGTCCCCGTGATGCGGAATGTAGACCAGTTGAGCGTGGCCGGCATTGCCCGCGCCCTGCGCGAGATCGTCCAGAAAGCGCGCGGCGGAAGGCTGAGCCTGGACGACTTGCAGGACGCCACGTTCACCGTCAACAACCCTGGCTCACTCGGCTCCATCATGAGCCAGCCCATCGTGCCCACAGGCCAGGCTGGCATCGTCACCATGGAAGCTATCGTCAAACGCCCGGTCGTGCTCGCCGAAGACGCCATCGCCGTGCGCAGCATGATGAACAGCTGCCTGAGCTTCGACCACCGTGTCCTGGACGGCGCCGGCGCCCTGAGTTTCCTGCGAGAACTCAAGCGCCAGCTCGAAACAGTAGAGTATCCCCTCTACTGACGTGCAACACCTCCCCGTTTTGAACCGCACCCCGCGAACGCAACCCCTCTCGCCCGAGACGGCGCCGTCCGTTATTGGGCGGCGGCCGGAGTGGTTGAAGGTGCCGCTTTCGCATGGGCCGCACTTCAAGGAACTGAAGAAGCTCATGCGCGAGCAGGGCTTGCACACGATCTGCGAAGAGGCGGCGTGTCCGAATATTGGCGAGTGCTGGGGCGAATTCCGCACCGCCTCCTTTCTCCTGCTGGGAGACACGTGTACTCGCAACTGCGGCTTCTGCGATGTCACGACGGGTCGTCCGGGGTCCGTAGACTGGGGCGAGCCGATGCGTCTGGCGGAGGCCGTCTCGCAGCTCAACCTGCGCCACGTGGTGATCACCTCCGTGACGCGAGACGACCTTGACGACGGCGGCGCGGCCATTTTCGCGGCGACCATCCGCCATCTCAAACGACGTGAGGCTGACCTAGGCGTCGAGGTTCTCGTGCCCGACTTCCAGGGCAACTGGGACGCGCTCGCAGTCGTCATGGCGGCGCAACCCGACATCCTCAATCACAACATCGAGACCGTGCCGCGCCTGTATTCGCGCGTGCGACCCAAAGCCATTTACACCCAGTCGCTCGAATTGCTCAAGCGCGCCAGGCTGCTCTCGCCGCGTACGCCGACCAAGTCAGGTCTGATGCTCGGCCTCGGAGAGAACCGCGACGAGATCTTGCAGGTATTCGTCGACCTGCGCGCAAATGACGTCGACGTGCTCACCGTGGGCCAGTATCTGCGCCCGAGCCTGCGGCATCTGCCGGTCGAGCGCCACGTGCCACCCGAGGAATTCGCGGACCTGAAGATCATTGCGCGTGACCTGGGCTTCCGCCACGTCGAGAGCGCGCCTATGGTCCGGTCCAGCTACCACGCCCACACTCAGCTACAGTAACGTCTGAGAGTTGACGACCGTAGAACCTGACGAGCACCCCCTCGCTCAAGCCAACGCGGGCGAGCCGGCGCCCGGCGAGCATCAGCCCGCCACCATTGCCGAGACTGCGGTTGAGCAACCTACCAGCTTCGTCGTTCGGCCTACTAGCCCACACCAGCAGGACGTGCTGTTCGTGCCCCTCGCGGTCAACGTCGGCGACGGCTTCAAGTTCGGCTGCGGCTTCTTCCTGGCTCTGGTTCTGGCGATGCTGATTGGCTTCGTCCTGGTGGCGGCGCTGTTGGTGCTCACCGGTTTGTTCGGTCTGAACCTGCCACTCACCCGCTAGTCGGCAGCGTCGTCTCCACGTGCGGCTCGGCTCAGTACCCTCTGCAGCAGCGTGTCGAAATCGACCGCCGTGTTCAAGACCACGTGCGGCCCTGGAATGGGCTCTGCCTTGCGGCGTAGATTGAGGTACACGAGCCAGTCGGCATCGGACAGGTCGTCGGCGTCAGGTGCTTCCCGTCGCCGCAGCAGGCGCTGCTGAACGATCGCTGGCGAACACGCCGCCCAGACGATCAGCAAGCGGGCGTCACATTGCTCGACCATGTCGTACACCCCGCGGCGATTGCGCTCCTCGAGGTTCGTCGCGTCGAACACGACCGTACGGCCCACCACCAGCGCAGATCGCAACATCGTGTGACACCAGCCATACACCGCCGCGTGCTCGCCGCCGGTATAGCGCGGCTCGGCGAACAGTTGCTTGCGTACGCGATCCGTCTCGACCACCTGTGCATGGAGCGCGGCTCCGAGCCGTCGCGCCAGCCGCGTCTTGCCTGTGCCCGGCGGGCCAACCAGCATGACCAGGAGCGGGCGCGCCACGCCGGCCCAGTGTAAGGCGTTCCGCGATAATGGGGTTGAATGGCGGCCCTGCGCACGCTGTGGAAAGCACTGGTAGGTCTCTACGAAGAGACGCTGGTGCTGGTCCTCGGCAATCTTGCCGCGCTCGCGCTCAACCTCCCCGTCGTGCTAGCCGCTTTGCTGGTCGCACTGCCGTTTGCTGGCGGTGGTGATGAAGGCGGAAGCACCGTGCAGTGGTTGATGGTCACGATCGGCTGGATGCTGCTGTTCTTACCCACGCCAGGCAATGTCGCTTTGAGCGGCCTGGCCCTGGTCGCGGTCGGCGCTGACGCGCCCCGATTCACCCAGTTCCGCACAAGCCTGCGCATGCACTGGCGGCTGGCGCTGCGCTGCTTTTTCGTTAGCGTGATCGTCCTGGTGGCGCTGCTGGCCAACATCTATTTCTATGCTGTGCTGAGTACTGGCTGGCTGCGCTTCGTCAGTATCGTGTGGGTGTATGGCGCGCTATTCTGGCTGAGCCTGCACCTGTATCTTGCGCCGCTGCTGGTGTACGTCGCCGAGCCACGGATGCTCGACCTATACCGCCGAGCAGCGTTCATTGCACTCGGCCACCCGATCTACACGCTGGTGCTGCTGGTCGTGCTGTTGACGGTCGGCTTGGTGAGCGTGGTGTTCCTGCCGGTGTACGTGCTGGTGGTGGGCGCGTTTGTGAGCCTGGTCCAGGCTCAGGCGCTACGTGAAGTTCGCCGCCGACATGGCGAGATTGTCGACGAACCCGAGGAAGAGGCGAGTCGACTGTGAGTGTCCAGGACGCCGGCCGCGTACTTGGCGGCCGCTACCGACTTGTCCGTGAGCTCGCGCGTGGCGGGATGGCCCAGGTCTGGGAGGCTCAGGACGCGCTGCTCGATCGTCGCGTTGCCGTCAAGCTGCTCCACGAGCAGTTTGCGGACGACGCCGAGTTCCTCGAGCGGTTCCGACGCGAGGCCCGCGCCGCGGCCCGATTGAATCATCCAAACATCGTTTCGATCTACGACGTCGGCGAAGACGCCGAGGCGCATACGCCGTTCATCGTCATGGAGCTGGTCGACGGCGAGAACCTCAAGGACCGCATCCGTGGCGCGGCGCCACTGGCGGACGAGGAGATTCGGTCGATCGGCGCCGCGGTCGCCTCCACGTTGGAGTACGCGCACCAGCGCGGGCTCATTCATCGCGACGTCAAACCCCAGAACGTGCTGCTCGGCGAGGATGGTCGGCCACGGCTCACCGACTTTGGCATCGCTCAGGCGGTTTCGTCCAAAGGCCTGACTCGCACGGGCGCCGTCATGGGCTCGGTCCAGTATCTAGCGCCCGAGCTGGTGCGGGGTCGTCCGGCGACAGCCCAGTCGGACGTATACGCCCTTGGAGTAGTCCTGTACGAGATGGCGACCGGGCGCGTGCCTTTCGAAGGTGAAACCGACCTTGCGACAGCGCTAGCGCACGTCGAGCAGTCTCCTGCGCCGCCGCGTGCGCTGAACGCTAGCCTGGCCCCTGATCTCGAGCGCACCATCCTGCGAGCTCTGGCCAAATCGCCCGAGGAACGCTTCCACAGCGCCGCCGAGCTGGCAGCGGAGCTTCGGAACGTCCGTCCCAGAGTGACCGTTGCCGCGCCGACCCGCCAGCACCTCGACGCGCCTACCCAGCGCATGCCGATCGTTCCTGAGGCGCCCCGGCCGGCTCCTAGCGGACCGACGGTGATTGCCGCAACGCCTGCTGTGGGCGCTCCCCGGCGAACGGCAAGGCCGCAACAGGGCCGCGGCGCAGGTGCGGGGGTTCTGGCGTTGCTCCTGGCCCTGGCGGCTGTGCTGGTGGCTATCGGGGCTGGCTTCTTCGGGCTGGCAACGCTCAACCGCGAGCCCTCGCCGACGCCGGTCCCAACCGCCGCGCCTGCGACGGCGGTACCGAAACTGGCGGCCGTAGCCACGAACACGCCGTCTCCTGCGCCGTCGCCCACCTCGACACCCCAGCCCTCGCCAACGCCGGAGCCGTCGCCCTCGCCCTCACCCGTGCCGCCGACTCCTTCGCCAGTGCCGCCCAGCCCGACCCCACTGCCGCAGCCAACGCCGACCCCACGGGCCATCGCGATACCCCAGTTGCGCGGCAAGACGCTCGACGACGCTCGCGCTGCTGTCCAAGCCGCTGGGCTCACCGCCACCGTGCGCGGGGTGAACGCCAACGTCGACAAGAACGTGGTGACGGACCAGACACCCGACGTCAACACGACCTTGCCGTCGGGGGGGACCGTCACCATCCTGGTCGGAACCGGATCGACGGCCGTTCCTGACGTGACGAACATGCCCCGCGATCAAGCCATCAGACTGCTGCAGAGCAACAGCTTCCGAGTGACCACGCGCGATCGTCGCGACCCACGCATCCCCGCCGGCAGCGCTGTCGATACCGTGCCTCAGTCCGGCACGCCCGCCCCCCGCGGCTCAGAAGTGGTGCTGGACATCAGCGTAGGCCGCTAATTCGTCACACGCCTGTAAATCCCGACGCAGACGCGGTTTGTTACCGTGTGGGATACCCATGACGGACATTGCCTCTCCGCGATCCTTTGGCGCCGACCTCGACGCGCATGGAAGTGCCGTCGGTGAAAGTCGGCCGGTCTCGTTCGCCACTCGCCCCGTGCTGCAGGGTACGCTCGGGATGGTTGCCGCCGGTCATTACCTGGCGGCCGCGATCGGGTTGCGGCTTCTCGAAACAGGCGGGAACGCCGTCGACGCTGGTGTCGCGGCCGGGTTCGCCCTGGCGCTGCTCAAGCCTCAGAGCGTGGGCATCGGCGGAGAGGGTCCGATTCTGATCCATCTGGCCAAGGAAGGGCGCAGCGTTGCCGTCACTGGCCAGGGCTGGGCCCCCCGCGCCGCAACCATCGACTGGTTCAGCTCGCGCGGAATCAGCCTGATCCCGTCGGACGGCTTTTTGCCAGCAACCGTGCCTGCCCAGTTCGCAGCCTGGTGCACCGCGCTGCAGCACTTCGGGACGGCTTCGCTGGCTGATGTGCTCGGGCCCGCCGTCGAAATGGCGGAGAGCGGCTTTCCGATGTACTCGGCTCTCCGCAACGGGGTCGCCCGCGTGGCAGACCGATTTCTGACCGAGTGGCCTAGCTCAGCTGCCGTCTATCTGCCTGGTGGCCGGTTGCCAGAAGAGGGCGAGCTGGTTCGCAATCCGGATTGGGCACGCACGCTCAAGGGTGCCATCGACGCGAGCCTGCGCGCGGCAGGCAGTGGTCGCCAGGCGGCAATCCAGGCCGCGATCGACTATTTTTATACGGGTCCGGTCGCCGAGCAGGCAGTGCGCTTCTCGTCGGCTAACGCGTTCGGGGACGACACTGGCGAGAAGCACACCGGCCTGCTTTCACTCGACGACTTTGCCGCGTATGGCGCGAACGGAACTTCGATCGAGGAGCCGGTTCGGGTTACCTATCGAGGCGTCGAGGTGCTCAAGTGCGGACCGTGGAGCCAGGGCCCGGTGCTTCTGCAGCAGTTGAAGCTGCTGGAGGGATACGACCTGCGCGGGCTCGGGCACAACACCGCGGAGTATCTGCATGTGTATCTCGAGAGCGCCAAACTCGCGTTTGCCGATCGCGAGCGCTACTACGGCGATCCAGAATTCACGACCGTGCCGATGGGTAGGTTGCTCTCGGACGAGTACGCCGCCCAGAGGCGTGAGTTGATCGACAGCCGGCGCGCAAGTCTCGAGCAGCGGCCAGGCCGCGCGGGTGTTGCGCACGGCGCGTCCGCAGCGCGGTGGCCTGTCGTGACCGCCGATACCACCCACGTCGACGCTGTCGATCAATGGGGCAACCTCTTCGCGGCCACACCCAGCGGTGGCTGGATTGGCTCGTCACCGGTGGTCGAGGGACTTGGCTTCCCGCTCGGCACGCGCGGTCAGATGTTCTATCTCGACCAGCAACATGCTAATGCGCTGGTCCCGCGGAAGCGGCCGCGCACCACGTTGTCGCCCTCGCTGGCACTGCGCCAGGGGCAGCCCTGGCTGGCCTTCGGCACGCCAGGTGGCGATCAGCAAGACCAGTGGTCGCTGCAGTTCTTCCTGAATGTGGTCGACTTCGGCATGGACATGCAGGAGGCGCTCGACGCGCCGACCGTACACACCACGCACTTCCCGGGCTCGTTCTACCCTCACAACGCCGAACCGGGCGGCACTCGCGTCGAGTCGCGCATCCCGCCGGAGGTCCGCGACGAGCTGGCGGCTCGCGGCCACAAGGTCACCGTCGACGGGCCGTGGAGCCATGGCCAGGTCACCGCGGTCGCGCGCGAGGGCAACGGGGTCCTGAGCGGCGCTGCATCCCCGCGCGGCCGGGTGGCGTACGTCATGGGGCGCTAAGCTCGCCGCCTGAACTGCGGATCGAGCCAATCCCGCAGCGCGTCGCCCAGAAAGTTGAACGCGAACACCGCCAGGAAAATCGCCATGCCTGGGCCGACGCTGCCCCACCACAGCAGGTTGGTGATGTAGCGCTGGTTGTAGCTGATGTCCTGGCCCCACGACGGCGCAGGCGGCTGCGCCCCGAGCCCCAGAAACGAGAGCACTGCTTCCTGCAGAATCGCGAAAGCCGTCGTCAACGTGGCCTGCACGATCAGCACATTGGCCAGGTTGGGCAGGATGTGCATCACCGCGATGCGCGTCGGCGAGACGCCGAGCGCCCGCGCCGCCGTCACGTAGTCGCGCTCCCTGAGCGACAGGACCTGGCCTCGCGTTAGCCGCGCGTACACCGGGATAGAGACCACTCCGATGGCGATCATCGCGTTCTGGATCTGCGGCCCCAGAGCGGCCGTAATCGAAATTGCCAGCAGCAACGCAGGGAACGCCAGCAGCGCGTCGATCAATCGCATGAGCAATAGGTCGATCGCGCCGCCCGCATACCCGGCGATAAGACCCACGGAGACGCCCAGCCCGAGGCCGATACTCACCGAGATCAGCGCCACCGACAGCGACAGGCGCGCGCCAAACAAGACCCGCGCCATCACGTCGCGGCCAAGGTCGTCCGTGCCCAGCCAATGCGCGCCGTTCGGCGCCTGCAGCCCGTCCAGGACGTCGCCCAGCGTGGGATCGTATGGTGTCAGCAGCGGCGCGAAGATCGCCACCAGCACCAACAGCGCCACCAGGCCGCCGCCAAGCGCCAGCCGCGGATGGCGGTGCAGTGTCGTCCCAAACCGCCCACGGCCCCCGCTTGCGGCGATGGGCGCGGCTGCGCCGCTGCGTTCCAGCTCGGAGGCGCCGAGCGTCGTCATGCAGCGTTATCGTCGCCCTGTGCTGAATGAAATGCGGGGGTCGAGCAAGCCATAGACGATGTCGACGAGCAGCGTGCTGACCATGTACGACAGCGCGGACAGCAGGACTACGGCCTGAACAACCGGATAGTCGCGCCCGCCCAGGCTGTCGACCACCAGTTTGCCGACTCCGGGCCAGAAGAAGATCTGCTCGGTAATGATCGCTCCCTCGATCAACGCACCGACCTGCAGCCCCACGACGGTCACAACCGGGATCAACCCGTTCTTCAGCGCGTGGCCGACGATGATGGCATGCTCGCTCAATCCTTTGGCCCGAGCGGTGCGCATGTAATCCTGACCGAACACGTCCAGCAGGCTCGAGCGTACCTGGCGCATATTGACCGCGAGCGTGGCGGCGGACAGGGTCAGGGCGGGTAAGACCAGGCGCCTGAGGTTCTCGAGGGGATCGTCGATCGCCGGCGCATACCCGCCAGGTGGAAAGATGCGCAGCAGCAATGAGAACACCAGGATCAGCACCAGCCCTAGAAAGAAGTTGGGCACCGAGACGCCGGCTATCGTGATGCTGGTGGCGAGCAGGTCGAGCGCCGAGTTCCGATGCAGCGCCGATAGCGTGCCGACAATCAGACCCATCGTCACCGAAAACAGCAGTGCCGCACCGGTCAGCTCCAGGGTGGCAGGAAGGCGCTCGAGGATCGACTCCGCTACCTGCTGGTGGGTCCGGATCGATCGCCCGAAGTCGCCCTGCACGATGTGACCGAGCCAGACGACGTACTGCACAGGCAAAGGTTGATCGAGCCCCAGCTGGTGGCGCATCTCGTCCAGGATCTCGGGGTCGCGCACTTCGCCCGCATAAGCCAGCACAGGATCTCCCGGCGCCAGCCGCAACAATCCGAACGCGATGAGCGTGACGAGGAACGCCACCGGCACCATCAATACGATGCGACGGATGATGTACCGAGTCATCGGCGGGGACCCGTAACCAACGTCATCACGAGAGCCGCGAGGAAATCCCAGACCGGCCAGCGCGCCCGCGGCGTGCGGCATGGTCGCTTGTGGCCCCGCGGCGTGCGGCATGGTCGCTTGTGGCTCCACCGGGCGCACCCCAGCCAGAGTCGCCTTCGTCGTCGGCATCCTTCGCCCAAGCAGGGGAACTCCCCACCTCAGCCCCTGAAGACCGGCCGGAGCCGCGCAGCGGCGAGCGAATCTCCTCACG
>JAABUQ010007969.1_pt1 | contig 15043 bp, 13 predicted proteins | sample 5560001 | NCBI WGS metagenome assembly JAABUQ01 (sample SAMN10711888, study PRJNA513371) | rock metagenome | isolation source: Antarctica rocks | place: Antarctica: Victoria Land, Finger Mt nord | collected 2015-12-18 | reverse complement strand
CCAAAGAACAACTTTTGGGACAACTGAAACAACGAGTTGAGCAACTAGGCTATCAGGTGCAACTGCTCCCGATTATTGCCCCTCCACTACCGAGCTAGTCACTGATTTTCAAAGCAAGTCTAATGACTGCTGGTGCTGCCAGGTTTTGATTCATAAACAGCTAACTCTGCTTTAAGAAAATTAATAAATTGTCGTGCTGTCCGCCCAGATCGGCCATTGTGGCGAGTCGCCCACTGGAGGGCACGATACTCCAAATCTTCTTGGCTGAGAGTAATTTCAGCCTGTGTTGCCAAATGCTGCACAATCTTTAAGTATGTTGGTTGGTCAGCTGGTTCAAAGGTTAGGGTTAAGCCAAAGCGATCGCTAAACGAAAGTTTCTCCTGAACTGTGTCCCAAGCATGAACTTCTTCATTGGCACTAGGGCGAGGGCGATCGCCAAAAAACTCCCGAATCAAGTGCCGCCGATTAGAGGTAGCATAAACAACCACATTCTGCGGTCGTGCCGTTAAATTCCCCTCTAGCACGACTTTAAGAGCTTTAAAGGCATCATCATCTTCTTCAAACGAGAGGTCATCTACAAAGATGATGAATTTCTGTGGCACTCCCCTGAGCTGTTCCACAATTTTCGGTAAGTCTTTCAAGTCAGATTTGGCGACTTCGATCAGTCGGAGGTTGCGATCGCCATACTTGTTCAGCAACCCCTTCACCAGAGAAGATTTACCGGAACCCCGACTACCGTAGAGCAACACATGCAGCGCTGGGTAGCCTGCCAGTAAAAACTCTGTATTCTTCAGCAAGACGTCTTTCTGAGACTCATAGCTCACCAGTTGGTTCAGTTCGACTGGATCAGGGTGCCTAATGCCCACCATCTGCCCTGATTCCCAGCGTAAAGCCCAATACTCAGCAAATATTCCTGTGCCAAATTCCTGGTAGTAGGTTGCTAGCTCCTCCAACGCCTCCGCCCAATTGCCCAATTGTTGCAGCCTTGTCCGTAGGGGCAATTCATGTATGCCCTTGGTGTTCCAATGGGGTATTTCTACCTCAGCTGGCTCGTGATTCCAGACGACGGGTACAACAGGCAACTGGGCGGCGACTTGAACCCATTGGCTCAACTCATTGCTATTACATTCATATAGACTCTGCAATGCTTGTAAATCTCGCTGGGCAGCGGCTACCATGGCTGGCGGCAACTTCACCAAGACTACCTGCTGAATTTGACAGGTGAAGGGGTTATCATCCGTAAGAATCTGAGTAATCAGGTAGTCTTGCCAGCTTTGATTTCTGGCAGCGAGGGCTTTGAACCAGCGACCATAGGCTTTGATGCAGCCCAGTTCATCAATGTCGCTATGACGTAGAGCTTGCATCAGGTATATGTGACGTAGAGCCTGCAACAGGTCTAGAAAGGCGCAACCGACTTCGTCAGTGAGGACAGATTGATATAACAACAGCGATGCTGCTTGGCGTTGAAGGAATTGGAGCGAGGTGACCTCTTGAGTATCCATCAATAAACTGGGTGATGTTCCTCAGTTATGGTAAATTGTTTGCACGCTTGGGGCAAAATCCAGAGCTATTGGTTTAGTAGCCGAAAATCCCATGACTCATTTTGGCATCCTCTGTCCTGGATCAACTGGTCATCTCAATACTATGCTTCCTTTAGGGAAAGAACTGCTACAGCGCGGACATCGCGTCACCTTAGTTGGGATATCCGATGCTCAATCTAAAACACTGGCAGCAGGACTAGAATTCCGGGCGATTGGTGAATCTGAGTTTCCTAAGGGAACGATCGCAGAATCATTGGCTAAGTTAGGTCAATTAAGTGGTATTTCAGCATTTAAATATACCATCAGCCTTTTAAGGGATGGGGCAGCTGTAATGCTCCAAGATGCACCGAAAGCGCTGGCACAAGCAGTGTGGAAGCACTGCTAGTAGACCAAGCGTCACCGGAGGGAGGAACTATTGCAGATTTTCTGAGTATTCCTTTTATCACAATTTGCAGTGCTGTAGTACTGAATCGAGAAGATAGTGTTCCACCTGTTGTTACGAACTGGGGTTATAACCCTGCTTGGTGGGCGCTGCTACGTAATCGAGTAGGTTATCAGTTACTTAGCCGTATTGGCAAACCAATCCGGGAAGTTATTGCTGAGTATCGCCGAGAGTGGAAATTACCCCCACACTCCAGTCCTAATGAAGGCTATTCCCAACTAGCTCAAATTAAGTCAACAGCCTGCTGAATTGGAATTTCCCAGGCAGCAGTTGCCTCAGTGGTTCCATTTCACAGGACCTTATCATAGTTCAATTGGTAGGGAAATCCTTGCTTTCCCTTTTGAAAAGCTGACTGGGCAACCGTTGATTTATGCCTCACTGGGAACTATACTAAACCGATTAAAGGTTTTTGATGATATTGCTGAGGCATGTCTGGGATTGGATGCTCAGTTGGTAATTTCTTTGGGTGGTTCGACTAGTCCAGAGTCCCTTCCAGAACTACCTGGGTCGCCATTGGTTGTAGAATATGCGCCACAACTGGAATTACTTAAAAAAGCTACTCTCACCATTACCCCTGCGGGCATGAATACTACCTTGGAATGCTTAAGCAATGGCGTACCGATGGTTGCTATTCCAATTGCCAACGATCAGCCGGGGATAGCTGCGCGTATAGCTTGGACAGGTGCTGGTGAGGCTATACCTGTAGCTCGCTTGAATATCCCCAAGTTACGAGAAGCTATCAAACAGGTGCTGATGCAAGAATCTTACAAACAAAATGCCCTGAGATTACAAGCAGCTATTCAGCGCGCCGGAGGAGTGAGCCGCGCTGCTGATATTATCGAGCAGGTTGTAACTACAGGGAAGCCTGTACTTGCTAATACCAATCCCTGAATGCTTGCTTGACTTTATGGTTCATCTTGGTATCCTTTGTCCGGCTGTAACTGCTCACCTCAGCACTATGTGTGCTTTGGGGAAGGCGTTGATATGGATAAATCACAATGAAAAAACATGTAATGTTTATTTCACTGCCTCTGCTTGATCACGCTAATCAAATGATTGCATTAGCGCAAGAGTTAGTTTGCAGAGGCCGCCTCAGCATTCGTCTGCTTTAGAAAGATAACCACTAGTCATCGAACGGCGGCAGAAAGAGTTGATTGCTGTTCTTAAAAAGGTTTGGCGCTTATAGGAGTAGGCGTGCGTCATGCGTGCGCGGAGGCGAAGCTTCCTGTTCCCCAAAGGAGTTGCCGAAGGCTAGGTAGGATAGTGTCGGGCTTTGCCCATCGCACCTCAGTCGGAATCAAAACAAGAAAGGCCACAAAATCACCTAAAGGTCAGATCATGACACTTGTGGTGACTTAGTCAGCTTGCTTGCTGCCGGTGTAGCTACCTTAAAAGCATTTCACTATCGCACTGGGGAGGTAGAACCTCCCAGACCTCGTTCCCAGGCTGAGCCTGGGAACGAGCTATAGAGACTGTTTCGGTTGGCTGCTTGACCGCTTCACAGCCGGCTTAAGTTGACAATAACGGTTGATATCTCAACCTTACTGACTTTTTATTACTTTTGCTGACTGACAAAGTAGAATTTATAGATTACTTTTTTAGTGGATGAGGAAAATTCAGCATCACATGATTTAAAGCTCAGCTCTTAGGAGCAACTTTCACATGGATGGTTCGATTCCTTCACCCTGGCACCGAGTCAGGCTATTGAATGTGAATCAGCGCAAGGAGACAGAAGCATTGCATTTATCCCAACCATTACTTCAAGCGACATTAGATGCTTTATCAGCACATATTGCTATCCTTGACCAGTCCGGAACTATTATTGCTATCAACGCGGCGTGGGACCGTTTTGGAGTGGTTAATCCGTTGATTGGGATTGCCTGTGGCGTAGGCACTAGGTACCTAGAGACATGCGAATCGATGGTTGGCGATATCAAGCCTGCTGCGCAAGCGATCGCTACTGGGATTCGCAAAATCATGACTTGCCAACAGGATGAGTTTCACATGGAGTATTCCTGTAACTCTCTTGGGAAGCAGAGCTGGTTCTTAGTACAGGTGACGCGGTTTGAGGAAGCCAGTTCTATCCGCATAGTTATCGCGCATGAGGATATTACTGAACGTAGACAGACAGAAGCAGCGTTGCGGTATGTTGTCGAGGGGACTTCTGCTGTAACAGGTAGAGATTTTTTTCATTCACTTGTATACCACCTGGCCTGTGCGCTCGAGGTCAAATACGCCTTCGTTACAGAATGTCTGGAGGATGAGACGCCAAGCACAGTCCGCACGCTCGCTTTTTGGACCGGCAACAGCTTTGGCGAAAACTTTGACTACGCCTTAGCCTTTACACCCTGCCAACGTGTCATTGGCGGCAAGATCTGCTACTACGCCACAGATGTGCAAGCCTTTTTTCCCAAGGATCAGGATCTGAGCAAGCTAAACGCCCAAAGCTATTTGGGCGTCCCAGTGTTCAACTCGTCTGGTAAAGCTGTAGGTCATTTGGTCGTGCTCAATGACGAACCAATGGGGAATGAGCCTCGTGGCCTATCAATTTTGAAAATTTTTGCGGCTCGAGCCGGTGCAGAATTAGAGCGCCAGCGGGCAGCGAACCAACTACTCCATGATGCCTTACATGATGCGTTAACTGACCTCCCCAATCGGACCTTATTTAGCGATCGCTTAAAGTGTGCCTGTGAGAAGGTCAAACGGTACCCGGAGCATAAGTTTGCCGTCCTTTTTTTGGATTTGGACCGTTTTAAGGTCATTAATGACAGCCTAGGACATGCGAGGGGAGACCAACTACTGATCGTGATGGCAAGACGAATTGAGTCTTGTTTGCGTACTGGTGATACTGTAGCCCGGCTTGGGGGAGATGAGTTCGCCATCTTGCTTGAAGTAATCAAGGACATCGGTGACGCCATCAAAGTTGTTAAGCGCATTCAACAAGAACTGGCGTCACCGTTCTACTTAGGCCAACACGAGGTGTTTATCTCAGTCAGCATTGGCATTGCCCTGAGTGAGAGCGGCTTTGTCCGAGCCGAGGATCACCTGCGCAATGCGGATTTAGCAATGTATCGTGCCAAAGTGCAGGGTAGGGCTTGCTATGAAATCTTCGACACAACTATGCACAGCCAAGCTATGACTCAACTACAGCAAGAAACAGATCTACGAAGAGCCATTGATCGTGGAGAACTGCGGCTTCACTACCAGCCGATTGTGTCATTGACAACAGGACAAGTTACCGGCTTTGAAGCACTCGTGCGCTGGCAGCACCCACAGCGGGGCTTGGTGTATCCAAATGAGTTCATCCCATTGGCGGAAGAAACAGGACTGATTATTCCTTTAGGTTGGTGGGTTTTGCAGGAAGCCTGCTACCAGTTAAACGAATGGCAGACCACTTTCGCCAACTCTGCATTGACAATGAGCGTGAATTTTTCCAACAAGCAGATTTCACAACCCGGTTTGAGTGAGCATATCACCCAAATTATTCAAGCAACCGGACTTGAACCTGAGAGTTTACATCTGGAAATCACCGAAAGTGCACTAATGGATAATGCTGAAGCAGCAAGCGCGATGCTTTGGCAGTTGAGAGCTTTGGGCGTTCGGTTGCACTTGGATGATTTTGGTACAGGCTATTCATCCTTAAGCTATCTGCACCAGTTGCCAATTAATGTGCTCAAAATTGACCGCTCTTTCGTTAGCCGAATTGGTGCGAGTGGTGAGAACGGTGAGATCGTTGAAACCATTGTGATGTTGGCCCGGAATCTCAACATGGAAATCATTGCTGAGGGAGTAGAAACAGAAGTACAGCTTGCAAAACTGCGGGTACTCGGTTGCCAATATGGTCAGGGTTATTTGTTCTCTCAACCCCTCGATAGCGAAGCACTTCAGGCATGGTTACCAACTAGGACAGAATCGATTTCTTTGGCGATTCCTGCCTAAGGTTGGTTGAATTTCACGTAGTTATTTTTAAAGATTGGGATGAGCATAATGAACAAACTAAGAACTCAAGGCATGGCAAAGACGCTTCTGACAGCGTCTGATCACCAAGGTGCAGTAGGTGCGTCCTCAGTTGGCGATAGTTCCAGCTTTGAAACAGACTACGATGTGGTAGTCATCGGTGCTGGTCCGCAAGGAATTCTCTATGCTTCGTGGCTTAAGTTGGCACGCCCACAGACTAGAGTAGTTGTGTTGGAACGGGAAGAGACGCCGAAGCACAAGATTGGTGAAAGTACACTCTCGGGCTTTTGCAAGGCCTTACGCTCTGTCGGTATCAGACAAGATGGCCTCAGGCAGCTGTTTTTTCCAAAAAACGGACTCGGTTTTTTCCACATTGACGAATCAACTCGCGACCTGACCCAAGCATCAGAGTACATTTTAGAAACATTCGACGAGACCTTCCAGGTTGAGCGTCGCATTCTCGACAGCCTGCTGATTGCTAATGCTCGCCGACTAGGTGTTAAAGTCATCCAGGGTGCACAAGTTAACATTTCGCACTCAACCCTAACTCAGCAAGGGAACATCATTACTTATAGTCAGGGACAGCAGGAATTCCAACTGCGTGCTTCCCTTCTCGTTGACGCCAGTGGTCCTGCCAGTGTCCTCGCTCGGCACCTCGACCTTTATACCAAGGAAAATGCCACGTTCCAGAGCAGCGCTGTGTGGGGCTACTTTAAGAACGTACGTCGCTTTGACAGCCGAACTGACTGGAAGCAGCAGGCACAGTTTTCGCGAGATCACTACACTCAGCATTTGTGCTTCAGTGAAGGTTGGATGTGGTACATTCCCCTCAACTCCTGGCAGGCAGCACCGGATGCTAACGTCAATCAGCTACTGGAGCGGATGCTCGAGCCCACAGGAGAGTTCCCCATGCAGGAGCAACTAGCTGAAACTTATGGTAGTCCTGTTACGGATATCGTGAGCATCGGCCTTGTCTTACGTCGCGATCGCGATCGCGCACTCAAACAGGGACCACAGGCTGCCTTTGATCACTATGTGAACAAGTACCCGGCCATCCGTCAGGTTCTTGATGGTGCGGAACTGCTCGACAAACACTATGGCAATAGACAGCCATTACAAACTCGAGCTAACGTCCGCGGTCATGCTCGTCAGGTAACAGGGGACGGGTGGATGATTATTGGCGACGCGGCTTTCTTTGTTGATCCGCTGATCTCGCCTGGTTTGACAGGTGGAGTTGCCACAGCTTACTTCGCTGCCCAAACCACCCTCAAAGTGCTAGACACAGGCAATTTCTCCTGCAAGGCATTTACTAACTACGATCGCTTTGTTCACAGGCTTCATGAGGCCCTTGAACGAGATAATCAGCTTGTCTACATGTCCTTTAATCACCCTGAAGCACTTGAGCTGATCCAGCGCTTTCAAGAGATTGATGCGCGACGCCACTTCAATCAACAACAAAGAACCCACAACTACTCGCTTGCAGATACGAACGTTTGGGGAATCCTCAGTCCAACTTACCAGATAGTTCAAAAGCAGGTCTGGAGCATTCTGCGTGAAGCGGAGCTGAAAATTGATCCTAAACACCCAAGTGGAGCACAATCTTCGAGCGAGTACACGAACATGGTTGAACGGCTGAAAGACTGCCTGTTACCTTACTTAGAAATGCATGCAGAGCTGTCACCTTACATGATTCAAAATTCGCAGCCTGAGCCCTCAACTGAAGAGGCACACTGCTTCTCGACAAGCATGGGTTCCAGGTATTGAAATAATTAGGGGCTAAGCTAATGTCCATTCAAGTTGTATATAAAAATAGTCGTTTTAGGAGTCAGAAGTCAGAATTCAGGAGTCAGAATGTTGATTTGCAATTCAGTCTGGACAATGATTTCATTCATCTTGCCCTCTCCTGACTCCTGACTCCTGACTGCTAACTTCACAGATATGCAACTTAAGTGCAGATTAGCTTATGTCTCCTTTAATGAACAAACCAATTTTGGAAAGGATTCATCATGGCAGTACCAGAATGGTTGAGATCAAAAATGATTTCGGTGCAGTTTCGTGCCGGACAAGAAGCTTGGCAGCCAGCACTTATATTATTGGATGAGTGCGGAGGAAGCTACACCACTCTCAGCGGGGATGAGGGGGGAAGCTTAGACTACATTGCCCATGGAACTCATCCACGTGGTGGCGAGGTGATGATTTTGCATTGGCATGAGAACTACGGCCCCCTCAAGGGTCACACTGGCGTGGAAACATTGTGGTTTCAGCCACAGGACCAAGGTCTCAATGTTCGCGGCACGTTCTTCATAGATGAAGCAACCGACTACGGGGAGATAAGTGGGGCGACATAAAGCGCGATCGCGCTAGGCTCAAGCTAAGCGCATCGTACCCCACATAGAGAGGTCAAATCATGGCAGTCGAATATGATTTAGTTGTCATTGGCGGCGGTTCCGCCGGTCTGCTGGTTGCCGGTGTAGCTGCCTCGCTGAAGGCAAAGGTGGCTCTAGTAGAACGAGATCGCCTTGGAGGAGACTGTCTATGGTATGGTTGCGTGCCCAGTAAATCCCTCATTCATACCTCTCGAATGGCTTACCAGCTCAAATCATCTGGGCGCTTCGGCGTTTATTGCAATGAGCCTGAAATCGACTTTGCCAAAGCGGTCGGTTACGTTCAAGGAGTCATCTCAACGATTCAACCGCACGACTCACCAGAACGGTTTGAGTCATTGGGTGTCGAAGTCATTTTTGGCAGTGGCGCATTTGTAGACCGCCAAAGCTTTGAAGTCAACGGTAGACGCCTCAAAGCAAGAGCCTTTGTCATTGCCACTGGCTCCCGACCAGATGTTCCAGCCATTCCCGAACTCAAGCAAGCAGGCTATCTCACGAATGAACAAGTCTTCTCCCTAAAGACGCGCCCCGATTCTCTGGCTGTCCTTGGTGCTGGACCAATTGGTTGTGAATTGGGGCAGGCCTTTTCCCGGCTGGGGTCACAAGTTACCATGATTGCCAGTAGCGATCGCCTCCTGCCCAAAGAAGATCCACAGGCAGCCCAAGTGGTTCAAGAGCAGTTTGAATCAGAAGGCATCCGCCTTCTGACAAAAGCACGAGCTGAGCGAGTCGAAGTTATTGATGGTAAAAAGTGCCTGTGGGTAGGGCAGCAGAAAATTGCCGTTGATGAAATTCTGGTGGCAACAGGGCGACAGCCCAATGTTGAATCTCTCAATCTCGAAACAGCTGGGGTAAACGTTAGCAAACAAGGGATTCGTGTTAACGCTTTCCTCCAGACAACAAATCCGCGCATTTATGCCTGCGGTGATGTGATTGGTGGCTACCGGTTCACCCATGTTGCAGGCTATGAAGCAAATGTAGTGTTGAAAAATGCCCTGTTCTTCCCCTTCACCAAAGCCAACTATCGAGTGATTCCATGGGCGACGTTTACTGATCCAGAGCTAGCGCGTGTTGGGTTAACGGAACAGCAGGCTAGGGAACTACATGGTAATGATGTTTACGTAGTGAAGCAGGACTTTGCTGAGGTGGATCGCGCCCAGGCAGAAGGCGCAACCAGTGGATTCGCCAAAATCATCACACGGCGGAACGGTCAGATTCTTGGTGCTCATTTGGTTGGACCATCTGCTGGGGAGTTAATTCCCGAAATCGTTTTGGCAATGTCCCATAAACTGCCAATTTCTGCCCTCAGCGGCATCCACATCTACCCTACTCTGGCAGAAGTCAATAGCAAAGCGGCGTTTGAACTGACTAAGCAGAAATACGAGAAAAATCAGCGACTCCAGAGCTTATTAGAGAACTTCTTTCACTTATTACGGACGCTGCGTTAAGTTCTGCTAAGCTGGAAGCGCTGCGGAACTAGGAGTAAAGTCAGCTTCATGCACTGGTTATTAACTGGGCCGTTGAGTGTTGAAGAAATTACAGTTGCGATCAGGGGCCTCCCAGCATCGTTGCAAGGCACCAAGCTGGTGCAGTTGTCAGATTTACACTACGATGGTTTGCGGCTTTCGGAAGATATGCTAGCACAAGCGATCGCCGCCAGCAATCAGGCAGAACCAGACTTGGTTATATTAACCGGCGACTATGTAACCGACGATCCAGCCCCGATTCATCAGTTAGTACTACGACTCAAACACCTGCAAAGTCGCGTTGGCATCTATGCTGTACTGGGCAACCATGATATTTATTACCGCCAATCAAAAGCAGAAATAACTGATGCCCTAACTAGAGTTGGTATTCACGTCCTCTGGAACGAAATTGCCTATCCATTTGGACAAGCATTACCACTTGTGGGGCTAGCTGACTATTGGTCACGCGAGTTCAACATCAAACCAGTGATGAGCCGGCTGGATGTCGAGATCCCCCGGATTGTGTTGTCCCACAACCCAGATACTGCCGAGCTATTGAAACAATGGCGGGTAGATTTGCAGCTATCAGGCCATACTCACGGCGGTCAGGTGATGATTCCAGGAATTGGTCCGGCAGTGGCATGGTATAAAACATTCCGCCGCAGCAGCCCTAAACAGGTGCGGCGTTGGGTACCATTCATGCAAAAAGAATGTACCAAAGTGGTGCGACATTGGGAATGGGCGCAAGGGTTGCATCAGGTAGGAACAAACCAGCTGTATATCAATCGCGGACTGGGGACCTACCCACCGGGACGACTATTTTGTCCGCCAGAAGTCACCGTGATCACCCTGGTTCCACAAACTATTAACCCGCCGAGCTACCAGGGTGAAGAATCAGCAGCTTGCGGCGGGTTATGAAAGAGATTGAACTAAACGAACTACAACTTTGATGGTTTACTCAACTAAGGTAGCTACGGTGGACTAAGCTCACAATATACCTGGTCTGACTTTTGCATCTGTTCCGTCTATCCAGACGGTGTTCTTGGCTGAGCGTTCAAAAACCTCCAATAACAACTCGATGGAACTAAAGGCAGCGGAAACCACTTGATTTGATGCGACAGCACTCAGGGATTGCGAGGTGATTAGGGCAGGAGGCACAGGCGCTAATCTAAAAGATTTGGTTGAAGGTTTAACTTCTTTGTGCCTGTTTTTAAAGTAGCATTCGTCTTCCAGTAGAAAACCATCAATTTATTAAAATTTGTGATTGTTCATTTTTTGCAATAATTACAGAAACTTTCTTAACAAATCAAATGGGAACAAATCAAGGCAAGAATCAGGACAGCGATCAAGAGTTGGAACCAGGGTAAGCTAGCCGCAGGTGTATCGTTGGGAAAGGCTTTAGGATAGAGGCTAGAAGCTTTGAAGCTGTTTCCTATCTGTTCGCGTTGGGAGGACTCCAGCATGGTTCTGAAACAGCCCTTAACTATATTAGAGGTTCTAGTAGTGCTGCAAGAAGGAGTGGATTCGTCAGAACATGCGGAGTTTTTGAAGGCTCTTTAAACGCTAGATGGTGTGACTAGAGGGTTAATAGCTTCCTCTGGGCCGACAAGAGAAACATAGGGTTCAAGTAAATACCGGCAAGCCGCCTGCTGAGCTACAGCGGCAGTAACATCGGCAACTTGTTGCTGGAATTGGGTATCAAACGAAATCCCTAGTCCTAAAGTTTCATACCAGCCAAACACCTGAGCGATTTGCGTATTGGTCTGTTTGCCCAAAGCGTACTGTCCTAGCAGCTTGTTCTTAGCTGACTGGAGGGCGTCTTCCGAAAGTTGGGCAGTACACAATAGCTCAACTTCTGTCCGCAGCCCTTCTAGCGCGATCGCAGTGTTTTCTGGAGCCGTACCCATATAAACCACAAAAGCTGACGGTCCTAGACGTGTCGGGTAAAACGCCGAAACCTCGTAAGCTAAGCCCCGTTTCTCCCGCAGTTCCACAAACAAGCGGCTGGAAAGCCCATTTCCCAAGTAGGTAGAAAGCAATCTCAGAGCCGTGTAGTCAGCCTTTTGTACCGATGGAGCTAAATAGCCCATCATGAGAATAGATTGCTGAGTCTCTTGCGACGTTGCCCTTTGCTGAGGCTGAGCAGTCAGAGTGGGCAACTTCAGATTAGGTAAAGATGTCGGCGGAACCTGCCAGTCGCCAACAACTTTCTCAACCAAGGCAACGGCGTCTTTAGGTGTCACCCTACCAGCAATACTGATGACTATATTATCCGGACGAAAATAGGTTCGATGATAACGCTGAAGGTCGGCACGGCACAGTTGCGACACTGTTGCTTCTGTTCCCAGACCCGATAAGGCGTAGGGATGGTTCTGGTACATCGCCTGCCGCAGTTGATCGAAGGCGATCGTAAAGGGCTGCTCTTGCTGGGAACGGATATCTTGCAGCGCCAGACGACGCTCTAGTTCTACCTCAGCTTCTGGAAATGTGGGCGATCGCAACAGTTGCCCTGCCAACTCCAAAATCTCTGCAAAGTCTGCCGAAACTGTCTTCAGGCTTAGCAGAAAATAATCCGCAGCAGCATCAGCACTCAGACTCGCCCCCACAGATTCTACCCGCTCTGCAATTTCCAATGAGGACAAATCTTGTGTTCCCTTTGTCAGGACTGCCGAAACTAAATGCGCCAATCCGGACTGCTCCAGAACTTCGCAGCAACTACCGGCGCGGACAAAAATGCGAGCGGCAATGATATGCGCCGCTGGATTTTCCGCCACAAGCACCACAATGCCATTCTTCAAAACAGTGCGATGTATACTCTGGTTTTGCAATGGAGACACCACACCTTTTCCATTATCCGTTGTCATTAATTCTATTAGATTAGCAAGGCTTTATGACTGTGATCGCGTAACTGTGCGGCGATAGATACTGCTGGGCTAGACGCTGGAGATGTTCAGCTTCAAAGGACTGAATCTGGCTAGGATAGACAACTGCTAATTCAGCTTCGGCAATTGTGTTGTAGTACCCGTAAAGACCCGCAACTTGGTTCGGCGTTTCTGTAGAAAACGCATGTCCATTACATAAAAGGCGTTTACAACGGGCAAGTTCCCCTTGGGAAACTGGTGTATTCTGCAATTCACTGAGCTGGGCACAAATTAAAGACTCGACTTGCTCCAGATCTCGCAGATCCAACCAAGCACTAATCGTAAATAAACTCGACTCCCGTTGCAGTGAAAAATTGCTGCAAATTGCCTGCACCAATTGCTGCTCTTCTCGCAACTCCCGCACTAAACGAGAAGACCGCCCTTCTGCTAATAGCACAGAAAGCAAATCCAAACCGTAGGCACTGCGTAGTTGTTCTACTCCTGGTCCCGTCCAAGCCATCAGCAACCGGGCTTGCTCTATCCTGGGCAAATACAATTCTTGGCGGCGAATTCCAGATTCGCGTGTCATTAACGTTTTTCCCGTGACCGCTGAATCGGGACACTCAGACCGCTTCGAGAACGGCTGGAAAGTTCGGCTGACTAGTTCTAAAGCAGGTTCCTGGGCAATCCCCCCGACAATCACCACGCTCATGTTTTCCGGTTGGTAGTGAGCGCGGTGGAAACAGCGCATCGCCTCCGGCGACTGCTGCATCAGCTCTCTCTCGATACCCAGCACTGAGCGTCCATAGGGGTGTTGCTGGTAAACACTCTCGCTAAGAGCCTGGCATCCTAGCCAGTCAGGGTCATCATGGGCTTGACGGATTTCCTCTAGAACTACGTCCCGTTCTCGAACAAATTCATCCTCTGGGATTGCTGCATTTAAAAGCAGTTCCGCCAAGTAGGGCAAAGTATCGCTTAGGTAAGGCGCTGCAGTGGTGAGGAAGTAGTGGGCGTAGTCATGGCTGGTGGCTGCGTTGCTCGTTCCGCCCCGGTTTTCAATTTCCCTATCAAACACCCCAGGAGCCAATTTCTCAGAGCCTTTGAAGATCATGTGCTCTAGAAAGTGGGCCATGCCAGACCAGTGTTCAGGCTCTCGCGTAGCACCGGCCCTGACCCAAACATCTGCCACAACTACAGGCGTGGCAGGAAGATATTGATGAATAACTGTTAAGCCATTATCTAGTCTGGAAACATTAGCTGGAAACACCGGAGAAGTCAGCAGTTGCAACAAACTGTTTAAGCTCAAATTTAATTGATTTAAATCGATATATTAACGCTGGCTGATTCACAAAATTGCATCAATTAATACAGAATTTCTTAGGCGTGACGTTATAAAAAGTTGCAACCAGAGAACGAAAATGTCATTGCAGGGAGTCGGAGCCCCGAACGAAGTGTGAGAAAAACAAAACTCCCCTAGTCTGTTAGACAGGGGAGTTGATAATGCTTGAGTTCACCGCAACGCCGTTTTACCTCAGTTTTGGACCTGGTCAAAACCAGGTGGGCACCAGGGTGTCTAGCTTAAAGTTTCCGGGTACAAGCCCGGTCTACTGCCGCCGAAACATTTTGGTTCCCTTATCTTAAGAGACATAGATCAAAAACATTGTTGGCAGTCACCAACGCCACAGTGAAACTTCTCTCCTAATTATAGCTTTCAACTTTCGGCTTTCAGCAGGTAGATTTAAGTAATCTTCCCGATTTCTCTAGGCAGCCAGTCAAACAAAGCCGGAAGTTCGACTTTTTCTCGTCAACATTGGTGTGGCAGAACCTAATGTGGATGCTTCCAGAAACTGAGGTTTCCAACTAGCGTGGGTCAATCTTCACAACGCCGCCAAATGACCCAAGGTTTCTGAGAGGATTGTTTCGGCTCATTACAATCCCCCACTTATGTTAATAAATATTGCGCTTTCTTGATTCTATTGTTAGATTATGCGTAGGTGAACAAAACCCTGAGTATTTTTACTCAAAGGATGCTTTATGTTTTTCCCTATATTGACAGTCGCTGCCGTGTTAATCGGCGGTTGGGTATTCGCGGCCATGAGTTCAGCTCGGCTCCGTGAAGCTAAGAAATTAGAGCACCGCTCTGTTTTCCACAACAGGCAGGTTTCGCTCTGGTCACTCGTCTTCTTCCTCTTTTTCCCTTCTAACTTAACACTCTCATCGCCCTCGTCTTTACGGCTACAAGAGCTGATGTCGATGAGGAACTAAGGCTTAGTGCGATTCGTTGCTTAGTGAATCACGGCATAAAGTCCGTACATAACTAAGCCAACTGTGAATAAAATCACAGTTGAACTCTCAGATAGATGGAGGTGAAAGCCCTTCCCGCAAGATTCAT
>JAABUQ010007968.1_pt1 | contig 15046 bp, 15 predicted proteins | sample 5560001 | NCBI WGS metagenome assembly JAABUQ01 (sample SAMN10711888, study PRJNA513371) | rock metagenome | isolation source: Antarctica rocks | place: Antarctica: Victoria Land, Finger Mt nord | collected 2015-12-18 | reverse complement strand
GCGCCCTTGTAGTTCGAGCGCGAGATCTTCGAGTCGCCGAGGATCGGGCGCTCGGCCACGAGCTTGCCGCCCTCGGCCCTGATCCCGGTGACCTCCATGGTGACCCCGGCGTGCTTGCGCGCCGCGAGCCCGGCGCCGATCTCGAAGCCGAGCAGCCCTCCGCCGAACAGCGCATAGGACTGGCCGTGGTCGTCGATGACCTTGGCCATGACGTCGACCACGGGCTGGGCGAGCCCTTCGGGGCCCTCGGCCTTGAAGACCTTCGTCGCACCGTAGGAGCCGAGGGTGGCGCAGAGCTCATCGGTGAGGTCGCTGCCGCCGACGAGCACGGCGTGGGCCTCTCCGCCGATCTCGGCGGCCAGCTTCGCGGCCTCCGAGACGGCGCCCAGCGAGTTCTTGTTGAACGCGCCCTCGTAGTGGAGCACGTAGACCAGGATGTCTGACATCAGGCGATCAGCTTCCTCTCGTCGAGCCAGGCGACGATCTTCTCGACCGTCTCGTTCGTGTCCTCGTCCTCGATGATCTCGCCGGCGGCCTTGGCGGGCGGGTCATGGAAGTCACCGCAGTCCACGCGGGAGCCGTCGGCGCCGACCTGTCCCGCGTCGATGCCGGCCTCGCCGATGCCGAGCTTCTCGAGCGGCTTCTTCTTGGCCCCCATGATCGCCTTGAGCGACGGGTAGCGCGGCTCGTTGATCGCGTCTCCGACGGAGATCACGGCGGGAAGCTCGATCGAGACCGTGTCGTAGCCGTACTCGGCCTGGCGCTCGCAGCGCAGACGGGCGCCGCCGGCCGAGCCGGCGGGCGGACCCTCCACGTCCATCTTGATGACCTGGGTGAGCGAGGGCATCCGGAGGTGGTCGGCGACCACGGCGCCGATCGTGTAGCACTCGCCGTCGTCGGACTGCTGGCCGAGCAGGACGAGGTCGGGCTGCTCCTTCTCGAGCGCCTTGGCCAGCGCGTAGCCCGTGGCCGCGACGTCGGACCCCGCGAGCGCCTCGTCGGAGAGGTGCACGGAGCGGTCGGCGCCGAGCGAGACCGCCTTGTGCAGCGCCCGCAGCGCGCTGTCGGGGCCCATGGTCACGGCCACGATCTCCTCGATCGGGACGGCGCCACCCTCCTTGACCTGCATCGCCGCCTCGATGGCGTGCGTGTCATACGGGTTGAGGTTCTTCTCGCCGCCGCGGTCCATCCTCCCCGTCGAGGGGTTGATGCGCTTCTCCACGGCGGCGTCCGGCACCTCTTTGACCAGGACGCAAATCTTCAACTCGGGTGCCTCCTCTGACGAAGCAAACGGGTGTTCGGACGGATTCTAACCGGTTGACTGACGAGTCAATCGGCCGACTCGGCCAACCGTGCTCCCACCCCCCGGCGCGTGCGGGAGCTAGCTCAGGAGGGCACGGCGCCGCGGATGAAGTCGATGATCTCCTGCGTGGGCGCCCCCGGCGTGAAGACCTCGGCGACGCCGAGATCCTTCAGCTCGGGGATGTCGTCGGCGGGGATCGTCCCCCCGACGGTGACCACGACGTCGTCCACGCCCTGCTCGCCCAGGAGCTTTACCACCCGCGGCACGAGCGTCATGTGCGCGCCGGAGAGGATGGAGAGCCCCACGGCGTGGGCGTCCTCCTGGATCACCGTCTCGACGATCTGCTCGGGGGTCTGGTGCAGGCCGGTGTAGATGACCTCCATGCCCGCGTCGCGCAGCGCACGGGCGATGATCTTCGCTCCCCGGTCGTGCCCGTCGAGCCCCGGCTTGGCGACGACGACCCGGATCTTCTTCTCGGTGGCGCTCACGATCTGAGCAACCCTAACGCAGGACGAATGATCCGAGCGGTGAATTCCCTGCGAAGATCACCCCTAAGGCGAGGGTTTTGCTCGGGTCACCGGCGACGCCTCTCGATCCGTTTCTGACCCCATTAGTGGAGGTACAGCCGTGAAGCACCCTGTGCTCGAAGAAGCCGAGCCGCCTCAGCGCAGCGCGGTGGAGGAGCTTGCCATCGATGACGTGGCGCGCAAGCGGTTCCTGAAGATGGCCGGCAGCGGTGCTGCGGCCTCGCTCGGCGTGTTCATCGCCGCCTGCGGCAGCAGCAAGAAGAGCGGCTCGAGCAGCCAGTCGTCCTCGCCGCCGCCGTCCTCGTCCTCGACCCCGTCCTCGTCCTCCAGCTCGGGCATGGGCGACGTCGCCATCCTCAACTACGCCCTCACGCTCGAGTACCTCGAGACCGACTTCTACAAGAAGGTCATCGCGAGCGGGCTGTTCACGGGCAACAAGAACGTCCCGACGATCAAGATGTTCGGCCAGCAGGAGGCCGCGCACGTATCCGCGCTCAAGAGCGCGGTGCAGCAGCTCGGCGGGACGCCGGCCAAGAAGCCCAAGACCAAGTTCCCGCTCAAGAGCGCCTCGTCGGTGCTCCAGCTCGCCGCGACGGTCGAGAACCTCGGCGCTGCCGCATATCTCGGCGCCGCGGGCATGATCAAGGACAAGAAGCTCCTCGCCGCCGCGCTCTCGATCCACTCGGTCGAGGCCCGGCACGCCGCGGTGCTCAACGAGCTCATCGGCAAGAAGGTCACGCCGGAGGGCGCGTTCGCCAAGGGCAAGGACATGAGCACCGTCCTGGCCGCCGTCAAGCCGTTCATCGTCGGCTGATCCCGGCACGAGCGAGAAAGGAACAGACACACATGGCTGATACCAAGCTCGTTTCGCCGGAACTCGCCGGCATCGAGGTCCACGGGGTGACCCGGGGAGCGTTCATCCTGAAGGGCGCCCTGGCCGCCTCGGCGGCCTACGGCGCGGGGGCAGTCGTCCCGTTCGTCTCGAACGCCCTGGCCCAGAGCGGCGGCGGCGACGTTGAGATCCTCAACTTCGCCCTCACCCTCGAGTACCTCGAGACGGCCTTCTACAAGATGGGCTCCAAGAAGGCCGGCCTCAGCGGCCAGGCGAAGACGCTGGCCAAGGAGTTCGGCGACCAGGAGGCCCAGCACGTCGCCGCGCTGACCCAGGCGATCAAGGGCGCCGGCGGCATGCCGGTGAAGCAGCCCAAGGTCGCCTTCCCGATCACCGGCCAGTCGAGCTTCCTGAAGCTCGCGCAGGTCCTCGAGGACACCGGCGTGGGGGCCTACAACGGCGCCGGTCCGATGATCCAGACCCCGAAGGTCCTGATGGCCGCGGGCTCGATCGTGCAGATCGAGGCCCGGCATGCGGCGGCCATCCGGCTGCTCAACGGGGCCGCGCCTTCGCCGGGCGCCTTCGACAAGGGCATCCCCGCGGCGACGGTCAAGAAGAAGGTCACGCCCTTCATCAAGGGCTAGCCGCACTCTCCGGAGCGAGCGCCGGCGGGCCCTCGGGTCCGCCGGCTGTCGCCCGGCCCTAGAACACCGGGGTCTCGGTGTAGGTGCCGAAGACCTCCTGCAGCGCCTCCACCATCTCGCCCTCGGTGGCGTGGACCCGGGCGGCGTCGAGCAGGCCGGGCATGAGGTTCCTCTCCTCCCGCCCCGCGGCGTCCCTCAGCGCGCTCAGGGCGTTCTCGACGCTCGTCGCGTCGCGCCCGGCCCGAACCGCCTCCACGCGTCCGAGCTGCTTGCGCTCGAGCGCGGGATCGAGGCGGTGGGTCTCGATGGGCACCTCGTCGCTCACCGTGTGGGCGTTGACGCCCACCACCTTGCGCTCGCCCGACTCGACCTCGCACTGGTAGCGGAACGCCGCATCGGCGATCTCCCGCTGCGGGAAGCCGCGCTTGACCGCCTCCACCATCCCCCCCAGCTCGTCGATCTTCCCGAAGTACTCGTACGCCTGGGCCTCCAGGCGGTCGGTGAGCGCCTCGACGAAGTAGGCGCCGCCGAGCGGGTCGATCGTGTTGGTCACGCCCGTCTCGTGGGCGATGACCTGCTGGGTGCGCAGCGCGACGCGCACGGCCTCCTCCGTGGGCAGGGCGAGCGCCTCGTCGTAGGAGTTGGTGTGCAGCGACTGGGTGCCCCCGAGCACGCCGGCCAGCGCCTCGATGGCGGTCCGCACGATGTTCACGAGCGGCTGCTGGGCGGTGAGCGAGACTCCCGCGGTCTGGGTGTGGAAGCGCATGAGCCATGAGCGCGCGTCGCGGGCGCCGAAGGTGTCGCGCAGCTCGCGCGCCCAGATCCGCCGGGCGGCGCGGTACTTGGCGATCTCCTCGAAGAAGTCGAGGTGGGCGTTGAAGAAGAAGGAGAGCCGAGGCGCGAAGTCGTCGACGTCGAGGCCCCGAAAGACCGCCTCCTCCACGTAGGTGAGCCCGTCCTTGAGCGTGAAGGCGAGCTCCTGCGCGGCGGTCGAGCCGGCCTCGCGGATGTGGTAGCCCGAGATGGATACGGGGTGCCAGCGCGGCATGTGGCCCGCACACCACTCGATCATGTCGGTAACCAGGCGCATGGCGGGGTCGACCGGGAAGCACCACTCCTTCTGGGCGATGTACTCCTTGAGGATGTCGGTCTGGATCGTGCCCGCCAGGCGCTCGGGAGCGATGCCCTTCTCCTCGGCGGCCACCACGTAGAACGCGAGCATGATCGCCGCCGGGGCGTTGATCGTCATGGAGACCGAGACCTCGCCCAGGTCGATCCCGCCGAAGAGCGTCTCCATATCGTCGAGGGTGTCGATGGCCACGCCCTCGCGCCCGACCTCGCCGAGCGCTCTGGGGTGGTCGGAGTCGTGGCCCATCAGGCTCGGCATGTCGAACGCGGTGGAGAGCCCGGTCTGCCCGTGCTCGAGCAGGTAGTGGAAGCGCTCGTTGGTCTCCTCCGAGGTGCCGAAGCCCGCGAACTGGCGCATGGTCCACAGCCGGCCCCGGTACATGGACGGGTAGACCCCGCGGGTGAAGGGGAACTCGCCGGGCAATCCGATGGCGGCATCGGGCTCCGCGGGCAGGTCGGCCTCGGTGTAGAGCGGCGCTATCGGCTCGCCGCTGATCGTGGAGAACGGCGCGTCGCGCTCGCGTGTGCGCGCGAAGGCCTCCTGCCAGCCCTCGAGCGGCGTCTGCTGGGCGGGGGTGGACATGGGCTCAGTCTAGGAGCGCTCGCCCTGCAAGGCCCCACTCAGGTCGCCCGCGGTGAGCGCGCTCACCGCGCGGGTGCGCGCGACGGCGAGGATCCCGAAGAGCATCAGCAGCATGCCGACGATGATGGGGATGCCCGAGAAGTCCGCGCTGTCGAAGCTCTCGCGCAGGAAGAACGGCTCGAGGAGGATGGGGACGAATGTCTGCACCGCGAAGGCCACCGGCACCGCGCGGGTGGCGGGGGCCCGCTGCAACGAGGTCATCTCGCCGAGGATCGCGAAGACACCGGTCAGCGCGATCAGCGCCAGCCACAGCGCCGCGGGGAGCCAGTGCCTGCCGTTGACGTTGTCGGAGAGGAGCTTCGAGGCGATGTTGCCCGCCGCGAAGCCGAGGCCGGAGGAGAGGATGATCGGCATCGCCGCTTCGCGCAGGGTCCCGCGGGCCACGTAGGGGACGAGGGTGAGGGCGATGAGGACGCCCATGACCGCCGCCACGTCGAGCGCGGAGCGGTGCTGCTCGGTGTGGTCGGGGGCGCCCCAGGCGAGCAGGCCGATGCCCACCGTGATCGCGATGACCCCGGAGACCTCGGCCGGCCCGACGCGCTCGCCGAGCATCCGCACGCCGAGCGCGAGGAGCAGCAGGAGCCCCACGGCGAGCGCGGGCTGGACGACGACGAACGGGGCATCGGCGAAGGCGAGGATCTGGAGCGGGAAGCCGAGGAAGCCGACGAAGAGCCCGAGCAGCCAGCGCCGGCGGCGCAGGAGCCGCGCGATCAGCGTGAGGCGCATGCCCTCCTCCTTCGGCGCCTCGCGGGCGTCGAGGGCCTGCACGACGATCCCGACGTTGAAGCACACGGAGGCGAGCAGCGCGGCGACGAGGCCCACGGCGAAGGTCACGGGCGCGCGACCTCCCCCAGCAGCGCGCGGGCGATCACGAGCTTCTGGATCTCGCTCGTGCCCTCGTAGAGCTCGGTGACCTTGGCGTCGCGGTAGTAGCGCTCGGCGGGGAACTCCTTGACGTAGCCGTACCCGCCGAGGACCTGGATCGCCTCGCCGGTCTGGCGGCGGGCGACGCCGGAGGCGAAGAGCTTGGCCTGGGCGCCCTCCACGGTGTGCGGGCGCCCGGCGTCCTTGAGCCGGGCGGCGCGCCAGGTGAGCGCCCGCGCCGCCTCGATCTCGGTCTGCATGTCGGCGAGCTTGTGCTGGATGGCCTGGAAGGAGCCGATCGGAGCGCCGAAGGCGCGTCGCTCGCGCGCGTAGCCCGTGGCCAGGTCGAGCGCCGCCTGGGCGATGCCGACCGCCTGGGCGGCGATGCCGATGCGCCCTCCGTCGAGCGTGGCGAGGGCGATCCGCATGCCGCCGCCGGGGGCGCCGAGACGCTCGGCCGGGGTCTCCGCGAAGACGAGGTCGGCGGTCGAGGAGGAGTTCAGGCCGAGCTTCTCCTCCTCGCGCGTGGGGCGGAAGCCGGCCGCGCCGCGCCGCACGACCCACGCGGAGATCCCGGCCTCCTCCCGCGCGAACACGGTGAAGACGTGGGCCTGCGAGCCGTTCGTGATCCACTGCTTGGCGCCCGAGAGCCGACCGTCGACGCACCGCGCGCGCAGCGCCCCGGCGTCCGAGCCCGCCTCGGCCTCGGTGAGCGCGAAGGCGGCGAGCTCGTGGCCCTGGGCGAGCGGGGGCACGAGCCGCTCGGCCTGCTCGGAGCTCCCGTGCGCGATCAGGGGCAGCGTGCCCGCGCTCGTGTGCACCGCGACGGTGACCCCCACCCCCGCGTCCGCGCGCGAGAGCTCCTCGAGCACGAGGACGTAGGAGAGGAAGTCCGCGCCCGCGCCGCCCAGCTCGGCCGGCACGCAGACGCCCATGAGCCCGAGCTCGCCGAGCTGGGAGAAGACCTCGGTGGGGAAGCGGTGCTCGCGGTCCCAGGCCGCCGCCTGCGGCGCCACCCTCTCCTCGGCGAAGCGCCGCGCGAGCGCGCGGATCTCCCGCTGCTCATCGCCGAGCTCCCAGTCCGACGGCGCCAGAGCGGTCATCGGCTCAGCGGCATCGCCAGCCGCGAGGCCCGGCGCCGCCGAGCGACCACGACCGACCCGGCCCCGCCCAGGGCCGTGGCCAACGCCGCGGTGGCGCCGACGCGCAGCTTCGTGCGCAGACGGTCGAAGCGCAGGCACGGCCAGCCCTCCTCCCGCGCGATCCGGGCGAGCGCGGCGTCGGGGTTCACGACCACCGGGTGGCCGACCGCGCGCAGCATGGGCAGGTCGGACTCCGAGTCGGAGTACGCGTAGCAGCGAGCGAGGTCGATGCCCTCGCGCCCGGCGAGCTCTCGGATCGCCTGCGCCTTGCCCTCGCGATAGGTGAAGGGCCCGTCGGGGCGGCCGGTGTAGGAACCGTCGCGGATCTCGGAGCGAAAGCCCACGCCGCCGTCGAAGCTCAGCACGTGGGCCAGGAGCTCCGCCATCTCCTGCGCGGCGGCGGTGCAGATGTAGACCTGGCGCCCGGCGTCCTGGTGCTCGTAGGCCACCTTGAGCATCTCGGGGTAGACGCGCGGAAGCAGCCCGGCGAGCACGTCGGGGGCGAGCCGCTGCAGGTCGCGCACGCGAACACCCTCGATCGCCTGGGCCACGCGGTCGCGCAGCTCGACGCTCGCCCGGTCGGTCGAGCCGTTCAGGCGAAAGCGCAGGTTCGTCAGCGCGTCGGAGGCCAGCCGGCGCCGCGAGAGGAGCCCGGCCCGGTAGGCCGCCCGGGCGAACTCGTACGCCGAGGAGCCGGCCATGAGCGTGCGGTCGAGGTCGAAGAACGCGGCGGCGGGCTTTGACGGTGCGGGCTCTGGGGTCATTGAAGGAGGGCGGCGACGTGTCCTCTTCTGTCCGCGCGAGGCGTCACGGGATCGCGGTGGACACTTGTGGCCGCATAGCGACCACTTCTGTCCACGCGGCCGCTACCTGTTCACCGTGGACAGTTGAGGACATCAGCTTCCTTCCCAAGATCTGACCCGGCAACGCGGCCGAGGCTCAGCCGCCGTTCACTTCGAGGATCACCGCGTCGCCCTGGCCTCCGCCCGAGCAGATGGCCGCACAGCCCATGCCCCCGCCGCGACGGCGCAGCTCGTGCACGAGGGTGCCGATGATGCGGGCGCCCGAGGCGCCGATCGGGTGGCCGATCGCGACTGCGCCGCCGTTGACGTTGACCTTGTCCTCCTCGATCCCGAGCATGCGGATGGAGTTCAGCGCCACCGACGCGAAGGCCTCGTTGATCTCCCACAGGTCGATGTCCTCGGGCTTCAGGCCGAGCTTCTCGAGCGCGGTGAAAGCCGCGCGCGCCGGGGTGCGCGCGAGGTAGGCGTAGTCGTCGGCGACCTGGCCCTGGGCGAGGATGGTGGCCAGCACCGCCTTGCGGTTCTGCCTCGCCCACTCGTCGGAGGAGAGCACGAGCGCGCCGGCGCCGTCGTTCACTCCCGGCGAGTTGCCCGCGGTGTGGGTTCCCTCCGGCGATCCGATCGGCTTGAGCTTGGCGAGCGACTCGAGGCTCGCGTCGCGCCGGGGCGACTCGTCCTCGCCCACCGTCGTCTCCCCCTTCTTGCCCTTGACGGTGATGGGGATGATCTCGTCGGTCAGGTGGCCTTCGTCCGTCGCCTTGGCCCAGCGCTCGTGGGAGCGGAGCGCCCACCGGTCCATGTCGGCGCGGGTCATCTCGAGCTCGGCGGCGACCTCCGACGCCTCGGGCGCCATCTGCTTGCCCGTGAAGGGGTTGGTGAGCCCGTCGTGGGTCATGGCGTCGAGTGCCTGCACGTCGCCCATGCGAAACCCGAAGCGCGCGTTCGGAAGCAGGTAGGGCGCCTGGGACATCGACTCCATACCTCCGGCTACGGCGAGGTCGAGATCGCCGGCGCGGATGGAGGCGTCGAGGATCCCGGCAGCGCGCATGCCCGAGGCGCAGACCTTGTTGATGGTCTCCGAGGGCACCTCCTTGGGCACCCCGGCCTTGATCTGGGCCTGCCGGGAGGGGATCTGTCCCTGCCCGGCCTGCAGGACCTGCCCCATGACCACTTGCTGCACCCGCTCGGGCTCGATCTCGGCGCGATCGAGCGCACATTCGATGGCCTTGCCGCCGAGCTCGGTGGCGTCGAGTGAGGAGAGACCGCCGCCGAGCTTGCCGATCGCGGTGCGTGCAGCGGAGAGGATCACGGTCTTGGGCATGGAGGTTCGCCAGTCCTTGCGTCGAGAGATCGAGACGAACAGATCCTACCCGTGGGTAGTCTCGGCGCCCGTGAACGTCGAGGCCACCACCGACAAGCCCCTCGCCACGCGCGCCGACACCATCGTGGTCGGCCTGGTGGCGGGCGAGGGCGTGCCGCACGACGTGCCCGGTGGCGCGCTGCAGGCGCTGCTCGACTCGGGCGAGGCGCGCACGGGCGCCGGCCGGCTCGCCGTCGCGCACGCCGAGGGCCGCCGTTGGATCCTCGCCGGACTCGGCGACCGCGAGGACCTCGACGCCGAGCGCGCGCGTACCGTGGCCGCCGCGGCCCACGGCCGGGCCCGCGAGCTCGGCGCCCGCGTCCTGTGCTGGGAGGCCCCCCACGAGGTGGAGGAGGCGGTGCTCGCCGCCCTCGTGCAGGGCACGCTCCTGCACGCCTACCGCTTCGAGCGCTACCAGCGCGCTCCCGCCGAGGAGGACGAGCGGGGCCTCGAGGCGCTGCTGATCTCCGCCCACCACGACGTCTCGGCGGCGGTCTCCCGCGCCGCGACGATCGCCACCGCCCAGAACCGCGCCCGCGACCTGCAGAATGCGCCCCCCAACGACCTCACTCCCACTCGCCTGGCCGAGCGCGCGCGCGAGCTGGCCGGCGCCCACGAGGCGCTGAGCGTCGAGGTGCTCGGACGGGAGGAGCTCCTCGCCCGAGGCATGGGGGCATTCGCCGCGGTGGCCCAGGGGTCCTACGAGGAGCCGGCGCTCATCGTCCTGCGCCACGAGCCGCCGGGCGCCGACGGCGAGCTCCTCGGATTCGTGGGGAAGGCGGTGACCTTCGACTCGGGCGGGATCTCCATCAAGCCCGCGGCGAAGATGCACGAGATGAAGTTCGACATGTCCGGCGGGGCCGCCGTGCTCGAGGCGCTGGGAGCCGTCGCCGAGCTCGGACTGCCCGTCCGCGTGCTCGGCGTGGTCGGCGCCACCGAGAACCTTCCCAGCGGGCGCTCGATGAAGCCGGGGGACATCGTTCGCGCCTCCAACGGGCTTTCGATCGAGGTCAACAACACCGACGCGGAGGGCAGGCTCGTGCTCGCGGACTGCCTGGCGTACGCGGTCGAGCAGGGGGCGGAGCGCATCGTCGACCTGGCCACGCTGACCGGCGCCATCATCTTCGCGCTCGGCTCGAGCTACGCCGGACTCATGGCCAACGACGAAGGCTGGGCCGCCATGCTGCTCGCCGCCTCCGAGCGCAGCGGTGACGCTCTGTGGCGCATGCCGCTGCACCGGGAGTACGCCGACATGATCAAGGGCCAGTACGCCGACCTGGTCAACGCCACGGAGGCCCGCAAGGCACAGTCGGTGACCGCCGCCGAGTTCCTGCGCCGCTTCGTGGGCGAGACGCCGTGGGCGCACGTCGACATCGCCGGCGTGGCGTGGGAGCGCGGACGCCGCTACGCGAGCAAGGGCGGCAGCGGCTTCGGCGTGCCACTGCTCGTGGAGCTCGCGCTCGGCACGGCGGCGGCCTCCTCGAACCGCCCGTAGCCGCGCGCCTACCCCGTGGGGTCGTGACGGTTCCCGAGCGCGAAGGCCTGGTTGCTCGCGGCGGCGAGGCTGCGCGCGAGCTCGCCCACCGCAGCGTGGCGCGGATCATCCGGCTCCACGCGCTCGGCCAGCGCGCGAGCGCGATCCTCGAGCGGCTGGAGCTCGCGGTGCAGCGCGATCGCCTCCTTGAGCACGTCGGGCACGTCCGTCAGCTTAGGGTCTGTCCCGGTAGGAGGCGTGCGACCGGGGTGGTCGAGGACCAAGCGGGGGGTCGAGGGCGAGAGCCCGGCAGTAGCAGAGCTACGACGGGCTTCTCGACGGCGGATCCGCGCCGGTCATCGGCCGCATCCGGCCGTGCGACCCTGACGGGACAGGCCCTTAGAAGACGGGCCGGCTGACCGGTTGGGAGAATGCCGCCCATGAACTTCGATCTCTCCGACGACCACCGTCTCATCCGCGCGACCGTCCGGGACTTCGCCGAGGGCGAGGTGGCCCCGGTCGCGGAGGAGCTCGACCGCACGAAGTCCTTCCCCTACGACATCGTGCGCCAGCTCGGGAAGCTCGGACTGATGGGGATCCCCTTCCCGGAGGAGTACGGCGGTGGGGGCGGCGACTCGCTGGCCTATGCGATCGCGGTCGAGGAGCTGACGCGAATCGACTCCTCCGTGGCCATCACCATGTGCGCGCACACCTCGCTCGGCACCCAGCCCATCTGGCTGTTCGGCTCGGAGGGGCAGAAGCGCGAGTGGATGCCGGTGCTCTGCTCGGGGGAGAAGCTCGGGGCGTTCGGGCTGACCGAGCCCGAGGCCGGCACGGACGCCGGCAACACGCAGACCCGCGCCGAGCTCGACGGCGGCGAGTGGGTCATCGACGGCGCCAAGCAGTTCATCACCAACGCGGGGACCGACATCTCGGGACACGTGGTCATCACCGCGGTGACCGGCGGCACGAAGGGGGAGAAGGAGATCTCCAACCTGCTCGTGCCCAACGGCACGCCCGGCTACGAGACCGGGCAGCCCTACCACAAGATGGGCTGGAACGCGTCGGACACGCGGCCGCTCGCGTTCACCGGGTGCCGCGTTCCCGAGAAGAGCCTCCTCGGCCCGCGCGGGCGGGGCTACCAGCAGTTCCTCCAGGTGCTGGCCATCGGTCGCATCGGGGTGGCGGCGATGGGCGTGGGGCTCGCGCAGGGAGCGCTCGACATGGCGCTGACCTACGCGCGCGAGCGCCGTGCCTTCGGCCGTCCCATCTCGAAGTTTCAGACGATCCAGGCCAAGCTCGCCGACCTGGCCACGGAGATCGAGGCGGCGCGCCTGCTCACCTACAAGGCGGCCTTCGAGAAGGACGAGGGCCGCGACTTCTCACTCACCGCCGCCCAGGCCAAGCTCAAGACGGGCCGCCTCGCGGTCCGCGCCTCCGAGGAGGCGGTGCAGATCCACGGCGGCTACGGCTACATCGAGGAGTACCCCGTGTGCCGCTTCTACCGGGACGCGAAGATCCTCACCATCGGCGAGGGCACCGACGAGGTGCAGCAGATGGTCATCGCCCGGGGCCTCGGGGCCTGAGAGAGCTCAGGGGGAGCGGGCATCGACCGCACGCCCACGGGGTAAGGCCATGCCAACCGAGGAGAGGAGCGCGCATGCCGGACGTCAAGGGGAAGGCCCAGGACATGGTCGATCGGGCCAAGGGAGCCGTGGGCAAGGGCGGCCCGCCGCTGGCCACGGAGGTCGAGGGACGGGTCGCCTCCGTCCGCGAGGCGCTCCAGGCGTTCGGCCAGGGTGACGTGGACCGGTTCCTCAGCGCCTTTCACGAGGACGTCGAGTGGGTCGCCCCCAAGGGCAGCAACTTCCCCGGTGCGGGCACGCTCAACGGGCGCGAGGAGGTCAAGGAGAAGTTTGCGGCCACGGTGGGCCGCACCTACGCCTCCTTCGGCTTCCGCCCCCGGAACTACCTCCAGACCGAGGAGGAGGACATCGTCGTGGTGCTCGGGGCCTTCGAGGGGCAGGGAGAGGGGGGCAACCTCGACGTGCCCGGGGCGCAGGTCTGGGAGTTCGACGGCAACCACGCCGTACGCGTGCGGATATACGCCGACTCGGAGGACTTCCCCCCACCCGTCTCTCGAGAGGACGAGGAGGACGAGGAGGAGGCGCGGCAGAAGAAGGAGCGCGACGAGGGCGAGCACACCCGCGGCGAGGGGAGGAAGGACGACTCCGGCCACGACGACGAGCAGCCGACGGGCGAGGCGCGCGACGCGGACGGAGAGTCACGCGACGAGCAGCCGACGGGCGAGGCGCGGGAGGGCGGCGAGCAGGCCGAGGGCGAGCAGCACGGCGACAAGCCGAAGGAGGCGCAGAGCGAGCAAGCCTAGGCGGAGCGCCGCTTCAGCGCTCGGCCCGGAGGCGCTCGACCGACGTCTGCTCCACCCGCTCGGCTCCGCGGGCCAGGATGCGCGCCGCCGCGCTCGCGGGGTCGGTCCGGCGAGCGACGACGTCGTCGAGGAGCGCCTGCACGTCGGCGTCCTCCTCCAGGGAGGCCACGAGCGTCGCGCGCATGCGGTTGGCGGCGATGGCGATCACCTCGTTCATGAGGTTGCGCCGCCGCCGCTCGCTCAGCGTTCCCTGCTGCACGATCCACTGGCGATGCTCTCCGAGCCGCTCGGCGAGCTCCTCCACGCCGTGGCCCCGGGCGGCCTCGGTCTTGACGATCGGCACCCGCCATCCGTGCTGGGGACCGAGCGAGAGCACACCGCGAACCTCTCTGACCATCGTGTCGGTGAGGGGATGCTCAGCCTTGTTGACCACGATCACGTCGGGGATCTCCATGACGCCGGCCTTGAGGGCCTGGATGGAGTCCCCCGAGCCGGGCATCAGCACGAGCACGACCGTGTCGGCGTGGTCGATGATGTCCACCTCGGCCTGCCCGACGCCGACGGTCTCCAGGTAGACGACGTCGCGTCCGGCGGCGTCCATGAGCAGCGCGGCCTGGAGCGCCGCCTCGGAGAGGCCGCCGAGGGCGCCCCGGGTGGCCATGGAGCGGATAAAGACGCCGGGGTCGAGGAAGTGCTCGCTCAGCCGGATCCGATCGCCGAGCAGGGCGCCCTTGGTGAAGGGCGAGGAGGGGTCGATGGAGAGCACCCCCACCGTGCGCTCGCGCGCCCGCTCGAGCCTGGTGAGCGCACCGAGGAGGGTCGACTTGCCCGCGCCGGGCGGCCCGGTGAAGCCGACCACGGCGGCGTTGCCGGTGTGGGGGTAGACCTCGCGAACCAGATCCCAACCCGCCGGGTCGTCGTTCTCGACCAGCGTGATACCGCGCGCCAGCGCCCGCTTGTCGCCGTCGAGGAGGCGCTCGGCGAGGGTACGTTCGAGGGCCATGCGGCGGCGAAGGCTAGCGGCGGGGCCGGCCACTCTACGATCCGCGTCGTGGAGCCTGCGCTCGCCCCGCCGGAGATCGAGAACGCGCCCGACGGCGTCCGCGGCGAGCCGCCGCCGCGCCACGGCGGCGCGCTCGCCCTGCTGCGCTTCGCGCGCCGTCACGGCATGCTCAGCCCGAAGTACGCGCGGCTCGCCACGCGCCTCGCATGGCTCAAGCTGCGCTGGCGCGGACGGCTCGTCACCGACGGCCTCGCGTTCGTGGGCCCCGGTGTGTCGTTCGAGATCGGCCGCGGGGCGCGAGTGGTCCTCGGCCGCTGGTCGTGGATCGGGCACGGGTGCAAGATCCGAGCGCACGAGGGCGAGGTGCGGATCGGGGCCAAGACGGTCCTCGGGCAGGAGTGCACCGTCTCGGCCTTCCAGCGCGTGGAGATCGGCCGGGAGTGCATCCTCGCCGATCGCGTGATGCTCATCGACTTCGACCACGGCGTCGTCGACGTCGAGCGTCCGGTGCGCCTGCAGGGCATCTACAAGCGCGACGTACGCGTGGGCCACAACGTCTGGGTCGGGTACGGGGCGTGCGTGCTGCGCGGCGTAGAGGTCGGCGACAACGCGATCCTGGGCACGGGCGCGGTGGTCACGCGCGACGTCCCCGAGAACGCGGTGGTGGCCGGAGTGCCGGCGCGGGTGGTCCGGATGCGCGAGACGCCGAGGACGCTGCGCTGGCGATGAGGGTGGGAGAGCAAGCCTGATCGCTCGGTCGCGGGCGGACCCTCCGCGGCCCGCTTCCGGCCGACTGGCGAGTTGCCTGCGCCGTGCGTATCCGGTTGGCTCAGGCTGCGGCCTGGTCACGCCGTGTGATCTGGTTGTAGGTGTTGGGATGGTGGAGGGCGCCGAGTCCGAGCAGGGTTTGGAAGGCGGCCATTGGGGTGCGGCG
>JAABUQ010007966.1_pt1 | contig 15056 bp, 13 predicted proteins | sample 5560001 | NCBI WGS metagenome assembly JAABUQ01 (sample SAMN10711888, study PRJNA513371) | rock metagenome | isolation source: Antarctica rocks | place: Antarctica: Victoria Land, Finger Mt nord | collected 2015-12-18 | reverse complement strand
AGCACAAGCGGGCTCGCGGTGGTGGCGAAGTGCGCCGTGCCGTTCGTGTAGAGGCTGGCCGCCGGGGCGGCGGAGGCCTGGCCGTCGAACGCCACGGCGCCGACATACAGGTTGCGGTCGGTCGCGGCGGTGCCGCCCCAGGCGTCGTTGATGAACTGGACGCCGACATCATGCGCGCCGGCACCCCACGACCCGGTGAGCGTCACGGCCTGCGATTTGCCTTGGGCGTGCAGGGCCGTGACCGTCACCGTGCCGCCGACTGCCTTGCCGTCAACCGTGATGACGGCCTGCGCGTCGCCCTGCCAGGCATCCTCCGAAAGACTGAGCTGGAGGGTGTCTGCCGCAGGTGACGGCGTGGCTGGAGGCGAGGCGGCGCTTCCCACGGCGGAGAAACTGACCGTGCCGGTGTTGTAGAGCGGTGCCGCACCCTCGACCTGGACATTGTTGAAGGTGGCGCTGTCGATGTGGAGGTTGCGGTCGGTCGCGGCCGTGCCGCCCCAGGCGTCGTTCAGGAAGGACACGCCGACCGTATGGGTGCCGGGGCCGAAATTGCCCTTGAAAGTGAACGCTTGTGACTGGCCTTGCCCATGCAGGGCGGTCACGCTCTGGGCCGCGCCAAGCTGGGCGCCGTCCACCGCGACGCTGAACTGCGCGTCGCCCTGGTAGGCGTCCTCAGACAGGTTCAGCACCAGCGTGTCCACGCCCGATCCTACCGTGGGGGGCGTGACGGGCGGGGTCGTCGTTCCGCTGCCTGAGCCGGCGCCGAAGTATTTCGCCCAGGCGGACGCCTCCAACGGCTTGGCGGCGCCCGGCGTGGAGAAGGCCCAGTTGCCGTCGCTGAGGTGTGCGTCCCAGATGTTGACGTGGTCGATGGCCACCCCCTGCGCTTGTGCGCTGGCGAGTTCGGAGGCGAGCCACTTCGGGAAGTCGGCCTCGTCCGACGGTCCGGTCGTCGTGCCGTCGCCGCCAGCGCCGGTTTCCGAGAGCGCCAGCGGCTTGCCGTGCGCCTTCGCCATGGCGATCGCGTCCTCCATGCCAAAGCCGTTGTCCCTGCCGTTCGGGTAGTACTGGTCCCCGTTGGGATGGGACCAGAAGTGCTCGCGGTTGACCGGGTCGGCCCACCACGCCTGTATGTTGGGGTAGACCGTGCCGTCGTTCTTCGCCCAGTCGTAGAAGCCCTTCGGGTACAGCGGGCTGTATTCGTCTATCGAGATCACGTCGACATAGGCGTCGCCGGGATAGGCGGCCTGCACCGACAGGCTGCTCTGGGTGGCGCTGGACGGGTTCCACACGATCTTGGCCGTGGCGCCGTCCACCTTGGCCTCCCCGCGCATCAGGGTCGACAGGTGCTGGAACGCCTTGACCCAGTCGCCCTGGGTTGCCGCGTCGTTCCCCATATACCAGGGCATGAAGCTGCCATCCATCTCGTAGCCGAGGCGCAGCTCCATCGTCTTGAAGCCGGCATTGGACCAGGCGTCGACGACGCCTTTGTAGTCGGCATCATAGCTTCCGTTAATGATTCCCTTGAAGAAATCGTCGTTGGTGGACCCGGCGGCGTTGCCGGCCCAGTGCTTGTTGTCGGACATGGGGATGCCGATGACCGGTGTGATCGAAGTCCCCACGACCGGGGACTTTGCCCAGGACCCGGCCGTGAAGGCAGCGTTTCCTGCCCATAGGCTTGGATCTTGCCCGAAGTCGACGAACGCATTCATCGTGGTCGGCCTCGCACCGGCCATGGCCGAGACGAAATTGTTGAAGTCGGTCTCGAAGCTTTTCTCGGCGGCAGCGTCGCTGCTGTTTGGGTTGCCGACGAAGACGCCGAGTGGAAAACGTGTGCTGGCCGACATGACGGGAGCTCACTCTCTGTTGTTGGACGAGAGCATGTTTATCACGAGAACGTGAACGCTGATCTCAGGTGAAAATGGGAATTGTTGGACGATGGTGAGAAATTCAATCCTTTGTTGATTGTTCAGCTGACAAGCCCCCATTAGTACTACAACTAGCGTGGTGCACGGATCCGCGATGTGGGCGCTTTGACCCCATCTCCGTCTGACGTCAGGCGATACGAACACAACTCGGGCGTCCCAACTCCAGCGTGCGGTTGAGCGCGTGGACGGCGACGTCCACCTCGGTCGCCCGACGCTGATCCGTATGCGCGCGCAGCCCGTCGCCGATCATTCGTTTCCATCTGCCCATGGTGGCTTCGACCCGAGCGCGTTTCGTGTATCCAGACGCTTTCTGCCAAATCATGCGCCCGTGCTCGGTGATGTGCTGCACGTGGCAGTCGCGCTGTGTCGGTGCGGTTTGGGCCGTGTCGCTCGGCACGGCGGTCGAGCGTGGCGGCACGACCACGGCCGCCGTGGGGTGGCGCTCGGCGACGTCGGCGCAAACGCGGTCCTGCTCGTAGGCGCCGTCACCGGTGAACGAGGCCACTGCGCCCATGACCTGGTCGAGCAGGGGACCGGCCTGGTCGCCAAAGCTTCCCCGGTGCGGCTGGAGGGCGAAGTCGAGCCGGATGCGAGGGCATCCAGCGGGATCGACGAGGTTTACATTGTGGCCGAGCACAAGGGCCAGCCGGCGGCTGTGGCCAAAAGGGGCGGCTCGGGCGCTGCCGCAAGCTGGCAGGCGCGCCGGGACGCGGCACGCTGGAAAAGGACAAGCCGCCGATCCTTGGCCTGATCCAGCGCGGCGGGCAGGTCGTGCTGCGCAGGCTGGCCAACGTGCAGCAGGCCACGATCAAGCCGGTCATCACCGCCGCCGTCACCCCGGGCGCCCTCGTCCACACGGACGAGTATGCCATCCACGCCCGCCTGCCGGCCTGGGGCTACGGGCATAAAACGGTCTGCCACGCCCGCGGCGAGTATGCCCGTGATGAGGACGGCGACGGCTTCTGCGAGGTCCATGTAAACACCATGGAGGGGTTCTGGTCGCTGCTGCGCTCCTGGTTGCGCCCGCACCGCGGCATCTCGCAGGACAAGCTGCCGCTCTACCTCGGCTTCTTCCAGTTCGTGCACAACGCGCGACGCCGCGGCAAAGCCCTGCTCAGCACCCTCGTCGCTGGGCTGATTGCGTGACGTGTCAATCGCCATCCCGGAGTCCGACAAGAGCCGCCGCCGAAACGCTCGATGGAGCGCCGCGTCGTCCACATGATGCAGCAGCGCCGTGAAGCGGGTCTGGCGCGATCGGAGCAAAGCCTCGTTCACCTGGGCGAGTTTGGCTGGCAGAGATCCCCGGCCCTGTGTCCGGTCCCTCGCCGACCCGCCCAGGTTCCTCTCAGGTCGAGATCTTCCCTCCGGTTGGCTCGTCGCCTTCGCCCCCATCATCAGTGCTACACCCCGATCCGCCACCCCGTCTCGGCTCGGCCAACGGCTTCGGTCATCCCTTGCCACTGGCCCCCTCCGGCGACCTTGCCAGAGGCCCCGACGGGGCTTCCCAGGTTCCGACACGCTCCCTTTGTGCGCGAAATGGCCTTAAACCCCGGCAGAGCGGCGGCGCCCCGCATAACGGCGCCGTTCATGTTGCCTTCGCCACAACGGACAGGCTCGGCCTCTGCTACTTCAGTGATCTCGTGGCTCAATCCCATTCCTCACACAATCGCCGTATACGCTTCAGCCCCGTCGTTACCGGTCGGACCTGCAACACTCGCTACCGGGCGGCTCGCAGTATATGTCCTGCGGCGGGGTCACGCCGTTCATGAAGATCGCCCACACCGCCGAGGCCTTCAACATGCCGGTCACGTCGCACGGCGCGCACGATGTCACGGTGCACCTGCTCGCCGCCTGCCCGAACCGCAGCTTCCTGGAGGCGCATGGCTTCGGCCTGGACCAGTGTATCGCCGAGCCGCTACAGATTGCCGACGGTTTTGCCCTGGCGCCCGACTGGCCGGGCCACGGCATCGCCTTCGACTGGGCCGGGCTGGAGCAAATCCGGGCGTGATGCAGGACCGTTTCGACCATATCGTCATCGGCGGCGGCTCCTCAGGCTGCGTGGCCGCGGCCCGGCTAGTGGCGGGGGGGCGCGGGTGCTGCTGCTGGAGGCCGGGCATTCGAACCGCCATCCGCTGCTGGATATGCCGCCGGGCATCTTCAAGATGATCAACGGCAGCAAGTTCATGCGCTACCACCAGACGGTTCCGCAGGCCCACCTGGACGGCCGCGTGCACGACATCCCGCAGGGCCATGTGCTGGGCGGCGGCTCGTCGGTGAACGCGCAGGTCTATATCCGCGGCCGTCCGTCCGACTACGATGCGTGGGAGGCGATGCTGTGCGGGGAGAACGACAATTCCGGACTGACGCCCCGCGTCTGGCCCGGCTGGGGCTGGCGCGACGTGCTGCCGCATTTCCGCGCCATGGAGGGCAACAACCGCTTGCATAACTCTCGGCACGGCGTCGACGGGCCGTTGCTGGTCTCCGACCCTGGCCATGTCGACGACGTGTCGCGCTGGTTCGTGCAGAGCGTACAGGCGCTGGGCGAGCCGTTCAATTCCGACTTCAACGGCCCGGCGCAGCGCGGCGTGGGCTTCTATCAATTCATGAACCGGCGCGGGAAGCGCAGCAGCGCGGCCTATGCCTTCGTCGCCCCGTTGCAGGATAATCCCAACCTTGTTGTGCGGCTGCATGCTGCGGTGCGCCGCATCGACATCCGCCACGGGCGCGCCTGGGCGTGACCTGGCGCGACGCCAAGGGGTGCCTACACCAGGCCTTCGCCGACCGTGAGGTGATCGTCGCTGCCGGCGCGCTGGTGACGCCGCAGTTGCTGATGCTGTCCGGCGTGGGACCGGCCGCGCAGTTGAAGGAACACGGGATCGCCTGCGAGGTCGACCTGCCCGGTGTCGGCGAGAACCTAATCGACCATCCGGAGGTGCCGATCGTCGCCAGCGCCAACGGCAGGCACGGCTACTACAAACAAGGCATCGGCTGGCGGATGCTGGCCAACGGGCTGCAATTCAAGCTGTTCGGATCCGGGCGTATCACTTCGGCCGGGGTCGAGGCCGGCGCCTTCGTCAACCCGGTCGACCGCGACGGCGAGCCGAGCATCCAGGCGTTCTGCGTGCCGATCGTCTATGTGGACCGCGACACGCGCGACCTCGTGCAGGACGGATACGGCGTGACGGTCACGACCGTGGTGGTGAAGCCGAAGTCGCGCGGCTTCGTGCGGCTGCGCTCGGCCGATCCGGGCGACATGCCGCTGGTCTCGCCCAACCTGCTCGCTCACCCGGACGACGCGCGGATGATGATCGAGGGCCAGCGCTTCTTCCTGCGTGCCTTCCAAACGGGGCCGCTGGCCCAAAAGGTGGATCGCGTCATGCTGCCCGACCCGTCCGATCTCAGCGACGCGGCGGTCATGGCGCATTGCCGGCGCTTCGTGAAAACCAACTACCATCCCAGCGGCACCTGCCGCATGGGCGCGAGCCACGACCCGATGGCCGTGCTGGACGCCAGGATGCGGGTACGCGGGGTGGCTGGCCTGCGGGTCTGTGACCTGTCCGCCATGCCCGACATCAACGCCGGCAACACCAATGCCCCGGCGATGATGCTGGGCAGCCGCTGCGCCGCCTTCATCACCGAGGGATCGCGGACGGGGCAGCAGAGGGATGCCGCCTGATTCAGAAACGTTCTATACAAGCCGCGGCGATAGCTGAGACCAACGAGAAACATTGCCAAGAAACACCGGGAGCAACGAACATGATCATCACCCGACGCGGCCTGCTGGCGACGTCGCTCGCTGGCGCATCCGTCCTGGCCTGGAGGCCGGGCCTCGCCGCGACCGACCTGCCGGCGCTGAAGAAAAAAGCCGTGTACAAGGTCGGCTTCGCCCAGACTGAGAGCAACAACCCGTGGCGGCTCGCCCAGACCGCCTCGATGCGCGACGAGGCGAAGAAGCTCGGCCACCAACTGGTCTACACCGACGCCGCCGGCTCCGCCGCCAAAGAGGTCGCCGACGTCAACAGCATGATCGCCCAAGGCGTGGACCTGATCTTCCTGGCCCCGCGCGAGGAGAAGCCGCTGGTGCCGGCGATCATGAACGCCAAGAAGGCTGGCATCCCAGTGATCCTCATCGACCGCAACGTGGACCAGAGCCTGGCCCAGGCCGGCCGCGACTACGTGACCTTCATCGGCTCGGACTTCATCGAGGAGGGCGGCCGGTCGGCGGCGTGGCTGATTCGGGCCACCGGGGGCAAGGCGCGGATCATCGAGCTGGAGGGCACCACCGGCGCGTCCGCCGCCAACGACCGCAAAAAGGGGTTCGACGCCGCAATCAAGGCGCAGCCCGGCATGGAGATCGTCGCCAGCCAAAATGGCGACTTCACCCGCGACAAGGGCCGCCAGGTGGCCGAGACGCTGCTGCAGGCGCATCCCGACGCCACCGCCATCTTCGCCCATAACGACGAGATGGCGCTGGGCGCGATCGCGGCGCTGCAGGGCGCGGGCAAGGTGGCGGGCAAGGACGTCATCATCGTGTCCTGCGACGGCGAGAGGGAGGCGGTGCAGGCCATCATCGACGGCAAGATGGGCGCCACCTGCGAGTGCAACCCGCGTTTTGGCCCCAAGGCGTTCGCCACGATGCAGGCCCTCGCCAACGGCGAGCCGATTCCGGGCTTCATCAAGAACGTCGACCAGTTCTACGACGCCTTCAATGCCAAGCAACTGCTTGACACGGCATTCTAAACCTTGCGGAAAGGGGCGGCGCTCCGGTCCGGAGCGGAAGCGCCGCTCCCCTTAATCGACGCGGAGCCCCTCGGCATGAGCCTTCCCTCCCGCGGGACGCCACTGCTGTCCATGCGCGGCATCGACAAGCGCTTTGGCCGCGTCCCGGCGCTGGCGGGTGCGGCGCTGGAAGTCGCCGCCGGCGAGGTCCACGCATTGATCGGCCAGAACGGCGCCGGCAAGTCCACCTTGATCAAGGTCCTGACCGGGTTCTACCGCCGCGACGCCGGCACGGTCGACTTCGACGGCCGGCCGTTCGAGGCCGCCTCACCCAAGGAGGCGCAGGCGCAGGGCGTCAGCACCATCTATCAGGAGATCAACCTGGTCGGGCTCCGCTCGGTTGCGGAGAACATCTGCCTTGGCCGCAATTTCAGCCGCTTCGGCCTGCTCGACACCGCCCGCATGAACGCGGAGGCCCGGCGGCTGGTCGCGCGCTTCGGCCTCGACATCGACGTGCGGCTGCCGCTCGACCGTTTTCCGATCGCCACCCAGCAAATGGTGGCGATCGCCCGAGCCATCGGCTTCTCGGCGCGGCTGGTGATCATGGACGAGCCGACCTCCTCGCTCGACGACCGCGAGGTCGAGGCGCTGTTCCGCGTCATCGGCCAGATGAAAGAGGCCGGCGTCTCGACCGTCTTCGTCAGCCACAAGCTCGACGAGCTGTATGCCGTCTGCGACCGGGTCACCATCATGCGCGACGGCACGACGGTCCGGACCGGCACGATGGCTGAGCTGCCGCGGCTGGAGCTCGTCGCCGCCATGCTCGGCCGTGCGCTGGACAGCGTTGCCCGGCAGGGGGCCACCGGGTTCGGCGGCAAGGCCAGCGGCACGCACGCGACGGTGGTCGAGGCCAGCGGGCTGGCGCGCAGCCCGCTCGTCCGCGGCGTGAATTTCCGGGTGGGCGCCGGGGAGATCGTGGGGCTGACCGGCCTGCTCGGGGCGGGCCGCACCGAGAGCGTGCGCCTGGTGTTCGGCGCCGACCAGCCGGACGGCGGCGGCATCGCGCTGCACGGCAAGCCCTTCGCCCCGGCCGAGCCGAAGGACGCGATCCTGGCCGGCCTGGGCTTCTGCACCGAGGACCGCAAGACCGAGGGGATCATCCCCGACCTGTCCGTGCGCGAGAACGTGACCCTGGCGCTCATGCCGCGCCTCACGTCCGCCGGCATCATCGACGAGACCCGGCAGCACGCGGTCGTCGAGCGCTTCATCCGCCGCATCGGCATACGCTGCACCAGCGCCGAGCAACCGATCCGGCAGTTGTCGGGCGGCAACCAGCAAAAGGTGCTGCTCGCGCGCTGGCTGTGCCTGGACCCGGTGCTGCTCATCCTGGACGAGCCGACGCGCGGCATCGATGTCGGCGCCAAGGCCGAGATACAGGCATTCATCCGCGAGCTGGCCCAAAGCGGGCTGGCGGTGCTGATGGTGTCCTCGGAGCTTGTAGGAGATCACCGAGGGCGCCGACCGCGCCTATGTGCTGCGCGACGGCCGGACGGTGGCGACGCTCGAAGGCGCCGCACTGACCGAGCAGGCCATCTTGGCGGCCATGGCGCACGGCTCGGCCGAGGACCACCGCCGCCACGAGGAGGCCGCCGGTGCGTGAGCAGGCGTCCTGGCCGGTGCCAGCGGCCCCGCCTGCGACACCCCCGCCTGCTGCGCCCCCGCCTGCTGCGCCATCGCGGGCAAGGCTGGACCTGTGGACCCTGCTCAAGCGCCACGGTGCCCCGGCGGCCCTGATCTTGTTGCTGGCGCTCAACGCGGCCGTGACCCGCAATTTCCTGTCCCTGCAAACGCTGAACGTGAACCTGACGCAGGTGGCGCCCATCGTGATCGTCGCGGTGGGCATGACGCTGGTGATCGCCACCGGCGGCATCGACCTCTCGGTGGGCTCGCTGATGGCGATCGCGGGCCAGCTTGCTCCATTGGTCTTCATGGGCACCATCGTGCCGGCGATGTGGGAGCCGCTGGCGGTCGGCCTGGGGATCGCGCTGTCGCTGGCCGTGGTGGCGGGCTTGGGATGGCTGAATGGGTTCGTCATCACGCGCTACCGCATCCAGCCGATCGTGGCCACGCTGGTGCTGTTCATCGCCGGGCGCGGCATCGCCCAGGTGATGACCAACGGCAACCTGCAGGTGTTCAGCGCACCGGGCTTCGAGTTCCTCGGGCGCGGCCGGGTGCTGGGCATTCCGTTCCAGGCGGTCCTGATGATGGCGGTCGTCGTGGGGGCGGCCTACGCGCTGCGGCGCACGCTGCTGGGGCGGCAGATCCTGGCGGTGGGCGGCAACGCGCGGGTGGCGCGGGTCCGGCGCCTGGTCTACGTGGTCAGCGGCCTCTGCGCGGGGATCGCAGGGCTGGTGACGATCGCGATCAACTCCGCCTCCGACGCCAACCTGGTCGGCGGCGGCATGGAGCTCGACGCCATCGCCGCCGTGGCCGTCGGCGGCACGCTGCTCTCCGGCGGGCGGGCCACCATCTGGGGCACGCTGGTGGGCGCGTTGATCATCCAGCTCGTCCGCACGACGCTGATCGCCAACGGCGTCCCCGATGCAGCCGCCCTCTTGGTCAAGGCGCTGCTGATTGTCCTGGCCGTGTGGGTCCAGCGCCAGGGGCCGCCGGCATGACGACGGCCCGGCAGGAGCAGACGCTCGCCACCCTCAGCCGCTACGGTGTGGTTGTGGCGCTGGCGGCACTGATCGCCTTCGGCGCTTGGCGCTACGACAACTTCCTGGGCAAGTTCAACATCCTGTCGTTCGCTGCCTACAACTCCATCTTCGCGCTTGTCTCGCTCGGCATGGCGCTGGTCATCATGAGCGGCGGCATCGACCTGTCCGTGGGGGCGGTGGCGGCGCTGGGCAGCGTCGTGGCGGCGCTCGCCTCCCCCTACGGCGTTGCGGCGGGGCTGGGGGCGGGCATCGGGGCGGGGCTGGTCGTGGGGCTGGTGAACGGGTTCTGCATCGCTGGCCTCGGTATCGCGCCGTTCATCACCACGCTGGCCGCCATGCTGGCCGCCCGGGGCGCTGGCCTACTTCTCGCGGGCAACAAGGCCGTGTCGGCGTCCTATGAGAGCGGTTTCACCGAAATCGGCCAGGGCGACCTGTCCGGCTTTCCCATCCCGGCGCTGATCGCCCTCGCGGCCTATGCGGCGGGCTGGGTGCTGCTGAAGCGCACCAGCTTCGGCCGCACCGTGCTGGCCATCGGCGGCAACGAGGAGGCCACGCGGCTGATGGGGCTGTCGACCGGGCGGACGAAGCTGACCGTCTACGCGCTCAGCGGAATGCTGGCCGGCACCGCGGGCGTGGTGCTTGCCGCGCAGTTCGGCGCGGGACAGCCGATCGAGGGCGCCGGCTGGGAGCTTTTTGCCATCGCCGCGGTGGTTGTCGGGGGCACCCCGCTCAATGGCGGCAACGGCTCCGTCACCACGACCCTGGCCGGGGCGTTGCTGCTGGGCCTGATCTTCAACATCCTGAATTTCGAGAACGGCCTCGGCTGGATCAGCCTGTCGGCATACTGGCAGTCCGTGGTCCGCGGGCTTTTCCTGCTCGTGGTGGTGGTTCTGCAGGCCAGGATCATGAGAGGGCCGGCATCGCAGGAGTTGTGAGGGGTCGTATATCGAACCGCAATCGTCGGTGTGTTCCCAGGCTGATTGCAGCTGACAATGGGTTTGGCCCCCGGTGGCTTCGCCGCTGGCTGTCTGGGGTCACCTCACCATTGCTCAAAATTGATCTTGATACACATGGCAGGATGCCAGGCCGGCCGGTGTCTGAAGCCAGCCGGTCCGTAACTGCCCTGCGGGCAGCCAGCTTGGCCGAAAGGGCGATGCTGTCCTCCGGGTCATTGAAGCATGGAGGACCGACTACAACGCGGAACGCCCGCACACGAGCCTGGACGGGCTCGCCCCAGCCGTTGGTTCCGCAGCAGCCTGCTCCCTCGCCCATCCTGGCGGCCCCTGCCAAGCCGCAATCCCAGCCAAGGCCGCCAGCACCGGCCGCAAGCTTTGGCTTGCAGCAGTAGGGGCGGCCGGCATGGCCGCGATGCGCGACACCTTCGGGCCGCAGACCCACCACGAGACGTCGGCCCGCGACCTGCACTGGGACATCCGGCCGTGGTTCCAACGCCTCTCGCAGGCGCTGCAGAACAGCACGGTGGCCGGCGTGTTGCTCGGCACCTGCGCCGCCGGGGTGGCCCTGGTGCCTGCCACGGTCGAGCTGCTGGTCCCGGCGGGCGTCTTCTATGCCGCCTGGGTGATGACCCGGCCCGTCGTGATGCCGCTGCGCCCGCCCATGCGGTCCGGCCTGGTCGACGTCACCGACCCCGACCCGGAGATCGGCAAGCCGCGCACCGCGCAGGGGCTGGACCACATCGGCGCCGAGATGGGCACCCGCCGCCAGGTCTGGCACGGCAAGGACGACGTGGCCCAGCACACCGCCGTCCCCGGCACCACCGGGGCCGGCAAGACCGAGGCGCTGATCGCGCTCGCCGTGGTCAACGCCCTCGTCCAGGGCACCGGCTGCGTGTTCGTGGACGGCAAGGCCGACCGCAAGTGCTACGCCAAGATCTTCACCCTCGCCCGCCGCTACGGCCGCGAGGACGACGTGTTCGTCTGGAACTTCCTGACCCTCGACGGCCGCGACTCCATGACCTGCAACCCGTTCGGCCCGGCGAGCGCCCACATGATCCGCGAGATCATGGTCGGCCAGCTCAACGAGCCCGGCCGCGAGGGCAACGGCGGCGTGTTCTTCAGCCGCGCCGTCGGCTTCCTCGGCGTCATCGCCCCGGTGCTGGCCTGGATGCGCGACGAGAAGGGCATCCAGCTCGACCTGGAGAAGATCCGCGACGCCACCGAGCTGAGCAACGTCGTCCTGCTCGCCCGTGCTGGACGGCGTGCTGGCCGAGCTGCGGCGGGCGCTCGCCGGAGAGGCGGGCCAGGGCGGCAGGGTCTCGCCCATCGAGGCCGCGCTGACGGCCGTGCTCTCCTGCCCCGGCGGGCGCGTCCAGGCTCGGCCAACGAACGGGCCGGCCGACGCGGACGAGGGCGACGCGGACGAGGGCGACGCGGACGAGGGCGACGCGGACGAGGGCGACGCGCCCGACGCGGCTGCGGCGGTGCCCGGCACGGCCGATGCGGGTGGGGCAACCGGAACGGAGCCAGGCGGCCGGGGCAGCGTCGCGCCCGCGCCCGAGGACCACGCCTTCTCCGACATGCTGCGCCAGGCCGCGTGCGAACAGGATGCCCCGGTCGCCACCTTCACCGACCCTGGTGTGGTCGCGCCTGCGGACCGGGAGCTGACCCATGCCCTGGTCCTCATCGAACGCACCGGCGGCCAGAACATCCGCCAGGCTAAGTTCACCATCCGGCAGTTGCTGGCCGAGCGGGACCGGGTGCTGCGCGAGCGGGTTGCGATGCGGCTGCCGCCGGTCTCGCCGGAGAAGCTGGCCGGCGTGATCAAGTCGCTGGTTGCCGTGCTGGACACGGGATCGGCCGCTGTAACCGAGAGCCCCCAAACGGCCGCACCACCAGCACGGACGAAGCCGGCGCGTCTGGGCGCGGCTGGTCCAACATAGCCGGCACAACAAGCGGGATCGGCCGTCAAGACACCGGTGTGGCTTACAGGGTCTGCTTGGCGCGCAGCTTTAGCACCCGCACTCAATTCTGTGTGGCCTGGCCAGGGCTATGTCGCATAACCGTGGAAAACAGCCAACTTGTCTCCAGCCTAGCAATGGCAGCGCCGGCTAAGAAAGAAGACGCCTGAAGTACAAGGTTTAGGCATGGACGGCCGGCGAGCTATGGCTGAAAGCGGCCAGCCTGGTTTCGCGAGCAAAGGTGGGGAACCAGACCTGTATCCGGACACGCACGTCCCCAAAGGCGGCTGTTCGTCTGGTCCAAGCCGTGAGATGCTGCAGCCATGACAATCGGCATTCTGGAGACGGGCCGACCCCCCGTGGCACTACGCGCCCAATGGGGCACCTACGACGACATGATCCGCACCATGCTCGGCCGCAACCGCAGATACCGCAGCTACGACGTGCAGGCAGGCGAGCTTCCGGCCGATCCCACCGAGTGTTCGGCTTATGTGATCACCGGGTCTGCGGCGGGAGTGTACGACGACCTGCCTTGGATCCCACCGTTCCTCGACTTCCTGCGCAAGGTTCGGGGCCAGGCGAAGCTTGTCGGCATCTGCTTCGGCCATCAGGCGATGGCCAAGGCGTTTGGCGGCGACGTCGTGAAGTCGCCCAAGGGCTGGGCGGTCGGCATGCACCGCTACGAAATCGTCGAGCCGCCTCCTGGCATGCGCGAGCCGTTGGTTTTTGCGATCCCCGCCTTCCATCAGGACCAGGTCGTGACGCTTCCGCCCGGCTCGCGGGTGCTCGCCGCCAGCGAGTTCACGCCGTTCGCCTCGATCGGCTACGACGACGACACGGTGTCGGTGCAGGGCCACCCGGAGTTCAGCCCCGCCTTCTCCGCCGCCCTGATCGAGGCACGGCGCGACGTTTACGGCCCGCTCGCCGACCTGGCGCTGCTGTCCCTGTTGCAGCCGGAGGATGGCGGCCGGGCGGCCGATTGGCTGCGGCACTTCATCGATGGAGGCGGCCTGGACGCACCTGGCTGACCTGGTTGCCCGGTTCGGGATTAGCTTCGGCCGGTGCGACGACCAGCAGCCTGCCAGGCGGCCTGCCTCGACGGCGGGCGGAGTAGTTGTGGGCCATGAGCGGCCCGGCTGCTTTGGAGGCATCGACGGAGAAAAGCGGACCTTTGTTGGCGCCGTGGTTACGCCATTACCGACGCAGTGCAAACTTCCGAAGGAGATCGCCGAGGTAAGCAGGTGTTTCCCTCCAAATGGCGTGCATGAGATCGAAACGGCCACAATCTTCGCTGCCGCCATCGCGCAGCCCGCGGCTGGTCCCGATGCCATGGCCGACGACAGAAACCCCAGCGCTCCCCGATCCGTCAGCGGCTGACAGGCAGGCCGGCGTGACGGACGACCTGCACCGGATTAGGCATTCAGCTTGACGTTCCAGAATGTGGCAAACCCGTCCAGCACACCGCTCAAGCTCGTGCGGTATGCGGTAGTCTGGAAATACTGGCCCAGCGGCACGAAGGGCACGGTCTCGAATACCTCCTGCTGGAGCTTGCGCGCGATCTCCTTCTGAGCCGACAGGCTGTCGGCGGCGAACCAGGCATCGCGCAGCTCCTCGAGTCGCAGATCGGAGGGCCAGCCAAACCAGGCCGCCTTACCGGTGCCGCGCATCATCAGGTTTGAGGCCGGGGTCGCCATGTCCACACCGGAGCTGAAGGTGAAGAACAGGCTCCAGCCGCCGGCATCGACGGGGCTCATCTTGGCCCGGCGCACCAGCAGCGTGCCCCAGTCGGTCGCTTGGTAGTCGACGTTCATGCCGAGCCTGCGCAGCATGTCCGCGCCGACCTCAGACAGCGCCTTGAGGTTGGGGAAGTCGGTAGGCACGACAAGAGCCACCGTCTCGCCCTTGTAGCCGGCCGCCACCAGATCGCGCCGCAGTGCGTCGTAGTCGCGCGGTCCGTCGATCGCCTGCATGCCGGCATCGTTGGCGAGCGGCGTGCCCGGAGTGAAGGCGCCGGCACCCTCGTGCCAGAGCGAGCGGTCGTCGCCCAACATGGCAGTCAAGAAGTCGGACTGCACGACGGCGTGCAGCACCACGCGTCGGATCGCGGGGTTGTCGAAGGGCGGCTGCAGCCAGTTCATCCGCAGCAAGGCGCCCTGCCCGGCAGGGTCCTGCACCCGGGCGACGATGTCGCGGTTGCGGCGAAGCAACGGCAGCAGATCGGCGGCGGCGTATTCCCACCAATCTGTCTCGTTGGCCTGCAGCGCGGCTGCGGCCGTCGCAGGGTCGGGCACGGTCGTCCAGACCACCCGGTCGAGATAGGCGATCTTGGGGCCGGCAGTGTAGTCGGGCGTGCCGATCGGGTTCGGGACGTAGCCGTCGAACCGATCCCATACCGCGCGCACGCCCGGGATACGCTCGTCCGGCTTCCAGCGAAACGGGCCGCTGCCGACGATCTCGCTGACCTGGACCGCGGGGTCTGTGCGGGCCAGGCGCTCGGGCATCATGGCCGGCATGTACACGCCGGTTTTGGCCAGCGCTTCGGGCAGCAGCGGGAAGGGGCGCTTGAGGCGGAACACGATCCGGCGGTCGTCGGGCGTGGAGAGTTCGTCAGTTGCGGCGAGCAGCGACTGCCCGAACGTATCCTTCGCCCCCAGGGGCTACGCATGAAATTTTGTGTCGGTTTGGCACGGGGTTCGTCGGCTATCCAGCCAGGAGCTTGAGCATGTAGGCGTCGTTCCAGGCGGCCTTTTTCCGCCGGGCGCGCACGCTGGC
>JAABUQ010007964.1_pt1 | contig 15061 bp, 16 predicted proteins | sample 5560001 | NCBI WGS metagenome assembly JAABUQ01 (sample SAMN10711888, study PRJNA513371) | rock metagenome | isolation source: Antarctica rocks | place: Antarctica: Victoria Land, Finger Mt nord | collected 2015-12-18 | reverse complement strand
CTTCAGGTCAGGGCCGCGGTGCTGGACGGGCGCTTTGGCCAACACGCCATCCTACTCGCGGCGTAGCGCCCCAGGTTTTTGACACTCCCAGGGTGGGTTTCGGCCTCTTGACTGCAAGCTGCCGCGCGCCTCGCCCTTGATAATGAGGAGCGTTTTTTGCTTAGCGGCGCGGTGCGCAGACGTTGCGGTCAGTGCACCGTACCTGGGCCGCGCCGGTGAGCAAAAAACGGATTGGACTAAACCGCGCGCCAGAGCCCGCTATGGGGATTGTATCGCGTCGCCCTTCGATCGGAACCGCTGCGAGTTGGTCCGACGGGCTTGCACAGGTGCGGGATCCGATGACACGAGGCTGTGCTCGGATGCGTTGGCGCCCAACCGATCGGGCGCGTGACGCTGTTTCCGAGATCAGCGAACTCGGCAGCGACGAAAAACGTCGTGCACGGCACAAGGTGGTCGCCGCCATTGTTGGCGTTGCCTTGCAGGACAGAGCGGATGGGTCGCGACCGAGGGTGGGTCATGAGCTGTCGCACCACGTCGGCGGGCGGGGCGGCGGGCAAGGCCGCATCGTGCCGTAAGGCAGCATCCGGCCGCGGCAACTTGGGCAGACATCGACGTCGTGGCCGGTGAGGTCGCGGAGGCGATCCTGCCAGCGGCGCGGCGGTTCCGGGCCTGGAGGCGGCGGCGCGGCCAGCAAATCGCGGCAGAGCGCCAGCTTGGCGGTGCGATGGCGGTTGGCGAGGAAGCCGATGTGACGGATGCGGTGGAAGCCGTCGGGCACGGTGTGCTGCAGGAAGCGGCGGATGAACTCGTCGGCGGGGAGGGTCATGACCTTGGTGTTGCCGTCCTGGCGATAGTCCTTCCAGGTGAAGCTGACCTGGCCGTCGTCGAACCCGACCAGGCGGGAGTTGGCGATGGCGACGCGGTGCGTGTAGCGGCCGAGATATCCAAGCACCTGCCCGGGCCCGGCGAACGGGGGTTTGGAGTAGACCACCCAGTCGATCTGGGCGGCCGCGTCGAGCCGGGCGGCGAAGGCGGCGGGGTCGGCCAGGCCTGCGAGTGCGCCGGAACAGCGGAGTTCACCGTCGGCGAAGGCGGCGCGCAGCTGATCCAAGAACAGGTCGCGGAACTGGCGGGACAGCACGCGCACCGGCAGGAAGAAGCCCGGCTTGCAGGCGATCCAGCGCGTTCCGTCGAGCGCGATCCCGCCGCCGGGGACGATGCAGTGAAGATGCGGGTGGTGGTGCAGCGCCTGTCCCCAGGTGTGCAGCACCGCGACCGCGCCGATCTCGGCGCCGAGGTAGCGAGGGTCGGCGGCGACACGACGCAGCGCCTCCGCCGCCGCTCGGAACAGAATGGCGTAGACCACGGCCTTGTTGTGGAACGCGATCTCGGCGACGGCTGTGGGCAGGGTGAACACGACGTGGAAATAGGGGACCGGCAGCAGCTCGGCTTGTCGCGCATCGAGCCATTCGGCGCGCGCCAGGGCTTGGCACTTCGGACAATGCCGATCACGGCAGGAGTTGTACGCGCAACGAACCAGGCCGCAGTCAGCGCAGTGCTCGACATGCCCGCCCAGCACCGGCGTGCGGCACGCCTCGATCGCCGCCATCACGCGGCGCTCGGTGCCGCCGAGATGGTCCGCGTGGGCGTGCCGGTATGCCGGGCCGTGGTGGCGGAAGATATCCGCCACCTCCAGCGCGGGACGCATCGGGTTGGCTTAGGCCGGCGCCGGGACGGCGATGGCGAGCGAGGCCGGCTGCAGGAACTCCAACGGGCTGGCGGTGGCGCACACCTTGCTGGTGGCGATGCGCAGGTAGCGGGCGGTGGTGCTCAGGCTGCGATGCCCGAGCAGCAACTGGATGATGCGTACGTCGGTGCCGCCTTCGAGTAGGTGGACGGCAAACGCCTGGCGCAGGGAGTGCGGCGTGACCGGCTTGGTGATCCCGGCCCGGTCGCGCGCCTGTCTGCAGGCGTCCTCCACGGCAGCCGTCGAGATCGGTTGTCCCGGCAGGTCGCCTGGGAACAGCCACTGCTGGGGCCGTGCTTTGCGCCAATAGGCCCGGAGGATGTCCAGCAGCCTGGGCGAGAGCATGACGTAGCGGTCCTTGCGCCCTTTGCCCGCCGCCACCCGGATCACCATGCGTTGGCTGTCGATGACCTCCGGCGTCAGGCGGACGGCCTCGGACACCCGCAGTCCAGCCGCGTAGCAGACGGTCAGGATGGTCCGGTGCTTCAAGCTCTCAACCGCATCGAGAAACCGGCTGACCTCTTCGGGGCTCATGACGACCGGAAGCGTCTGCGGCTTGCGGCAGGACGGGATGACGTCGTCGAGGTTCCAATCTCGCCTGAGGGTGACCTTGTAGAGGAAGCGGATGGCCGCGACCGCGACCAGGATCGAGCTGGCCGAGAGGTGCTTGTCCCGGGTGAGATGGAGTTGGTAGGCCCGGATATCTTCCGGCCCCAGCAGCTCTGGCGACTTGCCGAAATAGCGGGCGAACTGGGAGACCTGCTGCAGATACGACCGCTGGGTGTGCGGCGCGAGATTGCGGACCTGCATGTCTTCGGACATGCGTTGGCGGAGTGGTGTCATGGACGGCTCCTCTGCGAGATCAAGCGCGCGACAGGCCGCCGCTCCATCGTCGCGCAATCGAGGCCGTCAGAAGATGGGGAAGTGAACACATGCCGAGCGAGACCGAACGCGCTCGATCCGACGATGACATTCCAACCAAACGGTCAGACCAGTCAGTTTAGTCCAATGCCAATTATCAGGGATACAAACGAATTGTGAATGCCAACGAGACGCAAACCATGCCTGGCACAACCGCAGACAACGCGAATGCCAAGGCTTCCGAAATCGGCGCCTTGCCCAGCCTGCTGCGACATGCGGTTGACGCCCGCGGCGCCTATGCCTCCAACACGGAACGGGCGCTGTGCGCGGACGTGGCGATCTTCTCTGCGTGGTGCACCGATGCCGGCGTGCCATTCCTGCCGGCGTCCCCGGTCGTGGCGGCCCGGTTCGTGGACTCCATGGGCGCCATGAAAGCGCCTGCCACGGTACGGCGCTATGTCTCCAGCGTCGCCACGTTCCACCGCGCTGCCGGGCTGCCCAGCCCGTGCGAGGCGCTGGAGGTCCGGCTTGCGCTCAAGCGGCTGCACGGGCCAAGGGCCGCGCCCAAGCCCAGGCCACCCCGTTGACTCGGCCTCTCGTGGACCGGCTGCTGTCGGCAGCCGGCGCCACGCTGAAGGACGCGCGGGATCGCGCCCTCCTGGCCGTCGCTTATGATACGCTCTGCCGGCGGTCAGAGATGGTTGCGCTGCGGGTCGAGGACCTGGAGCCAGGCGCGGCCGGCGATGCCACGATCCTGGTGGCGCGGGGGAAGACGGATCAGGAAGGCGAGGGAGCGGTGCGCTACCTGGCGCCTGACACCATGCACCACGTCCGGGCTTGGCTCGCCTTGAGCGGCATCAAGGACAGGCGGCTGTTCCGCAGCGTCGCCAGCAACGGGCGGGTCGGGTGCAGTTTGGAGGCAGGCGAGGTGGCCCGTCTGTTCAAGGCGATGGCGCGGGCGGCCGGGTTGTCCGTCGAGGAGGTGGCCGGCATCTCCGGCCATAGCTCCAGGGTCGGCGCGGCGCAGGACATGGTGCGGCATGGGGTGGACCTGCCGGCCATCATGCAGGCCGGCGGCTGGCGTTCGCCTGGGATGGTGGGGCGCTATACCCGGCGGATCGAGGCCCGGCGCAGCGGCGCTGCCAAGCTGGCCATGCTTCAAGACCGAATGTGAACTCAACGCAGCCCCAACCAGGCAAAACGTTAATTATATGCTATCCTAATTCAATGAAATCCTGTTCAAAAGAATTGTGAATGATCATCGCACCTAAACCTAAAAAATCCCAATCTTACGATGACGCAAAGCTTGGAGCCATAGTCGCCGTCACCAACCTTAAGGGAGGCGCGGGCAAGACGACGCTGTCCGTCAACATCGCGGCAGCGTTGGCGGCGAAGGGGGCAGCCGTGATCCTGGCGGACGCCGATGCGCAAGCCACTTCCCTCGCGTGGGGCGCTGCTGGACGCTTGCCGATGCGGGTAGAGGCCCTGCCGATCAGCGGCGAAGGTGCGAAAGCGCTTGAGGCATGGCTGGGCCGCCTGGTGGCGCTGCGGCGGGAGGCTGCGTTCCTGCTCGTGGACTTGCCGCCCAACCTTGGCGGGGTCACGACGGCGGCGTTGGCCGTAGCCGACCTGGCGCTGGTGCCGGTGCCGGCGTCGGGCCTGGACATCCAGGCAACTGCGAAGGCGTTGGAGCTGATCCGGCAGGCCCGGCAAGTCCGCCAGGGCGAGAAGCCGGCCGCCTTGCTGGTGCCGTCGCGGGTGGACCGGCGCACCGCGTCCGGGCGTGAGATCGAGGCCGTCCTGAGCGACTTTCGCGAGATGGTCGCACCGGCCGTCACCCAACGTGCGGCACACGTCGATGCGTTCGGCGCCGGCCAGTGGATCGGTGATTACGCGCGAGGGTCCACCGCACACGTCGAAGTCGAGGCTGTGGCCGCCATGGTTCGTAGGATTGTCAGCAGATGAGCAAGTCACCACGCGCAAGCCTGCGCAGGTCGATGCCGCCGGTGGACGACGAGGCTGTCCAGGCAGCCGCCCAAGCTCAAGAGATGCTGCGGCGCCAGAACGCTCAAGCGCGGCCGGTGGAGGCTTCCCCAAACCGGCCAGCCGCACCGATGACGACCAGCACCATCCATCTCCCGGTCGAGCTGCTGGGCGCGCTGCGGGCTGCGGCGAACCGCCGGGCGGATCGGAAGATGCGGGATGATCCCCGCGGCCGCGGCGGGCGTCCCAGCGTGTCGGAAATCGTGGTGGAGCTGCTGCTGCGGCATCGGGATGAGCTGGACAGTCTCGACTGATCCCCGTTCGCACCCGCTTTGGGCAGGGTGGCCTCGGACCAACAAGAGGCACCCTATCATGTCGTTCAAGAACGTTGCCCTAACCGCCCTCATCGTCGTTGCGGGTGTTCCTGTCACACTGCAGCTAAAGGTGATATTGGCCCTGTTTATGCCGGCTGCTGCACTTAATGATGATACTCAACCGGCGTCCAATATCAAATATGCTGCAATTTTGAAACTCTGGTGTCACACTGCAGCTAAAGGTGATATTGGCCCTGTTTATGCCGGCTGCTGCACTTAATGATGATACTCAACCGGCGTCCAATATCAAATATGCTGCAATTTTGAAACTCTGGTGCCTTGCACCAGGTGTTCGATCTCCAGGCAGCCGCTACCGTTACAGCGTGTAGCGAATGTTGACCGACACCTTGGCATTGGGCTGCGTCACGCCGGTTGGAGCCGGCACGCGCTGCCCTGCCAGCATGGTCCCGCCGTCCAGCGCCGGAGAGCCGGAACTGTGGATGGCCGCCACCCCACACCATCCGCAGCATCGTCCGGTGCGGGGTGGGGCTGGGCCGGCCAAAGCAGCGAAGCAGCGGCAAGGCTATGAGAGGGCATAGCGTCGGGTGTCATGCAGACAACGCGATGGGTGAACAGATCGGGAACATCAGTGTCCCCAGAACGTAGTCGGCCATTGTGGGACGCAAGAGAGTTGCGGGATGCATTCTGTGGATAGGGAAACTGGTCTCGACCGGGGCGCACCTGAGCCGTCCAGGAAGCGGACGGTTGCTGGACGGTCAAGTGAAATCAACGGCGTTCACTTTGGTTCTGGCCTAGCGTTGTCAGCATGACACCCGACGCTATGCCCTCTACACTTCAAGCCTCATCGCCAACTTGCCTCGCTCCATCCAGCCCTCGTATTCGGCCAGCACCATGGGCGGGAAGTTCGCCGCGTCCGCGTCCTCCCGTCTCAACGCCCTGATCTCCCCGCAGATCGCGCGGACCTTTCCCTGCGACATCCGCAGCGCAACCGCGACCGTCCTCTCCGCGTGATCGTGCGCCCCCTTAACCCGCCCAGCCCGAGCCAACTCCAGCTCGCCCCTGTAAAGCGCCTCGACGTGGTGCTTCCACCACGGCCAAGCCTTGAACGCCCGCCGGCGCTCGTCCGGCATCGCGTCCGTGTGGAACAGGCACGACCAGGCAATCAGCTTCCCACGTAGCACCTCCTCCAACGGGCGGTGCGGCCGGACCACGGGGCGCCCTCTACCCTCGAGCCTCGCCATACGGCATTGCGCGGCCTTGTTGATTCCAAGGGACAATAACGGCGCGGCGTCGCCCGCCTTCCACCGATGGCGCACCCGGTAGGCTACCAGGCGCTCGCGCCGGAGGTGGTTCAGTTCAGCCTCATGCGCGGCGCCCTGAACCCAGTCGCAGAAGGCCAGGTACACCCTGCCGGCAGTCGCGGCGAACCACGCCAGCTCGTCTAGCATCTTCCCAGTGTCGTCTTGCTCGGGCGGCCTCGGGGGCGTAATGGGTGAGGGGAAAACCAGAGGGTCAGCCATCGTTACCTCCATATGCGGTCTCGCAGCAATGGCGTGCAGCGGCCTCCGAAGCACGCCAGATTAAGTCCCGGGTTGGAAACGGAGGCTTGGGACCCGCAGCAGATCCCGTGGGCGTTCCCGACTATCCGGTGCGATAGGAAAAAGGGCAGAGGGTATGCTATTCCGTATCTGAAATTTCGTGCCGTTTTGCCCAGATTGTGCGGTGAGCTTTATCATGGGGCCAGGCGATTCGAGGAACGCTCATGAGCGGCACACCGCGGTGATCTCCGGTCCTTTCAGCCTGGTGATCACCGACCTAGACAACACTCTGTTCGACTGGTTCGTCCACTGGCTGGCTGGCTTCTCGGTCCTGGTCGAAGCGGCCCAGCGCGACAGCGGTGCCTCCCGCGACGACGTGCTGAGCGCGGCGCGGGTCGTGCACCGGCGGCACAAGACCTCCGAGTATGCCTTCCTACCCCACGAGTTGCCGTCCGAATTGCCGGCGCTGCGCTGGTCCGAAGCGCGAGCGGCCGAGGTTTCGCGCGAGGTGGAGCGGGCGAGGCGGGAGCACCTTGAACTCTACCCCGGGGTGATGGCCACGTTGGTCGAGCTGAAGCGGCGCGGGGTCGCGTTGGTCGGCTACACGGAATCCATGGCCGTCTACACCGCCCACCGGCTCAAGGCGCTCGACCTAGACGGCGTGCTCGATGCCGTCTATTCGCCCCAGGGCCACGACGTCCCGCGCGGCCTCTCGCCCGACGCGGCGCGGTTCTACGCGGAGGGGTGGTCGGCGCTCAACAGCACCAGCCACCGCTACACGCCCCCGGGGCAGATCAAGCCAGCCCCCGAAGTTCTGAAAACCATCTTGGGCGAGTTCGGCACGCCGCCGCCGCGGGCGGTTTACGTCGGGGACAGCCTCATGAAAGACATCGCGATGGCGCAGGCTGTCGGCACCGCCGACGCCTATGCCCGGTACGGCGTTGTGCAGGCCAAGGCCGAGTACGATCTGCTCCGTCAAGTCACGCACTGGACGGCCGAGGACGTCGAGCGGGAGCGACGGCTGCAAAAGGCAGACGTGGAGCCGAGCTGCACTTTGGAGGCGTCCTACGACGAGCTACTGCGCTACTTCGATTTCCGAGGAGCGCCCCGTGCATGAGCGACCCGGCGAAGGAGATCAGCGCGAAGGACAAGGCGGCGCTGACCCTGGACGCTTGGAAAAAGGCCGTAGACGTGCAGCAGCACTTCAACGACCTCGATCTGCGCGTCCGCAATCTGGCGATGACCCTGTTGGGAACCGCAATCGGTGCGCTCGGCGTGGCGAGCGTTGCCGGAGGAGCGGGCGGCTCCGGTCAGCAAGCCGGCGCGGCGGGCGCGGTGGCGACGCTTCGGGTTCCTCTTCTGGTCGGCGTCCTTGCCCTTGTCTGGGCGTTCTACATCATGGACCGCTGGTGGTATCACCGGTTGCTGAATGGCGCGGTAGCCGAGGGTGGCAGGTTGGAGGAGAGCCTGACCGAACAGGGTATAAAAGTGGAACTCGGCCACGCCATTAGCAAGGCGAGCCCGATCAAAGTGCGTGGTTATGTCATACCGTCGGACAACAAGATCGACTTTTTCTACCTGATCCTCGCGTCAGTCGTACTTGTCGTCCTCGCAGACCTTACGGTACAGGGCTGGTTTGTTCCTATTCTGTTGCTGGTCGGCCTCTGGACGCTTTGGATACGCGCCGTGGTCCGGTCGCCTCGGAATCGAACAGGCCGATCAGCCCCTTCCTAAAACTTCCAGCGCACTTTCTACAATGGTCATTTCCGGTTCCGAGGGAGATCAAGATTGTCCACACTTAAACCACCGTTTCGTATCAGAACGTAGGTTGGACTTTACGTTAAATTCGGAACGGTAAGCATACGCGTGCTCCCTAGACCGTAAAAACTAGAGATGCGTCCGCTCTCGTAAGTGCCTTGCATATGAGCAATCAAATCAAAGCAAAACGTAGCAAAATTCGCTTCCATCCATACCAAAGCCGCGCTTAAATGAAAATTGTCAGATACCTTCACAGATGAGGAAAGTGCGGCATCACTCAGAAGTGAGGATTTTTTTCTACCTATGTTACTCTCAACTGGAGTTTCACTACGCAATAGCGAAATTACTGCACTCAACGGATGCTGATGCCCATCGCCGCGAAGGATAATGCCTCCAATGTACTTACGCAAAGCAACAGCATCAAAAACATGTTCTAGCGCAAGTTCACTGAATTGATACTGCTGCTTTAACTCAATGAAAACCAAACCCCAGACGAAGGAAGGCGGAAAATGTAACTTATACCGTGCAGTTGGCTCATCTAAATCGCTCATTAATGCTTATAGTTCACTTAGATGTTTTACTGCTTCCGACACTGTTTTAGGTAAAAAGCTTGACTTGACTTCGAGTATGCATTGTACGTGCTCAACGGGAATAGCCATTGATCGACCTTGTTCAGAGCGATCCGGGTCATTCTCAATCCACAGCACAGGGCTGTTTTGAGCATCGTAAATTATCACATCAAAATGTGGCAGTTCTTGGTCATGGCGCATCCCCATTGACACAATATAACCAGAAGTCACTCCATACTTTTTCGGTAAAAAGTCAGAGAGCCATTTCCTAACTTCAGCCTCTGCTACTCGGCCATGGTCTATTTTTACTTTCCGCCCTTTTGATTTTTCTTTTGCACGATCATAACCATCCAGTATCTCTTGTCTTGATGTAAGTAACTGCTGCCAGCCCTGTGAAGGAAGCTCTATTTTCAATCCCTCAGACATTATACGTCAACCTCGAAATCGTCGCCTGGCTGACATTGTAGCTCCGCGCGATGCTGCGTTGCGTCTCGCCCTGCTCGATCCGCCGCCGCGCCTCCTGCTGCTGGTGCAGGGTGAGGGTGGGCTTCCGCCCGAACTTCACGCCTGCCGCCTTGGCGTCGGCCCGGCCGCGCGCGGTGCGCTCCAGGATGCGGCGGCGCTCTAGCTTCGCGGCAACCCCCAGCATCGCCAGCACCAGCTCGGCAAAGTCCCCGGTCGTGTCCAGCACCGGCTCGGCCAGCGAGCGGAGGCCCGCCCCGGCCCGCTGAATGTCGCGGGCAAGGGTAAGAAGGTCGGTGGTGTCCCGGCTCAAGCGATCCACGGCGGCGACAATCACCACGTCACCGGGGAGAAGGGAAGCGATCAGCTTCTTCAACTGCGGACGCTCGGCGGTCGCGCCGCTGATCTTCTCGCGGTAAGTTTTGGCGCACCCCGCCGCCTTGAGCTGATCGAGCTGGTTGGCGAGGTCTTGGGCGTCGGTCGATACCCGCGCATAGCTGTAAAGCATGCCGCCGTTGTGCATCAGAATTGCGTATCAAAATACGCCAGCGTTTTCAATGCCCATGCGGGTGATGCGAAATTCTTGAGTTTCGCAAGGACGGCAATCCCTCACAGCTCCACCTTGGTTCCCAACTCGACGACCCGGGGCGGCGGGATGAGGAAGTAGTCCGGCGCTCGAACGGCGTTGCGCGCGAGGACGGCGTAGATGCGCTCCTGCCAGATCGGCATGTCCGGATGAAGAGCAGGCACTGGGTCTTCTCGCCCCATGAAGAACGATGCCGTTGTCGGGTCGCAGCCCGCTTCGGGATGCGCGGCCAGCGCCGCAGGCACGTCCGGCTTCTCCGCAAAGCCAAATCGGATCTCGACCTGGCGGAAGCCTCCGGTCAGCTCTTCGACGACGACGCGTTCGCTTTCGGCAACCCGGGGCGCGCGGGAGGTCGACACTTTCAGCAGCACGGCATGCTCATGCAGCACGCCGTTGTGGCGCAGGTTGAGCGTGAGCGCTGCGGGCACCACGTCGTGCTGCTTGGTGAGGTAGACGCCCGTGCCTGGCACGCGAATGGGGCCGCTGGGCTGGTCCAGTCCTGCGAGGAACCGATCAAGGGGCATCGCGTCTTCGTCGCGCTTGGCGAATGCGATGTCACGACCACGGCGCCAGCACAGCATGAGCGTGAGCGCCAGCGCCCCGGTCAGGAGCGGAAACCAGCCGCCTTGGGGTATCTTGTGCACGTTCGCCGAGACGAACACGACGTCGAGGACCAGGAACAAGCCGGCGACCGGCGCCACCAAAGCCAGCGGCCACTTCCACACGCCCCGTACCACAGTGGCGACGAGCAGCGTCGTGACCAGCATGTCGCCCGCCACCGCGATGCCATAGGCGTTGGCCAGCGCATCCGAACTGCGGAAGCCGAATACGAGGCCAAGCACGGCGGCCGCCAGCAGCCAGTTGATCTGGGGCACGTAGACCTGCCCCGCCGATTCTTCCGAAGTTTGGTGCACGTCAAGACGCGGCAGCGCGCCAAGCTGGATCGCCTGCTGCACCAGGGCAAAGGCCCCGGAAATCACGGCCTGGCTCGCGATCACGGTGGCCGCTGTGGTCAACAGCACGGCCGGCACCAGGAGCAGATCGGGGAACAGGTGGAAGAACGGGTTCTCGGCCGCTGCCGGGTCGGAAAGCACGAGCGCGCCTTGGCCGAGGTAGTTCAGCACCAGCGCCGGCATGACGAAGGCGAACCAGTCGATCCGAATGGCGCCGCGGCCGAAATGCCCCATGTCGGCATACAGCGCTTCCCCGCCGGTGAGGGCCAGGAACACGGAGCCAAGCACGATGAAGGCGGTCCAGCCATCGGCGTGGGCGGCGTAGGCAATGGCGTAGCGCGGGTTCAGCGCCGCAATGATGCCAGGGTGCTGGACCACGTGCGCGAGCCCGGCAAGGGCGAGGGTGGCGAACCAGAGCACCATGACGGGGCCGAACAGTTTGCCGATCCCGCCGCTGCCATGGCGCTGGATGGCGAACAGCGCGACCAGCACGGCTGCGGCGATCGGCACGACATACGGCGCGACGCGGGGCGCCGCGACCTCCATCCCCTCGACCGCGCTGAGCACCGAGATGGCCGGGGTGATCATGGCATCCCCGAAGAACAGCGACGCGCCCGCCAGCCCGACGACGAGCAGCGCGCCCCGCAGCCGCCCGGCCACGGGCAGCGCAAGGGACAGCAGCGCCATGGTGCCGCCCTCGCCGTGATTGTCGGCCCGCATGACGAACACGACGTATTTGAGGGCAACCACCAGAACCACGGCCCAGAACACCAGGGACAGCACGCCGAACACGGTGGCCTGCGCCGAGGCGCCCCCGGCGGCTTTCAGAGACTCGCGGAAGGCATAGATCGGGCTGGTGCCGATGTCCCCGAACACGACGCCGAGCGCGCCCAGCATCAGGATGTTGCGGGTGGGCGCATGGGCAGCGGCAGGGGTGGAGACGGCGGCGGCCGTGGTCATGGGGCAAGAACCTTCGCAAGCGGGGTGTCAGCCTGCCGCAAACACGGCAGGCTTTCGGTGTTATTGCCGGGTTCGGCAGGAGTTCGCGGTATCATGTAGCAGCTGCCACTACGCCTTTGGTCCGAGGAGTGGGATCGTCCGGCTACCATCCTGAACCTTGATGTTCCGGAATGGAGAGTTGCAATGGCCGAGCTGCACGTCATGGACGCTTGCGCGAGAAGCGGTCCGAGTTGAACGGGATTGTGAGCTGTCTGGAGCAGCAGCTGGCGCAGCATCGTGGCAGCCTAGAGCGTGACCGTCTCTGATTGCGTCGGCGTTCTTGCCCGGCTCGGGCGCGATCTGATTCAAGGTGCTGGCTCGATCTGGAGGCAGCGGCGATGGTGCGACCCTACTCGATGGACTTGCGTGAACGCGTTGTCGCAGCCATCGACGCGGGACAGTCCGGGCGAGCGGTAGCAAAGCTGTTTGGTCTTGGCCCCGCCACCGTGGTCCGCTGGGCGGATCGTCATCGCACGCTGCCGAGCTCGCCGCGCGAGGCGATGGTCGGGACAACGCGGAGGACGCGCAGCGCCTGCACGGCCAAGCCGCCATCGCCAACGCGCGGCTTGCTTACCAGATCTACGAGGCTGCGCCCGCGTTCCCGCGCTGGAAGGCGCTGGCGGCCAAGGGCGCCCGGATGCAGCGCCTGCTCTGGGCTTCCACCGGCGTCAAGGACAAGGCGTTCGAAGACACGCGCTACGTCACCGAGCGGGTCGCGCCCGACACGGTCAACGCCATGCCGGAAGCGATGCTGCAAGCCGTTGCCGACCACGGCAGGGTGCAGGGCGACCCGACCCGGGGCAGTCACGACGACGCCCATGCCGTCCTTGCCGACCTGGTCCGGCTCGGCGTGGGCATGCCGACGTCGCCATCCGGCTTGAAGAGCAGGGCATCGCCTCCTTCCCTGCCAGGGTCAAAGGCGGCCGAGCACGTAGCCGACGCCGGCGGCGATCAGGAGCGACGCCAGGGGATGCTGCACCACGAAGCCGCCCGTGGCGCCGCCAAGCCCCGGAGCGGTCGTGCGTCTGGATGCCCGGGCAAAGGCCCGGCTCTTCCGCAGCCGGCGCGAGGGGTGCTTCGGCGCGGCCACGGCCGGCACGGGCGCCTCGCTGGCCACATCGACGTAGGTGTCCCGCATCTTGCGGCCGAGCTTGTTGAGCTGGGTCTCGTCCATATCGCGTCCTTCGTCGGCAAAACCCGCCGGCATTGGAGGGCTACAAGAGAATGCAGTTAACACGGGCCGCATGGACGCTTCCAGGGCTGCAGGGCAAGAGAGCGTCAAGCCACCACCGAGTTGTTGAGCGCGGGCAGGCGGAACCAGGCAGCGAGCGGACGCTTATGGGAGCTCCCCGACCATCGCCGTCGATGGCTTACGTCGCAGGCAACTCGCCCTGCTTCCCGTTCCAGGAAAACCCGCCCTATGCCGAAAGCCGTGATCTTCGACGTCGATGGCACCCTGATCGATTCCGTGGACCTGCATGCCAAGGCTTGGCAGGACGCGTTTGGCGAGTACGGCCGTGACGTCCCGTTCGACGACATCCGCGGCCAGATCGGCAAGGGCGGGGACCAGTTGCTGCCGGTGTTCCTCAGCGAGGACGACATCGAGGCGTTCGGGGAGGAGCTGGAGGAGCGCCGGGGCGCGATCCTGAAGGAACGCTACCTGCCGAAGGTGCAGGCGTTCCCTGGCGTGCGTGCCTTGTTCGAGCGCCTGCGGGCCGAGGGGCTGGACATCGCGCTCGCCTCGTCGGCCAAGGAGGACGAGCTCGAAACCTACAAGGAGGCGGCCGACATCGGGGACCTGATCGACGAGCAGACCTCGTCCGACGATGCCGAGAGCAGCAAACCGCATCCCGACATCTTCCTCGCGGCCCTGAAACGGCTGGGCAACCCCAATCCCCCGGACGTCATCGTCGTCGGCGACACGCCCTACGACGCCGAGGCCGCGGGCAAGGCAGGCCTGCGCACGATCGGCATGCTGTGCGGCGGTTTTCCGGAGGACAATCTGCGGCAGGCCGGCTGCATCGCCATATACCGGGACCCGGCCGACCTGCTCGCCCGCTACGACGGTTCGCCGTTGTCCGAACCGCCCGCGTCGTGAACAGGCCTTTCGCGTGGCTGGCGGCCTTGCTGTGCACCGGCTGCGCCTGGGCGATGGCCACGCCGCCGCAGGTCGAGGTGGCAAGGGTCGAGTTGCGCGGCATTGGCCTGTTCGACCGACACCTGGCGTGACCTTGTGTGTCACCAATCCCAACACCTCGGAGCTGGCATTCCGGCGCATCCAGGTCGCGGTGGATGCGGCAGGCAGCCCGTTGGCGGAGGGACGCAGCGAGGCCGTGGTGTGCCTGCCGCCGCAGTCGTCGATCCTGGTGCCGTTCACCATCGTGAGCACGGTGCGGAACCTTGGCCCCCAGCTTCTTGGCGTCTTCAGCACCGGAGCGGTCGAGCATCGGATGCACGGGTCCGTCGCGATGGACACCCTGGGCCCCACCGTGCCGTTCAGCCGCAGCGGACGGTTGGATTGCTGACAGCAGGGCGGGAACTGCTGGCCGATGCCGCCGCGCCGGCGGGTCTTCGCTGCATGCCAACCCTGTGATCCCCGTGCGCCCACGTCACGGGACGGCGCGCCAGGATGGCAGGCAACCCTGCAGTTCGGCGCTGCGATGGCCCTGGTCAGCGGCGCCCTGGTGCCGTTCCAGTGGAACAGCCGGCAAGGCAAGGAGTTCGCCAAGGAACACGCCCCGGACGAGCAGAAGCAGGCGGCCGGCGAGCTGTTCCACGGCAACCGCGAGGAACGCACCATCGGGCACGACCCCAACCCGTCCAGCACGGCGTAGGCTGGACGCCACCCGCAGCCAGGCCCGGCCTGCTGCGCTTTTTGGAGACTGGACAATGACGAGCGGCAGCAAGGACGACGCGGATACGGCTCCCTCCGACGTGGCGCCTCCCACCTCGGACAGCGCGCATACCGACCACGGCGCGCCAACAGACGAGGCGCACCAGGATGCGGGCGACGGCTCGCTGACCGGCTCGATACCCGCTGGCCTGACAGCCGACGAGCTCATGAAGCGGGCGAACAGCAACAAGCCCAGTGACGGTGGGACAGGCTGACGCAGGCCAGACGGGCGAGTGGCATCCTCCTTGGTCTGCGAGGCAGGAAGGTTGCCGGCGGATGTGCCGTGCGTCGGGTGCACGCTGGGCCAGCCCTGGACCGGCAAACAACCGGCGCAGCACGATGGGACGCACGCCTTCGAAGCGTCCTGCAACTGTTCC
>JAABUQ010007963.1_pt1 | contig 15062 bp, 19 predicted proteins | sample 5560001 | NCBI WGS metagenome assembly JAABUQ01 (sample SAMN10711888, study PRJNA513371) | rock metagenome | isolation source: Antarctica rocks | place: Antarctica: Victoria Land, Finger Mt nord | collected 2015-12-18 | reverse complement strand
AATGCAAAAGGTCTGGGGGCGGGAAGAAAGATGGGGGGGGTGCAATGACAACGGCAAAGAAGAACGGGGAAGTAATTACCTGTCCATTGAGAATTCCATCTTTTCCTTGTAGTCAGGGATCGGCTTGTGAATCTCCTTCAACTGCATCCCGATCTTCATATCCACGTTCCACCCCAGACTACTACAAATCACCCCCGCACGGAAATAATACATCCCATCCTTCGGTTCCCTCAGCACAATTGCAAAGTCCTCTGGAATATTATCGAGGAGCACATGCAGTGGATGATGCTCTTTGATCACCGTTTCGTTCCCCAGGATGCCATTTTTGAAAACGTAGCCTTTGGAATTTGATTGCACGAGCGAGAAGTATTGGGGGTAACGCGCGCAGACGAATTGGAGCGCCATTTCCATGATTTCTTTGCAGGCGAGTTCGCTGCCGGGGAGGTATTGAAGGACTAGTTTCCCATAGTCTTTGTAAAGTTGTTGCCGATCGGCGATGCGGGTTGCATAGGTTTTCTCGAGCTCGAGCCACCAGTTTGTCTCCATTTTTGTGAGGGCTGGGGGGGTATTAGTCTGCGTTTTCCTGGGAGGAACGGGGGCTAGGCTTACACATGGTTTGGTGATAAGCCCATCGGAATGGTCGGTAGGGTCGCGAGATTGCCGTTCCGATCTTGAATTCTTGGTAGGGCTCTGGGAGTGGGACTCCGCTGAGGGTAGCATAGTTGGGGAAATCGCCGAGGGCTTTGAGTTCTTCCATTGAGATTTCCATGGGGGTGTAGGTCGATGGGCCACGTTCTCGATAGTCGGCTGTCAGGGGAATGACGTTCTTCCTGAATTCTGCTTCATCGACTTCATGTCCATCCAGAATCTTCTGCTTGGCTAGAGATAATGATACAGCCGCCTTGGGGAGCGTCTCCCGAGTGGATGGAGGAAAAACGTCCGTGTAGCCGACTGGAGGCAGAGCATTGTTCGGGACTTTCTTCTCGGGAGAAAGTGACCGAGGCGGAGACTTTGAAACTTGATCGCGGTGACTTCGAGACAGATCGGGTAGCCACGGGGAAATGCGGTCCAGAATGGATTTTCGCTGCTTTTTGGTCAAGGCCAGGAGTGAGATAGCGCTCAGGACGAGGCCAATCGCTGTGACAATGAGATATTCGCTGGATTGCGTCATCATTGCTGAGATGTGTGTATGGTATTATGGTTTGAGATAGCAGGTGCTAGATACCAATTGGAATGGGCCTTTGGCCTGTCTCTGAAAGTTCGAATCCAAGAAGCGTCCAGCCAAGGTGGTTAGAAGAACACTGTATGTACACTCGGGCAATATCCCCGAGTGCTTTGATTTTTCCAAAAATGACTCTCTCCAGACACGTCACTCGGGTATACTATTTTCTGAGCTGTTGAATTCGTCGAACCAGTCTCTTCGATAGCACTCTCGTCCCTTGCACCCTCTTCTTTTCAAACAAAAGAAATTCAAAGACTCGTCAAAAGTGTCAATAGCTACGACCCCCAGGCACGTCAGAAAAGTACAAGAAGGAAACACGAGCGAAGAATCTGCCTACAATATATCGGAACAGCAGCAGTGCAAGCGGTGTCGATGCATGAAGAAAACGCTCTGGCCACTTCCTCTCTTCATATATATCCTACCAACGCATACTCTACCGGCCCGCTCGAACCCCAGCTTCTGGACCTGTCCATAGCTGTTGACGAGCTATTTTGTGTTGTTGAAGACGATTGGGAGGTTGATATCGGGGTGCATTAGCCAGATGAAGTCAACATGGGAGATATGGCGCTAGCCGTTAGGGGATCGGATTTCCCGGCTGATAAGGACTTCTCCACCTTCATTGTGATGAGGATATGTACCGTGGTACGGTCAGAGTATCGAGAATACAGGAGGCTGGGGAAGCGTGATAAAGGCGTGGGAATAGTTAGAGTATGGTTTTGTGGGTCGGATAGAAGGTGTGTATGGTGGACTAGCGCTAATAAACCAGATATGTGACTTTCGATGAGCCTCATTGTTTGTGCTATGTTTGCTTCCTATATTCATCTGAGCACATGCACTATGTGCGGCATCCAGCCATCCAGTCTTCCTTTTCTGCTCCGGCCATCCCATTTCTCTTCCCACCCCCTTCCCTATCCTTCCACAGGCGTAAAAGCATCATCATGGTTTCCCACGGCAAAAAAATGTACTAGAAGAATCCCCGTGCTTCCACGACATACGAGACCCATGCGCCAGTCGTTACTAGTGTACATTGGATTAAAAGAATAATATCGTCCGAGCCAAGGGGCTTTGTGTTCCGTTCAACGCCGTTATGTCTTCCGTGGAAGGACATGTATGCAAGACGTATGCAAGTAGGGGGGCGACAGCAACTATGCAAATATCGAATGGACGAGGGCGAAGGTCGATTCGTTGTGGTTGACGAATGTGCCGTCTATTAACGTGGTATGATTTGGGTTTGCAAGGGATGCGTCGGGGTATCAAAAGTGACCATCCGTGGTCATGTTCAAGGATCTCTTCTGGGTATCCTAATCGTCCGGATTCGCAATCTGGTGAAATATCACTCAGCAATTGTATCAAGGGGGATTCCTGGGGGGATTGGGACACTTACGCGCAACATGCGTCGGGAGTAGTCCTGGTCATCTCGAAAGCTTCTAACGCTGATATGACTCCCGTTGTCGTGTAAGGGGTTCCATAACGCTGTAGGCTCTAACCTTTGATCCACGATACGAGGGTAACTGCTTCTTCGGTCAAGAGTGTCCGCTGGGCTCTTTTCCGACCCGTTCCCTGGACCCCAACCAGTCGTCTCGATTCTAGGCACTGATCTTTCCTTCTGCGTTCCAGCAGCAGCACCACCGAGCAAGCCCATCTGACTCAGCTTGCTTGGCTGTCTCTGCGGTGTACCAGATCCTGTGGTGGATGGAAGAGTCATCGATTCTCGTTGCCGTTGTCTCCGACGGGCGAACAGAAAGATGATTGCGGCAGCTATCAAAAGTATTACGATGGCCACAGCGACGAAGACGCCTGCAACCTTTCGTGGTTGGGAGAAGAACCCATTGTTGTTGCTGGGTGCATTTTCTGTGGCGACCACTGTTTGTGTAGGAGGTGCTGTAGGTGTGATGGTCAAGGTCTCAACTTGCCCAGTGACAGTGATTACAGACAGCACGGGGGTTGGCGTCCAAGTTGATGTTGAGGAGGAGGAGCTCGTTGAAGATGTGCTGCTTGATGGGGTTGTGGTTGGGTCTGGTGTGTCGGTCCGCGATGTTCGACTAAGATTAATTGGAACGGGAACAAACGATGGCTGTTGGGTTGTAGAAGTCGTAGAAGTCGTAGAAGTCGTTGAGGGCGTCTAATGCAGCTTGTCAGTAAGTGCGCCTTAGGGTGGGTAAGAGGAGATTGGTTGGCTGATGCGCATCGAGTGAAAGGATGGGTCAGGGAATAGAGCATACTACTGAAACATAAGAAATCGAGACCTGTGGCGTTGCCGTTACTACGTCCTGCACAGTAACGGGAGCCGGACCTGGTGAATTACTCTGGAAAGAATTTCGAAGTTAGGTGTGGTGAAGGAAAAGGGATCGTGTGATAATGAAGAAGGTGTAATAGAAGAGTCGGGAAATCCCGAAGAAGATTAAGAAAGAAATGCCAAGATGAATTTCGATCGTAAGAGATGTCGGAGCTAGTGTAAGTGGCAGAAGACTGGAAGCTTACCGGCGATGGTGTATTTGTCGTCGAAGGTGCGGGTATATTCGTCGTCGAAGGTGCGGGTGTATTCGTCGTCGAAGGTGAGGGTGTGTTGGTCGAGGATCCCCCTTGCGTTCCCGATGGCTTTGGACCCAATGCCACATACCCGAAGAGACTTTGTGATTGATCTCCGCAATTCTCGTAGGGATATCCTGGGCAGGCGACGCTGCAAGAGCCTGTCGATGTAGTCTGCCCTGGGGCGTAATTGGAGCACCAACAACTCTTCCCTTGCACAACTGCGAAAGCGAAACCAGAGCACGAAGTTGAACATGCGCCGTTCGATTGGAAGGTGTTTGTGACTGCGACCATTGAGCATTAGCCATACATTCAGATGTAATGTAGAGGATTCCTCTGCTTACCAGCATTCGAACTTGAGCCGGTGTTCAAATTGGAGCAATATTGCTGACTGAGAGCTGATATTCGCGTCGTGGCGTGGACTAAGAGGACGGTGAGGGTGACGAAGCGCCAGCGAGACCCCCGTCGCACTGACATGCTGCTCATCCTGAGGTGGAGGAATTGTAAGTGGATTTGAGGCAGGAGGCTGGGGAAGTATGTCGAGTTTTACAAAGTCAATTCGGCCTCCACAGCCACGTGTGTGATGATGCGGTCCCGGATCAGGCCAGCGAGGTGGTGACTTTTTCTTGGCGGAGAAGGATTCGGAACTTCGAATACTTTGATTTGGTAGCGTTGCAAATGGAGGTATTGAGGATCGGGTGAGTATATAATGGGTGATGATGGTGTTGAATTGAGGTCCACTGTCTTCCGCCTCTTTTCCTTCTTTTCTCCAGCCGATGCCTAACCCCAACCACCAAACAAACACCTTCAACGGGAGCAATACAGGGAAGGCATTCGACTCTGCTGCTCCAGCTGGAATCAGCGAGCCGAAGTTGCCGGTAAGAAGAGAAGAAGGGAGGAGGAAAAAGTTGAGGGAGAGAGACCGAGTGTTGGGAGGGGAAGAGATGAGGATTTGGGGGATTGACGGGAAATTGGACTGGACGGTCAACGAATTTGGGCGCTAATTGGGATGGGCTCCAACTGAAGAATTACCTACCTAGAGTAGTTAAGTAGTTAGGGAGCACTGTGGGGATTGGATCATGACGAAGAATAAGTACGAAGATGAATGCATGATTGAAGCTAGATAAACACTTCCAAACACTTCTTCCCAAACATGCTCCTGTGTCTATTCTATCACCAAACATCAATCATCGAATGCCCCCTTCATTACCAGCGAGGCAAGTGTCTGACCTTGGACAGTCCCAAACTTCCAACGGCCGCAGCCAAGTAAGGCCTCCACCTGTGAATTAAACCCGCCTTGTCGGAGAGCCTGACTGAGAAAAGACCACCATCTACCTTGTTTTGCACACCCCCCAACATCGCATGTGATGACATCCAGATTTCTTTCCTCCTAACCGCGCAATGAATGTCACAGATTCACCGACTGGCGAGGCCTTCACGCCCCACACACTTCCTTCAAACATCCAAGACGTTTCATCGTAGCTTCCTTCCCCTCTTCTAAGTTCCACCTTCTGAGCCTCTCGTATCACCAGTGCCCGAGTTTCCGCTTTGGTCAAAACGCGTCCAAGAATAGCCATTCGCTCTCCTCTACCGACGTTTATCCCGAATGTTCTCGGTGGGAATGATTCCACTCCGTTTGAAGATTGTCCGAGCAGATGCGGATACAGATTTTTGTGAGGCACGACTGTTGTGAGGGTCACCGTGCACTTCTCTTCATCCATCTTTATTTCCTTGCTCACTGCTTCCTTGTCGCAGTTGCTATTTGTCTCATGCTAACGTTTCGACGAATACTTATTACCTTACCTTCTGCGTTCCCAACGCGCCTAACCGTGACGTCTACATCTCATGACGATCAACATGTCCGAAAATCTGGTACCGTCATAGGAATTTCGTAAAGAGCAAGCGGTCTTATCGATCGCGAAATACAACACCGATGATTGGTCATCTTCCCATCTCTTCCCAAAAGAGCTTGGCTCCCTCTGCCCTACCCTCCGCGCCTCGGCCTCACTAGTAAGTCTATCACAATTCCCGAGGTCCGGTGGTGGGGACTTGTCGAGTCATCAGGCATGAGCGATTGGTACACTGAGATAATACGATGCCATACTCCAATTTTCTTTGTGGCATTGCATCATCGCGGTTTTACTACTCTTATCGACTTCATCATCCGAGAGACCACCGGAGAATGTGATATTTCACCAGGATGCCAGGGTAACGAACCATCAATCCACCTGCCGAATCTTGACTCGCGACCATTTCGATGGGAAGCCGTGTGATGTTGACGCAAAGACCTTCCTGTCTATGTCTTCCTTCATTTTGGGCTTGCACCATTTCTCATATACTTGTGGAAAGAGTCTACTTTCGTCACATGCTGCTATCAAGGAAAGGCTATACAACTACTTCATTAAATATATACGTCAAGGTTATTGCTTCTATCCTCCCTCTTTCAATCCCCACATCAAGACACGTGTTGAATCCTACAACAGTAATGTGCTCTACACAACTGAATCAACGTGCGAGATGTGTTCATTCGTTATATACATCCGTTGCTAGAAGCGTACAACACCTCAGCTTGAGTTATGCCTTAGGCAAAGACGCGTTCAATACCTCTTAGCGGACAGGCTGTATTGCTACCCGTCGAGTCCTTACACTACTACTCCTCGCCGGAACTCCCTTGACGAAGCCAAGCACACCTGTAATGCAGAACTCTGTGGAGAAAACGAGTTTCGACGGCTTACAATAGGTACTTTACACCTCGTTTTGTCAACGGGACAGTCAAAGGTGAGGAAACCATTCACTGGAGATGCCGTGGATGAAGTGCCCTACTTTTTACTCTTCTGTAAGCTTCACGCTTTTGTATTTCAGGCAAGGAACCTTGTCGTCGGTCGGCCACCGCCAAGTTCTTTCGTCTCTTCTCCAAAACATTCGGTAATGTCCCATACCTCCTCAGTTGTTTCTCTATCAGATATCATGCGACACTGCCCTTAATGTTCAATGATCGTCTTCCGTAATAAAAGTCGCTGAATATCGCAATGGCGTTACCTGACAGCATATCTATATATCATTTATACTGGAAAGAGTAAATTGATTCTTCTCTGATTCCGTTGTTCAAGCACTGAATGGAAGCCTTGGCTCAGATTTGTTCCCCTCCACGCCTATTTGAGGGAGCCTCCAATTACCACATCTGACAAACCCAACTAGTTCCCACCAACTACCGCCAAGATCAGCAATACTCAAATTTTTCCTCGATGACCCTCAGTACCAACCATGGATCCTTATCTGGACACCGTTCCTGATGATTGCGGCGGAGAAATCAGAAAGCGTGTGAGAACCTGCCACCTTGTATACTGATCGGGTATCGAGCGTGTGTCTCGTTTTGCCTTCGGCGCATGATTCCTTCTTAACGACTCTCATATTTCGCGTTGAGGTGAGAGCGTTGATCATGCAGCAACAACAGTCAAGCATCGTATGTTTTCTTATAGAGATGTCGCTCATAGCCCTTCCAAAGCTGTGCCTACTTTCGGGCTACAGGCCCCACTGCCTTTACTCAGTCTTCGGACAATGCACGCCCTTAGCGTACTTTTCGCTCTAGGCAGTCGAGCGACGACCCTGTTGATCTCACTGCCAAAGACGGCGGGCCCCAACAAAGCTCCGCCTCTTCTCGCCACCCGAGTACGCAGATTACTCCCTCGTCTTACAACACGAAAGCAAGCGTCCAATTGCGGAGTCGACATCTCGTGAGCGGCGTGAGATCGAAGCGGGGCTACTAGCAGCGAATTTGTGCAGAAAGAGTCAAGAAGCAGAGGACAACAGCAAGATTGGGGAAAAGGCCGAGAAGGAGAGCCATAAGATTAGTACATCTGCCACTGAAAGCTATATTCACCCACTCACATGATTTGGGCCTCATCCCAGACCCACAACAGAGTCAATCGCATTACCGATGGGACCGTTCTCTCGCTCACGAGCGTAAGGGTCTCGCAACAGCCTAGCCATAGTGGGGGCATCAACCGCGTGAAGTTGGGATTGCTTGATTTCAGTTGACATTTCCGCTATAGCGTTACTGGCCGTAGGAACCACCGAATGCACCAAACGGATCCTCCTATCTCCTCGAATACCCGAGTTCTCGCGAACCCCTCCAAAGCATAGAGGCCGTTGTGGTACAATTGCAAGAGAAAGTGAAGCATGACATATGTCAGATCTTGGAAGAGGTTGTGAATGTACTCGTCATTTCGAAGGGTTGAACCTCAACTTTTACGCAAAGTGCCTTTTTGAAGTTGATTCAAACATCGATCATGGCCGGTTTGCCTTATTCCTCGCCCACTCATTTGCAACACTTTTTCCGAAATGTCAAGTTACGCAGATGAAGGCTAGGCATACATTATTGACCAACAATCATGATTTCCAGTTTCTATTGTCCAATATTGGAGGGTTAAGGCTAAGCATACTCCCGTGTCATTAGAATACCTTATTTCTTACTTTCCTTGAACTAAATCTTAAGGCTTAGCATACTCCCAAGAACTATCATCTATATTTCTTCTACATCTCTTTTCTCTGCTTTTGGGTTATGTTTGAGGCTTTATTGTACGAGGATCGAGAATTTATGCACCCAATTGATTCACCCTCATGAGATAGTAAGATTGCGATCAGATATGACGAAAGTATTGTGCTTGATATATACCTCATTCTTCGTCACTACCGAAAGTACAGGGCCGACTTCCGCCAGAAGGACTCGCTGGCCAAAGCCTAAGTCTTTGACTACCTTCAGGAAAAACTGATGTTGTAGAAAAATCACCTCTGAGCAAGAACATCTGCGAAAGCGCGAGCATTGCCCTCTCTTCAAGGCAGCAGCGCCGGGATTTCTTTCATGCGATCGAAGTGTCTCAGATTCCCATGCCAAGGCTAAAAATTGAGGAGCCATGCTGTAGAACACGACTCACGATGTTGAATGTACACCGCGCCAGAGCACTAGAGAAGAGGCTTGAAGAAGCGTCAAAGCTAGCTGAGAATCCAGGCGAGGAATTGCAAGACCAGCGTATACCATTCGCTTGAATTTTGGCTGACTTATCATGATGCCGGCTTTCCATAGCCAAAAGCGTTGTTATGTCTGTGGTAGCTAAGACCACAGTACGACCAATTATCACGAACGGCAGCAAGTAGGCCTGGCCGTTGCACAGGCGGCAGCTGTTTTGGCGGTGGTGACGGCAGCTTTGGAGATGGGAGATCTGATGAGGTTACAGAGGCAAGAGCAAAGACCCCGGATTTTATACAAGTTGGAGCCAGGATGGGCCAGGCCATTCATTTTTGAGAAGGGAGGTGCTTATCGTAAGTTGGATTGGTTCAAGGATATGGTGTCCGGTGAGATCAGAGGCAAATGCTCAACCAATGGTACAATCTTTTACCGCTACGAATGTGGCAAACCAAAATGATGCGCCCTTCAACATAGGCATCTATAAACACGACTACGATTGTCCAGCGGACATGCCTACATTGATGATGCTCACCTTCGCTAAATAGCAGGCTTACTGGCACTGCTCGAGGTGCAATCTTGTCGTGGAGTGGGCTGGCAGTTGCAAGCATACGACGTGAGTGCCTTTCCTAACATGACGATTGAACTTGCGCTGATTCTGATTTTAGGTGCCCATGTTGTATTGAATTTCTAGTAACGGTTCAACAAGGTATTGTTGCCTCTAACACGCAGCTGACATATTAACTACTACGTGCAGTTGCGGAAAGATGAAGCTTAGAACGTTGGCCCATCTCATGGTTGGTGTCGACTTCTCAGGCATGAGCCGAATCACCTCAGACTGCACACCTTCGAGATCACAGAGTATATCCTATTCCAGTGGCCTTATGCCATGCAACAATGGAGGAAGTCCATCAAGGCCGAAGACTTCAACAGGATCCAATCTCCATATCGTGCCGTCCTCCTAGATTGCGATCGGATAGAGGGTCCCAGGTCCAAGCGCAGGGACGAGTAAGGCGATTCCTGAAAAGAAATGAGACGCATGGTTACATCCTGTACCGTCCAGACTTAGATCTTTATGTCAAACATCGCCAATTTGGAGCTATGCTAACAACAGCAGCAGTCTTCGCACATGTTTGCAAGCTGAACACATCTTTTCACCATCATATTCTTTTCTCTATTATCGTCTTTTCTCCCTCATCATTTTTTCTTTATCATCATCCCTTCTCTATCATCCCTATCTGCGTCCCCGGCCTTTTTGGAACTCTATCCTTTCGTCATCGCCTCAGTCAGCAATGTGTGTACTGACAGAATGTGGAAAATTCTCCGAGCAAAGAAGCTTCATGAAGAGACGAAGATGCTATGTGCAATGGCTATGGAAGAATCAAAACAGGCTCAGCTCTTCATTCAAAAATTTGATCGTGAACATCCAGTGAAAGCTCGGGCGGTATATTTTACATTTACCTGGATACCGTCACCTCATCTCTCTTCTTGACTTCCCATGGCTTATCTTATAAAAAGGCTGCGCCGAGCACGGCAAAAGCGAAACCGCAGATGGCCGATGCAGAGTTGTCTAGCCCCCGTTAGCAGCCTAGCATAAAGACTCGTTAGGTCCGCAAGTCTATCCGCTTCAACAGTACTTTATGCGTCACCCCCGAATCGTAACACAATTTTGCTGCCCATTCATCGCCAAAAAACCAAGATCAAACACCATCAGTACCTCTAAGCAAACGCGAGTAAGGAAGACGTTCAACGCGAAATCGACCAGATGACGAAAGAAGCGGAGATAAAGAAGACGAGTTGAACAACACTCATCGTTGAAAAGAATATGCTATTCATGAACATAACAACCAGAAAGCAATATGTCTGCTCCGACAAACGCCCGCAAATATTTGAAGAGCTCGTTGAATACGTGCCCTTTTGTCCCAACCTCCTATGACTTCGTCTTCTATCCTCCTCCCTTGTTTGGCAACCAGAATTGACGAAGTTTTTCAAATAGTCAGACTGTAGGATATCCAATCCACATGTTCTTGCACTAGAGGCCGAGACTCGATCTCCAGCAGAATACATTTGGCTCTGCCTCAAAGAACCCTACACGCATTTTCCACGCCTATTGTCTTCATCTTTGTCTCTACCATCATGAGTGCGGCTGCGCGTTTTGTTGTCAATCTACAGATCTATATGCCAGTTAGCAGAAGACTTCTGGAAGAACTTTTCGAAAGCGGAATCGGAAGCAAACTGGAAGAGAATCATTACAATGCCACTTTCCTCTACATATTGAAAACGTCCGGCCAAAAGAGACACCAATGCCACATTGTTGGCAACACAATTTTTCCACCTCTACAGTTTCCTTCTTCAGCTCGCCGTCTCCTCACATACTCACAACCAGGAGTATACCAACAGCGCAGTCCAGTCTTTTTGCATGGACGCAAAGAATGGGAGCATGAAGGTAGTGTGTATATAAGACCACAAGATCAGGAGAGGAACTGTTCGTAGCAGGAGATAAAGATGAATCCCTTGAGGACGAATCACAAGAAGATGATCCTCTAGAGTCTGAGGAGGGAGCAAAGCTTAAGAAGGGTGGAGCAAGTGCAAAGAGTGGAAAGATGACTGAAGTCCAACGATTGAATGTCCCTAAGGACAATGAACGGGTGGAGGAAGACAATGAGGAAGAAGAGTCGGAAGTGATGAAGAAGATTCTCAAGAAAGTTCCTGGAATATCAACAGCGTCACCAAAGCTGGACGCCATTGCGCGTCTTTTGAGAAGTATCAAGGCGTCAACGTACTGATCATGTCTTCCTTTACCGAGACGAGATTATTCGTCGAACGAACGAGTTTTTCTCCGTTCACTATTCCCGATGGTGAAGAGCTCGAACTTGTCTACCCCAATTTCCTAGGCATATTCTTTGTGCAAGTCATGCCCGGTTCTTCCACAACTTGTTCCTTCACCCTCCTTGTTCTACTTAAGCATTCTAATAAATTGGCTAACCTGTTCGAGGACGTAGACTAGAATTACCTGCCTTACGGAGCTTCACTAAGACAGCAAGCGAGTTCCGGATATCTTTGGAGCTGTTATTTTTTACTCAATCAATTTCATCTTCTACTTTGTACTTCTCATTGCTTACACTAGTGACACCATTGATGATGCACGAAATTTCAATGCTCTCTGTAAAACTTTGTTTAGTTCACATGAATCCAATGCTCGTGAATTGGAAAAATTTGAATATAAAATTTCCGGCTACAATATCTGAGGAGTTATGCCTCCAGGACAGTATCTTAAATGAATGGTCATGCTTCTCACAGGCAAAGCAGAAATAAATATATCCAGCTGTTCTGATGGGGCTGAGGGTTCTGTGGAACTCCTGTATTTCAGGAGAGAGAAAGAACGATTTATCTCATCACTTTAAGATCCTTCAAACCTTTGCTCTATGAGTAAGTTTCCCATTCAGAGCTGTCGAACTGTCACCTATGCTTTTTGACATCGAGCTTGCAGAGCTTTACCAAGGCTCAGGAAACCTTTCTGCAGCTCGTGTATTACCCGTATTAGTTTCGTTTCTTAATGGCGCTCGCACAAATGTGTAGCGGTGTTTTTGCTTTTGTGGCAGCGCCGTTACAAATGCCTCCGTCCGAAATCTGTTGGCAAAGTTGGCTCCTGGCCGTAGGAATAGAGAAGGTAAAACCTTCCAATTTGGCCTATATTGGATGCCTTTCTGTGTTGAATAATGACACTAGAACGATGATATGGCACGCTACCAGGACAAACCACCAACAGCCAACATTTTCCCATAGGAAAAGTCAGGATGGCTGACATCAGCGTATGAGCTTCGGACGGAGCTTCGAAGTGGGAAAGATCATCTCGTCGAACAAAAGCATCTGGCAAGGCTAATGGGTTTCTCACGTATGGCGCTGGTGTTAGCGTGCTTCACTGCTGATGTCTAGTACGAGGAGGCAAAGAGTTGTGCGGAAGGGTCCGCAGTAAAGTCTATGTTATAAATGCACATCGCACTTGCAAGGTGGCCCGATTTGAACAGAGGCTGCCAACGCTCCTCAGCTCGCAGAGACCCTGGTCACACGTTTAGGGTGGGAGACACACTGGGGGAAGCCTCGGCGACAGCATACCAAACCACGTCGAAGCAAGTCTTCTCAAATTGACGGCGCGGAACATTGTCCGACGCTCGGGCTAGATAGGGAACAAGACTCCTACATTCACCGAGCTTCGGCCCAAGGTCGGGGATCGTGGAAGGACGAACACCTGCGGCGTCCATGGAACCCTTAACGCATTTGCCAAATTGCTTGGTCTCGAAGTTGACGTTGACCTTCTTGACAACCAAAGATTATATGGAAAGCAGGCTGACCGCTGGTACGGATCCGCAAAGCAACTCATCCAGAGAGTTGTAAGAGGCTGTTGCTCTGCTGCCGCAATCGAAGCCAGGTTGTGCTCCAAGGGTTTCGTGAAGTTCCAGATGTTGGCCGATCGCAACCGGGCCTTGCGAGCATTCCTGGGCATAAGGCTTTGCTCAAAGTCCAGTGCATGAGAATGAATGAGAATGTGTAGCGAGAGTATCTAGATAACCTCTGCGACGCTGAACGAAGAGCTATGGCCATGCTGCCCGCCGTTCTGGAGGCGGTAGTCTCGCGTTTGCTGACAATGATTCCGTTAGGCAGATTCTATTCAGCTCGGAGACGTGCACGTTGTCTTTCAGGGTGCTACCCGAAAAGCTTTGTGAGACTAGAAAAACGCAGAACGTTGATGGTGTGCAGTCAGCGAATATCACACAGTTGAGTCTGCGCGCCGCCTTCAGGAAGAGTTTTCAATCCTAGAGAACATGAGAAAGCACATGCTCTTGGAATTCGTTGAGGGGCTTGACCATGACTACGAGTATCTCCTGGAAGGACGGGATGGTTTGACATAGATCCACTCTCAGTGTTGCCTAAGAGAACACAAGATCGATTCCGCTAATAAAGATGGCGAAGACGAAGTCGATAAGGTGCAAACGAATGAGCATCATCTGACATGAGGTAACTTATTCTCACAATTGGATCAGGGTGACTGCATAAAGCTAATGGAGTGCATAGAGAAAGCCATAAGTCAGCTCATCAAGAGCGTAGATAGAGTGGTACTCCGATAATCGATCAGTACATAAGGAGGATTTTTCTTCAACTAGAAAATGTTGAGAATAAGATTCTAAAAATATGATCACACCCTAGAATTACTTATTCAGTTATATAATCCAATACTTTCCCTTAACTGGATAAGTAATTATTCGGATTATTAGCTTTGCTACTCCAAATATTCGCCTATTAACGGGATCGAATACGCAACCTTTTTTTAGGTTAAACCCTTCCTAGGTTTTTACGCGAAAATAAATAACAATCCAGCTTTGTAATATTGGAAGCGCAGACGTTAACCAGGCTTATAACCTGTTGAGAATAAGATTCTAAAAATGCAATTATACCCTAAAATCACTTATTCAGTTATATAATCCAACAGAAAATGTATGCCAGGCACGATTGAACTGGCTATCTTTAACGAACAAACTCGCCGAACTCAATGATTTCGGTGAACAAATGTCTATCTATCGAGATTAGGACAAAGAGATTGAAGGGAGAGAGCCTTATCGATTTATACCATTACAACTATGTCTTTCAAGCGTACCTTGACGTTTACGCACGACCTTTTCCGGGCCAAAATTGGCAAATTTACCGCGCTCCGCCTTCCCAAGGATGCTAGAATCGACACCTGGACCTCGCTCGTCCGGTGTTGGCTTAGGAGATTTCAATTGCTCTATCTACCTAGGAATACAGGCTCATCTATATACTCGGCTGATTAATCTAGGCCCTATAGATAATAAGGCATTTAATAGAGTTGATATGCCCTGAGTATAACTTTTATTATTCGATATATAGCCTAGTTAATAATAATCCAGGATTACAATATATTAAACTTAATTTGGCTTAATATTGCTAAAAAAAACTATTTTAATTATTTTCTAATACCCTTTTTTAAACTTTATAATAATTTCTAAAATATTATTAATAAATAATTTATTAAATTTAAATTTTTTATTTTATTTTCTTAAATTAGCCTTAACAGTTAAAATATATATTTTAGATTTATTATTATTATTAACTTTATTAAAAGATTTATTATTATTTTTTTAATAAGAATTTAATTTATAATTATATTTTTTTTTTATATTAATTTTTTTATTTTATAATATTAAAATTATATATATTTCGTTTTAAGGTATATTATAAGGTTTTCGGTTAAATTAATTATTAATTTATTATTTAAATTTATTTTTATAATTTTTATAATTTTTATAATTTTTTTATTATATTTAAATTCTT
>JAABUQ010007962.1_pt1 | contig 15065 bp, 17 predicted proteins | sample 5560001 | NCBI WGS metagenome assembly JAABUQ01 (sample SAMN10711888, study PRJNA513371) | rock metagenome | isolation source: Antarctica rocks | place: Antarctica: Victoria Land, Finger Mt nord | collected 2015-12-18 | reverse complement strand
TCGGAGAGGATCAGGGGAGCTTTGGGGCGACCGCCTTTGCTCATCATATGTCTCCTTTGGAGAATTATATGACAAGATGGCCGGTCGCGCAAGGTTAATTGGCGAATTCCTAACTCAGGACACTAGAAAACCCGGAAGGCCACCTCGACGGCGAGGCTCACGAGCCAGCCGGCGCCGAGAATTCGCCCCGAGCGGTCGAGCCAGCCCCCCTCGGCCCGCCAGCGGCGGGACGAGACCAGGAGAACCCACGCCCCCGCCACCGCGTAGCCGGCCGATGTCGGCATCTCGTCCAGATAGGTTTCCACGAAGGACGCCCACCCCAGGCGTGTCCACGGCGGATCGTAGCCGACATGGGCCACCGCCTCCGCCATCCAGAAGGCCAGGGCCAGGCTTGCCGCCAGCCCCGCCGCGAAACCCGGCTGGCGGCAAAGGCGAGGCCACGAAGGCCGGGGACGGCGGAGCCGAAGCCCCAGCACGGCCACCGTCGCCACTCCGTAGCAAGGGAACCAGGCCTGGGCCAGTTGGCGGGCCCTCTGCATTCGACCCAGCCAGGAGGTGTCCCCGCCGGATGGGAAGAAGACCTCGCGCAACCAACCGCCCCAAGGGAAAGTGCTCTTGGTGAAGCGGACGACCGCCAGCCCCGCCGCGAAAGCCCCGACCAGGACCAGGGCATCGGCCACGCCGAACGGGCGGGGAGCATGCGGACGGGCGGCGCGTCGGGCCATCGGTCGATCTCCCTGTCATCGGAAGGACTCGATGATGAAGTTGACCGCCAGGCCCGCGACCCACGCCGCCCCGACGAGCCGCCCGAGCCGGTCGAGCCCGCCCCGATCGGCTCGCCAGCGACCAGCCAGGGCCAGGGATGTCCACGACGCCAGGACCGCCAGGCCGCCCAGCGCCGGCAGGCGGTCCAGTTCGGGCGGGAGAGCCTGCCCGGGCGGGGTCAGTCGACCCCGGAGCAGGGAAAGCAGCACCCGAGCCCCCACGACCATCACCACCAGGGCCACCGCGACGCAGGCCACGAAGCCCGGGCTCCGCGTCAGCCGCCGCCAGGGCGGACGAGGCCGGCGGAAGTGGAGCCCCAGCACGGCCAGCGTCACCGACACCCAGCACGGCACCAGGACCACCATCAACTCGCGGGCCGCGTCCAACTTCGCGAGCCAGGTGTAACCCTGCTCGGCCGGAGAAAACCAGACGCGATGCAGGTAGTAGTCCCAATCGATCGTCGGATTCGCGAATCGGACCAGCAGCAGCCCCGGGGCGATCGACGCCACCAGGATCAAGGCGTCGACCAGCCCGAGCGGGCGGGACGTCGAAGGAGGAAGCTTCGCGAGCCTGGCCAACGACAGCCTCCTGATCTTCGATCAAAATCGCGAGATTTTCAATTGCACATTTCAAAACGATTGCATTAAATCATCGGAAATCTGGAATCCGTCATTTGAAATCACGCTTGCATCCCGGGACTCGCATCGATCACGGCAACCCCGCCCGCTTGCGCAAGATCCACTCGGCGGTCAGGATCGCGAAGAAGAGGACGAGGGTGCCGGGGTGGTCCCAGAGCGGGGTTTCCTCGGTCCGCTCGACGGGGCGGGTCCGGGACTTGAGGAGCGGGGGGAGGAGGTCGGCGTCGGTGTCGAGGAAGACCCGGCCGCCGGTGGCGGCGGCTAGGCGGTCGAGCGGGTCGCGGGCGGCGGCCAGCTCGACGCGCTCGGGGGTGTCGCGGGCGGCCACTTCGAGCGGGGCCCCGGGGATCGGGCCGGCCCCCCGGGACTCGGACAGGGCGGCCAGCTCGGGGGAATCGAGGCGGACGACGTAGGCCCCTTCGGGCAAAGGTGGGGCCTCGCCCTCGAACAGCCGGGGCTGGCCGGCCACGGCGCGGAGCGGGACGATGGCGACGGCGTCGGCCTGGCTGTCGCGGCGGAACACGCGGGCGGCCATCAGCAAGTCGGCGGGCAGGCCGGCCACGTCCTCGGCCAGCCGGGCCTGGAGCCGGATCGGCTCCCCTTCCCCGGCCCGAGGCTTGACCGGCCCGTGGCGGACGACCCGGTTGCCCACGGCCAAGGACCCCGACCCGGCCCAGCGGACCACCTGGCCCCAGAACCGATGGTGGACCTCGTCGCCGACCCGGAACCGCCACCGCCAGGTGGCGTCGGTGCCGACCCAGAGGACCTTGCCCAGGCCGTAGGGCTGGAAGGCCATCACCGCCCCCTCGTCCTCGCGGCCGGGGACGACGGCCAGGGTCGTGGCCGAGGGCTTGGCCTTGCCGGCGACGACCCAGGGGAGTCGGGGCAGCGCCTCCCAGGCCTGGCGGGTCGCGTCGGGGCCGTCGCCGATCTGGAGCATCGGCCAGGCCTCGGGGTCGGCGACCGCCTCGGCCCGGGGGGCGATGGGCAGGCCCGGGGGCAAGGCCGGGTGCGCCGGGTCGGCGGCGAGCGCCGGGTCGAGGGGGATCGGGCGCGGGCCGAGGACCGGCAGGAGGGCCCGGGCGGCCTCGCCGGCGGTGGCGCCGGGCCAGGCCCGGGGGCCGGGCAGGAACACCAGCGTCCCCCCCCGGCCGGCGACGTAGGCGTCGAGCCGGGCCCAGGCATCGCCCGCGAGGTCGGCCGGGTCGACGTCGCCGAGGACGACGAGGTCGTACCGGCCCAGGGGGTCGGGCTCGGCGGGGGCCCCTCGGGCGGGCCAGGACAGGGGATAGGTCGGCTCGGCCGAGCCCGTCGAGGCCGGCTGGCGGAAGACCACGGCGTCGACGGTCACGCGGGGGTCGCGGGCCAGGGCGTTCCGGAGGTATCGGAATTCCCAGCGGGCCTCGCCGTCGACCAGGAGGACGCGGGCCTTGTCGTCGGCCACGCGGACGACCACGGTCCGGCGGTCGTTGTCGCCCCGGGCGTCGTCGGGCGGGGCCTCGACGGCCACGGTCAAGGGGACGGAGCCGACCGCGTCGAGCACGACGCGGAACGTCGCCGTCGGCCGCGACCCGTCGGCCGGGACGCGGACGACCTGGACCATCGGCTCGGCGTTGGGGCGGGCCAGCGTGACGTCGACGGCCGTCCCGGGCGCCAGGCCGTCGAGCTTGAGGACGGCCGAGACGTGGGCCAGGTCGCCCAGGTTCACCCCCTCGGGCGCCTTGACCGACACCACGGCCACGTCGGGCGGCGGCGTGGTCGAGCCGACGAGCACCGGATAGATCGGGATGCCCCGCCCGGCCAGGCGGTCGACCAGCGGCGACGGGTCGCCCGCCGCGTTCTGGCGGCCGTCGGTCAGCAAGACGACGCCGAGCACCGGCGCGTCGTCGGGCCATTGCAGGGCCCGGGCCATCGCCGGGGCCCAGTCGGTCGCCGACCGCGCCGGGTCGCCGGTCCTGGGGGGCTTGCGGAGCCCCTCGGCGACGTCGGCGACGTCGGACAGCGGCAGGGCGTCGCGGGCGAAGGCGGTGGCCTTGACGTCGTGGTCGACGCCGAGCCTGGCCAGCGGGGCGGCCGGCCCGTCGATCAGCCGCCGGGCGATCTCGCGGCGGGGGGCCCGCTCGACGCGGTCGCCGGGGCTCGTGGCCAGGGCCCGGAGCGACTCGGCCGGCCGGGACGGGTCGACGGTGGTCATGCTTTCCGAGTCGTCCACGGCCACCAGGACCCGGCCGCGGACCGGCTCGCGCCAGGTCCTCGTCGCGATCGGCTCGAACAGGGCCCCCACCAGGACCAGGGCCGCCGCGACCCGGAGGCCGAGCAGCCCCAGGCCCGCCCCCCGCGAGACCAGCCGCCGCTCCTCGCGGTAGAGCCAGAGCAGCAAGGCCAGCGCCACCCCCCCCGCGGCCAGCCAGGCCCACGCCTGCCCGCCGCCGGCCAGCAGCAGCCTCCGCCCCCCCGCCAGGTCGAACGTCATCGAGCCGCCCCGCCTTTTCCGAGGGAAACGTCAACGTGGCCTCACCAGGCCCGCGACGGCCGGGGCGGGATTCTCCCCGCCGACGGTCGCCCATCCCCGATGGCGGACGATTGTAACCCGGCCCGTCGTCCCTCGGAAACGGCCCGGCCCGTCGACCCGGGGATGGCACCGCCGCCGGCGATCGATCGCGTCGACGGCCGGGCCTCGCCGCTGGACCGGCCCCGAATCCTTTCGTAGAGTGGGGCCTTGGCCGACCGACCCGCAAGCTTCGAAGGGGCCCCATCATGATCCGCGTCCGCGATTTGCGCGTCGATTACGACAACGTGTGCGCCGTGCAAGACCTGTCGCTGGATGTGGGCGAAGGCGAGGTTTGCGGCCTGATCGGGCCCAACGGGGCGGGCAAGACGACGACGATGCGGACGATGCTCGGCCTGATCGAGCCGACTTATGGGACGATCGAGATGGCCGGCGTCGACATCCGCGAGCGGCCCGACGACGCCAAGAGCGTGATCGGGTTCATGCCCGACTTCGCCCCGATGTACGACGACCTGAAATGCTGGGAGTTCCTCGACCTGTTCGCCGCCAGCTACGGGATTCCCCGGGCCGAGCGCCCCGCCGAGATCGACCGCCACCTCGCCCTGGTCGGCCTGTCCGAGAAGCGCGAGGCGATGATCACCGAGCTGTCGCGCGGGATGAGGCAGCGCCTGATGCTGGCCAAGACCCTGATCCCGGGCCCGCGCGTGCTCCTCCTGGACGAGCCGGCCAGCGGCGTCGACCCGCAAGGGCGGATCGACCTGAAGAACGTGCTCAAGACCCTCGCCGCCGAGGGGCGGACGGTCCTGATCTCGTCGCACATCCTGGCCGAGATGTCCGAGTTCTGCACCTCGGTGGCGATCATGGAGCGCGGCCGGATGGTCGTCGCCGGCAAGATCGAGGAGATCAGCGCCCGGATCATGGGCGACGCGATCCTGTCGATCGAGGTCCTCGGCGAGACCGACGCCTTCCTCGCCGCCATCGCCGCCGACCCCCACCGCCAGGGCGAGGTCGAGCGCCGTGGGACCGCCTACGAGTTCCGCTACCAGGGCGGCCCCGAAGCCTGCGCCGACCTCCTGGCCCGGCTCGTCCACGGGGGAATCCGCGTCGCCTCGTTCGCCCCCCGCAAGGACAACCTGGAAGAGCTGTTCCTCAAGGTCGGCGCCAAGGCCCTGTCTTGATCCCCCCCGGCTCGCGGTCGATGATGGGAGCCAAGGAGGCGCGACGATGGACGAATTCTTGACGATTGAAGAGATCGAGACCCGCTACGCCCCCGACTGGGTCCTGATCGTGGAGCCGGACGTCGACGAATTCCAACACGTCCGCGGAGGCAAGGTCCTGTTCCACAGCCCGGACCGCGATGCCGTCTGGCATAAGGCGTTCGAGTTGAAGCTTGGGCATATCGCCGTCCGCTATCTTGGCACCATTCCCGACGACATGGTGTTCGTCTTTTGAGCCAGACATTCCCGCCGCTGGCGGCGATCATCGTGGTCGATGCGGAAGTCTCGGGCCCGGCCGGCAAGGCCACCGCGAAGCTCATCCTCGACACCGGGGCTTCAAGTACGACACTCGAACGAGGCGATTCTCCGATATGTCGGATACGATCCCACCGGATCGAAAGACCTCGTGCGGATGACGACCGGGAGCGGGTCGACGACGGCCCCACGCCTGATGGTCACCCGGCTGACCGCGCTCGGTCGACACGCCGTCGGCCTTCGGGTGATTGCCCACACCCTCCCGGCCGGGACCGGGGTCGACGGCCTGCTCGGCCTCGATTTCTTCCGAGGGCTCGTCCTGACGATCGACTTCCGCGCCGGGCAACTCACCCTGGCATGACCCGGCCCGCATCGACGGGAGTCGGGGCCGAGGGGCGTTGACGGGATGGCCACCGGGCGCGACGATGGAGCCGGCACGACCAGCGATCACGGGGGGCCGCCATGAGCGAGCGACTGACGATGGACGAGATCAAGGCCCGCCACGCGCCGGACTGGGTCCTGATCGGCGAGCCGGAAACCGACGAATCCCACCACGTCCTCGCCGACAAGGTGCTGTTCCACAGCCCGAGTCGGAAGGAGTGTTACCGGAAGGCGATCGAGATGAGACCGGGCGACTTCGCCTTCGAGTTTCTTGGGGAGCGGCGGCAATACGCGGAATTTACGAAGTGGCCATGGCTTCCGTCCCAAGGCGGGATTGATCCTGATCGAGGCCGAGGTTTCCGGCTCCACTGATAAGGCGAGCATGGCGCTCGTCCTCGACACCGAAATTATTCCATCCATTTTCTTTCGCCACAAAATCGACCTTGGGACGATCCCAGTGTTATTGTCCCATCAACAGGCAGCGCCCGATAATGACTAACAAACCGTCCCATATCTGGTCCGCTATAGAAGATCTGCCGGAAAATTGGCTGTCGCTTGCAAATTCGCAAATATCGGCGTTAGTCTCCGCCTGGATTTCTCAGGCCCATGATTTGCGTCAGGGCTCGGCATATGACAATTTTCTTGTCAAGAAGAGGAGAGAGTGGGCGATTGAGACTGGTATCATTGAGCGGCTTTATCACATCAGCGACGGGGCCACAAGGACGCTCATTGAGCAAGGGTTTGACGCCGCTCTACTGCTCCATGAGGATGTCGATCGATCACCTGAGGAAGTGATCGCGATCATCAACGATCAATATAATGCAATTGACGGCCTTTATCAGTTTGTGTCGGGAGAACGCAATCTAAGCAAGTCATACATGCTTGAGCTACACCAAGCCATGACGGCCCATCAATTGACCTATAAAGCAATTGACACACTCGGCAATCACGTCCTCAGAGAATTGCCTCGGGGGCGATTCAAGACTTTGCCGAACAATGTGGGAGACCCCGACGGCGACTACTACTTCGAATTTTGCCCCCCAGAGCATGTAGAAGCCGAACTCGACCGCTTGCTTCAGATGCATCGCGAACACGAACAGGCCGGAATTCTCCCAGACGTCGAGGCGGCCTGGCTCCATCATCGGTTCACGCTCATCCATCCGTTCACTGATGGCAACGGTCGAGTGGCCCGCTGCCTTGCGAGCCTAGTATTGCTCAAAGCGAGTTGGTTCCCACTAATCGTCACCCGGCGCGACGATACCTATATCGAGGCCATCCGGCATGCAGATCAAGGCGACTTGAAGCCGTTGGTCGACCTTTTCGGTACATTGCAAAGCCGCGCCGTAGCAAAGGCGTTCAGCCTGAGCGAAGAGTTGGATCGGGAGAATCGAGCCATCGGCTCTATTCTCGGGGCTGTCAGGGGCAAGTTTGCGCGGAGTCGTCAAGAAGAGGAGTCGAGGAAGAAACAGGTTTTGGCTATCGGGGATGCAATGCATCATGCGGCGAATATTCGGTTGAACGAGCTTGCCAATGAAGTCCATGCCACAATCCATGAACTCGGCCAGGGCTTCCAGGCTTACGATGATCAGGGGCGACGTAATACATCCAAAGCTGGTTACAACTATCACCAAATTATCAAAACAGTAAATTTACTCGATTACTTCGCGAACTTCCATACCTTCCAAGCATGGACTGCATTAGCCATTGATACGGACTTTCGCACGGAGATTCTGTTCTCTTTCCACGGTATTGGTCGCGAGTTCACGGGTATCTTGGCCGTCGCCCCGATGGTTTATACCAAGCAGAAGACGGAATCTAACGAAACAGTCATCGGCGATATCATTCCTCTTGCGGACGATCCCTTTTTACTCACCTATGAAGAAGCCGAACTAGACGTCCTCGGCCGTTTCCGACCTTGGTTCGAAGAACGTCTAATCCTCGGGCTGGACTACTGGCGGAAAACCATTGGTGCCTGAGATCGAGGGGAATCAATCATGATCCGGGTCACTTCCAGCCGAACACCTCGATTGGCGATTTTCGCCTCGTCAATGCTGACCATCCCCATCCTGTTGACTTTACCTTCCTGCCAGATCATGGCCTCGGAAAAATTGGACGCGAGCCGGTCGGACGAGGCGATCCGGCGGGCGCTTGTCTACCTGAAGGAGGCCCAGAAGCCCGACGGCGGGTGGGACGCGGGGTTCGGGCGGGCGACGTCGGCGACGAGCCTGGCGGTGATGGCCTACCTGGCCTCGGGGCACGTGCCGGGGGGGCCCGGGCCTTATCGGGACACGATCGACCGGGGCGTCCGCTATGTCCTGGCCCATCAGAAGGCCAACGGGATGCTGGTCTCGAACACCGGCCACGGGCCGATGTATTGCCACGGGATCAGCACGTTGATGCTCGCGGAGGTCGTCGGCATGACCGACGACGCGGCCCTGGCCGACCAGTGCCGGGCGGCCCTGGCGCGGGCGGTCGACCTGATCCTCAAGGCGCAGGACGTCCCGGAGAAGGAGAAGGACAAGCGGCAGGCCGGCGGCTGGCGGTATCAGCCGACCTCGACCGACAGCGACCTCAGCGTCACCGGCTGGCAGGTCATGGCGCTCCGCGCGGCCAAGTCGGCCGGCTCCGCCGTCCCCTCGGGCCACATCGACCGCGCGGTGGCCTATCTGAAGCGGTGCGCCTCGAAGGGGGGGGGGTTCGGCTACCAGCCCGGCGGCGGGCCGAACAACCCGAGGACCGGCACCGGCGTCCTCGCCCTGGAAATCTGCGGCGAGCACGGCTCGCCCGAGGCCATCGCCGGCGCCGAGTACTTGCGGAAGCACCCGCCGAAGTGGGGCAGCACCTACTTCTTCTACGAGGTCTATTACTGCCCGCTCGGCCTGTTCCAGCTCGGCGACCGCTATTTCGACCCGTATTATCCCCTGCTCGTCGAGATCCTCCTCGACCACCAGGACAAGGACGGGAGCTGGCTTTCCGCCGACGGCAACGACCGGGCCGGCGGCCGGGTCTACTGCACGGCGATGGGCGTCCTGGCGCTGGCGGTCGAATATCGCTATTTGCCGATCTATCAGCGATGAGCGCCGCGAGGGACCCCGAAGCCGCCCCTCGCGGCCCGGTTCCCCGCCCTTGGGCCCGGAATCCGGGAATTCCGGGCCGATCCGCCCCCGAGGGCGCGGGGTGTGCAAGGGACCGGGTCGAACCCTGGTCCCGAGATCGAGATTTATGATCCGCCGCCGCAAAATCCTCCAAGCCTTGAAGGCCGCGCGGTGGCGCGAGCTGTTCCTGTCGGCGTTGAGCGCGTTCAACCGGAATCAAGTCGGCCGGATCGCCGCCGCGGTCATCTTGACCTGGCTGCTCGGGGCCGTGGCGATCTTCTTCGCCGAGCACGGGACCAACCCCGACTACGAGACCTTCGGCCAGGCCTTGTGGGGCGTCTGGGTCTTGCTCTTCAGCGGGGTCGATGGCCCCCCGATGACGACGGCCGGGCGGATCATCGCCATGATCCTGGTCGTCGTCGGCGTCGGCCTGGCCGGCCTGTTCACGGCGAGCGTGGCCTCGTTGCTGATCGAGCGTTATCTCCGGAGGCGTGACGTGTCCACGTTCGAGATGGATAATCACCTGGTCCTCTGCAACTGGTCCCCGCGCGGCCTGGAGTGGATTCGCGAGGTCCACTCCAAGATCATCGCCGAGAAGCGCCCGGTCGTCATCATCCACGACGAGACCGACGAGATCGACCTGCCCGACAAGCAGGACGAGGCGGCCTTCAGCGACGTCTACATCGTCAAGGGGGACCCGACCAGCGAGGTCGTCCTCCGCCGGGCCAAGGTCCCCCGGGCCCATTCCGTGGTCATCCTCACCGACGACCGCGAGGGCAAGCACGCCGACGGCAAGAGCATCTTGACCTGCATCGCCATCCGCAACATCTGCAAGGGGGACAACCAGCCCAACGTCGCCGCCGAGTGCCGGAACCCCAACAACCGCCACCACCTCAAAAAGGCCGGCGCCGACGAGATCATCTCCTCCGACGAGCTGGGCCTCCGCCTCCTGGCCCGGACCGCCCTGTTCCACGGGATGACCCGCGTCTACCAGGAACTCCTGACCGTCGGCCGCGACGCCAACGAGATGTTCCTGCTCAAGGCCCCCGAAACCCTCGTCGGCAAGGACTTCGTCGAGCTGATCGGCCTCTTCGCCCGCTACCGGAGCGACCGCCGCTCCTGCCTGCTCATCGGCATCCAGCGCGGCGAGGACATGATGCTCAACCCCATCGGCGGCGAGGCCGGCCCCATCCTCGAAGGCGACGAGCTCATCCTCCTCAGCCGCGTCTACCTCGACCCCAGCCAGCCCCTCCCGATCGCCAACCTCCCGGAACCGGCGGAATGATCCCGGTTGCGGGGAGCAATCCAGACGGAGCCGGTGTCCAAAAGCACACAGGACGGCTTGGCAAGGCCGGCGACTTTTGCTAAAGTGGAATTCGACCGGAAAAAGACTCGTGGGACCATTGCATGAACTTGAGCCGTGACATCCATTCTTTGACCGAATTCAAACTCAAGACGCCGGACTTCGTGCGGCAGATGAAGGAGTCCGGGGAACCTATCGTGCTCACCATCAATGGCAAGGCCGAGTTGGTCGTGCAAGACGCCGCCTCCTACCAAAAACTCCTCGACATCGCCGAGGAGGCCAAGGTGCTCGAAGGTATCCGCCTAGGCCTGGAAGACATGCGCGCCGGTCGTGGCCAACCGGCCGAGCAGGCCTTCGACGAGATTCGAGCCGAGTTCAACATCCCCCGCGAGGCATGACCTATCGCGTCATCATCGAACCGACGGCCAGGGTTGGAATCCGTTCCGCCATCGCGTGGATTAGCAGGGAACAATCAACGACCGCCGCGGCGAAGTGGTACAACTCCATCGAAAAGAAAGTCCTGACGCTCGGGAACCACCCGCGACGATGCCCCATCGCGGCCGAGAACGAAAAATTCCCCGAAGAAATCCGGGAATTGCTGCACGGCAGGAAAGGGACGCGGTATCGGATCATCTTCACCATTCGCGAGGACGCGGTACACGTACTCTATGTCCGGCATGGCGCACGGGATGAATTAACGCCATGATCGGCCGCTTCGCCCGCTACCGGAGCGACCGCCGCTCCTGCCTGCTCATCGGCATCCAGCGCGGCGAGGACATGATGCTCAACCCCATCGGCGGCGAGGCCGGCCCCATCCTCGAAGGCGACGAACTCATCCTCCTCAGCCGCGTCTACCTCGACCCCAGCCAACCCCTGCCGATCGCCAACGTCCCGGAACCGGCGGAATGATCCCGATGGCGGGGAGCGACCAGGACAGATCGTCCCTGACACCTCTTCCGCCCGGCCAATATGACCATCCATGAATTTACTTTCAGCCGTGCCCGCCTCCTCGACGGGTACCACGGCTTCTTGGAAGGCAAGGTTGTCCGCCTGCCGCGAGACATCCAACGACGCCCCAGCGTCGAAGCGCTCAAGCAACACGGAGTTGCTTTCGGGGAACGAAACCGGAAGTCGGAAAAAGTCGGGCCTGGCTTCTCTCCCGGGAAGTGGTAGTTTCATCTCCGGTTCCGGGTCGGCCCGAGGCGCCGACCCGGGCTCTTTACTCTTCTCGCACATCACCAAGAGGGGTCTATCATGGCGATGACCAGAGGGCTGGCTCTCGTGCTCGCATGCGCCCTGCTTTCGATGGCAGGGCCACGCGCACAGGCGGGACTGACCGCTTATGATTCGTTCAGCGACACCCCGGTTGGGGCACCCTTGATCGCCACCAGCAACTCGGGGACGGGCTTCACGGGTCCCTGGCATCCCGGCGGCTTCAACGCCAGCATCTTCGCGAACTACACGATCGCCAATGGCTCCCTCTCCGATGGCAGCCTCCTGACCGCGGGCAACTCGGTCTCGACGGCCGCCCAGCAGGCGATCAGCGGCCTTTCGCGCGACCTCGCGACGCCGCTCGGCGCGGCCGGGACGACCGCTTACCTGAGCGTCCTGCTCCGACCCGAGGGGGTGCTCGACGCGGGGGCCTTTGGCGGGTTCTTCGGCCTCTATCTCAATGCCTCGACCAACGCCCCGGGCGTCAGCAACGACGTCTTCATCGGCAAGCCGGGGACCTCCGACGCCTACGTCGTCGAGGACCGGGGCGGTACGAATCGCCACCTCACGAACGCGACCGCGACCGTCGGCCAGACGGTCCTGCTCGTCCTCCGCGCCGATTTCACCTCGGGCATCGATCGGTTCACCCTCTACGTCAATCCCACGCCCGGCGGCGCCGAACCGCTGAGCGGGACCGTCAAGCAGGACAGCGACGTCGGGACCATCTCCAGCCTGACGCTCTACTCGACGGGCGCATTCAGCGTTGACGAGATCCGGATCGGCACCACCTTCGCCGACGTCGTCCCCGCCGCCGTGCCCGAGCCTTCGTCACTCGTCCTGGTCGCGCTGGGCGGCATCGGAGCCTTCGGAGCCGCGCGGATGCGCACGAGCCGAAGAAGGCTCAAGAGCTGATTCCGCCCCGACGAGCGGCGTCCGGCCTCGGAGACTTGCGGCCGGGCGCCGCTCGTGCTTGGCGGTTTGTCACCCGATCGCGGGCTTGAGGGTATCGCCGCACCATGCCTCGAACGTGGTCGGAGTCGTCGATTCGGGCGTCCTCGGTTCGGCGGCGTGAATCCCCCCGGCGATTTCCCGGAACATATCGACCAGACCTTGAGCGGCAGCCTCGCTCTGGCCGTGCTCGATGAGACTCGCCTTGTACACAGGTCCCGGCAGCTCCTGGTACCGGATCGGCCGCCCGAGCACCTTGGTCATCACCCGGGCCATCTCGTGGAACGACAGGTCGGCCGGGCCGTGGACGGCCGTCCCGGCCTGGCCCGTCCACGTCCGGTCGCGGAGGAGATCAGCGGCCCTCGTCCCGATGTCACGGGTGGCACAGGTGGGTATGGCGAAGTCCCCATCGATGGGATAGAAGAACATCCCCTGACGCCGGAGCGGCTCGACCTGGTGAAGCATGTTCTCCATGAAGGCCCCGCACCGCAAGGCCCGCAGATGCATGCCGGTCTCCTCGAGAAGCTCCTCGACCTCGAACGTGGCGGAGATCGGGCCGGCGTTCTTCGCGAGCCCACGCCCGCCGCTCGAAACGAAGACGACCCGACGGGTCGACGAACCCGCCAGGGCGGCGACGAACGGCCTGGCGAAGCCCAGGTAATATTCCCTGACGTCGGTCAACCGGTAATTCGGGGGGATGCACCAGAAGACGGCCTCGGCCCCATCCAGGGCCTTGCCGAGGGTCGCGGGGTCATCCATCGAGCCCTCGACCACCTCGATCTCGTCCAAGGATTTTGGATCGATCCGGGTGCGGTCGCGGGCGACGGCCCGGACCGGCTCTCCGGCCGCGACGAGTTGGGCCAGGACATGGCGACCGATCTGGCCGGCCGGGGTGGTGACGGCGAGCATGGTGCCTCCTGAAAAGGTGGGGAAGTGTCTCGGCAAGAACGCCGCCGATCATTTTTCAGGCTTCGAAGTAGCCCGCCCGGTCGACATCGGGGATGAGCCCAGGCTGTCTTGGGCGCCAGCCCAGCTGTTCCTGGGTTCGCGTGCTTGAGGCCGGGCAGTCCATGCCGATGAAGCGCCCGAGCCAGCCAAAATGGTCGGCTGCCTCCTCGGGGGACTTGGCGACGACCGGCATGTTCAGGCGTCGTCCGATGACGTCGGCGATGTCCCGGACCGGCACGCCCTCGTCGGCGACCCCGTGAAACCTGGCCCCCGCGGGACCCTTCTCGAGCGCCAGCCTGTAGAGATGGGCCGCGTCGAGCCGGTGGACCGCGGGCCAGCGGTTGAGCCCGTCACCCACGTACGCCGCAACGCCCTTTGCCCGCGCGATGCCGATGAAGGCCGGGACGAAGCCGTGATCGCCGTCGCCATGGACCGACGGCGGGAGGCGCACCACCGACACGCGCACGCCCCGCGACGCCATCGCAAGCGCAGCCCCTTCCGAAGGTACGCGGGGCGATCCGGCGGAACTGGGATCGGCCGGATCGTCTTCGGTCCCGAGGCGGCCCGGCGTGAGGAGCCCGATCCCGGAGGTGACGACGAAAGGGCGGCCGGAGCCCGCGAGCGCGGCGCCGAGCGCCTCGATGGCGCGCCTGTCCGTCTCGCAGGCGGCCGAATAATTCGAGAAGTCGTGAATGAAGGCCGTGTGGATCACGCCCTCGCAGGCCCGGGCGCCCGCGGCGAGGCTCTCCGTGTCCGACAGCTCGCCCCGATGCGCCTCGGCTCCAGCGGCGGCAAGCGACGCGGCGGCCGCGTCCGAGCGAGCAAGGCCGAGCACCTGATGGCCCGCGCCGATGAGCTCCTGGACGACGGCGGAGCCGACGAAGCCCGTGGCGCCGGTGACGAAGACACGCATGTCTTGGCTCCCCCTGATAAGGTTGACCGGTGACGCGAGGAATGCCACGCTGCCTTTACTTTACAGTCAAGTCAAGCCGAGGAATTCATGACCAGCGAGGAGCCCCAATTCCGGTCCCTGTCCCGTGACGAGCGGCGAGACCGCATCGTGTGGGCCGCCAAGCGGGTGTTTCTGGAGAAGGGGTTGGATGCGTCGAGCATCGACGACGTGGCGGCGCTGGCCGGGACCACCAAGCCGACCGTCTACGCCCACTTCAAGTCGAAAGACGAGCTGTTCTCGGCGGTCGTCGAGCTCATCAAGGGGCTATTCCTCGGCAAGCTCCGGAGCCCGGACGTCTACTCCGACGAGCCGGTCGAGGCGGTCGCCCTCTTCTGCGGTCGTTTCCTGGAGTTGGTGTGTTGGCGAGATGCCGTCGGCTATCAGCGCGTCGCCCTGGCCGCCGCGGCCCGATCCCCCGCGATCGCCAAGGCGGTCCACGACACCATTTTCGCCGAAGCCTGCCGGTCCCTGGCCGCCTACCTGCGCGCCCGCAAGCTGACCCGCGGCCCCGAGCAGCACGCCGAACTCCTCCTGTCGGCGACGACCGGGGGGCCGGTGATCCGCCACCTCTATGGAGTAGACGACCCGTGCGCGGACCTTCCGGACGATAAGATGATAGGAACACGAGTCGACATCAAGAAAATCCGGGAAGCCGTCAAGCTCATCGCGTCGACGTGGAATATCTAGTTTGAAGGTAACCGTTCACGGGGGGTAGCTAGTGTCCTGAGTTAGGAATTCGCCAATTAACCTTGCGCGACCGGCCATCTTGTCATATAATTCTCCAAAGGAGACATATGATGAGCAAAGGCGGTCGCCCCAAAGCTCCCCTGATCCTCTCCGAT
>JAABUQ010007961.1_pt1 | contig 15070 bp, 17 predicted proteins | sample 5560001 | NCBI WGS metagenome assembly JAABUQ01 (sample SAMN10711888, study PRJNA513371) | rock metagenome | isolation source: Antarctica rocks | place: Antarctica: Victoria Land, Finger Mt nord | collected 2015-12-18 | reverse complement strand
TCTCTTGTTCGATCTGTTGTTGGATGTTACTCATGATTAGTTTTAGTTCAATCAACTTCCTTCAGTATAGGAAACCTTCTGCACTGAAAAGTTCCGCTTGTTGTGTCCGTTACTCAGTCTATCAGGGCACCTAGTAGTATCCAGTCAAATGTGTTACTAGTTAACATTCATAACAAGCGATGGCTATCAATCCTATATCTATCTTAGATGTTTTAACATTTGACCTATCCCTAGATAAAAAGAGCAAATTCCACCTCTCGTCTCATTGTCAAGAACGAGTAGGATGCTTTTAAGGGAATGCAGCATGACAATAGAAATTTAATGCAACAGAAATGGTAGGACTGATGGTAGACCAAATGCAATGGGTAAATGCCTTATCAACCCGTCCTTCTCTAGAGTCAGCGATCGCCGATGTAGTGGAACGGGCAACGGCTGCGTTGCACTCATCAGTAGACTTAGGGCTGGTGTTTATTTCGTCAGCTTTCACCAGTGAGTATCCTCGTGTCTTGCCCTTGCTGCAAGAACATTTGTCGATCCCGATGTTGATCGGCTGTGGTGGTGGTGGGATCATCGGGATGAATCCAGCGGGACAGACGCAAGAATTGGAAGATTCACCAGCTTTGAGCTTGAGTCTCGCCCACCTGCCTGATGTAGAAATTCAAACATTTCACATCAATTCAACCGACTTGCCTGACTTGGATAGTCCGCCCGATGCCTGGGTGGAGCTAATCGGTGTGCCACCCTCAAAAACACCGCAGTTCATTTTGCTATCAGATCCCTTTAGTTCTGGTATTAACGATCTGCTGCAAGGACTGGATTTTGCTTATCCTGGCTCAGTCAAAGTGGGAGGACGGACTAGTGGTAGCTCAATGCCCAGTAAGGTAGGCTTATTTGATCGCGAGCAACTCTATCGAGAAGGGACAGTCGGTGTGGCTTTAAGTGGTAACATTGTACTAGAGACCATTGTGGCACAGGGATGCCGACCAATTGGCAAGCCATACCGGGTGAGCAAAGGAGAGCGAAATATCTTATTAGCATTGGAGGATGTACCGCCATTGACTGTACTGCGAAATTTGATTGAAAGTCTCAGCGAAAAAGATAAACAACTAGCACAGCACTCTTTGTTCGTTGGTGTAGCGTCAGATGGATTTAAGCAGGAGTTAGAGGCGGGTGACTTTTTGATTCGCGATTTGTTAGGTGTAGACCCGACTGCGGGCGCGATCGCGATCGCCGATCGTGTTCGTCCCGGTCAACTAGTTCAATTTCATCTTCGAGATGCTCAAACCTCAAAAGAAGATCTAGAATTACTCCTCCAACGCTATCAAAATCAGACTCAAGCACATCCTCTAGCTGCTGGGGCACTGATGTTTTCCTGTGTGGGGCGGGGAGAAGGACTATACGGAAAACCAAATTATGATTCTCAGTTATTTAGTCGCTACCTCAATGATGTTCCCTTAGGAGGCTTTTTCTGTGGTGGCGAAATTGGTCCAGTAGGTGGCAGCACCTTTCTTCACGGTTACACATCCGTATTTGGGATTTGCCGCCAAGCAGTTGCCACACCGAAGTAAACCATCAGCTTGAACTTCGATGGATAATAGTTCTACATCTAAATAAAATCGATGCAGTTGGATCGTCCAGCCCGAATCCAGCCGACACATTGCTCAAAAGGGCTAATTGTAAACTTTAATAGGAGGGCACGGCTCTGGCAACCACTAAGTTATAAAGCGCAGTGGAGTTGGAGTTGCGTAATTTTTAATGATTGAAATGAAAGTTGCTGGCATTGCAGTAGACGCGAACCGCAGCCCGATTGTACTTTTAAAAGACGCTCAGGATCGACGGGCACTACCAATTTACATCAATCAAGATCAGGCCAAGGCAATTATTAGCGCTCTAGAAAACCAAAAGCCTCCCCGACCTCTAACTCATGATTTGCTAGTCAATATCCTGACAGCCTGGGATCTGACATTAGAGCGCATTGTGATTCATTCAATTCAAGATCAGACATTTTATGCAGTTTTGAGTGTTCGTCAGGGTGAAGTCAAAAAAGAGATTGATGCTCGTCCTAGTGATGCGATCGCGATCGCACTACGTACTAATACCCCGATTTGGGTAATGGAAGAAGTGATTGCTGATGCTTCTATTCCAGTCGATCGAGATGCTGATGAAGCAGAACAGCGAGCTTTTCGAGAATTTCTCTCGAATCTTCGACCGGAAGATTTGATCGAACGTGGAGGCTTAGGTAGTGGTGAAGCTTAGTTTTTTGGCAAACGCAGATGAACGCAGATGGACGCAGATGGATGTTGCATCAAATTAATTTATGCAATATCGGCGTTTTGGCAAAACTAATCTCAAGCTTTCGGTGTTTTCTCTCGGAACTATGCGCTACTTGGCTTCTGAGGAAAATGCTAGGCAAGTTATCTACCAAGCTGTGACGTTAGGCATTAATCACATAGAAACGGCTAGAGGTTATGGTAAAAGCGAACAATACCTCGGTGCCGCTCTTTCAGGTGGGTTGCCTGTACCGCGTTCCCAACTTTACATCACGAGCAAAATCCAGCCAGTGGTTGATGCCGATACGATGCGCCGCCACATAGATGAGTCGCTACGGTTGGGCTTAGACTATCTGGATTTCCTAGCGATTCATGGTCTGAATACTTGGGAACATTTGGAATGGCTACACCATAGCGGTTGTATGTCAGCAGTGCAGGAAGCTCTTGCTGATGGTCGGGTGCGACATGTTGGCTTCTCCAGTCATGGAGCTACGGAGGTTATTTTAGCAGCTCTTGATACCGATCTCTTTGAATTTGTCAACTTGCACTATTACTACTTTTTCCAACGTCATGCCGCAGCCGTTCAGGCGGCTTATGAAAAAGATTTAGGAGTTTTTATTATCTCTCCGGCTGATAAGGGAGGACGACTTTACACGCCACCGCCCAAACTCAGAGACCTGTGTTATCCTTTTTCACCACTAGAATTAAATTATCGGTTCTTACTGAGCGATCCAAGGATTACTACCTTGAGTGTCGGTCCAGCAACCCCAAATGAGCTGATCGAGCCTTTAAGTGTTGCCGATCGAGATCGCTCCCTCACACCGTTGGAAGTCGAAGTTTTGCAGCGTTTGCATCAGGCAAGCTCATTAGCAACGGATCGCTGTAGCCAGTGCTATGCCTGCTTACCCTGCCCAGAGAATATCCAGATACCAGAAATTTTGCGACTACGCAATCTGGCTGTTGCTTACGACATGACTGAATATGGTAAGTATCGCTATCAGATGTTTGAGAATGCTGGACACTGGTTCCCTGGTGTTAAAGGCAACCGATGTAATGAGTGTGGTGATTGCCTACCCCGCTGCCCTGAAAATTTAGACATTCCTACTTTACTTGCTGATGCCCATCAGCGTTTTAACGGAACACCCCGCCGCCGTTTATGGGATTGATAAACCAAGACTAAGCTATGAAGTCTATTCACGTATATACAAATAGCATTGCCTGTAGATCCATTTTTCTATACCTTAGTAGTAGAGGCGGGTTTTGAGCCTACCCCTACTCAAATTTAGATAATGTTACTCGCTCTATAGCAAGGTGCTACTTCTGTGAATCAATCGATTAGTTCTCTTTTTCGGATCGCAGGCTATGGCTTACTAGTTTTAGCCTTCTTCGATATCATTGATACCTTTATCCCACCAAAGTTCACTCCTGAGTGGGAGTTTGGAGTAGTAGGAAGTTTGGTTGAGCGAGTACCTGTTCCTTTATTAGGGGTTTTGCTGGTATTTGCCTCAGAAACAAATCTTCGCATTTTCAAGCTACTTTCCAGGGCTTGCGTGGTAGTGGCAGCATTGTATATATTACTGATCCCTTTAGGTCTCACTTCTGCCTTGGTAATTGACAAGAAAAACCAGCAGCAATTAAATAATATTAACAATCAACGTTCCATTCAACTACAAGCGTTGAGAGAACAGTTAAGCAAGGCAACGACAGGTCAAGACATCGCTCAAATTATAGCTCGGCTCAACCCTCAAGCACAAATACCACAGATTAGTAATCCTCAAGCGATCAAAACTAAACTGCTAGAACAACTAGACCAAGCTCAGAAGAAAGTTAAAGCCGAAACTGACTCAAACCACTTTGATACGCGCCTAGCACTACTTGAAAAGTCTTTGAAATTGAACCTCGGAGCTCTTGTCTCCAGCTTTGTGTTTTTTAGCTTTTGGCGGAGTAACACTAAAGCGTTAAAAGATAATAGAACCAGAGTGTAATCCTCAATTTTCATCACAACTGAAATTAAAATCATGCAGTCGCTACTACTATTACTGGGCATCAGTTTTAGCGTTTCCTTTCTACCACTCCAATCCTCATCAATATCACTTTCTTCTACCGCTCCTTTGGCTCTAGCCCAGTTGAACCAGGGCGCGTCCTTAAAAGTAGGTGTCATTGCAAACCCTACCATCTCTCAACGGGGACTAACAATTGCTAGTCTTTGGTGGGCGAAGGATTTATTTGGTAATAACACGCTTGATAGCTGGTTAGCTTATCCTGGCAATGGCGATACATCAGGACGAATTGACCTTGTAGTCAACCAGCAAAACTGGCTTTCACTAGACTATCTTCAACGCTACGAATTTATCAATAACTTCGGCACTGTAGCCAGAAATCACGGCTATAATATTAGAATTATTGATGCCAAGAAAGAACGTTTAGCAGCTTATACTTGTAACTTTAGTACAACTCCACTTGTATGCATTATTGAACTGGATGCTACTGGCAAAGCAGGTTTACGGGGAACAACAGGAAAAGGGTTAGGACTATAATTTCTTACTCAGCTTGAGCTAGAGCAGTTTATAACAACTTACACGCAGTCACAATCACTTCTTAGCTGGAGCATGACGCTAGAAGAGGTTCCTGCCCAAAGCGGCGTGTTAATATTAGCTAATTTCAAACCCTCTGCTGTCCAAGAATTACAAGTTCTGAATATTGAGTAGCTTCCCTTCGCTGCATAAAAGCCATCATAGGAATAGTAACCATTAGCAACTCGGATTTTATTACCTCCTTTTTGCTCAAAAGAATAATTAATAAACTCCATTAACTTCAAGTAATCTTTCTTGTTAATCCGAACACACTTAATTTCATTGTTTTTACTTTTGGGTAAATATCTATACCCCTGGGCATGTATTATAGATAGATTTCTGGGAAAGAACAGGGCTTTAAAAGCAGTAGAAAGTTTAAAATCTCTCCAGGTACGAGTATTAATAAAAAAGTCTTTATCTCCCCATCCGAAACTTAGATAGTTGTAATCTGGCGTAGCTTCACTACCAATTCGATCGGTCGATAAATAGTTTTGCCAATCAAACAAAGGTGTTTTTACCGGAACTATGATGTCAGTATGAATGCCACCGTTATTAACATATATATTAACGTCACAAGTTTGGTCTGAGCCAAAATTCCATTTCGTCGGCGTTAGATAACCGATAGCAAGTATGGCAATTGACAAAGTGGTAATCAGAAGATAGCAGCGAATTTTTCTCAAGGTAGCGATATAGCGGGCAGTCTGATATGTGATTGGCTAGTGTATGGAGTGGCGCATTGCTTGCCATAAAGCCTGGTACTGGTTGAGCGTGGCAGTAGGTAGGGGTAGAAGAAACTCGCTGCGCTCAAAATTAGGTTGTTTCAATAGTAGGTTTCGCGCTCCTGTTGGGATATCGGCTGGATCGAGTGTTACTGGAATCGGCGAGGTAGCTTTGCTCAGAAGTGAGATTTGTCGAGCAACTTTTTCTTGCCAACAATAGTCGATCCATTTCTCGCCTAAAGATGGGCGATCGCTACCTTTTGGGCGTACCCATAAATTTGCCCACAAGGCGGTTCCAGACTGGGGCACAACTGCTTCAATTTGTTGATAGCGCTTTTGTGCTAGCAGTACATCAGTTGACCAACCTACTGCTAGCCATGTGTCTCCTAAGATCAAGGGTTGTAAGTAGTTGTCAGAGCTATAAAACTTGACCTGCCTATTTAAGGCGACTAGCTCCTTTTCCAAATTTGGAACTTTTTCGACTGACTGGGTATTGTAAGATTGACCTAGTTTTTTTAAAGTTAATCCGATCGCTTCGCGTGCTTGATCTAGTAAAGAAATGCGTCCGCGTAATTCAGTACGCCAAAGATCGCTCCAATCAACTGGTTTCCATCCCAAGGTTTTAAACTTATCGCGGTTATAGGCAATAACGGTGGTGCCCCAACTGTAGGGCGCAGCCCAAACATTTCCCTGGGGATCTGGGTAGCCTAAGGTATTCCGTCTCACCAGTTGCTGCCACGGCATTGGTAGATTGTGCCATTGATGCATCTGTGCAGGAGCGAGTGGTTGAATCAGTCCTCGTTCTATTGCTGCTCCTAGCCAGTAATCTCCTAGTGTTACCAAGTCAGTTGCTGAAGTGGGATGAGATTTAATCCAGGGGAGGGGTAAGTGCCACTGCCCGTTATTTGTTTTTGCTGTTGACTGTAAGCTCCAGGACTGTAATTCGGCAAATAAATCCTTTAGCTGCTCGACTGGCATGAAATCTAACTTAACTGGTTGCTCCAGGCTATGACGAAATCCACTTACCAACTGGGTAGGAATAGAATTGCTCAACAACTGGACGCGCAGCGTTGGCTCCTGGGAACTTCCACAGCCAACAACTAGCTGACTTAAAGCCAGTGTTCCTGTGTTCAGCAAAAAAGACCGTCGATCCATATTTTCTACATAGATTGCCCTGGTTCGACACTAAGCCAAAAAGATTAGTTGAGCGGCTTCGTGCGTTTAGGCTTAAGTATCTCACTTTACAACAATTTTTCTCATTTGGGCCGGTGCTTACTCTTATGGGCATAGTGTGTACTTTTATGTACAAATAAAAAAAATGTATACTTTTAAGCCCGATTGTTTTGAAAATTAAATAGATCATAAGATAAGTTAACTTTGTAAAATTGTTGTTTACTATAAGAAAAATATCAATAGGGCTATAAGGATACTAGTTAGATGGAGCCACTACAGAAACAAGTTATCACCTTAAGTCAGAAGGTGGATGCACTATATCAGGTAATTGAGCAGCTCACAGATCGAGTCTCTGACGTTTTAGCAGAGTGTCGATTAGCTCCAATCCCGCCAAAAGAAGGTGTAGAGGATGGATATGCATACAACCGTACCCAAAGCTACAGCAGTCTGAAACCAGTAATGGAACATAAAGACATATTGATCGATGGCAGCTTGGAGCATCGTCAAAGTGGCGAGAAGCAATTAACACCAGAAATCCAAATTCAACGGCTGACAGCCCAATTGACTGCAGCCTATAACCGAATCGCCGCATTAGAGGAACAGTTATTCTCCCGCAGAATCCATTAATAGTCAGCTATTCATTGATGGTGGAGTAGCGTTCTGCCAAATCTTCAATTGCCTGAAGGAGTTGAAATTGGTTCCAATCATGGGTTAGATGAGCGAAAATACAGCAACCTCCAGCCCCCATACCTTCCTTAACATATCCCTGCTCATAAGCTCTAAGTTTGCTATAGCAAGAGGTAGTAAAATTCAACTGGGTCGCGAGCAGAGGAATTGCCACCATCTGGGCTAGTTCTACAGTTCCACTAGTGGAATCCTCTACAACCCACCGAGTTGTTCCTACCACTACTTGTTCGGGCTGCCAAAATAAGGCATATTTTTTGGCGATCGCTTGCATCAAAGCATAGACAGCTAACATCTGAGTACCACCTGCTAGCATTACGCCACAAGTACGACTAGCAGCGATCGCCATCCCAGCAACTGCGATTTGCATGGGATCGCCTACTGCTGCGACTAATTCAAGGGGACTGAGAGAAAAATCTAGACCGATTCCAGCGCGTTCTAGACCCGTTTGTACTATTGCCCACTTTTGAGCGTGATTACAAACAGGATGGCTGCTGTTAACTTTTCCCCGTGCGGCAATGCCTAGTCCAGTTAAAATTGCTAATGCAGTAGTGGTGCCGCCAACAACACACTCGCCTATAATCAAGTACCCAGAAATTGCTGCTGCCAATCGCTCACCCCAGGCAAGCCCCTGCTCGAATAGATGATTCACAGTCACTAGTTCTAGAGCCGAGCCAGTACTCAGACATTTAGCAACAGTTCCTCCCAGAGCGATCGTTGGTACAGATGGCGGCTCTGGTAACCCTGCATTGAAAAGATAAACTGGCAGTGAAAGTGCCTCGACAACAGCACGAGAAATTAGTACTGGTGAAGCTCCAGCATCAAGCGGTGGTAAAGGATATTGGGGTTGTGGGTGAGGACCACAAGCCAAAAACTCAGCATCAGCAAGAGCGGTGAATCGACGTGACTCTGGAGTAGCACCAGCCGCCGAAATGCCTGGAATTAAACTCGTCTCAGTAAAACCCAAAACGCAGGCAAATACGGCTGAACTACCCTGATATCGTAAAAGCCACTGCTGCCCCAACTCGTGGGTACAAACCCGAATCATCTTACTCCTCATAGTCCATTAAGACTTGCACCCAACGTGGAGGTCGGGGGATCGGATTGCCCAAACGGTCTAGTAGTAACCAAGCTGCTAGGTGAACTAAGAATAAGTAAATCGTATTACTAACCAACACGCTCGTCACCGCCAGCACTTGAATCAGCAAGACATTGGGTTGAGTCAGCCATCCTAGCTTAATAAATGCCCACTCAGCAAATTCTGTCATTTGAGTAATCGTGTAAAGCCAGAGATCTTCACCCGACAATACCCATAAAATCCAAAGGTTGAAAAAGAAGCCCAAAGCTCCTAGCAATGCTCCTAAGCTAATAGAAATAATCCAGGGAGATTGGCGTTGCCAAGCTACTCCCAGTAATACTCCCAGAAAACCATAAGGCATCAAAAATAAAATACTGCGGGTTGGTCCCATTAATACTGAAAGTAACAAAGTAGAAACCAATGCTGTCATCCAAGCAGCCCTATTACCCCAACGCAGGTAGGCTAATGCTATTGGTACTGAGAAAAATATCCGCAACAACGGTCCTGGGTGGAAGTACAGATCGATCAACCACAACAAGCTGCTAGTACTGGCAAAAAATGCCGTTTCTACCATCTTTAAGGGGGCATCAACTTTCAGTTGTGGTGCAGATAAATTGTCTTGTTCGTTTAAGCCTCGATCGACCGAAATAGGTTCAGAAGAGGCAGAAGAATCATCCATGTTAACCAGTAGTCAAGTATCCTAGATCAATTAATCAGGCTTTCGAGAGCTTGTCGGTCAGGAAAACACATGGTTTCTTGATAGCGCAAGATTAACCCTTTCTTTTCCAACTTCGCCAGTACTCGCGTAACTGTTTCCCGTGCCAGCCCACAAAGACTGCTTAGCTCTCGGTGTGGTAAGTTAGGAATCTCAATTCCCTTTTCGCTCTGTTTTCCCTGTCCCTCAGCCAAGAATAACAATGTGTCTACCACCCGTAAGGTGCTATCAGACTCTCGTAGCCGCAATCGCTGGTTTGTTTGTCGCAATCGTCGCGCTATTAGCTGAGTTAACCGGATTCCTGCCAGTGGTTCTGTCTGAATCAAATTGATAAAATCCGGCGATGGAATGTTGCTAGTTGTAGTAGGAGTGAGAGCGATCGCATCGGTAGAACGAGGCACCCGATCGATTGCTGCCATTTCACCAAACATTTCCCCCTTACCTAATATATTTAGTGTCACCTCTTTACCTTCAGAATTGTAGGTACGAATTTTCACCCAACCTGACAAAATAAAATAGACAGAACTGCCCCAATCATTTTCTAGCAAAATCACTTGATTAGTTGGGTGAGAACGGGTAACGATGTGGGCGATCGCTTTTTCTACAACACTTTGTGGCAAACCATCAAAGAAAGGGGCAAAGTCAATCAATTGATTGCGCGGTGCGGGGAGGCTTTGTTCGTCTTGCATGAGGTCAATTAAAACAGGTAATGCCGTTTAGTCAGACATTCCTTTATTCTCCACACTTCTTTTTACACTTTTTATGACATTACCCAATTGGATCACATTGTCCCGGCTTTTAGGGTTACCTGCTTTACTATATTGCTTGCAGACTCCGACAAATGAAACTCGTTGGCTCAGTTTAGCAATTTTCCTGGTTGGTGCAATCACAGATTGGTTAGATGGCTACCTAGCCCGGAAACTCAACCAAGTTAGCGAACTCGGCAAATTTCTTGACCCCTTGGTAGACAAGTTGTTTGTTTTGGCACCATTATTAGCACTGATTCAACTGGGACAAGTACCAGCTTGGGGAGTGTTTTTGATTTTGGCACGAGAGTTGACTGTCGCAGGCTGGCGAGTCACACCAAGCTTGACTGGCAAAACAGCAATTGTGGGAGCAAATTTCTGGGGGAAGCTGAAAACTATTAGTCAAATTGCCGCCGTTGCTCTTTTAATCGCTCCCTTGCCCATTAGCGCTCGCCTCCCCTGCCTAGTCGCCTTTTGGATTTCCGTCGTCTTGACTTTGATTTCGGGAATTATCTACTTTTTGCCTTTAAGAATCTCGTCATCTAAGGAAAAATCCACCCCAGTGTCTTGACTAGAGGCTAGGTAATCATGAGTGAATGAGTCTTTTAGTCCTGAGATCAGATCGTATTCTGGATACCAATTCAGTTCGGCGATCGCTTTATTCACACTGGCAAAGAAATGCTGAACTCTAAAAGGGAAGCTTTTGCGCTTGCCAAAGTCGAACTGCTTGGGGTCATAATGGATAATTTCGATCGAGTCGGCTGATTTACCTGCAGCAGTGGCACAAGCCCGCGCCAGTCCATCGAAACTGACATAGCGATCGCCAGACACATTATAAATTTGCCCAGTCGCCTTAGCACCCATTTGTAAAACCTGACACATTGCATTAGCCAAATCTTTAACGTGACCTAATTGAGTAATATGCAACCCATTACCAGGAATGGGAATCGGGCGATCGCGCACAATCCGGTCAAAAAACCAGGACTCCAGCTCGTTATAGTTTTGCGGACCATAGATATAAGTAGGACGAATTGAAGTCCAAGGCAAATCGAGTTGACTGAGATAAGCTTCCGTTTCATGCTTACCCCGATGCCGACTTTTTGGATCGACTGGATCGCCTTCAACATGTGGCATCTGGTCATTTAGCAGATAAACCCCAGCCGAACTCATATAAACAAAATGCTGTACTCGGTCTTGAAAAATTTCTACTAAAGGTTGGGTATCGCTCAACTCCCGCCCATTATTATCAAAGATAGCGTCAAAATGTTCTGAAGATAACTTATCTTTAATTTCAGCCGCATTAGTGCGATCGCCCTTAATCTGTATAACCTCAGAAGGTACTGGTCGATTACCCCGATTAAACAGCACCACCTCATGTCCTTGTTCCACTAGCTTCCGAGTCAAATAAACCCCAACAAACCGAGTACCACCCATAATCAAAACTCGCATAATTCCCCAACCTCCAATTCTTCACTTATCCCTAACCTTGTTTGTATCAGATAGCGGTTAGCTATTAGCTCCCCCCCTCACCCCCTCCCCCCCTCCTCTTCTCCCCTCCCTCCTCTTGAAGAAATACGCACTCGTCCATGAATGGCTAACTCCTAAAGCCACTGGCGGCTCAGAACTCGTGGTGCGAGAAATTCTCAATCACGTTGATGCGGATCTTTATGCCTTAATCGATTTTGAATCAACCAATCCAGATAGCTATTTGTTTAACCGCAAAATTGGCACAACATTTTTGCAAAACTTACCCTTAGCTCGCAATGGCGTTCAGAAATACCTACCTTTGTTACCGCTAGCAATCGAACAGTTGGACTTACGGGCATATGACGTAATTCTTTCCTCTTCCCACACAGTCGCCAAAGGAATTATTACCAGTCCTGAACAGTTGCACATCTGCTACTGCCATACCCCCATGCGGTTTGCTTGGGACTTGACCTTTGATTACCTCCAAAGTAGCCGATTAGGTCGCGGTCCCCAAGGACTCTTAACGCGCTATTTACTCCACCGGATGCGTCAGTGGGATGTACTTACTGCCAATCGAGTCGATTACTTCATTGCTAACTCTAAAAATATAGCTCGTCGAATCTGGCGCTGCTACCGTCGTCCAGCGACAGTGATTTATCCGCCAGTCAACATTGAGCGATTTCCATTCGTTAGCTCTAAACAAGATTTTTATGTCACTGTTTCTCGGTTAGTAAGTTATAAGCAAGTCTCTTTAATTGTCCGCGCTTTCAATCAGCTCAAAAAGCCTTTGGTAGTTATTGGTACGGGACCAGAACTACCAGCAATCAAGCGACTGGCACAACCACATGTCCAGGTATTGGGGTGGCAACCAGATGAAGCGGTGGAGAAATACATGGCTAGTGCAAAAGCATTTATTTATGCTGCCTATGAGGATTTTGGGATTGCTCCAGTCGAAGCTCAAGCTTGTGGCACACCAGTAATTGCCTACGGTGCTGGAGGTGCTTTGGAAACGGTGCGGGATATTCGCCAACACCCAGATACTGCAACAGGTCTACTTTTTAGTCAGCAAACAGAAGCAGCCTTAGTTGAGGCTGTAGAAAAGTTTGAAGTGGATCAAAGGGCATTCGATTGTGAGTTAATTCGCTCTCATGCTACTCAATTTACTCCTCAAACTTTTGCCAAGCGCTATCTGGCATTTTTAGATAGTGTTTCTCATAACGCCCAAGAGCTAACTTAAAAATCTGGACTACTAAACGCTCTCAAATGTGTCGTCTAGCTTTAAGATCTGGACTATGTGTGGTGCGGATTGTGAAGGAGTACGATGACTGCCCAAAGTTCACTCCTCTCCGGTAAACGATTAAGGGCTTTTGGAAAACGTGGTCAAAAACCACTTGGTCCTAAAGGTAGACTTAAGGGTTTGCCCTTACATCGTTTCGACGGAGATCTGATTAAGCGTCTGTTTGATGTCATATTTTCGCTGTTAATTCTAATTTTCTTCTCCCCAGTCTACCTGCTGTTGGCATTACTAATTGCCTCAAGCTCTACAGGTCCCATCTTCTATATCCAGGAACGTGTTGGCAAAAATCATAAGCCCTTTGGCTGTATTAAATTCCGCACTATGGTGATTAATGCTGACGAAATGCTGGTAGAAATGATGGCAAGTTCGCCGCAGCTACGGCAAGAATTTGAGGATAATTTCAAGCTCAAACAAGACCCCCGGATCACTAGGATCGGTCGATTTTTACGACTAACCAGCCTTGATGAATTTCCTCAGTTTCTGAATGTTTTGAGAGGAGATATGAGTGTTGTTGGTCCCCGACCTTTAGTAGTGCAAGAACTACCCCGATACGGTAGCCATATTGATAAGATTCTCACCATCAGACCTGGTATTACTGGTTTATGGCAAGTATCTGGGCGCAATAACATTCCTTACAGTCGCCGAATTCAAATAGACCTCTATTACGTTAAATTTCATAACTTATGGTTAGATTTATGTGTAATTGTAAAAACAATCGGCGTTGTCATTATGCCGAAAAATAATGGAGCATATTAATATCTAATGAAGGGCAATCATCTGTCTACAAATATGGACGAAGTTTTACAATATTTAACAGGTGAGATAGAATGATAGCTTTGTAACGCAGATAGATTTGACGCAAGGATTGCGCGATAAAATTAGTTAATCTTGGCAAGATGTTACAAAGCGATATCCATAACGCTTTAATTCAACTTTGAGGCAGTTAATTCAGTCCATTATTATTCCCGTGGCGATCGCGACGCATCAAATAGTCAACTAACCTGCCTTGTTGTTCTAGGGCAGCATTGATCGTGCCTAAGATCGCATTGGCTGCTCCTTGTTGCCGCTCAGCAATCTGGGCGCTCTGCAATTGAGAATTAGCCAGCCGCTCTATGGCAGACAAAGCTGTAGCAATGTCTGCTCGGTTAGCAGCGATCGCCTGAGAATTAGCCTCAATTGCTTTGGTATTGGAGCTGACGCGCTGCGATATCTCTTCTACCAACCTTTCTATGCGTTCCAGCCGATCGTTCTCTGGTTCAGTCATTCTACTCCTCCCAATTATCAATTTTATTCTCGATTTATTTAAGTTTTTCCCTATCTAAGCCTTTTCCGCTACAATTCATAGCTAGCTAATGACAAGCATTTGTTCTCAGCAATTTCATATTTCTCAATATTAATTGGTAAATGGCTAGCCGTGGCACGTTCTTAAAACTACGTCCGATAAGTTTATTAACTCATATATCTAGCTGTTACGATACTGCTCATCTACAAGTATCCAGCAACTCAGTTTCCTGGTCGATCTACTTAAGACAGGGAAAAATTACTTATGCCTCGCATTCAATCGAACCGTTCGATCGCCTCGATCGTCATTTGCGTCGCTTCGGTTCTCAAATTCCCACACTTGCCAGCGAGATTCGGGCGCAGTTGCGGCGAGATTTTGACGTGCCATCAACTCAAAATGCTGACTATCAAGCCCTTTGCTGGTTGGTTTCTCAGCAATACCTGGACTCCGCACAGATATCTGTATTGATAGAGGGATTAGTTAAAGAAGCAATCGAGTCATTTCTGCTGATCGCACAAGGAACTTACCAGTTTGGGCATCAAGACGATACCCTGCCAGAGTTTTGTCAGCTTGAGCTACAACCTGTATTGAAGTATTGTCAAAGACAGTTGCAGGGTTGGCAAGCATTGGCACCACAAATTTGGTCGCCCTATCAGCGTCCTTATTGGTCGAATCACACTGGACAACAATTACCACAGCACCCACTAAGTTTAATGCTGAAAGGCTTTAGCTTTTACCATCTTGCCGTTCTCCAAAATCAAGATGAATTACAACTGGCTCAAAGCCTACATCCATATGTTTTAGATGGAAGTATTTTACTATACGATCCTCATCCACCGTTTGAGCAATTACCAAAAATTGAACAGGAATTAATAACTGTTCCTCTAGAAGAATCTACTCTACCGATGCAGTTAGGCTTTGATAATTCTATTACTAAACCTATATAGCAATCCTAAATGATTTATGAGAAAGAGCCATAGGTAAAAAGCTTGGGAAAATTAAAGACTTGATGATGAGTTACAAACTTAAATAGATACTTAACCACACCAAATGATTTGCACAAATG
>JAABUQ010007960.1_pt1 | contig 15071 bp, 10 predicted proteins | sample 5560001 | NCBI WGS metagenome assembly JAABUQ01 (sample SAMN10711888, study PRJNA513371) | rock metagenome | isolation source: Antarctica rocks | place: Antarctica: Victoria Land, Finger Mt nord | collected 2015-12-18 | reverse complement strand
CCCGTCGCCGCTCGGGTCCAGTGGCGTGGGCTGCTGGTCGGTGCCGCCGCCTCGTGGGTGATCTGGGTGTTGGCATTGGCGCTGGTCGACGGGGCGACCTGGGTCACCGGGTACCTCGGCTCGTCGTTCGACTACCTGGCTGGTGTCCACAGGGTCGGTTCGGCGGGTGGGTTCCTTCGCCACTTCACCGAACGGATCGGCACCTACCCCACCCATGTGCGCGGCCACCCGCCGGGCGTGGTGGTGGTGCTGGCCTTCCTCCAACGGATCGGACTGGGCGGCACCGGGCCCCTCCTGGTGGCGTGCCTGGCCGGCGGTGCCCTCACCACGGTGGCCGTGCTGATCACGGTTCGGGCCGTCGCCGGCGAGCCGTGGGCTCGACGCACTGCGCCGTTCCTGGTGCTGGCCCCCACCACCGTGGTGGCCACCAACGTCGACCTCGTCTACGCCGGGCTGGCGGCGGGGGCGGTGGCGTTGATGGCCCTGGCCGTCACGGGAAGCTCGGACGATCATGGGCGAGACACAGAACAGGCCGTCAACCGGTTCGGCATCGTGCCTGCCGACCGCCCGAACCGACCGGACCGCTGGGCGATCAACACCACGGCACAGTTGCTTGCCGTGGCCAGCGGCGGTTTGCTGGGAGTGGCCGCCCTAGGGTCCTACGGCCTGGTGCTGGTGGCGCTACCGCTGGCTGCTCTGGCCTGTTCGCGCCGGCGCCCGGTACTGCTCGTCTCTGCCGGTGCCGCCATGGTGGCGGTTCTGGCGGCCCCGGCGGTGTGGGGGTTCTGGTGGCTCGACGGCTTGGCCGCCACCAGCCACCAGTACTGGAGCGGGATCGCTCGCCACCGGCCAGGCGGGTACTTCACCGTGGCCGACGTGGTGGTGGCGGCCATCATGCTGGGGCCGGTGGCCCTGGTGAGCGTGGTGCTGGTGTGGCGAAGACGGGCCGGACGATGGGTGCGGCCGATGGTGCTGGGCGTGCTCGCCCTCCTGGCCGTCGCCCTGGCCACCCAGTTCTCCAAGGGCGAGGTGGAACGCATCTGGCAGCCCTTCTACCCGTGGCTGCTGGCAGCCTGCGGCATCCTGGGCGCGGCATCGGCGGGGCGGCCCGGTACCGCCCCGTCTCGGGTGTCCACCGGCGATGACACGCCCAGCGGTGAGCCCGCGGCCTGTCCGCCCGCGGCGACGCCGAGCCGCCCGTGGCTGGCTTTGCACGTGGGAGCCACCTTGGCCTTGGCGTTCTGCCTGCGCTCACCATGGTGAAGGCTCCGGCGTGAAGGTGCCGGCGTGAAGGTGCTCGTCACCGGCGGGGCCGGGTTCATCGGCAGCCACATCGTGGACGAGCTGCTGGCTGGTGGGTCGAATGTGGTCGTGTTCGACAACCTGTCTCCCGCTGCCCACGCCACCACACCGGACTACCTGCCTCCCTCGGTGGACTTTCGCGGCGCGGACCTCACCGATGCCGACGCCGTGGCCTCGGCGGTCGCCGACGTGGATGCCGTCTCCCACCAGGCGGCCCGGGTGGGCCTCGGCGTCAACTTCGAGGACGTCACGGGATATGTGGCAGACAACGACGTGGGCACCGCCGTGTTGCTGCGAGCACTGTGGCGGGCCGGCTTCACCGGTCGGCTGGTGGTGGCCAGCAGCATGGTGGTCTACGGGGAAGGCGCCTACCGCTGCCGCCATCACGGGACGGTGCGGCCCGGGTCCCGGCAACCGATCGATCTCGACCGCGGGTGCTTCGATCCTCCCTGCCCCAAGTGTGGGGAGAGCCTTGAGCCGGTGGACGTCACCGAGGACGCCGTGCTCGACCCCCGCAACGCGTACGCCGCCACCAAGGTGCACACCGAGCACCTCGCCTTCGCCTACGGGCGCGAGGCCGGCGTGGCCGTCGCCGCCCTCCGGTACCACAACGTGTACGGCCCCCGAATGCCACGTGACACGCCCTACGCCGGCGTGGCCAGCATCTTTCGCAGCGCTCTGGAAGGCGGGAACGCGCCGCTGGTGCACGAAGATGGGCGGCAGCGCCGGGACTTCGTGCACGTCACCGACGTGGCCCGCGCCAACCTGCTCGCCCTCCTCGACCGGCGCGACACGACCGGCGCGTGGAACGTGGCGTCGGGTACGCCCCACACGGTTGGGGAGCTGGCCGAGGTTCTGAGCACCGCCGTGCGCGGCGGAGCGCCCGCGCCCGAGGTGACGGGCGCTTGGCGGCCGGGCGATGTCCGCCACATCGTGGCCTCACCCGAGCGCGCCACCGACGAGCTCGGCTTCACCGCCAAAGTCGGCTTCGAGACCGGCATGGCCGACTTTGCCGGGGCCCCGCTCCGCGACGCGCCGTCGTCGACCGGGTCACGCCGGACTGGCGACGCCGGCGATGTAGCTCACGCGTTCCGCAACGCGTGACTACTGCTTCCGAAGCGGAGCGCTTTGGGCGGCCGTTGGGTCGCGCCACATCGCCCACACCTTGGGCCAGCGTGGTGTTGGGTGGTACTCGGCCACCGTTGCGAAACCGAAGCGCTCGTACCAGCCGACGTTCTCCGCGATGGCGGTCAGCAGGTAGCACCCCCGTCGCTCATTGTCCGCGCGGTCGAGCGCAGGACCAAGGAGGTCAGAGCCGATCCCCATTCCCTGCCAAGCGGGATCGACTCCGATGGCCCGGAGCCAGTAGTGCGGTGGCCGGCCGCCGTGGACTTGGCGGTTTCGGCGCTGACCCTGGCGCGCCCTGCGGGCGGCGCCCAGGGCCCACGGCGCCACCGGCACGAGCTCAGCGACTTGGCGCAGCTGGCGAGCCACCGAGATCGGGTAGGCCTCGGGCGGCAGCCACGCGGCGGCGCCGACGATCTCACCACCTCGGTCGGCCCCGAGCAGCCAGCCGTGCGAGGAGGAGTCACGGGCGTCGGAGGCCAGGTAGCGCGGCAGCACGTGACGACGCCGGTGTTCATCGGGCAGCAGGTGGACGGTCTCCGGGTACGTCCAGAAGGCTCGCATCAGAGCGGGAACCGCTTGGCGCACCTCGCGGCCGGTGAGTGCCCGGACGTCGGCCACGGCGAATGATCGCAGACCTCACACGGCCGGTCGGTCTGCCGTCGGCGTCAGCGGTCGCCTTGATCGCGAAGCCCGGCGATCATGGTGTCGATCACCAAGGCGATCAAGGCCTCCTCGGTGTCGGTGTCCAAGGCGAAGCCGAGCTGTAACACGGTGGCCACCCCGTGGACGCACGCCCACGTGGTGAGCGCAGCCATCAGCGGGTCGACCCCGCGGAACTGGCCTCGGGCCACCGCTTCCTGGGTAGCGGCGGCGGGCAGCGAGAAGGCCTTGGTGGCCATGGGCAGCTCCTGGCCCGTGCCGGCCCCGACCGCCAGCTCCGGCGGGAACAGGAACATCACCCGAAACAGCTCTGGGTTGGCGCGGGCGTGGGCCACATAGGCCCGGCTGAGGGCTCGAATGCGCTCCAGCGGATCACGCTCGGTGATCTGCTCGAAGCGGGCGATGAGCACCCCGAACTCGCCTTCGGCCACGGCCCGCAACAGGTCGCGCTTGTCGGCCACATGGGCGTACAGCGCGGGAGCGGTGACGCCCAAGGCTCTGGCCACCCGGCGCACGGTGACCGCCTCCAGACCTTCCTCCACGAGAAGCTGGCGGGTGGTGGCCACGATCGCCTCGCGGGTGAGCGGCTCACGCACGATCGTCACCTCGGTGGCCGCCGGCCCTGGGCTGCACCACCCTTTGGTAGCACTCGCCGCTGGCACATCAAAACAAGGCGGCAGTGAGCGACCGCGAGGCAGTTGACAGCGCCCAGGTGAACAGTGTTCACTAATTCCCAGTCCGACGCCATCGCCAACGACACCAGCGGCAGGCGCCCGTTTTCGAACGAGCGGCCCGGCGGCGACCCTTCCTGGAGGCCTCTTGCCGATCCCCCGTTCCGTGCTCAGCCGCGACGGCGTGCCCGACCTCGATCTCGAGCTCACGAGCGGGGTGTGGCCCGAGGACCTGACCGGTGAGATCTTTCTCAGCACCGCCGATCAGGCCACCGCGCCCAAACATGCCTTCTTCGGCGACGGGGTGATGGCCCGTCTGTCGCTGCGGCCTGGCACCCACGGTGCCCCCGCCGATCGCTTGGCGTGGCGGGCCAACGTGATCGACACTCCGTCGCGGCGCCTGCGCGAGAAGCGGCCCCACCTGTTCGACGCCACCGCGCTTGGCACCACGTCACCGTTCGGCCACGTCAACGCCGCCAACACGGCTCCCCTGCCGTGGGGTGAGCGGCTCTTCGCCACCTGGGACGCCGGCCGGCCCGTGGAGATCGATCCCGTCACCTTGGGCTTCGTGGCCGAGGTCGGCCACCGCGACGACTGGGCCCCCGCCTTCGACCACCCGGTCATGCCCCTGATCGCCAGCACCGCTCACCCGGTGATCGACCCCGACCGCCACTGCCTGTGGACCGTCAGCCTCAACCCGACGCTCGGGCAAGTGCAGATCATCCGCTACGACGGCGACAGCAGCCGGGTGCAGCGTTGGCCCGTGCGCGACGGGGTGATCCCCCAGTCGATGCACACCATCGCCCAGACCCGCGACTGGCTCATCTTGGTGGACACCGCGTTCCGGGCCGACCCCAACGAGATCCTCGAGCTCGGTCCCCGCACCATCGCCGCCTTCCCCGACGAGCCGGTGTACCTCGTGCGCAAGGCGGCGCTGGAGGAGACGCCGTCGGGCACCGAGGTGGACGCCGTGGCTTTCCGGGTGGCGCCGGAGGTCATGCACTACTACGCCGTCTACGACGACCTCGGCGGCATCCGGCTGATCTTCGAGCACACCCCCGGCACCGACCTCGCCTACTACGTGCAAGAGGGTGACACCGATGCGCTCGGCCGGCCCGTCGATCCCGCGTTGGCCGGCATGTACAACCACCCCATGGCGCCGGCTCGCTTGAGCCTGCTCGACTTCGAGCCCACCTCCGGCAAGGTGATCGAGCGGGCCACCATGGTCGACGCCGACCGGTATTGGGCCACGCAGCTCTCGGCCCTCGACTGGAGCACTGAGGGCATGAGCGCCCCCACCCTGCACCACCAACTGTTCACCGGCTACCGGCCCGAAGCCATCGTGGGCCGGGCTTTGGCGGCGTACAAGGGTCGGGTCGATCCCCACGAGCTGCCCACCGAGGAGATCCCCGGCGTGCTCGCCACCTTTGAACGCGCTGCGTTGAAGGACCACGGCGACCACGCCTTCGCCCTCGACGACTACCCCGCCTCGCCCACCTTCGTGCCGCGCGACCCCGCAGCGCTGACCGGCAGCGCCACCACCGCCCCCGGCACCGCCGGTCCAGGCCGCCATGACGACGGCCGCTCGCGCTACGCCGGCTCTGACCCGGGCGGCCACGACGGGTACCTGGTGGTGCCGGTCCTGCACGACGACGGCTTCCGCGTCGAGGTGTTCGACGCCGCCGACGTGGCCGCCGGTCCCCTCGCCACCGTCTCGTCACCGGACGGCGAGACGGTGCCCTTCCTCATCCACTCGGCCTGGATGCCCCGGGCTGTGCCGGCCCCCACCGACGTCGAGCGCCTTCACTTCGCCGACGAGCTCGACGAGTCGAAGCTGGCCGCCCTCACCGACGACCAGCGCACCGCCGTGCGCGAGGTCGCCGCCGAGTTGTGATGTTTCGATCGAGAACCGGAGGTTCTCGATCGAGTTGCTCGGCTCCGGCCCTACGGGCCTGCGCCTCGTGATGGTGCGGCTGCGCCGCGCTCTTGTTGTCGGACGACCGAGCAAGTCGGATCGTCCGACGTCGAAAGGGGGCGCCGGAACGCCCCCCTTCGAGCATCCCCCGGGCTGGCGCGCTGCGGCGGGCGTGGTTCTCGATCGAAAATCACGCCAAGAGCTCCAGCAGATCGTGGTCAGTCATGGGGCGACCTACGTGGTTGCCTTGGGCCAGGTCGCAGCCGAGCCGGGACAGCTCGGCGAGCTGATCAGCCGTCTCCACGCCTTCGGCGATGGCCGACAGGCCGAGGGTGTGGGCCAGGTTCACCACCGCGGTGACGATGGCCCGGTCCTCGGCGTTCTCGCACAAACCGGCGACGAAGGTGCGGTCCACCTTCAACACGTCGACCGGGAAGCGCTTGAGGTAGGCGAGCGAGGAGTACCCGGTGCCGAAGTCGTCGACGGCCAAGCGGACCCCCAGCTTCTTCAGCCGCCGCAGGGTGTGAGCGGTGACGGCCACGTCGTCCATGAGCACGTCCTCGGTGAGCTCGATGTCGAGATGGTGACCAGAGCCGCCGGTCTCCTCCAACACCGCAGCCAGGTCCTCCACCAACGTGGGGTGCGACAGCTGCTGGCCTGACAGGTTCACGCTGACCCGGAGCGGCGCATACTCGGGGAGCAGGCAGGCGGCCCGCTGTTCGAGCAAGCAGGCCTGCCGGGCCACCCACAGGCCGATGGGCACGATGAGCTTGGTCTCTTCCGCGACCGCCAGGAACTCGCCGGGCAGCAATAGCCCCCGTTCGGGGTGTGACCAGCGCAGCAGGGCTTCGGCGCCGACGATCCGCCCGGAGGCGATGTCGAGGAACGGTTGGTAGTAGACGCGCAGCTCGTGGTGCTCGATGGCTCGACGCAGCGCTGAGGCCAACTCGAGACGGTCAACCACGTTGGCCCGCATCCCGCTGTCGAAGACTTCGGCTCGGGCCCGGCCCCGGGCCTTGGCCTGGTACATGGCGGCGTCGGCGTCGCGGATGAGGCTTTCGGCGTCGACCGAGCCGCCCCGGGCGAAGGCGATGCCCACGCTGCACGTGACCACCACCTCCGCGTCGCCCACCACCGCCGGCGCCGCCACCGTCTCGGCGATGCGTTGCGCCACCACGCGGACCTCATCCTCATCGCTCATGTCCTCGCACAGCACCAGGAACTCATCACCCCCGAAGCGGGCCACCGTGTCACCCGGGCGGACCAGCGTGGTCAGTTGGCCGGCCAGGGTGACGAGCAACTGGTCACCGGCGCCGTGACCGAGGCTGTCGTTGATCACCTTGAAGTGGTCGAGATCGAGGAAGAGCACGGCCACCGAGCTGCGGGTCCGTCGAGCCCGACCAAGGGCCACCTCCAACCGGTCGAGCAGCAACGTCCGGTTGGGGAGCCCGGTGAGCGGGTCGTGGGTGGCCTGGTGCTCGAGGGTGGCCTCGAACGCCTTGCGGTCGCTCATGTCGCGGCTGATGCCCGAGACGAGAACGGTCTGGCCATCAGCACCGGTGTGGCGCATCAACACGGTGGAGAAGGGCACCCGCTGGCCGTGCCTGTTGACGAGCGGGAACTCGCCTGACCAGACGCCCTCGGACTCGAGGGCGGGGAGCACCTCGGTCTCCCACTGGCTGGCGGGCAGAAGGGCGGCGGCCAGCTCGCCCGAGATGCTCGACGCCGCCTGATCGGGGTCGAGCCCGATGAAGCGACGGAGGGCGGCGTTGGCGTAGGTGAAGCCAACGTCGAGTTGACCGACGGCCACCAGGTCGGTGGTGGCCTCCAGGATCTCCGTGAGGCGAGCCGACTGCTGTAGCGCGTCGATGTGCTCGGTGATGTCTCGCAAGTTCCACACCACGCCTTCCACGGCCGGCGTGGCCAGGTGGTTGGTGGCGGTGGCCTCCACCAGGCGAAGGGAGCCGTCCTTGCGCAGCACGCGACAGAGCAACGCCTCGGCCGATCCTGGCCGCCGGCAGATCCGCGCCATCATCTCGTGGCAGGCGGGCCGGTCGTCTTCGTGCACGAAGTGGATGCCGTGTTGTCCTTGGAGCTCCTCCGGTGCGTAGCCCACGATGGCCGGCGCCGACGGGCTGGCCCACGTGATGATGCCATCGGCGCCCACGACGGTGATGAGGTCCTGGGCGCTTTGCACGAGAGCCCGGTAGCGAGCCTCGCTGACCCGCGCCGCCTCTTCGGCCGCCTGCCGCTCGGTGATGTCGTCGTAGTTGGCGACCATCGCCCCCACCGCCGGGTCGTGGAAGCGGTTCTCGATCTGGGCGGTCAGCCAGCGGACCTGCCCGTCGCGGGTGATGACCCTGGCCACGCTGGTGACGATGCTGCCCGGGTTGGTGAGGGCCTGGTCCCATGCCGCGGTCACGATCGCCACGTCGTCGGGGTGGGTGAGGGCGAGCAGGTTCGTGCCGAGGGTGGCCCCGGTCGAGAAGCCCGTCACCTGCTCGATGCCGGGACTGACGTAGGTGACCCGCTGCTCGGCGTCGTAGGTGGCCACCACAGCGGCCGCGTTCTGGACGAGGGCCCGGAAGCGCTCCTCGCTGGCCCGCAGGGCTAGGTCGGCCTCGACCTGGTCGTGCACGTCGGTGAGCGTCCACACCACACCACCCACCTCGGGGTCGTCCCGCAGATCGAGCCGGTGCCCCTCGGCCCATCGCAGCCGTCCGGTCCCGGTCCGCACGCGCACCCGCCGTGGCGTCATGGCGTGGCGCACCGAACGGGCGGCGTTGGTGCCGGGAGAACCGTCGGCCAGCGAGGCGCCAGGTTCGGCCACGACGGTGACGTGATCACCGTGGCTGATGTCCCGGTCGTGCCAGACGTCGCCGCCGTCGCCGCTGTCGCCGCTGTCATCGTGCGTCGACCCGTCGTCGTCTTCGGCCGGTCGCACCACCTCGTGGATGGGGTGGCCGAGCAGCGCGGCAGGGTCGAGCTGCCACAAGCCGCGCAGGGCCGGACTGGCCAACACGATTCGGTCCCGGTGGTCGTGCACGAGCACGGCGTGACCGGCTTGGGACGCCCGGTGCCAGGTGAGGGACAGCTCGGCTTCAGCCACCCACTCGTCGAGAGCAGACGGGCCGGCCACGCGGATCACGTGCACCACCCCTCGGACACCGGGGTGGTCGACCAGGTTGACGGCGTCGAGATCAGCCCAACGCCAGGAGCCATCGCCGTGGCGCAGGCGGACCCGGCAGCGACCGGTGGCCCCGGGCCCCTCCTGGACGCCAAAGGCGTACCGGAACTGGGTGGCCAAGTCCACGGGATGGATGAGCTCGACGGAGCGGTCGCGCATCTCTTCGGGGCCGCGTGCCAGCAGGTCGGTGACCTGCGGGCTCACGTAGCTGGCCTTGCCGGCGGAATCGGTGAGGACGATCCACTCGTGGGCGTCGGCACGGATCCGCGCATCGTCGGGGCAGGTGGCGATGTGCTCGCCGTGGGGGTCCACGGGGTGAAGCGTCACCAGCGTCATCGCGTCGACGCCGGGAAGCCGGGTGGCGGTGACGGTGATCAACGGCGCCGGACCGGGCTGGCCGGGTGATTGGAAGAGACCGCCGGTGATGTCGGCTGGGACGGTGGCGGTGAGCTGATCACCCGCCTCCGCGAGCCCAGCCAAGAGCTGGCTCACCGCAGTCCGCCCGGTCGGCTCGACCACCGACTCCAGCGCCAATCCGGCCAGCGGGCTGGCGCTGATGGTGCCGTCTGGGTCGCACACCAGCGGCGCGGACAAGGCGATGCCATCGCCGATGTGCGCTCGCGTCATGTGACAGCAAGCCTACGCTCAGCGTCCGTCCCCCATTCGGGGTGCCGCCGACCAGGTAGGCCGGCGGTCAGCGCTCGCTGGCGCCCGGTGTCCGCAGCCGGCGGGCGGCGGCCGTCAACGAGCCGATCGCCAGCACCGCCAACACCGCGAACGCCGCCGGCCACAGCCGCTTCTCGCCTGTGCGGTTGCCGATGTTGCGGAGGTTGTTGAACGGGGAGTCCACCGACAGAGGACCAGCGCGCCGGTCAGCCACCACGTCGGCCACGGCCATGATCGGGTTCGCCACCAGCACGGCCCGTGGGGGATGGGCAGGGTCGTTCCCGCGTGCCTTGTCCACGATCCCGCCCCCCACGTAGACCACGAAGCTGCCGCCCACCAGCAGCAACACCAGCGCATAGGCAGCCACGGTGGCCGTCTGCACCCGGGCGAACCACGCCGAGCAGGCCACCGAGAGGGCGGCGAGGACCAACCCGATGGCGAGCACGGCGGCCACCGCCGCCACCACCTGGGCGATGGTCACACCCCCGATCACGAAGGCCATGGTGAGCAACGGCAAGCTGGCCACCAACAGCAGTACCAGGAAGGCGACGGCGGCGCCCAGCTTGCCCAGCACGATCGACCGCGGCTTGAGCAGCGACACTTGCAGCGGCACGAGGGTCTGGCGCTCGCGCTCACCGGCAATGGTGCCGGCCGTGAGGGCGGGCACGATGAAGAACACGAGCAGGGTGAGGAAGAACACCACCCACTGGAAGATGGTGCGCCCGATGGACGCCGTCTGGGTGGCGGCAGCCGACTGGAACACACTGGTCGTTCCGGTCTTGGCCTGGTAGGTGAGCCAGACCACCACGCACAGCACCAGCAGGTAGCTGGTGAGCATCACCGCGGCCCGGGCCCCGCGCATGCGGACCCGCAGCTCGCGTGCCAGCACCGGGTTGATCATCATGGCTTCCGGCCCTCGGGCTTGGGCTCGCGGCCCTCCGACCTGGCTTCGCTTCCTGCTCGGGTCGATCGTGCCGCCCCGTCGCTCTCGTTGACGGTCTTGTCACTGCTCTCGCCGCGGCCGTTGCTGGTCGGGTCATCGGTGAGGCGCAGGAACAACGCCTCCAGGCCGGCGTCGACCTGCGTGAACTCCACGACCGCCAACCCCTCATTCACCACCATCCGGTGCAGCAGCGCCGCCTGTTGGCCTTCGTCCCTCACGGTGACCGTGCGCGTCACCCCGCCGGCCAGCCGCACGCGCAGCACGCGAGCGCCGCCCAGCTGTTCGAGGATTTGGCGCGGTGGGCCATCGGCCAGCAGCTTGCCGTGCTGCATGATGGCCACCTCGTCGCACAGGTCCTCCAGCTCGGACAGGATGTGCGAGCTGATCACGATGGTCTTGCCTTCGGTCCGGAGCCGGTTGAGCAGGGCCCGCAGATCAACCCTGGCGCGGGGGTCCAGGCCGCTGGCCGGTTCGTCGAGAATCAACAGGTCGGGGTCGTGCAAGAGGGCGCGACCCAGGCTGAGCCGCTGCTTCATGCCCCGGGAGAGGGTGTTGACCATCGCCGTGCGCTTCTCGGTGAGGTCGACGAGCTCGAGCACCCGGTCGACCTGTGAAGCCCAGCGGCCACGAGGCAGGTGGTAGGCGGCCGCGAAGAAACGCAGGTATTCGCTGACCCCGGTGTTGTCATAGACACCGAGAACGTCGGGCACGTACCCGAGCCGGGGCCTGAGGGCGAAAGGGTCGACGGTGGGATCGATGCCGAGCACCCGCACGTTGCCCTCGGTGGGGGCGAGCAATGAGGCGAGGATGGCGAAAGTGGTGGTCTTGCCGGCCCCGTTGGGCCCGATCAACCCGAAGACGGTGCCCCGGGCCACCGACAGGGAGAGCCCGTCAACGGCGGCCAGATCGCCGTAGCGCTTGGTCAGGTTCGTCGTGACGATGGCGGTGCTCACGGCATTTCCCGGAGCAAGAGACCAGCGGCGCTGTTGGGTGGCCCGTTGAGCCGCACACCGATGCGCACGTAGACCACGCCGTCGATCACGGCGCCGGAAGGCAGGGCCACCAGCGCCGGGGGATCGTTGAATGATGCCGTGCTGGTGCCGGTGAACGCGCCGTCGGGCCCGGCGGGCACGGTGGGGCCGGCGGGCACGGTGGGCCCGGTGGGCCCGGTGGGCCCGGTGGGCCCGGTGGGCCCGGTGGGCCCGGTCTGGCCGGGGACAGCGCCGGCGCCACCGACGGGGCCACCACCGGGACCGCTTTGCCCGGCGCCCCCGAGGATGGTCTGCCAGCGCACGCCGTCCCACGCGTCGACCCGGCCGAGGGTGGCCGGTACCGACAGCACCAGACGGGCCGGGTCGATACTGCGTCCCGGCGGAAGCACGAACCGGAACACGCCACCAGCGGTCTGGTCCGAGCCGTCAGAGATCGGCGTGGTGGACGGACCCCGCAACAGATCGCGGCGCACGTCGTCGCCGGTGAGCGCTGGTCCGGGCGCGATCGCACCGCGAGCCACCACCGCGGTGCGGCCCTCGGAGCGCCCACCGCGTCCGCCGGCCGACGCGGGGGGCAGCGCCGTGCTCCACCCCACCGCCACCACGCTGCCCGGCGTGCGCAAGTCAGGGCCGAGGAGGCGGGTGGTCTCACCCCACAACGCGAGATCGACGCCCCCCTTTCGCCGGTCAACGGGCGCCGGGGCCACTTGGGGCCAGACCTGGTTCTCGGTGGGGTTGTACAACGAGGCCAAGGCCACCCGGTTGTCCGTGCTGATGCGCCACGACCGCGATTGGCCGGGGGCGAGGGTGCCCACCAGGGCGGCCCGGTTGCCCACGAACACGGCCACGTCGGTCATGGTGGCCGTCGATCGGTTCCGCACCGTCCCGCTCACCTGGCCCGGCGCGGTGGTGGCGACCACGTCCAGTTGCGCGGTCGGGCGGGCCGGCCCTTGGCCACCTAGCACGGCGAACTCCCCGCCCACCAGTGAGACGGTGGAGGTGGTGCCCGCGGGGGAGGCGTGGGACCGAACCTCGGCCTCTGGCCGCCCGTAGATCTCGTTGGCCACGTTGCCGCCCCACCACCCAGGCCCGAAGCGGACCGAGCGGTTGCCGCCCTGGCGGGACAGCACGCCGAGGTAGTCGAGGCCCACGTCGGCGCCCGGCGTCTCGAAAACCGACGATGAATAGGCCGTGCGGCTTGTGTCGCGGGCCCGCCCGCCGATGACCCAACCGCCGACGGTGAACCCCACGGCCAACAGCGGCACCACCAACCAAGCCAGCTCGGCGCGGTGCAACTTGTGCAGCAGCCCGAACGTGACCGGTCCCGCCAGCACCACGTAGCCGAGCAGCAACGTCAACACCACGGCGAGCGAGGGGATCCGCAGACCGCTGTTGCGGGCGATCGAGGTCCCCACCGTCCCTCCGGCAAACGCGGGGGCCACGATGTCGGGGTCGGCCGGGCCGACGGTGGACGACGGCTCGATGGTGCCGGCCCAGCGGCCCAACCCGAGCACCCCGCCCGTGAGGTGCACCTCGCCCAGGCCGGCACCCGCCCGTCCCGTGGGCCCGACCGGTTGCCACGCCGCCGGCAGGCCCGGCACCGGTCCCGCGTCGGCGTCCACCCAGAGGTGTCCGCCGGTGGCCAGCCAGTACACCAGGTTGGTGCGCTGGGGTGACGTGAGGCGGATCAGGTCGTCGGTGGTGGCGGCCAGGGTGCCCAGCGGTTGCAGGGAGCCGACCACAGCCAGCGTGGGAGCGTCCACGGCCACGAAGCGGGCCGTTCCGATGGGAACGCTGAGCGGGGCGGTGGCCGGTGGCGGTGACCGTCCGGCCAGTCCACCGAGGACGCCCACCAGCTCGGCGTCGGTGACCGGGTTCACAGTGACGCGACCTTGCGACGACGACACGCCGGTCGGCCGGGCTATGACCACGACCGGGAAGGAACCGACGTCGCGCGGCGCAGCCACGACCACCGTGGCGTGCGCCGTCCCTTCCGATCCGGCCTCAAGCTTCGACACCGTGGTCGTGACGCCCCCGTTGCCGGAGGTGACCCGCACCTCGACGGTGCCCGGCGCGGTTACGGCGCGGCTGGTCGTGGCCCCGGTCACCGTCACCCGCACCGGCAGTAGCCGGCCGGGCCGGGCGAAGCCGTCCCACCCCGCCGCCACCTGCACCTTGGAGGGACCCTGGAAAGCGGCACTACCGACCGCACCCGCCGTGCCCGGCCCCGCCGGACCCTCCACGCTGGCACCCACGGCGCAGAAGGCAACAGCCCCGGTCACCAGCAGCAGGCGGAGGATGGCGGGGCGCAGGCTCATGGTCAACGGCTCTATCGGTAGCGTAGGGGTGACCGTGAAGGGGACGCAGCCACCGTGACGGCCGAGATGAGCACGGCGGTCGTTGATGGCGTGGGCGTCGACGCGGTGGTGTTCGACTGGGGCGGCACGCTGGCTCCGCACCTTGACATCGACCTGTTGGAGCTGTGGCGGGCCGCGGCCGAACGGCTCGATCCCTTCCACGCCGAGGAGCTGGCCGCCCAACTGGTGGCGGTGGAGGCGGAGCTGTGGGCCCGCACCACGGCCACCCAGGAGAGCGGCACCCTCGATGACCTGATCGCCCTCGCCACCGCTCGACTCGGGCTGGACGTGGCCGAGGCGGTGCGGGCGGAGGCCGCGCTCGACCACCTCGACGCGTGGGGCGTGCACCTCACCCATGACCCCGAGGCGGTGGCCACCCTCACCGCCCTGCGGGAGCGGGGCATGGCCGTCGGGTTGGTGTCCAACACCCACTGGCCACGCGCCTTCCACGAGCAGCTCCTCGAGCGCGACGGGCTGATCGGGCTGATCGACGTCCGGCTCTACAGCAGCGAGCTCACCCACATGAAGCCGCACCCCTCGGTCTTCCAAGCCGCGCTTGCCGCTCTGGGCACGGGCGCTCAGCCGCTGGCTGCCGGGCGGGCGGTTTTCGTGGGTGACCGTCCGCTCGACGACATCGCCGGCGCCAAAGGGATCGGTATGCGGGCCGTGCTCCGGCCCAACCCGGCCGTTCCCGGCGGCCCCGTCGAACCCGACGCCTGCATCACCTCACTGCCGGAGCTGCTCCCCTTGATCGACGGCTGGCGCCGCAGCTCAGCTCGTCCCAGGACTTCTCGGCGCTCACCCACTGGCGGTCACTCCGGGCCGGTCGCCTCGGGGCCGATCACCCCGCCTGGCTCAGCCCCGCCCGGATCGGCCGGTTGATCGAGGTCGGCCACGATCCGCTCCACCTCCACGCGCGCCGCGGTGATCCGGCTGCGACAGAACCGGATCAGCTCCGACGCCCGCCGCACTCGGGTGGCCAGAACGTCGACGTCGAGCTGGTCGTCGTCGAGCTCGGTCAGGATGGTCTCCAGCTCCGCGGCCGCCGCCGCGTAGCTGAGCGCGCCGGGGGTCGGCTCAAGGTGGTCAGCCATTGGCGGCGGCCGCCGTCGTGTCGCGGTCGGCGGCACTGGTGGCTGGCGCGCCGGTGGCGGACACGGTGCTGGTGATCGTCCCCTCGGCCACGGTGGTGACCAGATACTCGCCGTCGTCCACGCCGGCCGCTCGCCGCACGACGGTGCCGTCGGCGC
>JAABUQ010007958.1_pt1 | contig 15073 bp, 10 predicted proteins | sample 5560001 | NCBI WGS metagenome assembly JAABUQ01 (sample SAMN10711888, study PRJNA513371) | rock metagenome | isolation source: Antarctica rocks | place: Antarctica: Victoria Land, Finger Mt nord | collected 2015-12-18 | reverse complement strand
CGTCGCGCACGAAGCGCTCGTCCTCGGCCACGCGCATGAGCACGTAGAGGTCTCCGTCCGGGCCGCCGCGGTCGCCGGCATTGCCGCGGCCGGAGAGTCGGATCCGCTGGCCGTCCTCGATGCCGACGGGGACGTCGACGGACAGGCGCATCGGCTCCCCCACGCGTCCGGCTCCACGGCAGCGGGTGCACGGATCGCGCGCCACTCGCCCGTCACCGCCGCAGCGATCGCAGGCCGTGCGCCGGACCATCTGGCCGAACGGGGTGCGGGTCACCGCCTGGAGCTCGCCCGCGCCACCGCAACGCGGACAACTCTCGATGGGCGTCCCCGGTTCGGCGCCGTTGCCGGTACAGCGGTCGCAGCGCACCACCCGCTCGTAGGCGACCTCGACTGACGCTCCCGTGGCGGCCTGGGCCAGCGACACGCTGACCGTCGCGGCGACGTCGCCCCCCTGCACGCTGGCACCCCGCGCCCCGAACGGGTCAATCCCGGCCATCCCGAACAGCGCCTCGAAGATGCTCCCGAAGCCCTCCCCGGAGGCGGCGAAGTCCGTGGGGCGGTAGCCGCCCGAGCGCAACCCGTCCTGGCCGTAGCGGTCATAGAGCTCCCGGCGCTCGGGATCGGAGAGCACCTCGTAGGCTTCGGCCGCCTCCTTGAACTTGCCCTCGGCGTCGGGGTCGTGGGCATTGACGTCGGGATGCAGCTCGCGGGCCAGCCGACGGAAGGCCTTCTTAACCTCAGCCTCGCCCGCCTCACGCCCCACGCCGAGCACCTCGTAGTAATCGCGCCGGACCGACTCAGCCACGGTCGAGCTCCTCGCCCTCAGGCATCGGCATAGACCTCGGCGATGAAGTCGGAGAGCTGCAACGCGGCCTCACGGACGGCTCCGATGGCCAGGGGGTAGTCCATGCGCACTGGCCCGATCACCGAAACCGTCCCCAGCGGTCGCTGGGGCAGGCCGTAGCCCGCGGTGACCAGGCCCATGGAGCGCAGGCCCGGGGCCTGGTTCTCGGCCCCGATGCGTACGAGCACGTCGCGCTGGCCCAGCGCGGTGCGCAACACTCCGAGGAGGGTCACGCGGCGCTCCAGCAAGGTCATCAGCTCGTTGAGCTCGGACGCATCCGACAGCCGGCCCTCGGCCAGCAGCCGACCCGTCCCGTCGAAGTAGATAATGTCCTCGGCGCGGTTGGCCAGCTCGGTGAAGGCGGGGGCCAGGGCGGCCAGGAAGCGCTGCTCGCTGACGCCCAGGCTCGGATCGGCCAGACGGCTCTGGAGCATCCGCGCGCCGAGGCCCAGGCCCACGAGCTGCTCGTTGAGGTAGCTGGCGGCCCACGCGGTGAGCCCCGAGTCGATGTCCTCGGCGAAGGTGAACACCCGCTTGGTCACCCCGCCGGTCGAGGTGATGACCACGACCATGAGCACGTGGGGCTGGAGGAGCAGCACCTCGACGTGACGCACTGTCGCGGTCTGGGGCGGCGGCGCGGAGACGATGGCCAGCAGGTCGGTGACCTGGGACAGGGTGGCCGTGGTGATGTGCATGGCCTCGTCGACCTCGCGCTGCACGAGCTCGAGCTCGAGGCTCGCGCGCGGGCCGGCGGCGCTCTCCAGCAGGCGATCGACGAAGTAGCGGTAGCCGGCATCGGTCGGGATGCGCCCCGCCGAGGTGTACGGGTGGGCGAGGAACCCGTGCTCTTCGAGCACGGCGAGCTCGTGGCGCACGGTGGAGGGTCCCCAGCCGACGTCGACGTCGGCGGCCAACGCCTTGGAGCCGACCGGCGCCCCCTCGACGAGATACCCGTCGACCACCTTGCGCAGGAGCAGCTCCTGGCGGGGCGAGAGCATGAGGGCGATTGTAGGTCCCGCGTCTGGCGGAACGGGCGGCGGAAGCTAGACGTCCTCCACCCGCAGCTCGGCCTCGGCGTTGCGGACGATCTGGTTGCCCGCCTGCTCGGCCACCGTGTCGACAACGACGGCGCCGTCCCCCGCCTCGCGCACGGTGGAGCGCACGACGATCTCCTGCTCGGGCAGCCCCATGCCGCGGAACTGCACCGAGAGGCGCCGCAGCGACGCCGGACCGCCGCCAGCCTCGGTCTGGGCCCGGGCCACCTGGGCCATCGTCCACAGGCCATGCAGGATCCGCCCGGGCAGACCGACGCCGCGAGCGAACTCCTCGTCGATGTGGATGGGGTTGTAGTCGCCGCTGGCCCCCGCGTAGCGGGCGGTCAGGAAGCGATCGGGGGTCACGCTCAGCGGAGGCAGCTCGGACCCGGGGGCAAACCCCATCTCTAGACCCCCCGCACGATGTTGGTCCAGGTCCCAGTGCACACGGTCTCGGAGCGCTGGTTGACCGAGTCGGTGCGGAAGACGTAGTAGCCGCGGCCGTCGCGCTCGGAGATGTCCCGTACGCTGGCCGTCGTGGTGACCTCGTCCCCAGCGACCACCAGCTCCCCCCAGACGAACTCCTGGCCGCCGTGGACCATCATGGCGAAGCTCATCCCCACCTCAGCGTCGAAGATCACCGGCGCCATGGCGGGCGCGGAGTACACCACGCAGAACATCGGCGGCGCCACCAGATCGGCGTAACCGGCGCCCCGGGCGGCGGCGACATCGAGGTGCAGCGGGTCGGTCTCGCCCACCGCGGCGGCATACTCACGCACCTTCTCCCGGCCCACGGCGTAGACCACCGGGGCGAAGCAACGGCCGACGGCGTCGGTGCGGACGGGCATGGCGGCGGGGGAGGATACCCGCGCATGCGCCGCCGTCGCGCTCAGCCGTCGTCCCCCAGCTCCAGCACGGCCAGGAACGCCTCCTGGGGCACCTCGATGCGACCCACCTGCTTCATCCGTCGCTTGCCCTCCTTCTGCTTCTCAAGCAGCTTACGCTTGCGCGAGATGTCGCCGCCGTAGCACTTGGCCGTCACGTCCTTGCGGTAGGCCTTGACCGTCTCGCGGGCGATCACGTGGGAGCCGATGGCCGCTTGGATGGGGACGTCGTACTGCTGACGGGGGATCTTGCGCCGCAGCTTCTCGGTCAGCGACCGTCCGACCCCGTAGGCCTTTTCGCGGTGCACGATCATCGACAGGGCGTCGACGGGGTCGCCGGCCAGCAGGATGTCCAACCGGGCCATGTCGGACTCGCGCAGGGCGATGAGCTCGTAGTCCAGCGAGGCGTAGCCCCGGGTGCGCGACTTGAGCTGGTCGAAGAAGTCAAGGACGATCTCGGCCAGGGGGAGGTCGTAGGTGAGCTGCAGGCGCTCGGCGGACAGGTAGTGCATGCCCACGTGCTGACCGCGGCGGTCCTGGCAGAGCTCCATGATCGGCCCCACGTGCTCCTTGGGAGCGAGGATCGACGCCCGGATGTAGGGCTCACGGACCGCGATGATCCGCGCTGGGTCCGGCCAGTCGGTCGGGTTGTGCACCTCGACCACCTCACCGCTTCCCAGGGTCACCTCGAAACCCACGCTGGGCACGGTGGCCATGAGCTCGAGGCCGTACTCGCGTTCCAGGCGCTCGCGCACGATCTCCATGTGCAGCAGGCCGAGAAAGCCGCAGCGAAAGCCGAAGCCCAGGGCCTCGGAGGTCTCGGGCTCGAAGGAGAGGGCGGCGTCGTTGAGGGTCAGCTTCTCCAGCGCGTCGCGGAGCTCGGGGAAGCGGTCGGAGTCGATCGGGAACAGCCCGCAGAAGACCATTGGCTTGACGTCGCGATAGCCGGGAAGCGCCTCGGCCGCCGGCCGTCGGGCGTCGGTCAGGGTGTCGCCCACGCGCAGGCGGGTGACATCCTTCAGGCCGGTGATGACGTAGCCCACCTCGCCGGCACCGAGCCGGGCGACTCCGGTCATGGCCGGCGCGAAGAACCCCAGGTCGTCGATCTCGGCCTCGGTGCCGGCCTGCATGGCCCGGATGCCCTGACCCCGTTGGAAGGTCCCGTCCACCACCCGGACGTAGGCGATCACGCCCCGGTAGGGGTCGAACTGCGAGTCGAAGATCAGCGCTCGGGCCGGGGCCTGGGGATCGCCCGACGGTGGGGGGACCGCAGCGATGAGACGCTCGAGTACGTCGTCGACGCCCGCTCCCGTCTTGGCCGAGATGCGCAGGACGTCCTCATCGGGCTCGCCCAGCAGCTCGGCGATCTCCCCGGCCACCCGCTCGGGCTCGGCGCCGGGCAGGTCGATCTTGTTCAGACACGGGATGAGCTCGAGCCCGGACTCCGCGGCCAGGTAGGTGTTGGCCAGCGTCTGGGCCTCCACCCCCTGGGAGGCATCGACGACGAGCAGCGCGCCCTCGCAGGCGGCCAGCGAGCGCGACACCTCGTAGGTGAAGTCGACATGGCCCGGGGTGTCTATGAGCTGGAGCTGGTAGGCGCGCCCGTCGCGGGCGGCGTAGGTCACCCGCACGGCGCGGGCCTTGATGGTGATCCCCCGCTCGCGCTCGAGCTCCATGGAGTCGAGGACCTGGGCGCGCATGGCGCGCCGCTCCACCGCGCCCGTGAGCTCCAGGATCCGGTCGGCCAGGGTCGACTTGCCGTGGTCGATGTGGGCGATGATGGAGAAGTTGCGGATGTGCGCCTGGGGGTCGGCGGCCTCGCGGCCCGGGGCGGGACGGACGGCCGCGGCGGCGGGCGTCGTGGCCGGCGCCGGGGCGGCGCTGATGGGCGTGCGGGACATGCGGCTCAAGGGTAGGGCGCGTCGGCCCTACAGCCGACCGGGGGCCAGCAGGGCGGTGGCGCCCAGCGCCGCGGCGATGGCCAGGGGACCCAGGACGACCCCCTGCCGGGAGAGCGCCCGGGCCGACGGGGCAGCGCCCACGCTCCGGGCGCTGCGCCACCAGAGATACGAGGAGAGCGAGCCGGTGACAGCCAGGTTGGGCCCTAGGTTGAGCCCGATGAGCAGGGCCCGCGGGTGGACCACGGGTCCCGAGGAGAGCAGGACCGCCGCGGGCAGGTTGTTCACGAGGACCGCGGCGACGGCGGCCAGCGCGGCGGTCGGCCCGGCCGCTGCCGCGTGCATGAGCCGGCCGGGCGCGCCCCAGGCGCGCGAGAGCGCTCCCAGGCCGACGGCCAGCGCGAAGAGGAGAGCCAGGACCCCCGGGCCGACGGCCAACAGGGCCTCGCCTGGGCGTAGACGCCCCGCCCGGACCAGGAAGGCGGAGGCCACCACGGCGACGCCGAGCACGGGCAGGGCCGGATGGGCCGAGACGACAAGGAGCACGGCGGCAGTGGCCGGGGCCAGCACTCCGACGGGCCCGCGCCGCAACGCGAGCAATCCGCCGTCGCCCGTCGGCAAGGACCCGCGCGCCGCATCGGCGGCGAGCGTCCGGCGGTGCCAGACCAGCACGCCGGCGGCGGTCACCACGACGGCGGCCAGCGCTGCAGGCAGCAGGCGCACCACGAAGCGTCCGCCGCCGATGGGGTCGTGAGCGAGGACGAGGAGGTTTGTCAGGTTGGAGCCCGGCAGGAACAGCGACGCGGCGTTGGCCATGAGCAGCGCGCCGTAGAGAAAGGGGCGCTCATCGAGACCGCGGCGCCGGGCGGCGAGCACGAGCACGGGCGTGGCGAACACCGCCGCGGTATCGAGATTGAGCACGGCGGAGACTCCGGCCACCAGCCCGAGCCCGGCGAGCAGCAGGGCGCGGCCGCCCCCGGGCGTGCGGTCCAGCCCCACGGCCAAGCGATGAAAGAGCCCGTCACGGGCGGCGACCTGCCCGATCAGGACGAGCCCGACGACGAGGACGAAGGGCGGCCAGGCCTGCGCGAAGGCGGCGCTCAAGACTCCGGGCGCGATGGGCGCAGCCGTCCGGCCAGCAGCCGGCGGATCTGGTGGGCCTCCTCGACGCGCAGGGCGAAGAGCACGGCGCCGTAGGCCACGGCGCCGGCGGCCAGGGCGAGCGACACCGAGATGATCTGGCCCGGCAGCGAGCGGCCCAGGAGCGCGTCCAGCCCTCGCCAGCCCAGCGCGGTCACCGCGATCAGAACCTCGGAGCCGACGAGCATGGCCAGCAGGGCCGAGAGCGTCCGGGCTCCGTCGATACGACCGAGGCGGCGGCGCAGGACCCACCCCTGACCCAGCGTCATGGCCAGGCTGGCCACGACGGTGCCGATCACCGGCCCGGCGATGCCGAACGGCTTGTACAGGGCAATCGAGACAGCGGCGTTGAGCACCAGGCTTCCGGCGGCCAGGCCGGTGGGCAGCCAGGGACGCTGCAGCGAGAAGAAGGTGCGCGTCAGCAGCAGGTTGATCCCGGCAAGGGGCAGCGAGAACGAGAACCAGAACAGGGCGAGGGCAACGCGGTCGGTCGAGTGGACGTCGAAGCTCCCGTGCTGGTAGATCAGCCGCACGATCGGGGTGGAAAGGGCAACGGTGGCCGCCGCGGCGGGGACGAGGAGCAGGAGGATCTGGCGCAGCCCGTTGGCCATCGTCGAGCGCAGATCCTCCAGATCGCCGCGCGTCGACGCCCGGCTCAGGGCCGGGAACAGCACGGTGGCCAGGGCGACAGAGAACATCCCCTGAGGCAGCATGTAGATCCGAAAGGCCGCGTCGATCGCCCGCGGAGCCTCCTGGGAGACCAGCGAGCCCAGGGTGTCGTTGAGGAAGACGTCGAAGTTGATGATGCCCAGACCGATGGTCACCGGGAGCATGAGCGCGAGGACCCGGCGAACTCGTTCGTTGCGCCAGTCGAACGAGAGCTGGAGGCGAAACCCGATACGGCCGAGCACGGGCAGGGCGATGGCCAGCTGGGCCACGGTCCCGGCCAGGACCCCGATGGCGTAGGCGTAGAGCTGGTCGGGGCCCGCGAACTGCGGGCGCAGCCCGACCAGGGCGACGATGATCACCGCGTTCCACACCAGCGGCGCGATGGCGGGAATGCTGAAGTGGTCGTAGGCGTTGAGGATCCCGACGGTCAGCCCGTTGAGGGCGAGGAGCACGACGATCGGGAAGAGCACCTGCGAGAGCCCGACCGTGAGGTGGGTGAGCGGGCCATCGAAGCTGGATCCCAAGAACAGTGGGACGATGACCGGCGCCACCAGGATGAACAGTCCAGTGAACGCCCCCAGCCCGAGGAGGATGAGCAGGAACAGGGTCCCGGCCAGCTGGAGGGCCTCGCGGCGGCGGCGCTGCTCGAGCAGTTCGGTGAACACCGGTACGAAGGCCGCCGACAGCGCCGAGTCGGCCACCAGGCTGCGCACCAGGTTGGGGATCTGAAAGGCGATGGTGAAGGCCGAGAAGCGACCCTGGGTGCCGAAGTAGGAGGAGGCCACCACCTCGCGCACCAGGCCGGCCACCCGGGAGAGCCCGGTGGCCAGTGAAAAGATCGCGGTGTTCCTCGCGATCCGGCGTCCGCCCCCCGCGTCGGGACCGGACGGCGCGACCGGGGGAAAGGCTCCCGTCGTCGGCTCGCCGGCCCCGGGAACGGCCGTCAGGGGGTCGGGAGCGGGCACGGGCCGCCGCTATAGTACGGTGCCGCCGCGGGCCGTCGTGGCGCCGTGAGTCATGGCCAATATCGCCTCTCAGAAGAAGCGCATCCTGCGCGCCGAGCGCGAGCGCCTGGAGAACCGCCGCTACGCGTCGGCCGTGCGCACCTACTTCCGCCGGCTGGAGTCCGCCGTCGGGGCCTCCGACGACGCACTGGCCGACGCCGAGCACCGTCAGCTCGTGGTCACCATCGACAAGGCAGTCAAGCGCGGCGCCCTGCACCGCAACACCGGGGCGCGCAAGAAGGCGCGCGCCACCCGCGTGCGCCGCGGCGTCCAGCGGCGCGGCACTCCCAAGTCCGACCTCTAGCGCGCGAGCGCGGCCACGGCGAGGACCGCCGCCGTCTCCTCCGACAGCGATCCGCCGCCGCGCGTGGCCAGCTCGAGGTCGGCCAGGGCGACCAGCGTGGCGCGCAGGCCGTCGCGGTCGGTCCGCCGAGCGTCGGCCAGCAGCCGGTCGGCCGCGCGGGGCGGCATGCGCAGCCCCCGCTTGACCTGGGCGGCGGGCTCGCCGGCCTCCAGGCGCTCGACAGCATCGAGGGTGAGGCGTACGCGCTGGACCACCCAGTAGACGAGGCCGCCGAGTCGCTCACCCTGCGTCCGAAGCTCGAGCAGGAGTCCCAGGGCCGCGGCCCGATCGCCGGCCACCAGCGCGTCGGCCAGGCTCCACACCCGGCGCTGCGCACCGCCGCCGGTGAGCTCCTCGATCTCCTCCGGGCCCAGCGTGACGCCGGACCCGAGCTCGAGCCCGATGCGCTCCAGCTCGCGCAGCAGCCGCTGCTGGCGCTCGCCGACGCGGGCGACCAGGGCGCGCGCGGCACCGGCATCGAGCTCCAGGCCGTGCTCTCGCGCGCGAACCACCACCCACTTCGGCAGCTCCCACGGCTTGACCGCCTGCTCGGCGCTGACCACCCCGCCAGCCCGTTCGACGGCAACGCGGAGGTTCGCCGGTGCCTTCACTCGGCCATCCTCACGGGCAAAGAAGGCAACCGTGGTCTCCGCGGGCAGCTCGGCCAGCAGCGGCTCCAAGACCCCCGTCTCCCCCTCCTTCCAGCGCTCGACGCCATCGACGATGATGATCCGCCGGCCGACGGCGAGGCTCATGGTCGACAGGGCACGGGCCGTCGCCTCGACGGTGGCTCTCTCGCCCTCGAGCACCTCGGCCCCCACACCACCGGCGCCGTCGGCCAGCGACCGCAGGCGCGCGCGGCGCTCGGCGATGCGCCCGTGGTCGTCGCCGTGGATCAGGTAGGCGGGCTTGAGCGTCGGGGACATGCGGGCGCAGGCGGCGCTCAGCGCAGGACCAGGTTGACCAGGCGTCCGGGCACCACGACAGCGCGCGCCACCTCGTGGCCGTCGACGTGGGCGGCGACGTTGGGCTGGGCGCGGGCCAGGTCGATGACCTCCTGCTCACCGGCGGCGGCGGGGACGGCGAGTCGAGCGCGTACCTTGCCGTTGACCTGGCAGACGATCTCGACCGTCTCTGTCTCCAGCAGCGCCGGGTCGGGATCGGGCCACGGCTCCTCCCACACCCGCCGCGCGCGGAGGCGGTCGTAGACGTCGGCCGCGGTGTGGGGGGCAAAGGGCCAGAGCAGCGAGGCCGCGGTGCTCAGCGCCTGGCGTGAGACCTCCGGGCTGGCGTCGTTGCGCAACTTGGAGGCCAGGTTGGTCAGCTCGATGATGGCCGACAGCGCCGTGTTGAACGCGAAGCGGCCGGTGAGGTCGGCGGTGACCTTCTCCACCGCCCAGGCCGCCTTGCGGGCCAGCTCGAGGTCGGGCCCCCCGGCAAGCGTCAGGGCGTCGACGAGGCTGGGCTCCTCGGCGGCCGCGTGCTCCTCGGCCAGCTCGGCCCCCAGGCGCCAGAGGCGCCCGAGGAAGCGGTGCATGCCCTCGACGGCGTTCTCGCTCCAGGCCGCGTCCTGATCGGGCGGCCCGAGGTAGAGAATCGTGCAGCGGGCGGTGTCCGCCCCCCAACGCTCGACGATCGGGCCGGGCGGGATGACGTTGCCCTTGGACTTGCTCATCTTCTCGCCGTCGGGGCCGAGGATCATGCCCTGGGTGAACAGGCGCGCGAAGGGCTCCTGGACGTCGAGGTGGCCCAGGTCCGACAGGGCCTTGCAGAAGAAGCGCGCGTAGAGCAGGTGCAGGATGGCGTGCTCGACGCCGCCGATGTACTGGTCGACCGGCATCCAGTGGGTCAGCACGGCCGGGTCCCAGGCCGCCGCGTCGTTGCCGGCGTCGCAGTAGCGCAGGAAGTACCAGGACGAGTCGACGAAGGTGTCCATGGTGTCGGTCTCGCGGCGGGCGGGGCGATCGCAGCGCGGGCAACTCGTCGCCACCCAGTCCTCGGCCGCGGCCAGGGGCGAGCGGCCGCGGGGCGCGTAGTCCTCGACGTCGGGGAGCTCGACGGGCAGCTGATCCTCGGGGACGGCGACCACGCCGCAGTCCTCGCAGTAGACAACGGGGATGGGGCAGCCCCAGTAGCGCTGACGAGAGATCAGCCAGTCGCGCAGGCGGAAGGAGACCGAGCGGTGTCCGCGCCCTTCACGATCCAGCCAGTCGACGATCCGCTCCAGGGCGTCGCGGTTGTGCAGGCCGTCGAAGTCCGCGTGGGAGTTGACGATCGGACCGTCGCCGGCGTAGGGCAGCTCCTCGCCACCTCCGACCACGCGCCGAATGGGCAGCTCGAAAGTGGTGGCAAACGCGTGGTCGCGCCCGTCGTGGCCGGGGACGGCCATGATCGCCCCGGTTCCGTACTCGATCAGCACGTAGTCGGCCACCCACATGGGAAGCTCCTCGCCGTTGACCGGGTTGCGCACGGTGCGGCCCAGGGGCACGCCGGTCTTGGGGCGGTCAGCATCGCCGCGATTGGCATGGGTCTCGGCCAGCGAACGGTTTACGTAGTCGCGGACCTCGGCCTCGTGGGGAGTTCCGGCGACCAGGCGCAGCACGTCGGGATGCTCGGGGGCCAGAACGAAGAAGGTTGCGCCGAACAGCGTGTCGGGCCGGGTGGTGAACACCGGGTAGTCGGTGTCCAGCTCGTCGCAGCGGAAGCTGACCTCGGCGCCCTCGGAGCGCCCGATCCAGTTGCGCTGCATGGCCACCACGTGCTCGGGCCACTCGACGGTGGCGAGGTCGTCCAGCAGCCGGTCGGCGTAGTCGGTGATGCGCAGGAACCACTGCTCGAGCTGGCGTATCTCCACTGCGGCGCCGCAGCGCTCGCAGTGGCCGTCGACCACCTGCTCGTTGGCCAGGACGGTGGCGTCGTTGGGGCACCAGTTCACCGCCGCCTCGCGGCGGTGGGCCAGACCGTGGGCGAGCAGCTGGAGGAAGATCCACTGCGTCCAGCGGTAGTAGCTGGGCTCGTGGGTGGCCAGCTCCCGCGACCAGTCGATCGAGACCCCCCAGCGGCGGAACTCGCGCTGGAAGGTGGCGATCGATGCGTCGGTCGACTCGCGCGGGTGGGCACCCGTGCGGATGGCGTGGTTCTCGGCCGGGAGGCCAAAGGCGTCGTAGCCCATCGGGTGAAGCACGCGCCGGCCGGTGCGGCGATGGAAGTGGGCGATGGCGTCGCCGATCGAGTAGCACTTCAGATGGCCCATGTGGGGCTCACCGCTGGGGTAGGGGAGCATCTCCAGCACGTATGAGCTGTGGACGACGGCGCCGTGGCTGTCGGGCGCGTCGTTGGACACCTCCCAGGTCCGCTCTGCAGCCCACAGCGCCTGCCAGCGTGGCTCGATCTCGGCCGGGTCATAGCGCAGCTCTCCCACGGTTCGCGAGCGTAGCGGGGGGTGTTGGCCGACGGCCCGCCTTGGCCTCTGCGCCGGAGCTCGCTGCGCGGGTTCTTGCGCGACATGGCCGGCTGGCGGTCTATCGTCGCGGCCGCATGGAGCACGACCCCGCCGAGCCTCGGGGGGAGAACCCTCACGAGGAGGACGACCCGCCTGATTCGACCGCCGGCGCGGTGTCCGGGCGCGTCGGAGAGATCGTCGAGGCGGCCGAGCACGCCGCCGAGAACCTGCGCGTGCTCGCCGAGGCCCGGGTGCGCGAGCGCATCGCCGAGGCCCAGCGCGCCGCGGACATGCGGGTGGCGGCGGCCGAGCAGGAGGCGGCCGAGGTGCTCGCCGAGGCCGAGGCCCGCTCGAGCGAGCTGGCCGAGAGCGCGGCGGCGGAGAGCGAAGCGGTGCGCGCCGAGGCCCGTCGCGAGGTGGCGGCCCTGCGCGTGGAGGCCGAGCGACGAGCGGTCGAGCTGACCCACGGGGCGCGGGAGCAGGTCGAGCGCGAACGAGGGGAGGCCGATGCGTACGGGCAGCAGGTGCGTGAGGAGGCCGATGCTCGCGCCAACGCACTGGTGTCCGACGCGCGCCAGGCCGCGGGGGACGTGCTGGTTCAGGCCAGCGAGCTGTCGGAGAACCTCCGCGCGCTGGGCGACTCGCTCTATGCCAACGCCGATCGCCTGCTGCGCGATGTCAGGCTGGCCCACCAGGCGCTGATGGAGCGCGTCCAGCTCTCCGGGCGTGGCCGCGAGCCCCGTCGCGCCCCTGGGGACGGGGTGATGCTCGGCGAGCGCGAGCCCGTCAGCCGGGGCCGAACCCGACCGGTGGCGCCGCCGCGCCGGACCCGGTCGGAGCGTGGGCCCGAGCAGTTCGAGGTACCGGAGTTCGTGCCCGCCCGGCCATCACGGGCGCGGTAGGCCGGCCGACCCCATCCTCGCCGGCGACCACCGTCGCGTCGGGCTACACTCGGCCGCTGACAACCTGCCCGGGGCTATAGCTCAGCTGGGAGAGCGCCTGCATGGCATGCAGGAGGTCGGGGGTTCGAGCCCCCCTAGCTCCATTCCGCGGAGCCGAACGCGGCCTGTCGCCGGCGCATGCGATCCCCTACGACCACCACGCGCTGGGGCGGTCGCTCACCCGAGCAGGCCGCGGATGTCGTCGGCGGTGACACTGCTCGCGAACAGGTCGCCGTCGTCCATGACCCCGCTGAACAGTGCGGCCTTGCGGCGGGCGAGAGCGACGACCTTCTCCTCGATCGTGTCACGCGCGATCATCCGGTAGACCATCACGGGGCGGGTCTGGCCGATGCGGTGGGTGCGGTCGATCGCCTGGGCCTCGGTGGCGGGGTTCCACCACGGGTCGAGCAGGAAGCAGTAGTCGGCTTCGGTGAGGTTCAGGCCGAGCCCGCCGGCCTTGAGGCTGATCAGGAACACCGGATCAGAGCCGTCCTTGAAGCGGTCGAGCACGCGATCGCGCCGGCGTGTGCGGCCATCGAGGTAGCAGTAGCCGATGCCCTCGTGGTCCAGGCGCTCACGGGCCTTGGCCAGGAACCCCGTGAACTGGCTGAACACGAGCGCCCGGTGGCCGCCGCCGACGACGTCGCCCAACTGCTCTGCGAGCGCGCCGAGCTTGGCGCACGGCACGGCGTCGTGGCCGTTGTCGACGAGGCCCGGATGCAGGCTCAGCTGACGCAGCAGCATGATCGAGCGCAGGATCGTGAAGCGGTTGCGGTCGAAGTCGTCGATCAGGCCCAGGATCTTCTGCCGCTCGCGCTGCAGGTGCGTGTCGTAGAGCTTGCGGTGACGCGGATGCAGATCCACGTCGAGGGTCTGCTCCTGCTTTGCCGGCAGGTCAGTGGCCACCAGCTCCTTCGTGCGGCGCTTGATCAGCGGCTTGATCCTGCGCCGCAGCCGCGCGAGACGCTCGGCATCGCCGCCACGCTCGATCGGCCGCGCGTACTGCTCGGCGAACCGCTTCGGATCAGGGAACAGCCCGGGCGCCGTGATCGACAGCAACGACCACAGCTCCATCAGGTTGTTCTCCATCGGGGTGCCGGTGATCGCCAGCTTGAACGGCGCCGCCAGCTCGCGCACACAGCGGTACGTCCTGGCCTGGTGGTTCTTGACGTACTGGGCCTCGTCGAGGACCAGGCCAGCCCAGTCCACCGTTCGGTACGCCTCAGCTTCGAGGCGGAACAGTGTGTACGTCGTGACCACGACATCGGCAGCGGCGACCTCGTCGATCGTGCGGCCCGACCGCGCCAGCGTGTCGGTCACCGCGCCGACCCGCAGCCCCGGGGTGAACCGCGCCGCCTCGCCCACCCAGTTGGACACGACGCTCGTCGGGGCGACCACCAGGAACGGGCCGACGACCGGGTCGCTTTCGCGGGCGTGGCAGATCATCGCGAGCGTCTGCAGTGTCTTGCCGAGCCCCATGTCGTCGGCGAGGATCCCGCCGAGCTCGAGCTGCCACAGCGCCGCCAGCCAGCCGAACCCGTCGCGCTGGTACGGGCGCAGCTCCGCCGCCAGGGCCGGCGGCGGGTCGTGGTCGGCGACCGTGTCGATCTCGAGCAGCGCGCCAACCTGACGCCGCCAGGCCTGGGCCTGCCCGGTCACGACGCCGAGCGCCGCAAGCTCAGCCCAGAGCCCGGCCTGATAGCGGCTGATCCGCATCGGCCCCGACGGCGACTCCGCCAGCGCCCTGGCCTCCTCGATCAGCTGCCGGAGCGCCTGCAGCCGAGGTGCGAGCAGCGAGAAGTGAGCGCCGTCTTCCAGCAGCATCTGCGACTCGCCGCTCGCGAGAGCCACGAACACCTCAGCGAACGCCAGCTCGCGACCATCCACGCCGACCGTCACGCCGAGATCGAACCAGTCGCTTTCTCCCGCCACGTCGGCGGTCGACACGCCGATCGTGAGCGAATCACCGACGTCGCGGTAATCCGCCGGCTGTCCGGAAACTTCGACGGCGATGCCGGCGTGCTGCTCCAGTCGCGGCAGCTCCTCCGTCGTCAACCGCATGCTGTCGAGTCCGGTCAGTGAGACCGCCGGCGCGTCAGCGGGACGTCCGGCACCGTCGAGCAGGCCGAAGCGCTCGAGGTCCGTCTCGGTGAGGACGGTGTCGGCGAGGATCGCGCGCTCAGCGTCGAGATCGCGAAACCCGGGGCCGTCCCCGTTGGGCGCAAGTCGCGTGCGCCGCGTGGTCGTACCGACCTGATAGACCCACTCCCATCCGAGCTCGACGGCGTGCTCTGGGCCGTGGCTCGCGCGCAGCACGAGCGCCGGCGCGGAGATCTCCGGCGGGGTGAACGACCCGTCCGACGACACGACCGTGGCGATGTTGCGCAGCGCTGGGCAGAGCTCGTCGGCGAACCGCTGGAGCTCGCCCGCCGGGATCTCCAGCCGCTCGCCGTCGAGGGCCATCCGCCGCAACTGCGGTGCCGCCGGTCTCGCGAGGCGCACCAACCGCAGCCGCCAGCTCTGGGGACCGTGGCCGGCGGCGACATCGGCGTGCTCGGCGCACACGACGCCGTGTCCGCTGGAACCCAGGAACATCAGCGGCTCGAGGCCCGCTGCATCGTCGCCGTCGACGCCGATCACCGCAGTCACGAGCAGCGACCCCTGGTCGGCCTGGCGCGTGACGTCAAGGAGCAACTCCCCCTGCTGGTGGCGCCGCAGCTCGCCGAGTCCCGGACGCTCGTGGACCAACGTCAGCCCGAGCCGTGCCGCCTCGTCCAACAGCGACCACAGCTGCCGACTGTCCCAGCCGCTGAGATCGAGTGTCTTGTCGGCACCGTAGTTGTCGTAGTAGCCTGCCCGCCCCTCACGCGCGCG
>JAABUQ010007957.1_pt1 | contig 15074 bp, 13 predicted proteins | sample 5560001 | NCBI WGS metagenome assembly JAABUQ01 (sample SAMN10711888, study PRJNA513371) | rock metagenome | isolation source: Antarctica rocks | place: Antarctica: Victoria Land, Finger Mt nord | collected 2015-12-18 | reverse complement strand
AACTCAAAGCGCGTTTCGATGAAGAAAACAACATTCACTGGGCGCGGAACTTGGAGCGCGTCGGCGCACACGTCGTCTACGGTCTGCCCGGACTCAAGGTGCACGCGAAGGTCATCCTCGTCGTGCGCGACGAACCCGACGGCATCCGTCGCTACATGCATTTCGGGACGGGCAATTACAACGACAAGACGGCGAAGATCTATACCGATCTGTCGCTCTTCACGTGCCGCACCGAACTCGGCGCCGACGTGACGAATCTCTTCAATCGCCTCACCGGATTTTCGAAAGCGACGACGTACGAGAAGCTCTACGTCGCCCCAACGAGCTTGCGCTCCGGTTTTGTCGAACTCATCGATCGCGAGACGGAGAATGCGCGAGCGGGTCGGCCGTCGGGCATCGTCGCAAAGCTCAATGCCGTGAGCGACCGGCGCCTCGTGCAGTCGCTCTATCGCGCCTCGCAGGCCGGCGTACCGATCGATTTGATCGTGCGCGGGATGTGCGAGCTGCGGCCGGGCGTCCCCGGCGTGAGCGAGACGATCCGCGTGCGTAGCATCGTCGGCCGTTTCCTCGAACACTCGCGCATCTTCGCCTTCGCCAATGACGGCGATCCGGCCGTCTTCATCGGCAGCGCCGACTGGATGGGTCGCAATCTCGACCGGCGCGTCGAAACGATGGTCCCCGTCCTCGATCCCGAAATTCGGTACACGATCGTGCACGGCATCCTCGAGACGCTGCAACGCGACAATTGCAAGACGCGCTGGTTACGCTCGGACGGGATCTATGTGCGTCGCGTGGCGCATGACGGTGAAGCGCCGTTCAACGCACAGGAAGCGCTCTTGGAGGCGCTTCGGCCGCGCTGATGTTTAACCGTTTGCTATTATTTGATATCAGACGGCTTTTCTGAGGAATTCGATTTTGAGTTTTAGCCTTCCACATGGCTGGTATCGACAAGCCGTCGAAGACGCGATCGTGGAGCTACAGCAGCTTCTCGAACAGCCGCTGCGACCTGACAACGCGTGGATATTTCTTTATTGTTGCGTCGCATGGTATGAGGAGAAGCCGAAGGGTAGCGGTAGGCATTATCTCCACGTCAATGATCGTCTTGCAAGTGCTTCAGGAAAATCATTAGCAACTAACGCCAAAGCGGCTCTCTTAAGCCATTTTCCGCATGGAGTGAATCTTCGAGAGGTTGTTGACCAAATAGGTCGCCGCTACGCACTGGAGCGTGTTCGACAAGGCTTTTCTGCGACCGGTTGGCAGCGCAATAATGTGACCGGAAATGGTATGGAGGCGGCTTTGCAAGTCGTCATCGGCAACGTTACTGGCAAATGGTCGTCTCGGACACCGAGACTGAATTCCCTTGAGGGCTTTGAATTGGCGCCCGAGGGATATCATTCGCGGCCAGATCTTGCGCTCTTTTCAGCACGCGATTTTAGGGTGCTTTTATCAACGAAGTGGACGCTACGCAAAGAGCGTATCGGCACATATCTACATGAAGCGTACTTCTACAAGAGGAGGCGCCCTGATCTTCAAGTTGCATTCGTCGTCGCTGAATTCAATGCGAGCATTATACGTTTGGCTAGTCAATGATCCTTTGGTAGATCGAGTTTATTACGCAGCGTTGCCAGTTCTTTTAAAGGTGTATGAGCCTTTCACCCAGCGCCGAGATTTTGAATTGAATACCTTGCTTGTTTCTAAGCTGTTGACTGCTGGAAGTAAGGAAGGCAAAGATTTCTCGAGATGGCATGATCTAACAAAGAAGTTGTTTAGTTTGGAACAGCTTTTCAAAGATATTGAGGCATTATCGATAGCGGACGGTCAGCAGTTGCTAGATCCTGAAGTTGAAGATGAGTCGAGTTCTGAGGACGATGAAGTCGATGATGATGCGTAACCGGGGTTGTCGTCGTGTCGCATCGTCGTGAAGTGAATATCAGCGTGAAAGGCGTCTCGGTGTATTTTATCGAACGAGCGTTCGAAACGTTCACCAAATATGGCGTGAATTGCAAAAATTTAAATCGTTGAGGTTTACAACTTGCAGTCGGTAGAATTGTGCGCGGGCGCCGGAGGGCAGGCGCTCGGGCTATCCGCTGCGGGATTTTCACATCTTGCTCTCGTTGAGAATGACAAATATGCATGTCAAACTCTTCGTCAACGAAGCGACTGGGCTCCCGTTGTCTACGAATCCGACTTACATGACTTCTACGCTGTAATTTCGCACCTATCGCATTTGCACGGCTGCGATCTAGTAGCTGCAGGTGTCCCTTGTCCGCCGTTTTCCCATGCAGGTGCGCAACTAGGAAAAGATGATTCGAGAAATCTATTTCCTATCGCCATCAAGATTATCGATGCAATTAAACCCAAAGCAGTTCTGTTTGAGAATGTGCGCGGCTTTCTCGATTCATCATTCGATGAATATCGCTGTGAGATCGAGGCTTCGCTACCGAGTTACATTTTGCGTTGGAAACTTTTGAATGCGTGTGATTTCGGAGTTCCGCAACTTAGACCGAGAGTCGTAGGCATCGGTTTAATGTCAGAATTTGCTGAGTATTTTGAGTGGCCAGATGAGCGAGATTTTAGACGTCCCCCGACCGTCGGTGAGGCGCTCTATGACGATATGAGAGTAAATGGTTGGCAAGGGGCTGATCAATGGAGACTTGCAGCAAATAAAATCGCGCCAACGCTGGTTGGCGGTAGCAAGAAGCATGGCGGGGCAGACTTGGGACCTACACGCGCAAAAAAAGCGTGGGCGGCTCTTGATACGGATGGGTATCTACTCGCCGATCGCCCACCAGACCGAGACTTCGTCGGCCGCCCCCGCCTTACGGTAGAGATGGCGGCTAAAATTCAGGGGTTCCCACCTGAATGGAAATTTTCCGGAGGCAAAACGGCCGCTTATCGTCAGGTTGGGAATGCATTTCCGATGCCAGTAGCGATGGCGGTTGGTCATTGTCTCTACCGGGCGCTTACGAAATCGTCAAAGTTGCCGATCCATTTGGGAAGGCTCGTCGCCGTTTGACAACTCGAACGCGTTACTTCGGGTCGATGCGGATCAGCGTTTGCTGCATGAGCGCGCAGGGGACGCGTTCGCCGTCGCGCTCGACGCAGACGTCGATGGTGCAGATCGTGAGCGTGCGTCCATTGCGCACGACGCTCGCTTCGGCGACGAGCGTGCCGATTTGCGCGGGCGCGATTAGATTCACTTTGAATTCGACCGTTAGCACTTCGGAGAGCGGCGGAAAAAGCGTGAGCGCCGCGTAACCGCCCGCGCTGTCGGCGATCGCACTCGTGATGCCCGCATGGAAATAGCCGTGTTGTTGTGCGAGTTCGTCGCGGAACGGTAGTGCGATCGTGCAGTTGCCCAGCGAAAGTTCGGCGATCTCGGCCCCGAGATAGCGCATCGCGCCCTGTTTCGCGAAACTCGCGCGGACGCGAGCGTTCCACTCGGGATCGGGAGGCTCGTACGTCGGGTCGATCATCGCGTGGCCGTGCGTTCTGCGATGTCCAGGACGATCCCCCATTCACGCTTCGTGACGGGCTGGACAGACAGGCGCTGACCCTTGCGTAGTAGCGCCATCGTGGTCGCAAGTTCCAGGTTCTGTCGCAGTTCCGCGAGCGTCACGTAACGCGGTAAGCGCCGCTCGAACGCGACGTCGACCATTTCCCAGATCGGCTTCTCGGGCGATGCTTTGGCATCGTAGTAGTCGCTCTTCGGATCGAGCGCCGTAAAATCGGGATATGCCTCTCGGACGACGCGGCCGATCCCCGCGATACCGGGTTCCTTCGTGCTGCTGTGGTAGAAAAAGCCGAGGTCGCCGAGCCGCATCGCCTTCATGAAATTGCGCGCTTGAAAGTTGCGCACGCCGCTCCACTCGGTACGGCCCTCGCGTTCCAGGCGATCGAACCCGTAGGTATCGGGCTCGCTCTTCCATAGCCAGTAAGATGCCATCGTCGTGCGGTACGACGAGGGTTCCCCGTTTCCTCAGGTCCGCGCGGTGCCGCAGAAACGAAACGAGCCCGATGCGGTGCATCGGACTCGTCGTTGGGACGGCGTTGTGCGTGCTTAGAAGCGGTGCTGCAACGTGAAGCGGAACGTCCGCGGATTGACCTGTTGCAACGATTTCGCGCGGATGGGTGCGTTCACGAGCGTGCCGCCCGGGCCCGGGCCTAGACGTAGCGTGCCGCTGCCCTGTGAGAAGAGCGCGCGTCCCAGATTCGTGCCCGTGCTCAGATTGCCGAGGTTATCGATGGCCATCTGGAACGTGACTTGCGGCGCGACCTCGAACCGAATGGTCGAGTTGTACAGTACGTACGCGGGACCGTACGTCGAGTTGTTCGAGCCTTCGTAATCGGCGCCGAGCGACACGAGCGAATTGCGAATGCCGCCGTAGCGGATCTCGCCGTAGCCCTTGGCGTACGGAATCGATCCCTGACCGTTGACCGAACCGTCGAGTTGCTTGCCGTTAATCAAATTGATCGGGCCCGTGTAAATCGACGTCGGCAATTGATCGAGGTACGCGCGTTCGAACGAACCCTGCAACGTGTAGCCGAAGCCAACCGGCACGTTTTTGTTGAGGGCGAGTTCGAGACCGTAGTAACGACCGATCGGGCCGTTGATGGTCTGATTGACGAAATACCCGCCCGGCGCGGCGATATTCGCAACGGGCGCCGTCGGAACGGTGACGCCTGCGAAAATATTGTGCACCGTGTTGTCGAATGCGTCGACTGCGAAGATCGACGAATCCGGCAAGCGATAGTCGAAGCCGAAGTCGTACGCGACGGTCGTCTCCGGACGCAGCGACGAATTGGCGAGCGAGAGCGTGTAGGCTTGATTATTCGCACCGTTTGGACGATCGACGGAGCCGAGCCCGGAGATCAACGACGCGTACGGCAACGTGACCGACGATCCGCCGCTCAGACGCAGGGCGAGGTTCTGATCGACGCGGTAGTTGAAGCCGATGTGCGGATCGAGGTGGTTGACGGTATTCGTCCTCGACACCAGGGCCACGGGTGCGTACGCGGTTCCCGGTCCGGGATTGGCCGGCGTGCCCGTGAACGCGGCGAGGACGTTCGGATCTTCGACTTGCGCCGCTGAACGATAGTTCGTGAAGTACAAGCCAATCGAGGACTGCAGGCTCGGCGTGAGTTGTAATTGCGCGGTAGCGGCGAAATCGTTCTTACGAATGATCGTCGGCGGAATGGCGATCGCGGTTGAAGCCAGCCGTGTGAGAGGACAATTCGGCTGCTGGTATACGCCATTCAAGACGTTGGACAGGCCACCCAGCGTCGCGGTGCAGCCATCGGCGATGCGGGTGGTATCGCCCGTCGTCGAACTCGTATCGTCGGAGCTATAGTCGTAACTCAGGCTGTAGAGATTCTCGTGTACGGGGTGCAGATATTGGAAGGTCGCGCCTCGCAGGCGATCGACTTCCGGCTGGCTGAACGGCGTTCCGAAGCCGATCTTGCCATCGTTCTGCTGTCCGGTAGGCGTCGTGTAGCACGGCGCGGCGACCGAACACGTGGGCGCAACGTTCGTCGTGGAATACACGACGGAGTTCGCGACGGAAGCGCCGATGTACGCGGGACCGGTCGGGCCTGAGAAGTTGCCGGGGAAACACGGCCCTGCTGCACCTGCCGTCGGGTTCTTGCTATCGGGTGCCTGAAATTGCGCCTGACAACGCGCGGAGTTCGTGACCTGATACCAGCCGCCTTGGTTGCCGGGATATCGGTTTTCCCGATCGCCGCTGATGAAGCGGTTCACCAGCGCCGTATACGGGCGCAGCAACAGCGTGTCGTTCTTGATCGTCGTGCGCAATTCGGCGGAGAATTGCGGCTCGTTGTTCTGGATGTACGAACTCGGGAAGAAGAAGTAGGTCGGCACCGTCTGCCCGATGAGGTTCGACGCGTACGGCGCGTTGTAGAGCGACGCGCCGTTACACTGCGTCGGATCGGTAGCCGGCGCGCTGCCATTGTAACACGGCGCGACCGTGGCTTGACCCTCGTAACTCGCATACGAACCGCCTTGCGGCACGTACTGGCCCTGCAGGCCCAAATACTCGGCCGTGACCGACGTCGAGTTCGAGAAGCGGTAGCGCAATTTTGCGAGTTCGCCCTCGAGGCCGTACCGGTTGCTGAGATCGCCCTGCCACTGGATGAGGCCCGGGAACGTCGGCTCTTGATACGTCGCAAGCGGAATGCCGGTATTGGCGCCGATGCGGTTGGCAACGTATTGATCGTACGGACCGCGGTAGCCGCTGTACGCTTTGCCTGCGAGAATCGACAGCTTATTGTTGAAGAGGTTGACGTTTCCGAACGCGCTGTAGATCGAGCCCGCGTAGTTGTCGTCGCCGAGTTTGATGTCGGCGTAGTTCGTCGGCGAGAAATCGCGCGTGCGCAGGTTCACGGTGCCGAAGGCCGATTCGCCCGCGGTCGGACCGTTGAGACCCGTGCCCTTGAGCACTTCGACCTGATCGAAGATCGATGCGATCGCGTAGTTCGTATTGTAGTTGCCGAACGTGCCGACGCTGACGGGATGACCGTCGATGTTGACGCGCGTTTCGACGTCGCCGCCGCGGACGACGAAGAACGAGTTCGCCGTCGCACCCGTCGTGCGCAGCAACGTCACGCCGGGCAATTCGGGAACGGTGTCGCTGAGGTTGGGCAGGTCGCGCTGAAAGATCGTGCCGCTGTCGAGCGTCGCGATCGCGGACGACGACAGATTGATCGAGTTGCGACGCGTGACCGAGACGCGGCCGATCGTGCGCAGCGAATTTGAATTCGCTTCGATGAGTGGAATGCGGATCATCGACGTCGCGCCCGACGTCACCGCAAATGCGGAGACGACGCCGGCTTGGAAGCCGCCCGTGTTTGCGTTGATATCATAGACGCCTTCGGGCAACGAGAGCGTGAAAGTTCCGTCTCCAGCCGTCGTGACAGAGAAGTTGCTGGCGTTGCCGGTGGCAACGACGACGACGCCCGGGAGGGGCTTGTTGGTCGATGCATCGACGACGGTGCCCGTAAGGGTCGCCTTCGCCGCGGGGGCGGTTTGCGCGATCGTTTGCTCGTCGGGCTTGACGGTCGGCGCCGCACTGATGGGTCCGCCGAACGTCGAGATCGAGACGAGCAAAGCGATCGCGGCGTGACGTGAAAAGCGCACGCGATTCCTTTCATGGAAAAGAGGCCCACCGAGCAAGGTGCGAGCCACAGCGAAGTGTAGCCGAGCGACTTTAAGGGTGGTTTAAGTTCTCGTATGGCGTATGATGAAAAGACATGCAACGCGCAGTTATCGAGAAGGTTGTCGACGGCTGGTCGGGCGTCGAGCACGAGGGCTATGTCCCCGGCACTCGCACGAACGTCGTCCGCCACACGCTCATCGGCGGGCGCAAGGAAGCTGCGGCCGAGGGCGGCCCGTCGAATGAAGTCCGCTATTTCGCGTTGCCGCCGGGCACCGTTTCGCGGCTCGAAAAACACGAGCACGAGCATTTCGTCATCGTGGGCGAGGGCGTCGGCCACGCGATCGTCGGCGAGACGGTCCGCGAAGTCCGCCTGCACGACGTCGTCTACGTCGCGCCGCTGGTTCCGCATCAATTCGTCAACCGTGGCGACGCAACGTTTGGCTTTTTCTGTATGGTCTCGGCGGAACGCGATTACTCACAGGAAATCACGGGCGACGAACTGGCCGCGATCATGGCTTCGCCCGCCGGCGCTTACGCGGATCCGCACGGGGCGCCGCCGCCCCGCAAACGAGTCGCCGCCACCGTCTAGCGGCGGCGACCCGTACGATTCGCGCTAACGCGAGCCGGTCGGTCGGGGTGTCGGGACGGTCAACGGCGTTTGCGGCCCGATACTCGTCGGGCCGGAGCCCTTGCCGACGTGAACCGAGAGCTGAACCCGAACGGTTCGCGGCTGGACGAATTGCAAGTTGGTCGTTTGCGTCGCGAACCCCGGCGCGCCGGTCTGCGAGGTGGAGCCGTAGATGACTTGGGGGATGCCACCGTTGTTGATCGAGCCCCCGAACGGCGCGGTCGTGTAGTTGAAAACGTTGTCGATCGAGGTCTGGAGGGAGAACCCGCCGCCCACGGGGAGCCGGAGCCCCGCGACGCCGAGCGTGTACGCCTGCCCAAGCGTCTGATTGTTCGCACCCGTATACTGCAGGCCGCCGAAGAACGAGAAGCCGTTCGCCGCGTGAAAATTCAGTTCACCGTAAGCTTGTGAGTAGGGTGCGAGATTGGGAATCTGCGCGCCGTTGATGATGTTCGTGCGCTGGCCCAGGTAGAAGCTCGTGGGTAATAAGTCGAAGTACGCGCGCTCGAACGTGCCGGTGAACCGGTAGCCGAAGCCGACCTCGCGCGTGCCGTCGAGATTGAGTTCCAGCCCGTACGACCGCTGGACGGGAGCGTTGAAATTCTTGTTGACGCTGACGAATTGCGGGTTGAGCGCGAGCGCCGATGCGGGCAGCGGGATCGGTGCGTTCGTGGGCGCGACGAGTTGGCTATACGACGTGATCTTGTTGTGGATCGTATTGTCGAAGAGGTCGGCTGAGAAGATGCCGTTCGGATAGCGGATATCGGCGCCGAGATCGTAGGCAACCGTCGTTTCGTACTGTAGGTTGGCATTGGGGATGCGTTCGCTGGGATACGGCGACGCGGACGTGGTCTGCGTCGAGAGGCTGAGCGAGCCGCTGACTTGGTTCGCGTAAGGCACGAACGTGCTCGAGCCCACCGACGCGCGAAGCGCAACATCGCGTAGCGGCCGGAACGTCAGACCGACCTGCGGGTCGTTATGGTGCACGAAGAGGGTCTGATCGAGATAACCCGTGGCGGCCGAAATGTAGGCGTTGGGATTCGTGCCGAAGGCCGCGGTGTTGAAACGCGGATCCTTCGCGGCGATGCCGCTTGCGACCGAGGCGAAGAGCGCCGGATTGACGATGCTATAGCCGAGGCGGGCGTTCGTGTAGTAATCGCCGAGCGCGAGTTGCAGTTTATCACCGAGCTGGAGCAGCGCGGAGAATTGAAAGTCGTTGCGGCGCTGAATCGAACGCGGATAAGTGATGTTCGTGTTGCCTACCGTTTGGAACGCCGCGGGGTTGGTGACGATCGGCGCTTGTGAGACGGCGAGCAGTTGCGCGCTCGGATCGCCGGATGCGTTGGAATTATCGTCGGAGTTGTAGTCGTATCCGAGTTCGATCGTGTGCGGCCCGAGTGGCTTCGTATACGTGAGCTGGATGTCGCGATCTTTGTCGACCTGCGTTTGGTTGAACGGCGTGCCGAAGTTGCTGCGACCCGCGGTATCGAGCGTCGTCACCGCGGCGTAACACGGCGTCGCGAGACTGCACGGATTGTTCGGCGTGACGAACGGCGAGGCGTTGTTGCCTTGGAAGCACGGCCCGAACGCGCCCGCGTTCGCAGCCGGGTTTGGCGCGACGAACGTCGCGCTGCAATTGCTCGGATTCGTGACGAGATAGTACGAGCCAGGCGCAACGCCTTTGCTCCCGCCGAAGGTCGTGATGCCCGGCACGTTCGCTTCGCCTGCGCCGTCGATCGTGCGACTCACGAGCGTGAACGCCGGACGTAACAGTAGCGTCCCGTCGCCGATCGAGGTGCGGAATTCGCCCTCGAATTGCGGCTCGTTATCGTTGATGAGGCTCGAGGGATTGAGCGAGCCGAATTGGTCGATCGGTCCGGGGAGCGCGAGGCCCGCGAGCGACGGAGCGTTGTAGGCCGAGTATTGATCGCACACGCCCAGACCCGCGTCGGCGGCTTGCGCGGGCGTGAGAACGCCCGGCGTGCCCGCGGGCGTAACGCACGGATAGACTTGCGCCTGACCGAGATAACGCGCGTAGGCGCCGCCCTGCGGTCGCACCGACCCTTGGACGCCGAGAAATGCGGCAGTAAGGGATGTCGCCTCGCTGAATTTGTAACGCGCTTTCAAGGTCTCGCTTCGTTGGCCGAGTGCCGACGAGAAGTCGCTCCCGAAGCGCACGAGCGGGGTGGGCGAACCGCCCGACGTCGATGCGAAGCCGACGGTGCCTTCGCCCGGGCGCCCGGTGCCGTCGGTCACGAACGAACCAAGGAGCGAGAGCTTATCGTTCAAGAGATTCGCGTTGATCAGATAGTTGGAGTACGGCGTGCCGAATTGCGCCTCGTAGCCTTGCGTGACGTCGGCAAAGGTGCCCGGCGCGAAATCGGGCGTGCGGAAATTGATCGTGCCGAACACCGAGTCGCCGGAGGTGGGGCCGAACTGCCCCGGGCCCTTCGTCGCTTCGATCGATCCGAACGTCTGCGCGGGAATGTACGTCGTCAGCAACGCGCCGAAGTTGCCGGAGCGGATGATGTGCCCGTCGACCGCCGTGTTTGCTTCCTGCAATGCGCCGCGGATGACGAAATTCGAATTTGGCGACTGGCCGCCGCGTTGCTGCGTGATGCCGGGAAGCTCAGTTGCGATCTGCGCGAGGTCGGGCGTTTGGCGCTCGGTGATCACGTGTGCGGGAAGCACCGACACGCTCGACGTCGCGGCGTTGATTGCCGGCCGGATGCCGCGCGTCGTGATGCGGCCGATCGTGCGTAGCGACGTGAGCGTCGCGTCGCTGAGCGACACGGTCACGCTACGCGTCTCGCCCGCGAGCACCGGTTGCGTGGAGTCGAGTTCGGAAAAGCCCGTGCGCGAGAAGGCGAGATCGTACACGCCGGGCACGACCGCGATCGAAAATTTACCGTCGTTATCGGTCGTCGTCGTGTACGTTGCGGGTCCTTGCGCGCGCACCGTCGCGTTAGCGAGCGGCTTGCCCGCGGTGTCGGTCACGACGCCTGCGAGCGTGGCGCTCGCCGTCGCCGATGGCGCGGACTGCGCGACCCGCGTGGCAACGGGCGCCGCGATGGCGTTCGACCCGAGTGTCGCAACCAAAAGAAGCGCAGTCGCGAATGCACGCGTGCGAACGTGAAGCATCGTAAATTCTCCGAGCGGCAAGGCAGTTGTCGCTAGGCTAAGCCTCGGAGGTTAACGTCGACTTAACGGCAGTTCAAGGTGACGCGAGTACTTGCGTCAACGCCGTTTTCTGGGCGTCGGTCCAGGGTCGCGCACCGTCATCGGTCATTCGCACGACGACAACTCGTGCGACCGCGCAGATATTTTCCGACGCGTTGACGATCGCCTGATCCATCGTCGCGCTCGATCGTCCGAGTGCGACGAGTTTTGATGCGACGCGTAGCGGTTCGTCGTAATAACACGCCGCGAGATAACGCAAGTGGAATTCCGCCGCAACGTGCTGGAAAGCGAAACTCCGCAACGGTTGGGGGTCGTTCGTCGCTTTGAAGTACTGCAAGCGTGAGAGTTCGAGATAGGCCGGATACTGGACGTTGGAAACGTGGCCTTGCCCGTCGCACTCGCAGTAGCGCGGCCGCACCTCGACGGAAAACGAAAACGAGGCGAGCCACGCCGCCTCGTTTCCCGGTTCGTAGAGCGCGAGCAACGCTTAGTGCAGGTTGATGACGGGCGTCGGCTCGGGGCGCCCCGGGAACGCTTCCGCGAGCACGGTCTTGAGTTCGCCGTTCTCCGCCATCGGCGCGAGAATGTCGGTATCGCCGTAGAACTTGCCGCCGATGAAGACCTTGGGCAGCGTCGGCCAGTTGGTCATCTGCGCGAGCGCTTCGCGCTTGGGCATGTTCTCGAGCACGTCGACCACTTCATACGGATAGCCGAAGTGATTGAAGAACTGAATGGTCTCGGCCGTGAAGCCGCAGCGTGGCATGTCTCTCGTGCCCTTGCCGTACACGAGGATCGTGTTGGCCTTGATTTCGTTTTCGATTTCGCTTGTGATCGCGTCTGACATCGGGTTACTCCAAGATCTCGGTGCGGATGGACATCGCGTGGATGCGGCCGTCGGCGCGGGCCGCGGCGAGCGCCCCCTCGACCATGCGGTGCCGGTCCATGAGCGGGACGCCGCGGAAGGCACCCGACCGTACGAACACATTAAAGTGGTCCATGGTGCCGGTCAGGTCGACGATTTCGACCTGCGCATCGGGCATCGCGGTGCGGATGAGCGCGGTCATCGCGTGATTGTCGATCATACGGGAAGCTGACGTTCGCGATGGGGAGACGGGTTCCGGCTCATCGCGTCTGTACCGTCGGCGCGATCTCCGCGCGCGGGGCGCGCACCGTGAGCCAGAAGAGTCGCGCTTCGCGCAGGCTCTCCGGGAGCGCCGTCGTCGCGCGTTCGATCGCGCTCGCAGCACCGCATGCGAGTACGATCGCGCTCGCGCCGAGGAGAATCGAGGCCGTTCCGCGCGTGTCGAGTGGGCCCAGGCGGAGGCGGCTCGTGGCAACGAGCGGCTTGAGGGTCGCGCGTACGATCGCGGCTGCAGTGCGGGCCATCCGTGCGGCGTACTCCTCTGGGTGCGAACTGCCCTTGAGGAAGCTCCCCGCGCGGGGCCGTAGCATAGGCCATGGAGTCCGCTTTTGCCTGGAACGTCCCGCCCGCGTTCAACTTCGCTCGCGATGTGATCGACGTGCTGGGACGCGAGGATCGCCGCGGGCTCCTCTTCGTCGCGGCCGATGGAACGCGCAGCGACGTCTCGTTTCCGCAGATCGCAGAGGCGACGCAGCGGTGGGCGGGTGCGTTCGGCAATCTCGGGCTCGCGCGGGACGAACGCGTCGTCGTGCTGCTGCCGAAAATTCCGGCGTGGTTGTACGCGATGACGGCGCTGCTGCGCATCGGGGCGGTCACCGTCCCGTGCTCCGAACAACTGCGTGCGAAAGATCTCGCGTTCCGCGCGAACCACAGCGAAGCGACGACGATCGTCGCGCACGTGAGCAATGCGGCCGAAGTCGACCTCTTGCGCGAGACGGCGCCGGGCATCACGCGCTTTCTGCTCGTCGGCGGGGAGCGTGACGGCTGGACGTCGCTCGACGCGCGCGTGACGTCGGCAACGCCGTTTCTCGGCAACCCGACTGCGAGCGACGACCTCGCGTACATCGTCTACACGAGCGGCACGACCAAAGACCCCAAAGGCGTCGTGCACGTGCATGCATACACGTTCGCTAAGCGGATGCAAGCCGCGGTCTGGCTCGACGTCAAGCGCGACGACCTGGTGTGGAGTACGGCCGGGACGGGTTGGGCGAAATCGCTTTGGAACGTGCTGCTCGGGCCGTGGTCGTGTGGTGCTGCGATCGTGCTCGACGAAGGGGGCTTCGAACCCGCGGCGCGCATGGATTTGATCCGCGACCTCGGCGTGACCGTGCTCTGTCAGGCGCCGACGGAATATCGTTTAGAAGCGAAGCTTCCCGATCTCGGCACGCGCTGGAAGTTGCCGAAGTTGCGGCACGTTGTCTCCGCGGGCGAACCGCTCAATCCCGAAGTTCTCGCCCGCTGGCACGATGCGTTCGGGCAAACGATCCTCGACGGCTACGGTCAAACCGAAAATTCACTGCTCGTGGCGAACCGGCCGGGGCTCGAGGTGCGACCCGGATCGATGGGCAAGCCGACGCCCGGTCACGACGTCGAGGTCGTGGACGAAGACGGTAATCCGTGCGCGGTCGGCGCCGTCGGCGATATCGGCGTGCGCGGCGATCCGCCCACGCTCTACCGCGGTTACTACAAGAACGACGCCGAGACGCAAGCCTCGCGACGCGGCGAATGGTATCTCACGGGCGATCGGGCGCGCAAAGATGCCGATGGTTATTTTTGGTTCGTCGGGCGCGCCGACGACGTCATCTCGTCGGGTGCGTATCGCATTGGGCCCTTCGAGGTCGAGAGCGCGCTGCTCGAACATTCCGCGGTGCTGGAATCGGCCGTCGTCGGCAGTCCCGATCCCGATCGCGGCAACGTCGTGAAAGCGTTCGTCGTGCTTCGGCCGGGCAACGAGCCGTCGGCGGCGCTCGTCAAAGAACTTCAGGATCATTGTAAACGGGTGACCGCGCCATACAAATATCCGCGCGAGATCGAATTCGTCGCCGAGCTGCCGAAGACGCGTTCGGGGAAAATTCGCCGTGTCGAATTACGGCAAGCGGAACTCGCGAAAAAAGGCGCCACCGCCGCGAGCGGGTTCGTGTAATCGCGGCGGCCCCGTTGCCCCGGCGTAACGAAACGCTGCGCGCCGGGTACGGGACGCGCATGAACGTCCCGCACGATGGTCCCGACCCGAGCGCGCTGACGCAGCCGATCCCCGTGGTGAAGACGGTTCCGCCGCAGCCCGTCGTACGACCGCGACCGGCGGACGCGCGACTGCAACCAGGGATCGCAAGCACGCAAACGGCCGTGCCTACAGCAACCGTGCCGGCGCGGTACGTTCATCGCTTCGGTAGTGTTCCCACGTACTTGGTCGCACGACTCGCCGCGTTCGCAATCGACGTGTTCGGCGTCGGCTTCTTGCTTGCGACCTTCGGCTATCACGCGACCGACGTCGGAGGCGGATTTTTCGTTGCGGGCCGCGATCCAGCGGGCTACGCGACGCTCGCGGGCGGGGCGCTTGGCATCGCGCTCGCCTTCGCGTTTCTGTGCGAAGCGATCTTCGGAACCACGCTCGGCAAGCTCGTTTTCATGCTGCACACGCGGCGCGGCGACGGGCGCCACGCGGGCGCCGTGCGCGTTTTCGTGCGCTATCTGTTGAGGCCGATCGATCTGCTCGTCGTCGGCCCGCTGCTCGCGCTCGTCACGCCGCGTCACCAACGCATCGGTGATTTTCTCGGCGGCACAGTCGTCTCCCGCAGCCGGATCGGACCCTTCGCGCCGATCCTCGGTCTCCTCGCCGTTTCGGGCGCCGTGTACGCGCAGGTCACCTACGGCGGCGGGCTGACGTCGGCAGTCGGCGTCGTCGCGGAGACCGCGGACTACGGGCCGGGCCTCGTCGCGAGAACGGTCGCGCCGTTCGCCGCGACGGCGCTCGCACCGCGCGTGTCGCTGAGTCCGCCGCCCGCGGGCAGCGATTCGACGCCCGCGCCGATCCCAAGCGCCGTCGTTCAGTAGGTTCGCGACGGCGGGCCGTCACCGGGCGGTCGGCGTACTCCGGCGACATGCAAGCCGTACGACTCAACGAACAGGGGACCCGAAAAACTGCACCTCGAGGACATCGAGCAGCCAAAGC
>JAABUQ010007953.1_pt1 | contig 15082 bp, 13 predicted proteins | sample 5560001 | NCBI WGS metagenome assembly JAABUQ01 (sample SAMN10711888, study PRJNA513371) | rock metagenome | isolation source: Antarctica rocks | place: Antarctica: Victoria Land, Finger Mt nord | collected 2015-12-18 | reverse complement strand
TAAGACAATATTTATGCACGATCTGGTGATCGGACTATTTATTAATCGCTACGAATTTGGGTTACTCATTTAAGGTCAAATCAACAGGTTAGCGACATCTCCATAAAATGAACCGACGGCGGCGATCTTCAGCATCAAGTTGAAAGCCATAGTTTACGTAGTCGAACGATTCTAATGGTGTTTTAATATATGCTTGCAGAATCTGCTGAACTTCTCTAGCTCCTACTGCATAGTCGTTGGAATAGTGTAAAGTGTCTGTATAGGAACGCGCCCCACAACCCAAACCAACCATCCATCGGCTTGACAGCAGTAGACGGGGGAGGGATTTGGGGTTTTGAAACTTGGTTGTAATCATCTGAGATAAAAGTGCCCAAGAGCCATTAAATTTCGTCAGGGTTGATGCCCATTGCTTGCAGTCGTTCGGCTAGTCGCTCAGCTCGCACCGCTAGTTGCTCGGCTCGTAACCGTTCTGATTCTGCCCGTTGGCGCTCTACTTCCCTGCCCTGACGCTCTACTTCCCTGCCCTGACGTTCAATTTCTCGATCTTCTGCCCCAGTAGGAATAACTTGCCCATTGCGATCGCACCAGCGTAACCATTGGCTGGGCACTCCCTCAAACTCCCCATTCCAAATAATTAACCCCACTCCCGCATCTTCCATCCAGAATGGCTCTAACAGTTCAACGTAATGTTTCCCTCTGAGTTCAAAAACTTTCAGCAGTTTTCCATCCATCTGCTCTACTTCTTGAATCTGCTGGAGTGGATCGGAAACCGCATAGTAGGCAATGCCCATACGAGCATATATTTCTTTCTTGCAAGGTTTTTGTGAGTCTTTTCTGACTAGCTCATTACCTTTGCGATTTGAGACAATTTCAATTGCTACTTCTGGGAACTTGCCAAACCTCCACACCAAATAGGAGCGGTTCTGCTTCTGGCTCCAATCCGCAGGCATTGAGACATTTAGACTTAAGAACACATCTGGAACTGTTCCTTCTTCTTCGTCAGTAGAGAAGATACCTACATTCGCAGCGGCAATAAATGGTTCGCCAGGTTGCCACGAACTATAGAGCGGTTCCACTAGTAGTCTCTGTTGTTTCTCCGTCTGAAAATTATCCAAGGGTGTATCGTCCTCAAGCACGAGGTTACTAACATCTGGAGCAACGATTTCTTCTAGAAGCTGTGGAGTCATAGCTGGCAGGGTTAAGACCTATGTCTTATTATCTCCTGAAATTTGGTGTGGTGTTAGTAATATTTGAGCTAGAACATAAACTCTTAGCCAAATATCTAGAGTATGGGATGAGCATTTGATAATAGCTGTTCGATCTCGCTCAGTACAGTTGTTAATTCAGGAATGCGGTACCGATCTTGGGGTAGGGTGCAACCTAAAAATTCTTGTCCTTTGGGTGTAAGTTTCACCATTAAAGCGCGTCGATCGGATGGATGTTCGTCACGCTCAACATATCCCTCTTTCTCCAATCCATCTAATAAACCTGTGATGGCGGCGCGTGAAACACCACAATGTTTTGCTAAAAACGATGGACTTGCAGATAACTCAGATTCACTACCCAGATAGATTAAAACAGCTAGTTTAGTTTGCGAAATTCCTAGCTTGGCAAAATGTTCGTCTGTTACCCGTAATACCATCTTCGCTAACCGCGCGATCGCAGACATGGGATAAAATGCATCTGTACGTGTACTATCAATTTCGCGAGCCATTCCTACTATTAATTGACCTAAAGCGGCTATTTTTTCCTGTTGCGTACATTGGATTTGAGGCTGTTCCAGTACTTGTAAAAATCGTTGAAGTTGTTCTTCCCTATTTTCATTGCTATATATGGCTGAACCAACTTGCTTTTCGTTAACTTCTACATCTAAGTTCTGGCTGATCTTAAGTAACGTAGAAAATGCTCTCAAAGCAGTAATGACTGAAATGAAAAGCTTTTGAGCCGTCAATTCAGTTTTAGTCTTATAATCATCAATTCCATAATCAACTACCACTAGACTTTCTGGCGCTCGTCCTGGTTGCCCAGTTCGCAGAATAATTCTGACTAGCTGATTATTCAGCTCTTCCCGAATATACTTAACTACTTGCAAACCTGCATTTTCCGTCTCCATTACTACATCAAGAAAGATAATAGCAATATCAGGATTGGCTTTAATCAACTGCTTTGCCTCTTGAGCAGAGTAAGCGCTGAGAGAACTTAAAGATTTTCCTTCAAAGGTAAAATCTCTCAAGGCTAGATTTGTCACATGATGAACTTCAACATCATCATCCACTAACAAAATCTTCCAAGTTCTTTCAGCTTGATTTAGTTCTGTTGAAGTAAAAACTATTACTTCTTCTTGAGCAAAAACAAGTTCATCTTCTTGATAGCTGGTGTCATTATTTGAACGATCCAATCTACATACTTCCTTGAAATCTTATTTACACTTCTATTTTAGGTAGTTCAATTATAAACTTTGTTCCCCTTCCAGGTTTACTTTCACAATGAATTGTTCCACCCAGCTTTTGAGTTACTAAGTTATAGACAATGTGTAGTCCCAAGCCGCTCCCCCCTTGCCCGCGTTTGGTTGTGAAGAAAGGTTCAAAGATTTTACTCAAGTTTTCTGGCGGAATACCTCTACCATCATCAATATATTCAAAGATGAGCCACTCCCCAGTTTGCCTAAAGTAAAAGATGATATATCCCTGTTCGTCTGGCTCGTAGGCATGAATTAGCGAGTTCATCACTAAGTTAGTAACAATTTGTGAGAATACACCAGGGTAGCCATTTACGTTGAGATCGCAATCACCCCGGACTTCAATTGTATGCTTTGTGGTTTTGAGCTTAGGGCTAAGTTGTAATAAAATTTCTTCTAAATAGACTTTGAGGTTGAAAACTCGTTTTGACTCGCTCGACTGATCGATAGCAACTTGTTTAAGACTTTGGATGAGTTTTGCTGCACGATGAAGATTTTTTAATGTCATGCTACTACTTTGCAACGCTACATCTAGAAATTTCTCTAATTCTGAACGTTTAATAGCGCTATTTTGGAACAATTCAGAGAAAGTATCTGTTTTTTCGACTAATAATGAAGCGGCAGTTATGCCAATACCGATTGGGGTATTAATTTCATGGGCAATACTGGCTACTAATCTCCCTAGAGCCGCCATTTTTTCAGTCTGAATTAATTGGACTTCCGCACTTTTGAGATTCTGCAACGTCTGTTCAAGCTGTTGGGCTTTTTCTTGTAGTTCCGCTTCTGCCTGCTGACGTTCCTCGATTTCTTGCTGAAGTTGCAAATTTTGCTTGTCGATTTCTTCTTGTACCAGTTGCCGACTTTCTTGAGTTAGCACTAACCACCAAGAACCTACACCGATTAGTACTAAGAAGACAGCATATGCTTTAATTAAGATTGATGCTAATTGCTTGTTATTAACAGATGATTGAGGTAGGACTTTAAGTTGGTAGTATACAAAACATAAAACAGCTCCAACCAAACTAGATATAAATACAAAAATGCTTAAGTACTTAACAATTTTTCTACCTATTTGAGGAGATAATTTGTTTGTAAAAAATATTTTAAAAGCCGTTCTGTCTATTTCTAGAGAGGGTTGATGGTTTTTACTAATAGTCTTACAAACATCGTAGCAACTAGCATTTAGAGTGCAACAAAGAGAACAAATTGGTGCATCATAAGCTGGACAAGATGCTATATCCTGCGGCTCATATTCTTGTTGGCAAATACAACAGTTAATCGTCTGGTTAAGCAGGTGGATGGAATAAGTATCTTCGCGAGCTATATAGTACTTACCTTGAGTAATAATGGCGATCGCCGGAGCTAATACAAAAGCTAAACCCAAAGCAATAAAAGGTGAAAAGGCTCTAGCAACTGGACCAAACACGCCGATAAAAGCAGCGATCGCAACGATCGAAGCAATGAGCATAGAGCCAAATCCTACGGGATTGAAGTTGTAGAGATATGCCCGTTTAAACTCAATGTATGGAGGACTGATACCAAGAGGCTTATTAATTACTAAGTCTGCAACCAAAGCTCCTACCCAGGCGATCGCTACATTAGAGTAAAGCCCTAACACTGCTTCTAAAGTAGAGAAAACACCCAATTCCATAATCAGCAGAGAAATTGCCACATTAAACACGAGCCAAACTACTCTTCCTGGATGGCTGTGGGTCAAGCGCGAAAAGAAATTTGACCAAGCAAGCGATCCGGCATAAGCATTGGTGACATTAATTTTGACTTGAGAAATGACGACAAACAAAGTCGTTACCGCCAGCACTACCTCTGGGTTTGAGAAGACATATTCAAATCCCATCAGATACATCTGAGTTGGTTCTTTGGCTTTAGCAATACTAACCCCATGACTAATTGCCAAGGATGCAAGGAAGGCTCCCCCTAACTGTTTTGCACATCCCAGCCCGATCCAACCTGGTCCCGCCAACACCACCGCTAGCCACCACCTACCCCGATTTTGTTCCTGCTGATCTGGCAGAAAGCGTAAATAGTCCACTTGCTCACCAATTTGTGAAATCAATGAGAATGAGACAGTTGCAGCAGCACCAAATAAAAGCGGATCGAACGCGGCACTACTAGTAGAGCTACCAGCAAAATGAGTCCAATTTGACAAGGCGCTGGGTTCTTTGTAGAGAACGCAGATGTAAGGTAGCACCATTAGCGTCAACCAAATCGGCTGAGTCCACAGTTGCAACTGGTTAATCAGCGTCACGCCAAAAAACACCAACGGAATAACTGCGAGGGAGCAAACGATATAGCCAATCGGCAAAGGTAGGCGGAAATATAGCTCCAATGCCTGTGCCATGATTGCAGCTTCTAGAGCAAAGAAAATAAATGTAAACGAGGCGTAGATTAGGGAAGTAAGAGTGGAGCCGACGTAGCCGAAGCCTGCACCTCGTGTTAACAAATCAATGTCAACGTTGTACTTGGCACTGTAGTAAGTAATGGGCAACCCAGTCAGAAAGATAATAATTCCGACTACAGCGATCGCCCAAAAGGAATTAGCGAATCCGTAGTTAATGACAAGCGATCCCCCGATTGCCTCTAGTGCCAAGAAGGAAAGCCCCCCGATCGCCGTATTGGCAACTAGCCACTCTGACCACTTTCTGAATGATTTCGGCGTAAACCGTAAGGCATAGTCTTCTATAGTTTCTGTTGCTACCCAGGTGTTGTAATCGCGCCGATCTTTGATAGTTTTTAAGCTGGGATGGATTGCCATGAGATAGATAGCGTACGAGTTTTTTGGTTTATTTGACAGTACCGGAGGGACGATTATCTATAGCTTAATCATCTGTAACTTTCCGTACATCTACTGAAATATTTTAAATCGTTAAAAAGTCAACAAATATACAGAAATTATTAGTTATCCTCGAAATTGAGTGACTAGAATACCGACAAACCGATTAGAGCCAGCATGAAAATTCAACTTGAACGTACACTGAGGACTTGTCCTGCTCGATTGATATGTATAGCTTGCCGCCAGCCGTTTGAAGTGGGCAAAATCCGCACACTGCTATGTAATAACGAAGGACTAATTGAAGGAGATGTCTGCCCAGACTGCCTGAAGTCTAGAGCGAGTGGCATCAAACCACAAGTTCAGGTTTTTGCCGAAGACATTAAGCTACCAAAGTTCTATCACTGGTGGATAAAAAAGTTAGAGATTCTTTCACAAGAGACTCAAGAGCTAGAAAATGCTCGATTGGGGATTTCAAATTGTCGGTGTAATAGAGAGCGTCTACGGCTCATTTTCAAAGAGGATGAACAGAAAACAAGCTAATTCCAAACGTTCCAGCCATCAGGCTAGCTGGCAAGTAACTCTTTAATGCTGTCGTCGATAAATTTAGTATCAACAGGATTCATGCCCCCTCCGGCGAAATGACCCCATACTGACTCGATTACACGGAGTTCGGCATTTGGCATAAACTTGACTTCATATTCGTTATCCTCTGGAGGAAAATAAAGATCCATATCAGCAGGCATCACAATCGCCTTAGCCTTAATTGCTCCCAAAGCTTTCTCAAAGTTACCCTCAAAGCCAGGAGTGTTACCGATATTACCGTTTTGCCATGTCCACAGCATCGTTAAAAGATTATTAGCATCCTTACGGAGGAAAAAGCCTTCCCAAAAGGCAACCAGAAAATCCTCTAAGGAAGAGTAACCATGCTGAAGATAAACTTTTTCTCGATAAAATGCTTGAGAAAGTCCCCATCCTGCATATACTCGCCCCACAGCTCTTAAACCTTTAGTAGGTGGCTCGTCATACCAACCATGCTTCCAGGCTACATCCGCTTGTAGTGCTGCTTTCACGCCCTCAAGAAAGACAATGTTGTGCAAGCTAGTCTTAGCAGAACCACAGAAGGGAAGAATGCGCTCAACCATTTCTGGATAGCTCACAGCCCACTGATAAGTCTGTCCTGCTCCCATCGACCAACCTACTACTAAGGGAATTTTTTCAATCCCAAATTTTTTAGTCACAAGATGGTGTTGGGCACGAACTTGATCGTAGAAAGTAATATTGGGAAACCGAGCCTGATTGTATGGTTGTGGTGTATTGCTGGGTGATGAAGATAGCCCATTGCCAATCATGTTGGGAATGATGATGAAATATTTTTGCGGATCGAGAGCCATTCCCTCACCAATCAGCCACTCATTGTCATAATGCTGACCTGAATACCAAGTTGGATAGACAATTGAATTACTTTTTTCGGTATTAAGTATGCCGTATGTTTTGTATGCTAGCTTGGCATCTCGGAGCGTAGCTCCCGATTGTAAAACAAAGTCTCCTAGTTCCCATATTTCGTAGTCAAGCATAGGGCGATCTCCTTTGCCAAATTAATTACTCATATTTTCTATTTGAAACTTAGTAAGAAGTAGGAAGGTATCTTTGCCCCCTACTCCCTACTTTTCTTCAGTGACTAATCATCCAAGGTCGCCCACTAGCATGATTTTGCAGCCTGGGGGTTTTGGGTTCTTGGTCGCGCTTTACTAGCTGAGGCTCAGATTCTTTCTTCAGTCGCAAAGAACCGGACAACACCGCCGGAGCAGAGAATATTCGTTTAGCAACTTCCTGACAGGATGGACAATAGGCAGGAAGACTCGACTCTGCCATCATCCGCCATTGATCGAAAGGACCACAGCGATCGCACTTAAATTCGTAAAGGGGCATAATTTGAAACTAAACTGGAAAGATGTTCTGGTCGAAGATCTCTGTGGGAATCGCCAGCGTACAGCAGGCATTGGGAATATCTACAATCCCGCTGATTCTACCTTCAACTGGCGCACAACTCAGTAACAGATAAGCTTGCTCACCTGTATAGCCAAACTTCTTCAGATACTCGATTGCATTCAAACAAGCCCGTCGATAAGCAATATGCACATCCATGTAGTATTGCTTTCCGGTAAACTCATCAACCGAAATACCTTCAAACACCAGATATTCTGAATAGCGGGGTTCTACAGGACCAGGTTTGAAAATCGGGTTAATCATTCCGTACTTCTCAACTCCGCCCTTAATTATGTCCACATGCAGATCGATGTAGCCTGCCATCTCAATCGCACCGCAGAAAGAGATTTCACCGTCTCCCTGAGAAAAGTGGATATCTCCCATTGATAGCTTGGCACCTTCTACGTAGACAGGAAAGTAGATCCGCGTACCCTTTGACAAATTCTTGATATCGCAGTTACCACCATGTTCGCGGGGAGGAACAGTACGAGCGCCCTCAGCAGCAACGCGCTCAAATTCTGAAGCTGGCAGTTGACCCAAAATTGCATTTGTGGGATTTGGCAAAGCTGCTAGAACTGGCTGATCGCCTGAAAGTCCAGCACCATAAGTACGCCGATCTGGACTAGTTTCAACTAGTTCCCGTTCTCGCTGATTCCACTTTGACAAAAGTTCATGGGATGGAGCGCAACCAATTAAGCCTGGATGGGTAATACCTGCAAATTTTACTCCTGGAATATGTCTGCTAGAGGTGTAAATTCCTTGCAGATCCCAAATTGCCTTAGCTGGCTTGGGATAATGATCGGTGAGAAAGCCACCACCGTTTTCTTTGGCAAAAATTCCGGTAAAGCCCCACTCGTCACCTTGAATAGCACCAATATCCAGCAGATCGACAACTAAAATATCTCCTGGTTGAGCGCCATTAACCCAAATTGGTCCGCTCAAGACATGCACTACTGTCAAATCGACATCACGGATGTCATCAGGATTATCATCATTCTTGATTTGTCCATCAGTCCAGTCCTTACATTCGATCCGAAAGACTGTACCAGGATCGACCGAAACAACGGCAGGAATATCAGGATGCCAACGATTATGTCCTGGCAATTCCTGTTGATCCATTGTTTTAGTTAAGTCGATTGTGAATAGCGTCTTGGGCATAAAATTCTCCTCAGTTTTGGTTTGGTATTTGTCTCGCCCAATTCTAGGCGGCGGTTCCCGGTACTACTTTGCAAGCATCATGGCATTGGGCATCTAAGCTGCAGCATAGAGAGCAGATAGCTCCCTCATAAACTGGACAATGTGCCATATCTTCCCGCTCATATTCGTATTCACAGATGACACACTGAGTTAAACCAGTAACTTCTGGATTGTTGTGGAAGTGGACATCTTTTCTGGCAATGTAATACTTGCCCTTAGTGACAATTGCAATAATGGGAGAAAGCACAAATGCTAAACCCAAGGCAATAAAGGTTGAACATGCCTGTGCCAATGGTCCCATTAATCCAAAGAAGGCAATAACGGAAACAATCGAGGCAATCATCATGGAACCAAAACCAACTGGATTAAAGTTGTAGAGGTGTGCCCGCTTAAACTCAATATAAGAGGGGCTAATTCCCAGTGGTTTATTGATCACTAAGTCGGCAACTAGCGCTCCTACCCAAGCGATCGCCACGTTGGAGTAAAAGCCTAGCACCCACAATAGAACACTAAAAACTCCCATCTCTTGCAATGTCAGAGCGATCGCCAGTTGAAACACGAGCCAAACTACACGCCCAGGATGAGCATGTGTTAAGCGTGAAAAGAAGTTAGACCATGAGAGCGAACCAGAGTAAGCATTGGTGACGTTAATTTTGATTTGGGACAAGATGACAAAGAACGTTGCCAGAGCCAGATATATTGCAGGGCTAGAGAAAATTGCTTTAAACCCCTCAATGTACATGTGAATTGGCTCATTCGCCTTGGCAATATCTACCCCTGCCTTGACAGCGATCGCCGTGAAAAATGCGCCTGCCCACTGTTTCCAAGCGCCTAAAATCACCCAACCGGGACCTGCGGTAATCACTGCCGTCCACCATTTACCTTTGTTTCTCTCCGTCAGATCGGGCATGAAGCGCAAATAGTCTACTTGCTCCCCAATTTGAGCAATCAGAGATAGGGCAACGCCTGCTCCTGTCGCGCAAAGTAAGAGGTCAAAACCATTGCCACTAGGAGATTTACCTGCAAAACTAGTCCAGGTAGACCAAGCCGTGGGATCTTTAATGAGGACGGCAAACCAGGGGGCAAACATGCCAAGTAACCAGATCGGCTGCGTCCACACCTGTAACTGCGCTAACAAAGTCATCCCAAAAACTACTAATGGGAAGATAACAACAGTACACAGTAAATAGCCCCAAGCCAGAGGCAGGTGGAAATAAAGCTCAATTGCTTGAGCCATGATCGACCCTTCTAATGCGAAGAAAATAAAGCAGAAAGAAGCATAGATGACAGAAGTTAATGTTGAACCGATGTAACCAAATCCTGCTCCTCGCGTCAACAAATCCATATCAATGTTGTAGCGAGCTGCATAATAGGAGATAGGTAGACCTGTGACAAAGATGATGATGGCAGAGATTAGAATCGCCCAGAAAGAATTAGTAAATCCTGAACTAATGGCGATGGAGCCTCCGATTGCAAAATCTGCTAGATACGAAATACCTCCTAGAGCAGTATTTGCCACTGTAAATTCTGACCACCTACGAAACGACTTAGGTGCGTAACGTAGGGAATAATCTTCCAGAGTCTCATTCACAACCCATGAGCTATAGTGTCGTTTCGACTTTTCCAGACGCGCAGTTGCATTCAGTTCCGTCATTTTTTACCTCTGTTACCTGTAGTAATAATTAATTCGTAACAGTTAACTCAAGTGTTCAAAACTCAAGGCAGCAGGGGCAAAGATTACATCTCTGCTGTTAGTTACTGCGATTTCAGGCACACTTGGACATTGCTGCAAATCATGACTCCTAGCACAAATCTCTAAAGCTTGAAGTCGTACTTGACAATGAGCTGGAATTCGCTTGTTGCGACGCAATACCCCAATTGGACGGCGCGATCGCATTTTCAAAGCATCGTACAGACTGCTATATGCAGTGGAGAAAGAGTAGCCAAATCGTATTGCCAGCGCGATCGCTTTTTGGTCTGCTGCCGTTGCCTCTCTTAAACTTTGCTCTCCTAAGTAGCGTTGGTAGATTTGATTTACTGCTAGCCCAACTACAACTAGAGTGACTGGTAGCAACAACAGATTTGGTACCAATAACTCTATTAATAAAGCACAAAATCCTAAAACTAAGACAATTAAATCCTGGCGTAATTGGTTGACAGTCTTGTTTTTAATTCGAGCGATTTCATGCCAGAATAGCAAATCACGTTGGTCAAATTTCAACTGGTGCCAGCGCTTTAAATCGATTTGAACGGCAAATTGCTTGTTACCAGTTTTTACCGTTGAAATTAAAGCTGGATTAGCTTTCTTTGCTCTCACTAGTATTACCTGAAACCGCAGTTCTGTAGGTAATAAGGTCTTCAGCCGTTTGATTTCACTCATTCCATTATGGGGTTAAGTGTTATGAGGTTGTTAACACCAGCACAAAGTACAAGCAAGTTGCAGTACGTTGCTCTACTAAATCAAGCAACTACCGCACTTCAACTTTATTTAGCGCTTCTTTTAAAGTACCTTGCGTAGTATGAGCAGATGATAATGGGTGAGTTAGGATGATTTTGTATTTGGTTTTACAGTTAACTATTAATTGGTTAACTATTTTTCGGATTGTGGTTATTTCATGCCACTCCACTGCCGCGACAACTAAAGCTGACACGTATTTTGTCATAAGGCATACGTGTTATTTTCAACTCAGTATAATTACTTGACTTAAAATGTAAGCTTTTCAGTAACAATACGGTTAAAATTGTATTATTTATAACTTAAAATTAATCATGTAAGGTCTAATTTTAAATTAGAGGAAGTTTTGCAGATTAAAGGAAAACTACTAAAACGTCCTCAACTCAATAGCCTAAAGGAATTTTCAGCATGACATCTATTGATGATATTATTCGATGCGAGGATAACCCCTTCAATCCGGCAACTTTTAAAGCAGGTAATTTTTGGCAGCAGGAACAAGATCCAGCGCTCACAGTTCAGTCAATTCATCAAGATGCGATCGCTGAAGTTGAAGCATTTGTTAACCGAATTGCCAAAGACAATCGCAGTCGCACCATTGTACTTTCAGGGGAGTCCGGTTCTGGCAAAAGTTATTTACTAAGTCGGCTCAAAAGCACCCTCAATCATAAAGCCTTTTTTGCTTATATTGAACCTTGGTCTGACAGCAAGTACATCAAACGTCATATTCTACGCCATACCATTGATAGTTTAATGCAGATTCCAGAATATCAACAAGATTCTCAGTTGATACTTTGGCTAAAGAGTATGTCTGCTTTCAAGCAACTTAACTTAAAAGGGCAAATTTTGCGAGATCATCTCTGGATTTTCTTATGCAGCGCTCGACAAAGATTTATCAACTACCTCAAAAATACATACAGACAGGCAGGTATCTACAATAGCGACGATTTTTTTGGAGCGCTGCATCACCTCACCACTCCAGAATATCCCTTAGCTTGCAAGTGGTTGCGTGGAGATGACTTAAGTGAAGAGTCTTTACAAATATTAAACATCCAGCACTCTATTAATACAGAAGCAACTGCCTGGGCAACTCTCTCAAACTTGGGAAGAACTTCTACTCAACCAATCGTACTGTGTTTTGACAACTTAGATAAGATCCCTCGTTCACCAGACGGATTCCCAGACTATCAAGCTTTGTTTAAACTTAACGCTGCTATTCATAATGAACCATTAAAAAATTTCTTGGTTATTGTCAATGTAATTACTAATGATTGGAAGTCTAATAGAAGTCGTATTCATCCACTCGATCAAATTCGGATCGAGCGAGTACTTACTTTAAAAGATATTCTTCCGGAGCAAGCAGAGGCGCTGTGGGCATCTCGGCTAAAGCCAATCCACGAGCAAGCAGAGACTCAACTTACCCCGATTTTTCCATTGACTCGGCAAGCGCTATTAGAGTTTTCAGATTGTAAAACTTGTCCCAGAAATGTACTAATGCTGGGTAGTAAGCTGTTTGATAAATACAAAGAGAGAACAATAAATGGCGATCGTGTTGACAAGCTATTAGCTGCATTTGAATTAGTCTGGCAAGATGAATACAACAAAGTTAAGGAGAAAATTACCAGAATTAGACTGCTAGCTGCTACAGACCTAATTTTGATGTTGCAAGAAGCTCTAGTGGCATTACAATTAGAGGAAGTTAAGACTAAACTGTTAAGTGGAACATTCAGCAGTTACTCCCTCAGTTATCGACAACCGGGTCAGAGTAAACGAGTAGGAGTAGTTTGGACAGAAGACACTAACATGAATAGCTTTTTACATGCAATGAATGCTTGCCAAAAAGTTTTAGATCGAAATGACTGTTATACTCTATATTTAATTCGAGCAGAGTATGTAGGCAAGCCAAGCTTTGAAGGTAACAAAATTTATAGAAAAATTTTTACAAATCCTCAACATTACCACATTAAACCAACTTTATCTTCTGTTCATGACTTAGTAACATACCACAACCTAGTTAATTCCGCTCGTGCCAACGAATTGATAATTGACAATAAAATTATTAGTTTGAAGGAACTAGAAGAGCTGATCGGCAAGACAGACATTTTACAAGATTGCCTTTTGTTGAAAGATTTAGGTATTGCTTCATATAGATGGCGCACCAGAGAAAGTAATTCGGATTTACCTCAGGTCAAGAATCTGTTGTTGAATATAGTTATTAAACATAAATTACTAGCGCGAAAGGTTTTAATTGCCAACGCTAGTAATCAGTTTTCTCAAGTAAATGAATCTCAAATAAATAAACTGATTCAAGAACTGTGCCAGGAAAATAAATTCAAAATTGTCAACCCTAATGCTGGAATCCAAGAACAATTAATACGTCTGGTGCCTTAAGTAAGGTTAATCATCTCCCTCTAATTACACCGTTATTCTCCAACCAACAGCCCAAGCTTGCGGGCTAGTAATTTAGCAGTGGTTGCTTGGACAAGAATAGTAATCAGGATAGCCATAAAAGTGACTGAGGCGATAATATCTGCTCCTGGTGCCTTCATGCCTAAAAGAATACCAGCCAAAGCCCCAGGAATAACGCCAGTTTCTCTTGTCCAGCACATAAATAGCATTTCTTTAAAACTCCACTTTGCCCGTCTGTCAACGATCGCGCAGGCAAAAACTGTAACAGGTCTAGCTACCAGCATAAAAATCATCACTACGACAATTCCGGAAAATAAATATTGCTGGATCAGTCCAAAACGGACTTGAGTTCCTAAAAGCACAAATATAAACATTCTCATAATCAGCGCCGTTGTTTCAATAAACTCTTCCAGCTTTTGAGCCTCATCTGCATTAAGCGTAAAACCGAAGGAGTCTTTATTACCAACAAAAACGCCAGCCACAAATACAGCCATGTAGCCACTGGAATTGAGATGACTGGCACCGAGATATGCACCAATTACAGCGAGTAAAGAAATTATAGGTGTGTACTCAGCCAAAAATGCATATTTTTCGTGGGCGATCGCGAAAGCTGCCAAATAACCCAAAAAACCACCAGCCAGAATGCCAATAATTGACTGTTGCAGCAAATCAATCAATGCTGTTCCCAGAGAAAGCTTTCCCGTCCCCAACGCCATACCCAAAATTGTGAAGGTAACAATCGCTGACATAGCATCGTTTAAGGCTGACTCACTAATCACTGTCTGGGAAACTCGTTCTTTGACCTTAATTTGTTTGAAAATTGGTACTAGAGTGGCTGGATCGGTTGAGGCGATCGTGGCTCCTAACAAAAGAGCGACAATCAATGGAAGTTTCATTACGTAAGCTGCGGCTAAACCAGCGATCGCGACTGTGATTAACACGCCCACTGTAGAGAGTACAACAACTGTAATCCAGACTTCCTGAAGCACTTTCAGCCTGAGCGATGCACCACCATCGAAAATAATGTACGAAGAACCAAAGATCAGTATTAATTGGTTTAAGGCTGAATCACTTGGGATATTGATCGCCCCTGTTGCTTCGTGCCCCAATAATATACCTACCAGTAGGAATAGTACGATATCAGGTATTCGGATCTTCTGAGCCAAATAGCCGCAAATAACTCCGGCGGTGAGAATGATGCCGATGGAGAATAGAAGATGTTGAGCAGTTACGAGCGAAAGCGCTTCAGGTGGTTGAGCTACACTAGTAGCAAGCAGGTATTCCATCGGTAGGTCTCCTTGATACGCTCCAGTAGGACCCAAGGGACCTGACAGACTCCACCACACTGGAAAGCTTAATTCCTAATTATTGCACAGCTCACCTTGAATGATTTTAGGGCGTTAAAGAACCATGCGAGTGAGAGATGCACGACCTTGTTAGCACTGAGAATGATACCGATGGAGAACAAAAGGTGTTGAGCAGTTACGAACGATGCTTTGTAATACAGCTTGCCTGGAGTACAACAAGGTGATCATTCTCAAAAATTGAACAGCGCCCGCTCAGCTTTGACAAAGCAGGGACAATTCCTTGCTCAATGGTCTGTAGTGCCTTAAGGGTTGCGGTATGGTATTGAGTGAACCAGCTATTAGTCAGATACTCAGATGTGAAAGCTGACTTGTCTAATAGCCAGAAATCAATCCCATACTTCTGAATCAAACTTTCTGCCTCGGCTAAGTTCTGACTGTACTGAGCATGAATTAGGTCGATCGCCCGTTGGCGAATTTGGCGA
>JAABUQ010007952.1_pt1 | contig 15082 bp, 8 predicted proteins | sample 5560001 | NCBI WGS metagenome assembly JAABUQ01 (sample SAMN10711888, study PRJNA513371) | rock metagenome | isolation source: Antarctica rocks | place: Antarctica: Victoria Land, Finger Mt nord | collected 2015-12-18 | reverse complement strand
GCCTGGAGCGGACCCTGACGACGGGGATCATCAGCAGCCTCGACCGCTCGATCAAGGCCAAGAACGGCCGGACGATCAAGGGGATCATCCAGACCGACGCGGCGATCAACCCGGGCAACTCGGGCGGCCCGCTGCTGAACTCGCGGGGCGAGGTGATCGGGATGAACACGGCGATCATCAGCCAGGTCGGCCAGTCGTCGGGGATCGGCTTCGCGGTGCCGATCGCCTCGATCCGGCGGATCTTGCGCCCCCTGATCGAGAAGGGCAAGGTCACCCGCCCCGACCTCGGCCTGGCCCGGGTCTACCGGACGCCCGAGGGGCTGCTGGTCCTGGACGTCGTCCCGGGCGGGCCGGCCGACCAGGCGGGGCTCAGGCCGCTCCGGCTCCGCCAGGTCCGCCAGGGGCGATCGGTCGTCACCCGGCCCGACCCCAACTGGTCCGACCTGATCGTGGCGATCGACGGCAAGCCGATCAAGACCTACGACGACCTCCTCGCCGAGGTCGAGGCCCACGGCCCGGGCGAGCAGGTCGCCGTCACCGTGATCCGGGGCGGACGCTCGGTCGACCTGGCGGTGACCCTGGGCGAGTCGTGACCCGGCAGCCGCCGCCGGCGACGCCACCAGGGCGCATCGGCCCATCCGGCCCGCTATAGTGTCATTGGGGCCGCTCGGGCGCCGGGCCCGGCGGATGGCCCCGGGGGCGGCTCGGCGCGGAGGCGGGGATGGGCGGTCGATTCGCCTGCCCGGAATGCGGCCAGGGGCTGGAGCTGGGCGGCCTCACGCCCGGCCGGGCGGTCCTGTGCGACGCCTGCGAGACCTGGGTCGAGGTGCCGTTCCTGCCCAGGGCCGACGGCTGGAAGCGGGGCCGGCCGACCCGGCGGCGGTCGAAGCCGTGGCGGGAGTCGAAGCTGCTCCGGGCGGCCGTCGGCTTCGCCGCGCTGGCGCTGGCCGTCCTGGCCGCCGGGCGGATGGTCGGGGGCCGGGTCCGCTCGGACCGCGAGCGCGTCCTGGCCGAGTTGATCGCCGCCCGGGACCGGGCCGAGCTCGGAGGCCGGCTCGGCCCGGCCCTGGTCGAGGCCGAGGCGGCCCTGGCCCAGGCCCGGACGATCGACCGGCCCGGCTCGGGGCGGCTGGTCGAGCTCGACCGGAGGCGGGGCGAGGCCTCGGCCCGCGAGGCCCGGGCCCGGCTCGACGCCGTCGACGCCCTCGACCCCGACCGAGCCCTCGGCGAGGCGCTCACCCTGCTCGCCCGGGCCGGGAAGGACCCGGCGCTCGCCTCCCTGGCCCCGTCGATCGAGACCAAGGCCGCCGAGGCCCGGCTCAGGCGGGCCGGGGCCGACCTCGAAGCGGCCCGCCGCTGGCTCGGCGAAGGGCGGCCGGCCGAGGCCTTCGACGCCGCCGAGCGGCTCGACCGCCACGCCGAAGGGCTCGCCGAGGCCGACGCCGGTCGCTCCCGGGCAGACGCGCGGGCCGTCATCGAGGAGGTCGTCGGCCGGTTCGGGATCGCCGTGCCCCCGACCTCCGGCCAGTTCCTCGCCGGGTCGGGCGAGGGGTATGACAAGGCCCTGAGGCGACCGATCGCCGACATCTGCAAGATCCGCGGGTACCTGCTCCCCCCCGCCTCGGGTTCCCCCTGGAGGCCGCTCTGGGACGAGCTCGCGCCGTTCCGGCTGACGCTCCGGGTCGTCGAGGCCCAGGACATCCCCTACCTCCAGTCGAGGAACCGGACGAGTCAGGTCGACGGCCATTACGAGTTCGCCCGCAAGGGGACGGTCGCCTGGCAGGCCCGGGTGGCGACCCGGACCCGCCAGCCCTTGCTCGACCTGCCCGCCTACCAGGCCGGCCACCTCGCCACCTCGGACCGCCGCGACCCCGCCGTCGAGCGCCGGTTCCACGACGACGCCCTCGCCCAGTTCGTCGAGCAGTCGGCCCGGAGCCTCAAGGGGCTGCCGGCCCGTCCGCGGGAGGCACCCGGGCCTTAGTCCGCCACCCCCAGCCTCGCCGCGATCCGCCTTGCCGTCACGATCCGCCGCTCGGTCAGCCCGCGAGTCGCGGCCCGCACGGCCTCCAGGACCTCCGGGGGTGCGGTCGACGGGGTCCCGCTCTGGAACGGCGGTTCCGGCGCGTATTCGATGCCGAGTTGGATCTCCTGCGCCGCCCGATCCCCCCGGAGGAGCGCCGCGACCCTCAGGGCGCCGTCGATCCCGGCGGTCACCCCGGCCGCGCTGACGTGCTTGCCGTCGATCACGACGCGCCGATCGACCGGGATCGCGCCGAAATACTTCAAAAGATCGAAGGAGGCCCAATGCGTCGTCGTCCGGACCCCCTTGAGCAGCCCGGCGGCCCCGCAGATCAGCGCCCCGGTGCAGACCGAGAAGACGAGCCGCGCCCGGGCCGCACGGTCCCGGACGAAGGACAGGACGGCCTCGTCCTCCATCAACTCCTGTTGCCCGGGCCCGCCGGGGACGACGAGCACGTCGAGGGGGGGAGCCTCCGCCAGCGTGGCCTCGGGGGTGAGGATCAGCCCCTTGATGTCCCGGATCGGTGCTTTCTCCTTCCAGAGGACGTGGATGGTGGAGTTCGGCACCCGCGAGAGCACCTCGAAGGGGCCGGTGAAGTCGATCTGATCCATCCGAGGGAAGATGATGATCCCGATGCTCAGGCGGGCCGCCGCGTCGGGTCCTTCGCCCGCCGCGGCCGGCTCGGGGAGGGGCGGCATCCCCTCGGCCGACATCTCCCGGGCGCCGGGCAGGCCGAGGACCCCGCCCGCGGCCAAGGTGTGCTGGAGAAAATCCCTTCGAGAACTCATCACGCGGCCTCCAAGAAAACGAATGGGTCGATGGTTAGGGGGCGGCCCGTCCCGAGGGCCGGGGCCCCCGGCGACGAGCCCGCGACCCGGCCGGCCCGGGATGGAACCGGTCCCGGTAATCGCTCGGCGTCACGCCGAGTTCCTTGAGGAACGAGCGACGCATCGAGTCGGCATCGCCGAAGCCGCACTCGCGGGCGACCTCCTGCATGGTCGCCCCGGACTCTTCGAGCCTGCGGCGGGCCGCCTCGACGCGGAGGCGCTCGACGAAGCGGCCCGGGGGGAGGCCCAGCTCGCGGCGGAACACCCGGGCGAAATTCCGGGGGCTCATGCACGCCCGACCCGCCAGGCGCTCGACCGAGAGGTCGGCGTCGAGGTGGTCCGACACCCACGCCTGGAGCTCGCGCAAGGGCTCACGATCCGCCGATTGGAGGCGGAGCAGCGAGCTGAACTGCGACTGCCCTCCCGGCCGGTGGACGAACATGACGAGCTTCCGGGCGACCCGCAGCGCGACCTCTCGGCCGAAGTCCTCCTCGACGAAAGCCAGCGTCAGGTCCATCCCCGCCGTGACCCCGGCGGACGTGGAGACGGACCCGTCCCGGACGAAGATCGAATCGAAGTCGACGTCAACCTTCGGATAGTCGCGGGCCAGTTGCTCGCATGACTGCCAATGGGTCCGCCGCCCGATGTCCGTCGAGCAGCCCGGCGGCGGCCAGCACGAACGCCCCGGTGCAGACCGATCCCAGGCGCCGGACGCCGGGCGCGGTGCGGCGGAGCCACCCGAGAAACTCCGCGTCTCTTGCCACCGCCCAGACGCCGGGGCCGCCGGCGACGAGCAGCGTGTCGATCGGGCCCTGGCATTGCTCGTAGGGGCGATGGGCCACGATGCCGACGCCGCAGGACATCCCGATGGTCGACTCGCGGGTCGCGGAGACGATCTCGATCGCATAGCCTTCGTCTTCCGCGTCCCGCGGCGGCAATGCCGGCTTCGCGGCATTGAACACCTCGCACGGTCCCGCCACGTCGAGGAAGTTCGCTTGCGGATAAGCGACCACCACGACCCGTCGGGCGGCCGTCTTGCCGCGGCATCGGTCCTCCCCCCGCGATCCGCCCGGCGCTTTCATGAAGGCCTCCGACCGTTCGCGATCCCCGCCCACCGAATCCTATGCCGGCTCCTCTCTCGGCGAAATGACAATGTTCCGTCAGATTCGGCCATGCGGCCGCGAGCCGGGACGCGGGATGCGACGTGAACCAGAGGGGCGGGAAACGGCCCATCGGACGCGAGACGAGCCCCGCCGCCGGCGGATCGGCCAGGGGAGGCCGCATCATGGCCGTCGAGACAGGGCCCGCGAGGCGGATACGGTTCAGGACCGGCCGACGGCGTCGTTGACGGCGCGCTGGAGGCTCTCGCCGAGGCCCTTCTGGCGGATCGACTCGACGTCGCCCCGGCAGGCCGTGAGGGCGTCGATGACCCGGGGGTCCCACTGGACGCCGGAGCCGTTGCGGAGGATCTCGTCGATGGCCAGGGGGGTCAGGCGGCGGCGATAGGGCCGGGTGCTCGACATGGCGTCGAAGCCGTCGGCCACGGCGAGGATGCGGGCCGAGAAGGGGATGTCCTCCCCCTTCAGGCCGCCGGGGTAGCCGGTGCCGTCGTAGTGCTCGTGGTGGTGGGCCACGCCGGGCAGGAGGTGCGAGAGCTTCTTGAGGTCGGAGAGGATGTGCACGCCGATCTCGACGTGCGACTGGATCATCCGGTACTCCTCCGGCGTGAGCTTCTCGGCCTTCTTGAGCACCCCGTCGTCGATCCCGATCTTGCCGACGTCGTGGAGCAGGCCCATCAGGTACAGGTCGCCGCGCTGGTTGGCCGAGAGGCCGAGCTGCTCGGCCAGGCGGACGGCGATCCGGGCGACCCGCTCGGAGTGGCCCGAGGTGTACGGGTCCTTCGCGTCGATCGCCGCGGTGAGCGAGCGGATCACGCCGAAGAGCAGCTCCTTGAGCTCGCCGTAGAGCTTGCCGTTGGTCCGCTGGGTGCCGATCAGCGAGGCGACCGGCTGGATCAGCTCGACCTCGGGCGTGGCGAAGCGGCGGTCGTCGACCGGGTTGACCGCGACGATCCAGCCGACCGGCGACTGGGCGTCGGCGGCGACGGCGACGACCCTCCGGCCGGGCCCCAGGGCGGTGTCGTCGTCGGGCCCCTGGGCCGGCCCGTTGTCGACGAAGACGCCGGCGGGGTCGCCGGCGGGGACCAGGGCCTTGAAGTCGGCCGGGGCCATCCCCTTGACCTCGCCGACGACCACCGTCGGCTCGCCGTGGTGCATCGGCACCCAGGCGACCGCCGCCACGCCGAGGGCCGAGCGGAGGGCGTTGAGGGCCAGGTCCTGGAACCGCTCGGGCGCGTCGGACACCTTCAGCCGGCGGATCAGGCGGGCCGTCAGGAGCCGGTCCCCCCCTTCGCCACGAAACGGCGAGGGGGCCGAGGCGGACCGGGGGAACGCCTCGCCCCTCAGGCCGTCGGCCACCGACTGGCCCCAGGCCTTGAGCCCGCGCTCGGGGCAGGGGGGGCCCCAACCTTCGAGGGGGGCCGGGCCGGCGGCGAAGCCGACCAGGGCCACCAGGTCGCCGCCGGTGGGCCGGGGCAGGGGCAGGCAGAGCCAGACCGGGCCGCCGGAGCGATCCGGCCGCCAGGTCGCCACCCGGCCGTGCCAGAGCAGGCCGGAGGCGAGCACCGCGGTCAGGCTGGCGTCGCCGCCGGGGAAGGCCTCGGGGTCGCGGCCCAGGCGGGCCCGCCAGACCAGCGTGGCCGGGTCGAGCAGTCCCACCGGGGCGGAGAACTCCCGGGCCAGCCGCCTGGCCGCGGCCAGGTCGCCGCCCCCGGTCGATGAGTCCGTGCCCTGGTTCGACTGCGCCTTGACGATCATCGGAGTGGCCCTCTTTCGCGGCGTCGATGGCCCGATCCGGGCCTCGCGTTCGATGCTCCCTTCGGCCTCGCCACCGGCAAACCCTAGGTCGCCGATGTGGGCCTGGCAAGTCGGGCCGACCGGCGCGGCCGCTGGACAAATCGGCGGGGCGCTCCTAGGAAAGATCGAGGGCAACGCCGCCCCGATATGGCCCGCGCCCGTGCTCCGCCGCGGGCGGCTCGCGGGATCGACCGAGGAGGAGACGTCCCCGTGAGCCTGAACAAGCGGAGCGACCTCTTCCTCAACTGGAACCCGTCCTCCTCGGGGGAGGCCGATCCGGCGACGTCGGACGTCACGGTGAGCTGGGAGGTCGTGCCGGCGGCGCCCGTCCGCCCCGAGCTGGCCTCGGGCGCCAACGCGATGGCCCATTTCACGCTCCACCCCGACCCCGATCCGCCGCCGGCCAACCCGGCCGGGCTGCTCGGCGCCACCCTCGATGCGCCGGTCGCGGGCACCCTGGAGCCCGAGGGGGGTTCGGGCCACGCCTCGGAGGTCGCCTTCCCCCTCTGCGGCGAGGGGATCGGCGGCTTCCGCCTGGTCTCCGAGCTGGGCCGGGGGGCCTTCGGCCGGGTCTACCTCGCCGAGGAGGCCGGCCTGGGCAACCGCCCGGTCGCCCTCAAGGTCACCCGGGCCGAGGGGGACGAGCCCCGGATCCTGGCCAGGCTCCAGCACACCCACATCGTGCCGATCTACTCGGTCCGCGACGACCCGGAGACCGGGCTCCGCCTGATGTGCATGCCCTATTTCGGCGGCGCCAACCTCGCCCAGGTCCTCGACGCCGCGACCGTCGCGTCGCCCAGGGCGGGCACCGGGCTGAGCCTGATCGAGGCGCTCGACGTCGTCGGCGGCCCGGCGCCGAGCGAGACCGGCCGCCCGGCCTCGATCCCCAGGGTTCGGCCCGGCCTCCCCGCCCGGCCGGCCCCCGGGGCGGACTCGGCGGCGGCCGCCGGGTCGTCGCGATGGTCGACGCCCCGGCCCTTGATGTCGGCCCTGGTCCGGATCCCCCTGTGGTCCCGGTCGCTCCTGAAGCCCCGCTCGAAGGCCGGGCTCGGCCCGGTCGACGACCGCGACCCGGTCCAGCCGGCCCGGCGGTTCTACCGCGAGTCGGGCTTCGTCCGCTCGGCCGCCTGGATCGCCGCCCGGCTCACCGAGGGGCTCGAGCACGCCCACTCGCGGGGTCTGCTCCACCGCGACCTGAAGCCCTCGAACATCCTGATCGCCGCCGACGGCACGCCGATGCTCCTGGACTTCAACCTCGCCACCGACGCCGACCACCTGGGCGAGGGGGACCGCGTCCTGATGGGCGGCACGCTGCCCTACATGGCGCCGGAGCACCTCGACGCCTTCCACCCCAGCGGGACCACGCCGCCCGAGGCCGTCGACGAGCGGTCCGACATCTACGCGATGGGCCTGATCCTCTTCGAGATGATCGCCGGCCACCACCCCTTCCCCGAGCCGCCCTCCGGCCGCCCCCTGATCGAGGTGGTCCGGGCGATGGCCCTGGAGCGGCTGGGCTCGCCGCCGTCCCCCCGGGCCTCCAACCCCGACGTCCCCCTGAGCCTCGACGCGATCGTCCGCAAGGCCCTCGACCCCGACCCGGGCCGCCGCCACGCCCGGGCCGGCGACCTGGCCGAGGACCTCCGCCGCTTCCTCGACGACCGCCCGCTGAAGTACACCAGCGAGCCGAGCCTCCGCGAGCGGCTGGCCAAGTGGTCGAGGCGCAACCCCAGGGCCACCGGCGCCTCGACGGTCGGGGCGCTGGCCCTGCTGGTCATCCTGATGGTCGGCCTGTCGGCCTGGACGCTCTCGGAGCACCTCGGCGCCGCCTCGGCCCGGCTCCGGCTCCGCGCCTTCGAGGCGCAGTTCGACGAGTGCCAGTTCCTCCTGAACACCGCCAGCGGCCCCGTCGAGCACCTCGGCCGGGGGATCAGGCTGGCCGAGGACGCCATCGCCGGGGCCGGCGTCCCCATCGACGGCGGGGCGGGCGGCCGGCCCGGCGCCGGCCGCTGGGTCGAGTCGCTGGTCCCGGAGGACCGGGTCGCGATGCGCGGCAACCTGTCCGAGCTGATCCTCCTGGTCGCCACGGCCCGGGTGGTCCAGGCCGAGCGGTCGCGCTCGGAGGAGAAGCGGCGGAAGGCCCTGGAAGGGTCGATCGCCCGGCTCGACCTGGCCGAGCGGCTCGACCCGCATCCCCCCCGGATCCTCTTCGAGAACCGGAGCCGCTACTATTCGGCCCTGGGCGAGGCCGCGATGGCCGCCGCCGACCGCAAGCGCCGCGACGCCACCCCCGTGGCCACCGGCCGCGACTTCTACCTCCAGGGGACCGCCCTGCTGGCCCAGGGGCACCCCGACCAGGCCGAGCCGCCGCTCTTGAAGTCGGTCGGCCTGGAGCCCAGGCGGTTCTGGGCCTGGTTCGCCCTGGGGCTCTGCCACTACGACCAGGGGCGGTTCGCCGAGGCGGCCGGCGACTTCGCCGTCTGCACCGTGCTGACCCCCCGGTTCGCCTGGCCCTGGTTGAACCGAGGGCTCGCCCTGGCCCGCTCCGGCCGCCTGGTCGAGGCCCGCGAGTCGTACAACCGGGCGATCGAGGCCGACGGCCGGCTGCCCGAGGCCCTGGCCAACCGGGGGCTGGCCGCCCTGGAGCTGGGCGACGCCCCGGCCGCCGTCGCCGACCTGGCCCGGGCGATCGCCCTCGGCCTGCGCGACCTGCCGATCCGCGCCGCGTACGCCGAGGCCCTGGCCCGCTCCGGCCGCCGGGCGGAGGCGATGAAGGCGCTCGACCGGATGATCGCCGAGAGTCCCGAGGCCCCCTTGCCCCGGGTCGCCCGCGGGACCCTGCTGACCAGCACCGACCCGGCGGCGGCCGAGGCCGACTTCCGCCAGATCCTCGCCGCCAGCCCGAGCGACCCGGCGGCCCACCTCGGCCTGGCCCGGCTCCGCCGCCAGTCCGACCCCCGGGCCGCCCTGGCCGAGGCCGACCTCGCCCTCAACGCCGACCCCAACCGCCCCGACGGCCTCGAGCTCCGGGCCTGGCTCCGCGCCAGGCTCGGCGACCCCCGGGCCCTCGACGACCTCGACCGCCTGCTCCACGCCCCCACCGCCCACCGGCTCTACAACGCCGCCTGCGCCCTCGCCCTGCTCCACGAGGCCCGGCCCGACCTCGGCCTCGCCCCCAGGGCCGTCGCCCTGATCCGCCGCGCCCTCGAATCCGGCTTCCCCCCCGACTCGATCCCCGCCGACCCCGACCTCAAGTCCCTGGCCGACCTCCCCGCCTTCCGGGCCCTCCTCGGGCCCGCCCTCACCAGCCCGCACGCCATCCGCCCTTCGAAGCCCTGAGCGGGTACCATCGCGCGTTGCTGATATCGAGCCGCCAGACGCCCTCAGGTCAGGGCGAGCCGGGCGGTTTCGTCGGGGCGACGGCGACGGAGACCGCGTCGAGGAAGGCGGTGTTGTCGCCCCCGGCGGAGTCGAGCCCGAGGAACTCGATCGTGTGGGACCCGGCGGCGACGTTGAACGCGACCGTCGTGTAGACCTGGTAAGAGGTGCCCGAGGGCGTGAAGGATTGACCCACGACGGCCCCGTCGACGAGCACCTCGAAGTCCTCCCGCGACGCCTGATAGTTGGCCCGCTGGGCCGCGTCGAAGGAGATCGTGTAGGTCCCGGCGGCCCAGCCGGCGACCGACTGGCTGATCATCCCGCCGCCCTGCAGCAGGGCGACCTGCGAGCCCTGCGGCGCCGACGGGTTGCCCCCGGTGTAGGGCGAGTTGTTGCCCGAGACGCCGGCGTAGCCCGCCGTGGAGCCGCCCGAGGGGCTGGAGAAGGTCCAGGCCGAGCCGGTGGGGTCGTTGGAGTAGTTGCCGGAGCCGACGGCGATCTGCTCGAAACCCGCGTCCCCCACCGCCGACGCGACCGGGGCGGCCACCGCGACGCTCACCGCGTCGAGGAAGGCGGTGTTGTCGCCCCCAGCGGAGTCGAGCCCGAGGAACTCGATCGTGTGGGACCCGGCGGCGACGTTGAACGCGACCGTCGTGTAGACCTGGTAAGAGGTGCCCGAGGGCGTGAAGGTGCCGACGACGGCCCCGTCGACGAGCACCTCGAAGTCCTCCCGCGACGCCTGATAGTTGGCCCGCTGGGCCGCGTCGAAGGAGATCGTGTAGGTCCCGGCGGCCCAGCCGGCGACCGACTGGCTGATCATCCCGCCGCCCTGCAGCAGGGCGACCTGCGAGCCCTGCGGCGCCGACGGGTTGCCCCCGGTGTAGGGCGAGTTGTTGCCCGAGACGCCGGCGTAGCCCGCCGTGGAGCCGCCCGAGGGGCTGGAGAAGGTCCAGGCCGAGCCGGTGGAGTCGTTGGAGTAGCCGCCGGAGCCGACGGCGAGCTGCTCGAAACCCGCGTCGCCCACCGCCGGGATCGGTCCCGCCGAACCACCCGTGGGTACGACCGAGAGGGTGGCGATGCCGGCCTTATAGTTGTTGATCCCGCTGGTGAGCAGCCGCAGTGTCAACGTCCCGCTGGTGACCGTCGCCACGTACGAGCCCGTCGCCGCCCCGTTCCCGGTCTGGAGCACGTCGGCCTGCGCCCCCTGCACGTACACCGTCACGCTATCCGAAGTCGACGGGGCCCCCACCAGCGTCGGCGTCAGGGTGTAGGTCCCATTCGGCAGGCTCAACTCGAACGTCTGGTCCGAGGCGAAGACGCTCGTCGGAGGGCCCATGCTGGTATTCTGGTCGTAGTTGGGCGTGGCCGACCAGCCGTAGCTCAACGCCGTCGAGTAATAGGTGAAGTTCGTCGCCAGATCGTAGCCGGCCTGCGGAATCGTTCCGGCCGGTCCGAACTGGAAGGCCAAAGCCGAGGAGCGGGGAACGATCGTCAGCGCGTGTAGACGGATCGCGGTGGGCTTCTCTCCGTTGGGGCCAGGTGGCTCGATGAGCCGCAGGGTGAGGTTGCCGCCGGTGACGAGGGCCAGATAGGTCGGGCTGACGGTGCCGCCGGTGGTGTAGGACTCGACGTCCACGGTGTTGCCACCTTGCAGCACCACCTGGATGCCGCCCTCGGAGGCCGAACTGCCGGGGTCGCCGAGGGTAGGGGTAACGTCGTAGTAGCCATTGGGCAGGTCGACCTGGAAGGTCTGGTCGGAGGCATAGACCGATCCAGGGGTGGCGTTCTGATCGTTGTTGGGGAAGGCGGTGTAGCCATAACCCTGGGCGGAAGAGTAATAGGTGTTGTTCGACACCGCGATGTAGCCCGGGGCCACCGCAGTCCCCTGGCTGGCAAATTGGAAGTTCTTCGAGCCCGTGGGCGAACCGGGGACGACCAGCGACTGGTCGAAAGCGGTGAGCGAGGCGTAGGTCGTCCCGTTGACGATCCCGGCGATGATCACGCTGAGGGGTGTGATCGCCGGTCCGCTATTGGCCGCCGAAAGGATGGTGTAGGTGTTGCTCTGCACCGTCGCGACGACCTCCTTCGGATCAATGAATCCGTTGGGACTGCCGACATACCAGGGGCTCAAATGGTAGGGGAGGTTGCTGTAGAAATCCTGATCGCCGCCCGTGCCCGAGTTGTTTGATTTCAGAATATAATCGTAAGTTATGCCGATCACGATCGCCTTGGTGATCGGATTGTAACCGGGGTTGGGGGACGAGGCCGAGCTTGGTGTGCTCGTGGCGTAGGATGTCAGCTGCGGGACGGGGTAGCTCGACTCGGAGTGGTCGGTCTCGACCGAGTTGTTCCGGGCCAAGAAGTCGCTCGACCACTCGAAGGTGTTTCCCGTGATCGAGGCCGTCAAGTAGGTCCGCCGTTCGGGCGAGTTGGTCGAATTGAAGTTGGTGACCTGAACCACGATTCCCGCCGTGGAGTTGATGATCGTGTTGCCGCTGATGCTGGCTCCAATCGAAGGATTGAAGGTGTAGCCTTTAGGCGCGTAGATACCGGGTTTATCCTCGTCATTATAGGAGTAGCTTTGCAGGACGATCGAGGCCCCCTGGATCAAGTACCCCGATCCGTTGCGGCGCTCCAGATCACCGCCGGTGATGGTATTCGTCGTGACCTGAACTCCGGTTTGAGCAGTGAGCGAGAGGGCCGTGGAGAACGAATTGGAAATGTCGATGTTGTTCTGCACGTATCGCGAGCTGACGAAACTGGGATAGATGCTGATGCTGTATCCGTACTGCGGGCTGGGATCGAGTGGCAACGGCTGATCGACCAGCAGGACCAGAACGGATGAGTTGGCGGGACTCAAGATCTGATCGACCCGGGTCCAGGTCCCCGTGGGGTCGCCGCCGGGCGCGCCGCTGTCGCCCGCGTGGGACGGGTCGCGCCCGGAGAGCACCGCGACGACGTCGCCGATGTTCACCTCGTTCCCCTCGGGTTGCGGGATCACCAGGATTCGACCGTTGGTCAAGTCGGCGGGATTCGTCGAAGCGAGGGTCGCCGACGGGTTATTCAACTGCGGGCTGCCGGCACTGCCCGAGACGTACAACGGCTTGCCCTCGAAGTCGACGCGATAGTTTTCGGTCAGGATGACTTGCGGGAAATCGTCGGGCTCGGTACCAAGAGTGCCATTCTGATAAGTATTATCCCCAGCGATGGTGCCCACATTACCGTACACAGCGTTGTTGTAAATATAGGAGTTGTAGGACGTCGCCGACGCACCGGAGTATTGCAAGAACGCATACATCCGGCCGTGCGAGTCGACCTGGTGGATATGATTTGACTCAAGATCGAGATCGCGATCGCCGTAATCGGTGATCGCCGTGGCGTTGACGGTCCCTGCCAACGCCCCGCGGAAGTCGTTGTTGACGATTCGCCAAGGGCCGGTGCCAATCGCGGTCGTCCCGCCGATCAGGACGCAATTCGTGATCTGACCGTTGATGACTTGAAGTGCGTCGAACAGGTGCAGATCGCGGTACAGGACCGACTTAAACGAGCCATCCGGAGACGCGTAGTACTCGTCAAACGCAGGAGTGTACTGGCTCTGCTTGTAGCTGCCCGAACCGGTGTAGTACATCGGACCCGTGATGGCCAGGCTGTTGAAAGAGATGTTTGTGAGAATATTCCCGCCGTTCTGAGCCTTTGCAACGATCACTGAGGGATCGCCTTCCTCCACCGGATCGGTTTTGTCCGTAATCCAATAAACGGGGCGATTGGCGTCGAATTGGATCGCCAGATTGCTCAGGGTCACATGGCTGGCTTGAACGAGAATGGCGCCTTCCCAAGGCGACGTACTGTTCGAGGCGAAGTTGAGCGTCGTCTGCGACATCGATACGCCCGTGATCGTCACGGGGCGGGCGATCGTAATATAGTTCAGAAAATAATAATTCCCGGCTTGGAGGTTGATCGTCCCGTACAAGGGGTGGCCGCTGGCGTCCTTTGCGTTGAGGTCCTTGAGCAGATTGGCCGAGTCTCCATTGGTGCCATCCGACATATCGTTGCTCGGGGCGAGCGTGATCGAACCCGAGGCGATATCGGTCGCCGTCAGGCCGGGATCACTGGTGCCTCCGGTGAATTGGACAACCGCCGTCGAAGCGGGGCCGCTCGTGACGATCCGGAGGGTCAGCGTCGACCCGCTCTCGTTCCGCTCGGGCTTGAACGCCACCGTCCCAGCCGTGCTCGACGAGCTGGTATAGGCGATATTCTGGTCGGTGAAGTAGGCGGCACCGGTCTTCAATGTCCCCCAACCCCAAAGGTAACCGGACGGGTCGCTCAACTGGACGCCGGTCACCTGCCCGCCGAGGCCGCTCACCGGCACTTGAACCCAGCCCGGGTTGGAGGGGGCCGTGCCCGCGTTCTGCGACCAGCCCGTGACGCTGGCCGAGTTATACGACACCGGGCCGGTGGCCCCGGTCAGGGCCGTCGAGGTCGTGCTCGCCGGGACCGGTTGGATCGACGTCGCCCCGACGGTGACGCTGGAGGAGTCGGTCGTCTGATCGGCGTAGGTGATGCTGATCACCAGCGCATCGCCCGTCGCGATGCTGGTCGGGCTGGCCGTCTGCGCCTGGTTGACGACGCTGTAGTTCAGGAAATACGGGTCGATGTAAACTTTCGCGGGAGATGATTCGCTCGGTTGGGAGATCGCCGCGTTCAAATACCCGTAGATGTTGGTGCTTGAGTAAGGGATTGAGGTGGACTGGGAATTGTCGGCGTCGGTCGTGTTGTCGTAGAACCAGGTGGCCTCGGGCCGAGTCGCCCCCGCCGGGGTGTCCGTGATGACCAGCTTCTGCACGAGGGCCGTCGTCTTGAGGCCCGACAGGTCGAATTCGTCGTCGAGGATGTTATCCGGCCCGACCCCGGGATCCGGACCCACGTAATCCTGGTTCGAAACGCCAACCCAAGTGGCGGACGCCAGGAGGGTGCGGTCCTCCAACCGTGCCAGCCGAGGAACGAACCGACGGCCGAGCCTTCCGCGCAAACGCCGAGGCATCTTTGGTGTCCGATCTCGATGTGAATCAAAGTTTGAGCACAGGTGGTCGATGCGACGTCGTCGTCGCTCCGATGACTGGACATCGGGCATTCACCGCGCTCCTCCGTCGGCCGGGATGATATCGCACCTGTCCGGCGAAGTCAAATTTCTTCAGCGAGTTTTCACGAGCCGTTGCACGTTCAGGGGATCTCCGGCCGCCATCGCGCCGCAATCTGCGCTTGACGGGGCCACGCGGCGAGGCATAATCAGGCCCGATCCGGCTCAAGAGTCCCCGCTAGGGCCGTCACCCGCACCTCGCTCGGAGAAACTGCCAATGCCACGGATGGTTGCTGTTTTCGTCAGCCTGGCCCTGGCCGCTGTTCCGGCCCAGGCCGCCTCGATGTACCGAGTGACCGATTACGGCGTCCTCTCCGAGGGCTCGCTCCGCGACACCGGCATCTACCTGGACGCGAGCGGCAAGGCGACGTTCGGAGCCGCTTCATCCCAGGCCGATGTTGGATCGTTGCACCTGCTATACTCACCCGCACCCATCGCCATCGGTTCGAACGGCTACGAGATTAACGGCCGTATCCCGGATTACTCGTCGAGCGGCGGCTATTCGTTCTATGACCCGTCCGGCGGCAGGGGCGATCCGGCGGTTGCCGTCGATGGTCCCAACGGTTCGCACTACCAGGTGACTCACCTCCCCCAATTCGTCCCCGGCCTGGAAGGGGGCTTCTCGCCTGCCGTCTATGGGGTCGCCATCAACTCGTCGGGCGAGTTGGTTGGCAACGTCTCCGACGCCTATCCCGAAAAGAACGGGAATGCCTTCTTCTGGAAGCCCGGGTTCGCCACCACCAATCAAGGGTGGCCGAAGCTCATCCCCCCGCTCGCCGGCTTCGACTCGATGGCACCCTACGGCATC
>JAABUQ010007951.1_pt1 | contig 15084 bp, 15 predicted proteins | sample 5560001 | NCBI WGS metagenome assembly JAABUQ01 (sample SAMN10711888, study PRJNA513371) | rock metagenome | isolation source: Antarctica rocks | place: Antarctica: Victoria Land, Finger Mt nord | collected 2015-12-18 | reverse complement strand
AAGTCCTTCTGCCAACCAGGCGCTACCGCGTCGTGACCTTGACGGGCGGTGAATGCTCGCCGAGCCGGCCCGAGACGTTGTCGCGGGCGGCGACCGTGAGGTAGTAGGTGGTGTGGTGTGCCAGATGCTTGATCGTGAGCTCGATCTTCGTACCGACCGCGCTCACGTTGAAGCGACAGCTGCCGTGGCAGAGCGTTTGAGCTTGCTGGCGAGCGCGTGCGCCGCGGATCGGGTGTCGTGACTGCTTGACGAGGTATGCCCGTGCGGCGAGCAGGCTGTTGGCGTCGCTGCCCGGGGCGGTGAAGGTGAGCAGGATCGTCGTGCTCGAGATCGCTCGCGCCTGGACCGTCTTGATCCGGCCGGGAGTGGTCCCGTAGCGTCTGAGGCAGGCTTGGCGACCGCGGCTTTGCGCTGGCCGCGAGCGGCTCGCCGCCCGCCTGAGGCAAGCTCGCAGGCCGCGCGCCCGCAGGGCCTGCAAACGGAGCGCTCTGACGATGCGAGCGCTCGGGGCGCCACCGAGGCGGCGCGCGATACAGCCAACGCCGCCATCGCCCGGCTCGAGGTTGACCGCTCCCACCTGGCCAGGAGTCGTGGCCGGCGTGTCGCCGATGTTGCTCTCGTTGCAGTACCCCAGGCGACCGTTCCCACCGTAGCCCCAGCAGCGCACGCGACCATCATCCAGGCGGGCGCAGGTGTGGTCGCCGCCCGCGCTGATCGCCGTCGCCGTCCGCCGGAAGCCGAGGTCGACCGGCCCGACCGAGCCCGGGGTCTGCTTATCGCCGACATTGCGCGTGTTGCCGTAGCCGAGACGACCGTTTCCCCCGTAGCCCCAGCAGCGCACGCGCCCGTCATCCACTATCACGCACGTGTGGTTGGCGCCGGCGCTGATCGCCCTCCCATGCGCCCGCGACCCAGATCAACCGGTCCGACCGAGCCGGGGGTCTGGGTATCGCCGACGTTGCTGGGGTTGCCGTACCCGAGCTGGCCGGAGCCTCCGAAGCCCCAGCAGCGCACGCTGCCATCATCGAGGATCGCGCATGTGTGGGCACCGCCGGCGCTGATCGCCCTCGCCGTGCGCCCGGATCCCAGACCCACCGGTCCGACCGCCCCGGGGGTCTGGTTACCGCCGACGTTGCGCGTGTTGCCGTAGCCGAGCTGGCCGGTGGCGCCGTAGCCCCAGCAGCGCACGCTGCCTTCATCGAGGATCGCGCACGTGTGCAGGTCGCCGGCGCTGATCGCCTTGGCCGTCCGTCCAGAACCCAGATCCACGGGCGCGACCGCGGCCGGGGTCTGCGTACCCCCGACGTTGATCGTGTTGCCATAGCCGAGCTGACCGTCGAAGTTGAAGCCCCAGCAGCGCACGCTGCCATCGTCGAGGATCGCGCACGTGTGGGAGCCCCCGGCGCTGATCGCCTTAGCGCCCCCGGCCCTAGATCCACCGGACCGGCCGACCCCGGAGCCTGCGTATCGCCGACGTTGCTGGTGTTGCCAGAGCCGAGACGGCCGTTGCCCCCAAAGCCCCAGCAGCGCACGCTGCCGTCATCGAGGATCGCGCAGGTGTGAAACGCACCGGCGCTGATCGCCACTGCGCTACGCCCCGGACCCAGATCGACCGGCCGACCGAAGCCGGGGTCTGCGCGGCGCCAACCGAGATCGTGTCGGGATAGCCGAGCTCGCCCTCTCGACCGTAGCCCCAACACCGCACGCTGCCGCCGGCCACCACCGCGCAGGTGTGGTTCTTACCCAGGTCGAGCTGCCCCGCCGCCGGCGATGATGGCTGCGAAGCCTGTTCGGCCATCGCGCCAGCAGGCGCGGCGGCGCTCACCAGCACGAGCACCCACAGCGCGACAGTGGCGCGGCAGTGGACGCGAATGCAGGCGCTCGCCACCCGCTCGCCAGAGTTCAGCTGACGACCCTGAAGAAGATCGTGATGGGCTTGGAGGTGTTCTTCGCAGCGTTGCCGGCGGTCAGCGTGGCCGAGTAGAAGCCCGGTTTCAGCGCCTTTGGTCCGATCCGTCCGGAGAAGGCAACGCTGTTGGCACCCTGGTGGCTGACGCGCGTTAGTGTGCCCCGCACGAAGGTGCGTACGCAGTGCTTGGCCTTGCGCAGCCGGCGAGTCGGAACGACGCAGCGCTTGCGTGTGAGTCGACCAGGAAAGCGCTGGACGATCGCGATCTTGACCGTCGCCGCCTCAGAGAGGGTGTAGCGGAACGTCGTACCCGTCTTGTGCCTCGCGTGTCTCTTGGGCTTCTTGGCCTTCGCGGCCGCGGCAGCGGTTGGCGTTGCTCGTCGTCCCACCCCGAACACCCTGTTGGTGATCCTGTAGCTCGTCACCCCCGGGGCGAACCCGATCCGCGAGGAGAAAACGTCGGTGATGCTCGGCACGGCGCTCCCGGTGGCGTTGCGAGGATCGGTCCAGGCAGCTACGACGCTGTCGTTGGTCGAGTCGATCCCGTTGACCTGGTCGTACTCGTTGGTCACGAAGAACTGGCCGGATCCTGGGGAGAACATCGCCGTGGCGTCGAAGCTCCTCGGAGTCAACCGGCGGTTCGGGCCAAAGCTCCGCCCGCCGTCGGTCGAGTTGGCGTAGTAGGTGTCGTAGCGCCCCTGATTACGGCCACCGTCGTGGCGGTTGTCGTAGAACACCGCGTCGATCCGCCCGTTGGGCGCGACGCTGACCCAGGGATCGCGCTCCGTGCTCATGCTGGTGCAGGCCTTCTCGTCGCTGAGTCGCACCGGCCCCGTCCAGGTCTGGCCCCGGTCGATCGAGCGGTACAGCACGGCGTGCAGGGTGTTCTGGCATCCTGCGGGCACGCCCGAGGTGGGCAGCCGCGTCGCGAAGCTCACCAGCACCGTGCCGCTCGGCGCGCCGGCCGACGGCGGGGCCACGGTGATGGCGGGCTGCTCGGCCACCGACAGGTCAAGGAAGTAGGAGCTGGCAACGTTGAATGGGCCTTCGATCGTGTTGCCCCGTCGCTCGAGCGCAGCACTTCGATCGGGCAGGCCTTCTCGTAGGATGGCCCCGGGTCGCCGAAGCCGAATCCCAGGCACTCGTCGGGCGGGGGGGCGGAGTTGTTGAAGGGCAGGGTGTTGCGCGCGTTCTTGAACACGATGTACACGGTTCCGTCGGGTCCGACGGCCGGATAGGGGATCTGCTCGCGCTCGTCGAGGGTCCCGTGCGCCAGCGCGGACCAGGTGGCCCCGTGGTCATCGGAGTAGGTGAGCGGAGCATCCTGCGTGCCCCTAACGCTGCCCTTGCTCGCCGTCTCCCAGGTCAGGTACACGCGACCCGGGTGAGATGTGGGGGAGGAGCCGTTGTCGACCACGATGCCCGGGGAGTAGGTCGTTCCCGTTCCCGGCCCCTTCGCCCCCGGGACGACGCTGCCGGGCACGATCACGGGCGCTGCGAACGTCGCCCCGCCGTCGCCCGAGGCCCACACGATCGTGTTCTGGGGCGAGCCGCCTCCAGGCTTGCGGTCCTGCGCGGTGACGTAGACATGGCCGTCGCGGGCAAACGCCGCCGCTGGCACCCAGCAGGTCCCCAGCGGAGGGGGCGGCAGCACCGACTTGGCCCAGCTCGTGCCGCCGTCACGCGAGAAGTAGACCTGACAGAAGTAGTCGGGCTTGTCGTAGCGCAGGGCGCTCACGACCTCGTTGGGGTGGCTCGGGTTGATCGTCACCGCCGGGGACTTGAAGTCCTGCGCCGACTGGCTCGGATCGCGCGTGTTGACCTGGACGTTGGGGGACACCGCGGCCGGCCCCCTCGACGCCGCTGCCAGCGCCGGACTCACGCCGAGCGTGCCCAGAACAGCAACCGCAAGCAAACCCCTAGCCCTGGCTGACATCGCGCCTCCCGCTTTCGCTGATAAGCCCAGTCGCCTACCCGAGCCTGGAGCGTACATGACCAACCACCTGTCAGCGGACCGATCCGGTCAGGTATCATACTTCCCGAGATATGGACATTGAGCTGCGCCACCTGCGCTCGTTCGTCGTCGTCGCGGAGGAACTGCACTTCGGCCGAGCCGCCGAGCGACTTCACATCTCCCAGCCACCGCTGAGCCAGCAGATCCGCCGACTCGAGCGGGAGATCGGCACGCCGCTGTTCGAGCGCACTCGTCCGATCCGCCTCACCGGGGCTGGGACTGCCTTCCTGGAGGAGGCTCGCCGCGCCCTGGAGCACGTCAACCGAGCGGTGGACCTGAGCCAACGCGCCGGGCGCGGCGAGTTCGGCTGGCTGTCGGTGGGGGCGACGAGCTGGGCGCAGGCGGCGATCGTTCCGGCTCTCGTCCGTCGGCTGCGCGAACAGGCCCCCGGAATCCGCCTCGCGCTGTCCACGAGCGCGCCGACCGAGCAGATGGAGGCGCTGCTGCAGGAACGGCTCGACATCGCATTCTCGGCCTTTGCCCCCTGGCTGATGGCGAGCTCGGCGGTGCAGGTCGAGCCGCTGATCGAGGAGCCGATGGTCGCACTCGTCTCGCACGACGATCCGCTGGCCAAGCAGTCCCGGATCTCCCTCGAGGAGCTGATGAGCCACACCTTCCTGACCCTGTCCGACGCGGTCACGCCGGGATTGATCAACCAGCAGATGACCGCCCTGCACGAACGCGGGCTCACCCCCTCGCAGGTTCAGGCGGTTCACCACCCCCAGACCCTGCTGAGCCTGGTCGCGGCCGGCGCAGGCGTCAGTCTCCACATGGCCTCCTATCGCAATCTGCGCCGCGACGTGGCCTTCATTCCCCTCGCGGGCGACCCCCCCACGGCCAAGTTGCTGATGGCCTGGCGCCGTGGGGACCCCGGCCCTCTTCTCGCCGTGCTCCTCGACGCCGCCCGCGCGGTCGCGCGACTATCTGAGTACCGCCGGCCGCACGACGCTCCTCGATCTACCGCCTGACGATCGTGAAGAGGATCGTCCTCGCCTTGGAGGATCGCCTCCCGGCGTCGGTGGCGATCAGCGTGACCTGGTAGCTGCCGGGGCTGAGCGCACGCGACCCGATCCGCCCCGAGAACGCAACCCGGTTCGCGCCGCGGTGGCTGATGCGCATCAGCGTTCCGGCCGCGATGATCCGCGTGCACCTCCGCGCGTGGCGCAGCCTGCGCGTCGGGGCGACGCACCGGCCGCCGTGGCGGCGACCCGCGAGACGCTCGGCGATCACGAACCTCGCCGACGCCGCCCCAGACAGCGTGTAGGTAAACGTCGTGCCCCGCCGGTGCCTCCTCGCCCTCGCCGCCGTGCCGGACCTCGGCGTCTTCCCGCCACCCACCACGAACGGATTGTTGGTCAGCCCAAAGCGCGACACCACCGGGGGGGGCGGACCCACCGGCACCGTCGGATCGCTCCCCCCCGTGCCACGCACCCCAACCAACCGATCAACAGCCGCGTCTGCGCCAAGACCGCCGAGCCTCGTCTCCGCGGTGACCGTGCTGGCGGAGGACGTCAGCAGCATGCCGCCGTTCAGACGCCCCACCGCGGCGCCCAGCAGCGCGCCATCGATCGGCCTGGCACCGTCAGCCACATACACCACATTGACCGGCAAGCCACGCGTCTTGGCCTCGGAGAACACCGCATCCGAAGTCGCGTTCACATCAGCGCCACCCACGCGCTTCACGTTCCCCACGCCCAACATAGTGCTCAAAGTCGCCTGCACGGCAGAATCGACCGCACCCGTCCCACCCACGATCAACGCCTTCTTGACCCCCAGCGAAGCGATCGCCTGCGACGTCGGATCGGGCAACGGCGGATTCATCTGCGCAGTCGGATCAGGCGCACGATTATCGACAAACAAGATCGGAAGCTTCAGCGCCGCCGCCAACGCCGACGCCGAAACCGCCTCCGGCGTCCCCGGGTTCGCGATCACCACCTCCGGAGACACACCAGGAAGCGGACGCATCAACTCCGCAACATGACGAGCAACCTCAGCCGGGCGATCGACAGTCGGAACACTACTCGGCGCAGCCACCCGAACAACGTTCTCCCCATTACGCGTCGCGCTCAGCAGATCGTGCGACACTGCCGCAGAGAGCTGCGTGCCATCGCCAATCACAAAACCGCCCTGAGGCTTCATCCGCGCCGCCTCCCCCGCCGGCCAGACCTTCTTCGTCGCCACGCAGCAGGCGTCCGACGGAACGAACGTGTTCGGCTCTCCGGCCCGTCAGGCGTTCACCGTCATGCCGGCACGCTCGCCCTCCAGCAAGCCCTGCAAGGCCAAGTCGGGCAAGGGCAAGAATCATCACAAGCGGGTTGTCTGCAAGAAGAAGTAGGGCGGGGCAGGAGCAAAGCGCCAACCTCATCGCGTCCCGGGGGCTGCCCGTCGGTAATGCCGGCGGGCAGCCCGAGTCCCTTCAACTGACATCGCCGCAGTGAGGGTCGTGGTGATCGGCAAGGGGGGGTCGGGCAAGTCGGTCATCGCGGGCACTCTGGCCCGGCTCATGGCTCGAGACGGAGCTCGCGTGCTCGCGCTCGACTCCGACCCCCTGCCCGGCCTGTCGCTGAGTCTGGGAAGCGGACCGGAGCCCCTCGAGCCGCTGCTGCTCCAGGCGACCGAGCAGGACGAGCGTGGCTACTGGAGCTGGCGGCCGGGCATCGACGCGGTGAGCGCCGCCGTGGACTACGCGACGCTCGCGCCTGACGGCGTCAGGCTGCTGCGGCGCGGCAAGCTCGCGGGCGAAGGGGTTGGAGCCAGCATCGGGGCGACCAAGGCGTTCGTCGAGATCGGGCGCGCGCTGGTGGACGCGCCCGAGTTCCAGGACTGGACGCTGATCGGCGATCTTCCGGCCGGGCCCCGGCAGCTCGCCGAGAACTGGGCGCCGTACGCCCGCACCTACCTCGTCGTGGTGCAGCCGGGCATCCAGTCGATCCTATCCGCGCGACGAATGGCGCGGGTCGCGCGCCAGGCACCCGCGGTCGAGGTCGTGTTCGTCGCCAACCGCGTCGCGGGAGACGACGATCTCGCTCGTATCGAGCGATGGATCGGTGAATCCGTGCTGGCGTGCGTTCCCAGCGACGCGGACCTGGCCGCTGCCGAGCGCCTGGGCGTCGCTCCGATCGACCATGCCCCCGGATCGCCCGCGATCGCGGCGATGCGAGATCTCGTCGCCGCCCTCAGTAGAGTTCAGACTTGAATGGACTCCGTACGTCTGATGTGCTGGTGCCGAAGCTGTGTCAGCGGCTTGCACCTGCCCGCCTTTGCGGCCGCGGATGCCGGCATCTTCGCCGAGCATGGGCTGGATGTCGAGTTCGTGGACTGTGTTCCCGCTGCCGATCGGAGCCTTGGCGGGTACTCGGTGACGCTGAAGGCGCTGGCCGGGGGGGTGGCGGAGTTCGCTCTGAGCTCGGTCGCCTACCTACTCGCGGGCCAGACCGAGGCGGATGGACGCCTCGGGGCTCGCTTCGCCGCGGTGTTTCACCAGCGCAACCCGATCGCCGGGCTGGTGCTCGAGGATTCCAACCTCCGCGAGCCCGAGGACCTCGCCGGCCGCAGGGTGGCGGGTCAGAACCGAAGTTGGTTCGCTCAAGAGCTCCAGGGCGCGCTCGCACACGAGGGCCTGGAACCGGCGCGCGTCGTGGAGCTGGCTGCCGGCTCCAGGGCCGCGCTGGAGCGAGGCGAGATCGACGCGATCCCCGCCTGGGTGGACATGACACCCGGCTACCGGGGCGGCGTTCCGATCCGGGCGATCCCGCTGGACATCGAGGTCTACGCGACCGGGCTGGTGGCGGCCGACCATCTACCCCTGGGCCTGGTGTCGCGCATGCGCGACGCAGTGACCGCCGGATATGAGCTGCAGCGCGAGCAGCCCGAGGTGGGCATCACGGCGTTCCGACGCCGCTTTCCCAACATCTCCGAGGATCACCTCCGTGCCGGCTGGTCGGTGCTCGAGCCCTACGTCTTCGACGGGCCCCGGCCCGGCTCGATGGACGTGGAGCGCTGGCAGGCGACGATCGACTACACGGCCGCGGCGCACAACTTGTCCGCATTCCCGGCGGAGCGTATCTACCGTCCCGAGTTGATCGCATCGACGATGGAGCCTTCACCCGTGTAGCCGCCGAGCTGCCGGACATGTCACGTCCCGCGCTCATGGTGTCCTGGTGCTCACCATCTGCGAGCGGAGTCCGAGCTTGCCGGAGACGTTGTCGCGAGCGGCCGCGGCGTAGTGGTAGCGCGTGTGCGGACGTAGGTCGCTGACGGTGAGCGAGATCTTCTGGCCGACGCGGATGACCGGAAAGCGGCACCGACCCTTGCACAGGGGCTGGGCGAGCGCAAAGTCGCGGGCACCGCGAAGCGGCCGAAGCGACTGCTTGATCACGTAGGTCTGAGCTGGGGGCGGATGACCCTCGTCGGTGCCCGGCGCGGCGAAGGTGAGCACAATCTTCGTGCTGGAGAGCACCCGTACGTGCAGTCGCCTGACGCGGCCGGGCGTGCGTCCGAAGCGCTTGACGCAGCCCTGACGCACGCGGCTGCGCCGGTGCTTTGGCCGGCGGGCCGCAACCGCGAGGCACTTGTGCAGCCCCCGGGCGCGCGAAGCCTGCGAGCGAAGCGGATCAGCGTTGGCGCCGGCCGGCGGGCCGGCGCACCCAGCGCCGCCGCCCCCGGGCCCGAGCTTCACCGGGCCCACCTTCCCGGGCAGCGTGGCCGGCGTGTCGCCGACGTTGCTCGTGGCGCAGTACCCGAGCCGGCCGTAGGCGCCGTAGCCCCAGCAGCGCACGCTGCCGTCGTCGAGCAGCGCGCAGGTGTGAAGGTCCCCGGCGCTGATCGCCACGGCGGTGCGCCCGCCGAGATCGACGGGGCCGACCTTGCCCGGGGTCGTGGTAGGCGTAGCGCCGACGTTGGTCGTGTTGCCGTAGCCGAGCTGGCCATCGGCGCCGTCGCCCCAGCAGCGCACGCTGCCGTCGGCGATCGCGCAGGTGTGGGCGAAGCCGGCTGCGATCGCCTTGGCGGTGCGCCCCCGGCCCAGGTTCACCGGCCCCACCTTCTCAGGGGTCGTTGCCGGCGTACCGCCGAGATTGCCCGTGTTGCCGTAGCCGAGCTGGCCGCTGGCGCCGAAGCCCCAGCAGCGCACGCTGCCGTCGTCCAGGATCGCGCAGGTGTGTGCGCCGCCGGCGCTGAGCGCCACCGCCCGCGCAGGGCCGAGGTTCACCGGGCCAGCCGTGCCAGGGGTCTGATGGTCGCCGACGTTGTCGTCGTTGCCATAGCCGAGCCGGCCGCTGCCGCCGTTGCCCCAGCAGCGCACGCTGCCATCGTCGAGCAGCGCGCAGGTATGCCGCCAGCCGGCGCTGATCGCCTTGGCGGTGCGCCCGGCACCGAGGTCGACCGGACCGACCATGCCGGGGGTATCGGTCGGGGAGTCGCCGACGCTGTTCGTGTTGCCATAGCCGAGCTCGCCGTTGAGGGCAAAGCCCCAGCAGCGCACGCTGCCGTCGTCGAGGATCGCGCAGGTGTGCCCCCCGCCGGCGCTGATCGCCAGCGCGGTGCGCCCCGGCCCGAGGTCCACCGGACCGCCCGTCGCCGGGGTCTGGCTCGCCCCAACGCTGTTGGTGCTGCCGTAGCCGAGCCGGCCGTCGGCACCGAAGCCCCAGCACCGCACGCTGCCGTCGTCGAGCAGCGCGCAGGTGTGGTAGTCCCCGGCGCTGATCGCCTTGGCGGTGCGCCCCGGACCCAGGTTCACGGGGCCTGCCGAGGCCGGGGTCTCGTCGTCGCCGACGTTGCTCGTGTTGCCGTAGCCCAGCGCTCCGTCGCCACCGTAGCCCCAGCAGCGCACGCTGCCATCGCCCAGGATCGCACAGGTGTGGTACTTGCCGGTCGCGATCCGCCCCGCGGCCGGCGAGGTGGGCTGCGAGGCTTGGTCGGCCCCCGCGGGGGCTGCATAGACAGCCGCGACGGCGACCACGGCCAGGAGCACGCACGATGCGCGGCGTATCCGCAGGAAGACGCGACCGTGGGCTTGCCGCTCACCCGCCTCGATACCCAACATCCTCATGCTCGCTCCCTCAGCGAGAGGGAACATTGCCAGGGCCAGAGGGGTGTGGGATTATCGGCCCTGTGTTCGAGCGATTCACAGAGCAAGCCCGCCAGGTGGTCGTCCTGGCGCAAGAAGAAGCGCGGACGCTCAAGCACGACTACATCGGCACCGAGCACATCCTGCTGGGCTTGCTCCGGGAACAGGAGGGTGTCGCAGCGGGTGTGCTCGAGTCGCTCGAGATCACCGTCGAGCGTGTGCGCGGGCAGGTCTTGCGGATCGTCGGCACGGGCGACGCGGTCATTAGCCAAATCCCGTTTACGCCGCGCGCGAAGAAGGTGCTGGAGCTCGCGCTGCGGGAGGCTCTGAATCTCGGCCACAACTACATCGGTACCGAGCACATCCTGCTCGGACTGGTGCGCGAGAACGAGGGCCTCGCGAGTCGGATCCTGCTCGACTTCGATGCCGGCCCCGACAAGCTCCGCAGGGAGGTCATTCGCGCGCTTTCGCGGCCCGGTGGGTCCCGTGAGAGCCAGGGCGGCGCTGTGCCTGGCGTCGAGTTCCGGATCCAAGTCGGCCTCGCACCGAAATTGCGCCGCCTGCTGATGGCCGCGGCCGGGCGTGCGCTCGACGACGGGCGCACCGAGACGCAGCTGCGCGACCTGCTGCTCGCGCTCACCCACGACCAGGAAGCGGCACGGCAGCTCGTGGAGCTCGGCGTCGAGGAGCCTGCCGTGCGCGAGGCACACGAACGCGCGGATCCACCCGGTGAGCCGCGCGAGCGCTCTGACCCGCCCGGCGAGCCCCCTTCTGGGACTAACGGTTGACGATCCTGAAATTGACAGTCTGCCGCTTGGACGTATCGTTGGCGCTGTTGGTGGCGGTTAGCGTCGCCTGGTAGCGGCCGGGGCGCAGCGGCTTTGATCCGATGCGCCCGGAGAAGGCCACCGTGTTGGCGCCGGCTGCGCTGGTGCGGGTCAGCGTCCCCTTCACGATGATCCGTGTGCACCTGCGCGCGTTGCGCAGCCTGCGCGTCGGAGCGACGCACCGCCTTCCGTGGCGCCGGCCCGGAAAACGCTCGGTGACCACGATCTTCACCGTCGCCGCCTCGGACAGCGTGTACTTGAACGTCGTGCCCTGCTTGTGGGGCTTCGGCTTGCGCGTGCGCCGGCTGACCTTCGCGGCGACGCCGACTGTCGGCGTCCTCCCCCCACCCACCACGAACGTGGAGTTGGTCAGCCGGTAGCCGGATACGACCGGGGCGGCGAAGCTGATCCGGCTCGAGAAGACGTCGGTCGCGCTCTCGGGGGCGTTGCGCGTATCTCCCCAGGCGGCGATCGCGCCGCCGTTGGTCGACGCGAGCCCGGTGACGGTGTCGTAGTCACGGGTCTGAAAGCCGGAGGCGATCGGGGTGAACAGGAGCATGGAGTCGAAACTCGCATCGCTCACGCGCGTGTTGGCGCCAAACGTCAAGCCGTCATCGGTCGAGTTGGTGTACTCGAAGTCGAACAGGTGGTGCCCGGGATCCCGGCGGCTGTCATAGAACCCGGCGTCCACCCGCCCGTCGGGGGCCACGCTGAGCCGCGGGTCGCGGTGCGAGTTGCCGGCGGCGCAGGGGTCGTCGTTGAGCGGCTTGGGCGCGCTCCAGGTCTGTCCCCGGTCGGTCGAGCGGTAGACGACAGCCTGCAGGCTGGCGGTGCAGCCCGCGGGCGCCGGGTTGGGTATCGTCGCGGAGGCCACCAGTACGGTTCCGCGCGGAGTGACCACGATCGAGGGCTCCTCGGCCACTGCGGTATCCGTGTAATGGGCCACGCCGACGGTGACCGGGTCCCCGTCGAAGCCAACCCCGCCGTCACTCGAGCGCAGGAGCATCAGCGGGCAGTCGGTGCCGTCCGGAGGGATCGCTCCAAAGCCGATGCCCGCACAGTCGGTACCCGCTCTGAATGGACTCCTTCCCTTGAAGAGGTCGTAGACGGTTCCGTCGGGAGCGACGGCGAGCTCTGGAATGCTTTCGCTACGGCCGGTCGGCCCGGGGAGCTTCCGGTTGACCGGCGCCGACCACGTCTGGCCGCCGTCATCGGAATGGATCAGCTGCACGTAGAGGTTCTGCTGGTTGGGGAACTCGTGCCAGGTCACGTAGATGCGGCCGAAGTGCGGGCTCGTTCGCGCCCTGTCGACGGCGATGTCCGATTGCACGGAGAACCCCGACGAGGTGCTCGCCGGGATCGTCACCGGCGCTCCGAACCTCCTGCCGCCGTCGGTGGATTTCCACACGATGACCGTCTGCGGAGACCCGCCCCCGCTCGGGCGGTCCTGCGCTACGACGTACACGCTTCCCTGGGCGTCGAACGCGGCCCCCGGCGACCAGCACGTGCCCGGAGGCGACTTGCCGACCGGCACTGGCGGATCCGGGAACGTGGGGCCGGTACCGGTCGACGGGGCCCACGTCTTACCCCCGTCGAAGGAGTAGTTGACGTGGCAGAAGTAATCGGGTTGATCGTTGCGCGAGGCGACCACCACGTTGTTGGGGTTGGTCGGGTTGATCACCACCACCGGCGAGCGGAAGTCCACCGACGGCTGGGACGGGTCGCGCGTGTCGACCTGGACGTTCCGCGAGGCGGGCGCCGGCGCGAGGTACGCGCCCGCGGCGGGAGCGGTGGCGGTGGCGATCGCGATCGAGATCAATGCTGTCCAGACGACGCGTCTCAGCGTCGCCTCCGGCTGATGATGGCCGCGGCGCCCGGCCACGCACTTGGAGAAGTGGGGCATGCGAGGCATCCTAGGGCTGCAGGGTGCTAGCTGTCTAATAGAATCTGTAGCGGGTGATTATAATCTGAAGTTATCGACGTCGAGCTACGTCACTTCCGGTATGTCCTCGCGGTCGCCGAGGATCGCCACTTTGGCCGAGCGGCCGATCGTCTTCACGTGTCGCAACCGGGACTAAGTCAGCAGGTCCGCACGCTCGAACGAGAGCTCGGGGCCGAGCTGTTCGATCGCCGAAGCCGCCCGATCCAGCTCACCGCGGCGGGCAGCGTGTTCGTGCAGGAGGCGCGACTCGCCATCGAGCAGGCTGGCCGGGCGGTTGAGAGCGGCCGGCGCGCCGCTCGAGGTCAACTGGGCCATCTCTCGATCGGCACGACGTTCTGGGCCTACAACGCCGTCGTTCCCGCGGTGACGCGCAGCTTCCTCGCCCACGCGCCTGAAGTGGGCCTGGACATCACGACGGCTCCGCCGACCGTGCAGGTCGACGCCTTGCAGAACCAGCGACTCGATGTCTGCTTTCTCGCCTTTGCGCAGTGGCTGACGGGACGGCGGGCGATCGAGGTGGAGCCGCTGCTCGAAGAGCCGATGGTCGCGGTGCTAGCCGAGGATCACCCGCTCGCCGCGCGTGCCGAGGTCTCGCTCCGGGACCTGGCGAACGAGCCGTTCATAGCCCTGGCTCACGAGACCGTTCCCGGTCTCGTCGGCAGCCAGATGGCGATGTTCCACGATCGCGGCCTGTATCCCATCCATGTCCAGGAGACAACCGACCCAATGGGAATGTTCAGCCTGATCGGTGCTGGGGTCGGAGTCGGCCTGCACATGGCGTCCTTCAGCAAGATGGGGCATCCTGGCGTCGCCTTCGTCCCGGTCGAGGGCAATCGCCTGACGGCCACGCTGCTGATGCTCTGGCGCCGCGATGATGATCGGGAGGTCCTCCGCGTCTTCCTCGAAACTGCACGAGAGAGCGCGCGGTTGCTCGAGCCTCCCGAGGCCTTCCGACGGCGTCCAGCAGGCTAGAACACGCTGCGGCATTCACTTGTCGTCTTCACATCGTCATGTCACTCGCGTGCTCGCGCGCTCGCGGGCTTCAGCAGATAGTTTCCGAGAAAGCGCACGATGATCTGGTTGCGTGCGCGGCCGAGCAGGCGCGAGGTGGGGATCGAGCTCCGCTGCTGGTAGGTGCAGTCCGTCATGAGCGCCGCTTGCCGGCTCGAGACGGTCTTCGCCCCGTGCTTGACCTGGATCGACACGAGACACCGCAGGCGCTGCGGGCGACCGGCGCGGGCAGCAGCAGCCGGCCGCTGATCGCGAGGCTCGTCGTCCTTCTCCCCGGTGCATCCTCACCCGCGCGGTGAGGCTGCATGCCCGGGACGCTCAGCACCAGGAACGCTCTCCCCTGCCTGGCGTTGTCGCCGACGTCGGTTCGTGGGGCGGCGAGGAAGTAGTCGGGCACCCCGTCGCCGTTGACGTCTCCGGGCGAGGCGATCCCCTGCCCCGCGTCGGGGGCGATGTTCGTGAAGTCCGCGAGCACGCTGCCCGTGCGGGGATCGAGCACCCACGTGCCGCCGGGGGCGTAGGCTCCGGCCATGTGCGCGGCGCCGGTCTGCCCGACGAGCAGGTCGGGCTTGCCGTCACGGTAGAGGTCACCAGCGGGCGAGAAGATGAAGCCGAAGAAGCCGCTGTTCACGGGCCTCGGGCTCCTAGCGTGCGCAGCAGGCGTCCGTCCCGTCCGCTGAAGATGTAGGCCTGGCCCGCGTTGGGCAGGCCCACGGAGGTCTGCCCGTCGGCGTCGACGTAGATGTCGGGCACGCCGTCGCCGTTGACGTCGCCGGGAGCGTAGGGGTCTGAGTACATGCTGCCGAAGAAGGCGTTCGCCTGTGGAACCGGATCATCGAAGGTGCGAAGCAGCTTTCCTACTTCCGCTGAACAGGTACGCCGGCCCTGATCCACGTTGCCGGCGACCGTCGTGCCCGCGAAGCCCACCACCAAACGCCATCGTGCCCTCTGCGCTGCGCGCGTTCCACGCTCGGGCGCCAAGCGTGAGCTTCGAGCTTTACATCACCTCGCAGCGGTCATGAGTGTGTGCCTGCGCGTGCGGTCGTCACCGGGGCGCGCAGATCGGCGTGAAGCCGCAGGTCGCCCGCGTCACCGCGCCCGGCCGTGCGGCCCGCACGAGCGCGCCTGAGACCTCAATCCCCGTCCACGTCCCGGTGACCGTCGCGCGCTGCGGATCGGCGAGCAACCGTAGGGCGGGCTCGTGCTCGTGCCCGTCCTCATCGGCGAGATATGCGCGCGCGGGACCGAGAAGTCGAGATACGCGATCAAGGCCGCTGGCGCTCTTGCGCGAGCAACCAATCAACTCGAGGTCCC
>JAABUQ010007950.1_pt1 | contig 15088 bp, 6 predicted proteins | sample 5560001 | NCBI WGS metagenome assembly JAABUQ01 (sample SAMN10711888, study PRJNA513371) | rock metagenome | isolation source: Antarctica rocks | place: Antarctica: Victoria Land, Finger Mt nord | collected 2015-12-18 | reverse complement strand
CTATTGGCAACAGCAGGGGTGCAACCCCAAACTCCTCTCCGATTGGGCACGCCAGTTGTTGCTTCAGGTACAGCGCTGGTTTCCTACCCGCCCGCTGGTGGTCGTTGCCGACGGAGCCTTCGCCTCCTGCCATGGACACGATTAATCCGGCCGCTAGCGCGAGGGCGAGCAATCGAATTTGTTCTGAAAATAAGAGGCGCAGGATGTCTCCGGGACTCGCGCCCAGTGCCATCCGGATTCCAAACTCGGGAATCCGGCGGGTGACGGAATAAGCGGTCAGCCCGTATACGCCTATGCCGGACAAAAAGAGCCCGATCAGGCCAAACGCTACAGAGAGGGCAGTCAGAAGGCGCTCGTAAAGCAGGTTGGTATCGATCAAAGCATCGAAGGTATGGAAATCGACGATGGCTTGATTGTCCATCCGTTTGAGCAGTCGGCCGATTGGGGCCCGCAGATCGGATGGCGGTGTGCTGGTCCAAACTTCGAGATTTAACGTCAAGACGAAAGAAAAAGAAGGCGGGAGTTGGCTGATGGGCCGGTAGAGAGTCGGAGGAGCATCTTTGCGCAGTTCACGATACCGGGCATCAGCGACGATTCCCACGATTGTCATCGGTACTTGTTTGTCATTCTCACGGACTTGGCGGCCAAGCGGATTCGACAGACCAAAGGTGAGCGCTGCGAAAGTCTGATTCACCAGGCACACTTGCGGGGCCTGGGCCGAATCGCGCCGTTCGAGATTTCGGCCCAGGGTCAGAGAAGTTCCCATCGTTCCGAAGTACTCCGGCGAGATCCAGTTCTCAAAGCTGTGGAAATGACGACTCCTGTCAGTCTGGCCCAGAATTTCGTAATCGCTCTGCCAAGAGTATTCGTTCAAAGGCACTACGACCGATGCAGAGGCGGAGCTGACGCCGGGAAGCGCCCGGACCTGTTCCAGAAGACGATCGAAGAAGCGAACAAGCCCCGCATTTTTGTGCAGCGTTTGAGTCGTATCGATACCGGCGATCAGAAGGTGATCGCGTCGAAAACCTGGATTGAAGGTGCGCAAGGCAAATAGGCTTTGGGAGAGCAGTGCCGCTCCGAGTAACAAGACAAGCGAGAGGCTGATCTGGACGCCAACCACCAGTTTGCCGATCGATGTCTTTGCGGATAGCCGCTGGCTGCCTTCGCTCAATGCCGTGTTGAGGTCTGAGCGGATGGCGCGCAGCGCCGGAACGAAACCGACGATCAGCACGGTTGAAAAAAGCAACGCGACAACACCCACAACAAAGTGCCAGTCGGGGTTGAGATTAAGAAAAGTGTTCGGATCAGATCCCGACCGGATAAAGGCAACCAGTCCGTGCGTGCACATGAAATAGATTGGAATTCCTGCGGAGGCGCCGATGATGCCGATGAGTGTGCTCTCAGTCAGCAACTGGCGAAGAATGCGTCCACGGTGCGCGCCGATCGAAAGGCGGATGGCTACTTCGCGATTACGAACAACGGAGCGGGCCAGAAGGAGGTTTGCCAAGTTGGCGCAGGCGATCAGAAGAATCAAGCCAGTCATCGTTAACAGGACATATAACGGCGCTGAGAACCGGTTGCGAAGGTCGGAAAGGCCGGTTGCTCCCGAGGCTGCATACAGGATTTCTGGCTTGCTCGCTTTGGATGAGGACGGCTCGAGACGCTTTTTGATCGAAGGATAGAACGTGTTGAGATGCGCGACCAGCGACCTAGCGCTAGCCCTCGATGGTGCCCGAGCCATGATGTTCAGCCAAGTCGAGCCAGCCTCGTCCAGCATGGGCTGCGCGGGATTCGTCGCGGCGTATGCAACCATCGGCAAAATGAGATCCGCGTGCGCGCCCATGTAAAAGCCAAAGAAGGTTGGCGGCGCGACCCCGACGATCGTGAACGATTGTCTATGAATGGTGAGACGCCGGCCGAGCGCAGAGGGATCGCCGTGAAACTCGGACCGCCACAGCTGATAACTCAGGACGCAATTGGCGCCGTGAGGCAAGCCTCTTAGGTCGTCATCCGGCGTGAGGAACCGGCCTATGTACGGCTGCAAATCGAGAAAGCGAAAGGTGTCGCCAGATACAGCTAATGTAGCCGTCCTTCGGGTCTGACCTTCGAAATCGACCTGGGCATTCGAAGGGCTTATCGCGAATAGCGGAAGGCGGCCGGCGTTTGTAATTTACCCTTTCATGAACACATTCATCCTAAACTTGCTGTTGCATCTAAGCTGCCACGTGCGCTGCCGCGTCGCGGGACGGTAAGGCTATGTCGGAATGTATTGCTGGCTGCTCACTCAACTGTGGGCCTATTGCTTCTAGGCCTTTGGATCGAGCACGGACACATTCATACCTCGCGTGGCCAGCAACGAGCCTCACTCTGCCCATATTCGGCGCTCACAAGCACGCGGGCAGAATTGCGGCGCGAATTGCCACCATTTAGCGCGTGAGGCGCGGCAGATCGCCGCCCTACAGTGGATGTAGGCTCGTAACCAAGCTTAATTCTGTCCAGAAGTTCCGGTATTACGAGCGTCAATGAAGATCAGCCGCACGGCTTTCAGATTGCCTCGGTGATGTTGCGCGGTAGACCAGCGCCGCTAAATGAATGCCATTTCACTAATATCGAATGATGGTTTCGCGGCACTCTACTCCAACCGGGTGCAAACCAGAGGAAGGGCAGTTGCTGTTAGCGGAATGCTCGTGCTGATACTCTCGCTTCCTTCCGTCGCCCAGCAAGTCACATTGGTTGTCGCTGTCCAAGCTTTTTCGGGAAAACCAATTCCTGCCGCTCAAGTCCGTATCGAGCGGGATGGCCAGGTTTTGGCTGGACGGCGTTCCGATTCACGCGGCGCAGTCACGTTCGCAGGCATCAAGCCCGGAACCTATCGGGCTGTCGTGACGAGCGAAGGTTATCAGCTTTCGTCGCGGTCACTCATTTTGAGCTCGGAGCAACTCAACGTCGAGCTCAATGTTACCCTTGTCCCAAAGATCGCAAGAAAAGACAGCGTCGAGGTCCACGCAACCGCCCAGCCGGAATTGGATCAGACTTCCTCATCAGCCACGCAACTCGAAAGAGCGCAGGTCAAGTCTCTCCCCAGCCGGCCCGCAACGGTCGCTGACACGTTACCTCTCATTCCCGGCATTAACCGGACTCCGGACGGTGAAATCCAGATCGACGGCGCGGGAGAACACCGCAGTGCGCTTATCGTAAACGCGGCCGACGTGACCGACCCGGCCACGGGTCGGTTCGGAAGCACTGTTCCCGTTGACAGCATCGAGTCAATAGATGTTTTTAAGACTCCTTTCCTAGTGCAGTACGGACGGTTCACTTCTGGAGTTGTCTCTGTGGAAACCCGGCGGGGCGGGGAGAAATGGCACTTCGAACTGAACGATCCGCTGCCGGATTTCCGCATTCGTAGCTGGCGTCTGCGGGGCCTTCGGGATGCCTCACCACGGGCGGATTTCAATGGCCCCCTTATCGCTAACAAGTTTTACTTCTCCGAGGGGCTGGAGTACACGATTGCAAAGACAGCCGTGAGGACGCTGTCCTTCCCTTTCAACGAATCAAAGACCGAATCCGTGAACTCGTTCAGTCAATTCGACTACATCATTTCAGACAAGCACTTCCTGACGGGCACCTTCCACATCACGCCCCGGCACACGAATTATATTGATCCTCAGTTTTTCAATCCGCAGCCAGTGACCCCCAGTTTTCGTGGCTTTGATCGCGCGTGGACGCTCATTGATCATTCGATGGGATTGGGAGGGCTGGTTGAGAGCACAGTGGGATTTCAAGCATTTGACGCATACGTAGGGTCACAAGGAAATGCGGGAATGGTGCTTACGCCGACCGGCAATTCCGGTAACTATTTCAGTAATCAAGAACGCGATTCGGGCCGGACCGAATGGGTGGAGACGTTTAGCAAGCCAGTTAGCTATAAGGCTACTCGCCACGAGCTGAAATTCGGGTTGACGCTCGCCCGAACAAGTAATAGCGGACAGCTTTGGCAGCGTTCTATCGACATTCTGGGCGCAGATAGGAGTCGGCTGAAGCGCATCGACTTTGCTGGCGGAAAGCCATACCACGCGATCGATCTCGAGCAGAGTTTCTTCGCCCAGGATCATTGGCATATTGCTCCCAACATCGCGATCGATGCGGGAGCGCGGCTTGAGCGGCAAAGGATTACTGGAACACTCCGCTTAGCCCCGCGAGCCGGCTTTGCCTGGACTCCGTTTCACAACCAGCGGACAGTCATACGGGGAGGATACGGCATTTTCTACGATCGGGTGCCACTGAGCGTATATTCGTTCAGTTCCTACCCAGAGCAGATCGTAACAACCTACGGAGAGAACGGAAAGGTGCTGGAATCGAATCGATTTCTGAACATCACGGAAACCGATCTACAGAAGAGGTTCCCGCTGATCGACAGCGTCAAAAGCGCCGGCAACTTCGCCCCGTACAGCAAGACTTGGAATGTGGAGATCGACCAACCGATCACGCACTTGTTACGGTTGCGGATAAACAGCATAGACAGCGATTCTGGCGGAATTATGCTTCTTACACCGCGAACATCACAAGGAAGGAGTGCCCTAGTGTTGGGAGGAGGCGGAAAGCCCAGCTACAGGCAAGTGGAAGTAACCGCCAAGCTGGCGTGGAAAAACGGCCAGCAAATGCTCTTCTCCTATGTGCGCAGCCGGTCTAAAGGCGACCTTAACGAGTTCAATCAGTTTTTGGGAAACTTTCCTTCGCCTCTGGTACGTGCGAACGAGTTCACCAATTTAGCAGGGGACCTTCCGAACCGCTTTCTTTCATGGGGGCTCGTAAGCTTGCCGTGGAAAATGCAACTAGCGCCCGTGCTCGAGTACCGGAACGGCTTGCCGTACGCGGTTGTTGACGCCGCGCGGAATTACGTAGGGCTTCCGAACAGCGATAAGCTCCGCTTCCCGAACTTCTTTTCACTCGATGCGCGGATCCTGAAGGATTTCAAAGTTAACCCGAAGTATACGCTTCGCTTCTCCGTCAGCGGTTTCAACCTGACCAATCACTTCAATGCTCTAGACGTTCATTCGAACATCGCCGATCCACAGTCGGGAGTATTTTTTGGGAACTATAAACGGCGCTTCCGGGCAGATTTCGATGTTGTCTTTTGACTACGCTCTGAACGGAACACCATGACGGGCAGCCCAGATGACGGGAGAGCCTGGAGACGGGTTTGCTGGGTCTTGGGCATTGCCTTGGTATCCGCTACTTTGGGCACGTTAGTCTCCTGGCGAGCCCCCGGACTCGATCTGTACGCGCGCGACTGGCTAATGCGGGCTCGGGGCCCGCTACCTCCTCCAAACGACATTGTTATCGTCGCAATCGACGAGGCCAGCATCGGCCGTTACGGGCGCTTCCCCTGGCCACGGTCGGTCATAGCGCACGCCCTCGCAGTTATCGCGGATGCGCATCCGAAGGCGATCGCAGTAGATGTTCTTTTCAGTGAACCGACCAATGCACGCGATGACGCTACGATAACGGAAGCTATCAAACGCGCAGGCAACGTGGTTTCCGCCGCCGAACTCATAACAGCCGCTTCTGGAGAAGTCGTTTGGCTGCGGCCGCTCGCAGCGATTGAAAGGGCCTCGGCGGGAATTGGACACGTGAACGTATCCACGGAACTGGAGGGAGTCGCCCGTGAGTTGCTCGCGCAGCAAGCAGACAGCCAGGGAAACTCGCTTTGGGCGATGCCGGTCGAAACGATTCGCGTCGGTGATGGGGCCAGCGAGAATTCGGTTAGCGAATCAAGAGGCACGGTGCGAGTCGGTTCGTATTCGGTATTGGTGGAACCTCAGCCCAGCACCATTCCCATCGAATCGAGGGACTCGGGCGAAGTACGCAGGTTAACCGCGCAACGAATGACCATCGATTACATAGGGCCTGCGAGGTCGTTTGCTCCGTACACGTTCAGCCTCGCTGATCTTATCGAAGGCCACGTCCAGGCGTCGCAACTCGCTGGGAAATACATACTGATCGGAGCGACTGCAGCCTCGCTGGGGGATCGGGTAGCATCGCCTTTCATCCACATGGACGGAATGGACTACGCGCAGCATGGCTCGTTGATGCCAGGCGTTGAAGTGCTGGCGAACGCCATGAACACCATTCTGCGGAGCCGGTTCTATAGAAAAACTCCAGATTGGCTGACCTTTGCATGCGGGATGCTGATTGCTTTGCTGGTAACGAGCGCACTTTCGGTGGGCCATCTAAGCCACGAAGCCGTGAAACAAGTTGTTCTTCTGAGCTTTCTCGGCACTCTGCTGCTCGTGTCAGCATACCTGGCATTCACGCGCTGGCTGCTTATTCCTCCTCTGGTTACTACCTTGATTTCTTTTGCCACTGCCGCACCGTTGACACTGGTTCGGCGCGCCATGGTGGCCAGCGCCGGCCTCGATGAACGCGTCCGCGAGCTGGCACGTGCGGAACTTTGGCTCTGGCCAGCGACAGCGGCTGAAATCGAAGATCCCGCGCCGCTGATTGCAAAACTGACCGGAGCGAGCGCTGTTGCGATCTTTGTGAGAGGTCGTTCCAGGAAAGCCCGATATTCTCTCCTCTCTTCCTACGGAGCGCCCGTCATTCCATCGCTGGCAAAGGGTGAACCGGGACGGCTGAACTATCTTCGCCCGGACCGCTCGAGTGTCATACGGGAGCCAAGGACCGCGTTGCCTTCCCTTTATTTTCAATATTCGTCATCAGCGACTGCCGACGTTTCGCAAACGACCAGTAAGTTCTGCTTGGGAACATCCTCTTTCCCACTGGGTGTATTAGTTCTAGCCCATTCCCAAAGCGAACCTCCGAATAGCGACCTTTTGCGGCTGTGCATTGTATTGGCCACCTCATACGGCTCCAGAAGAGCACTCGAGACCCCAGAAGCGTCGCGAGAGGGCGCTGGCTTCAGCTCCGTTCTGCGGAGATATTTGCCGCGCGGAGTCGAGTGGAAAGCTCGCACTCTCGGAATCCTCAACCGTAAGCTTCTGGCTCGCGCCCGGTTTGTCGATCGCGCCATCCGGTCGGTCGAAGACGGGCTTGTTGTTGGAGGACTGGATGGCCGCATCGTCGTTGTCAACCGGCGGGCTACAGACATCCTCGGATTACCAGAGGCTGTCCTGCTCGGAAGCGATATGCTCGAAAAACTCGGCGAAAGGGACGATGGGGCCAAAGACACTCTCATAAAGTTATTCCATACCCATACGCCTATCGAGCGCGAGATCGTGTTGGGAGAACGATCTGTAAAGCACTACAACCTTCGGTTGTCGCCGGTTCTGGATGACACCGAGGAGCCGGTTGTGGCAATCGGCTTGGTCGCTTCGTTGTCGGACATTACGACGCAACATGAACTCCAGCAGACAAAGACGGACGTCATGGCGCTCGTAACGCACGAACTTCGCACACCCCTTACCGCCATCCAGGGAATAAGCGAAGTTCTGACACAGTTCGAAGTCGATCCTCCGCGCCGGCGCGAAATGCATACTGCAATAAACGACGAGGCTCGACGGCTGGCGCGGATGATTGATGAATACCTTGATATCACCAAACTCGAATCAGGAGTGCGGCCCTTACGGCTGGCCCCAGTGCGGCTGGAATCTCTTGTAGACCGGGCATTATTACTTCTAGATCCGGTTGCAGCCAAGCGCGACATCACCATCGCCCGGCGGTTCTTAACCGATCTGCCGACAGTACTTGTAGACGCGGATCTTTTGGCCAGGGCGGTTACGAATCTCGTCGCAAACGCGATTAAGTATAGTCCTGTTGAGACCGAGGTGACTGTCTCGCTTAGCACGAAAGAGAACTTCGTGATTTTGGAAGTGCGGGATCAGGGTTATGGTATCCCGCCGGAGCACCTGAAACGAATTTTTGAAAAATTCTATCGGATTCCCCGGGTTGAGTACAACGAAACCCCCGGCACGGGTCTGGGCTTGGCCTTAGTGAGCGAGATTGTAGACCAGCATAACGGTTCGATCACCGTGCACAGCGCTTTGAATATGGGAACAACTTTCACTCTTCAACTTCCCATACTGGCTGGTAGATCAGGATCAGGCGGAGAGCTTCGGAACGATGTCTAAAACGCCCCATATCCTCGTTGTGGATGATGAGCGATCCATCCGCATGATGCTCGAGGCCGGCCTGAGCCTCAACGGTTTTCATGTAAGTACGGCCTGCACCGGCAATGAAGCATTGGAGGCCACCCTAACGACAGCATTCGACGCTGTGGTCAGCGACATCCGTATGCCCGATGGAAGCGGTCTGGACATAGTTAGAGAGTTGCGCCGCTTCAACCCTAACGTTCCGATTATTCTCATTACGGCTCAGGGATCTGTCGAACTGGCGGTACAGGCGGTTGAGGAAGGTGCTACCGATTTCATTGCCAAGCCGTTCGAGGTTGCCGCCATTGCAGCACTCTTGCGCCGCCACCTTCAGGCGAGGCAAGAGGCTAATAGCGATCCCGGTTTTCCAGCCGAAATGGAGTTGTTCCCCGATGATCTGTCGCGGTCCGGACTGGTAGGCCGCAGCCCGGCCATGGTGACGGTATACAAGCTCATCGCGCAAGCCAGCCGTACTGATGCGCCCGTCCTAATCATGGGCGAAACGGGTACCGGAAAGGAACTGGTTGCCCGAGCCATTCATGATTTTGGAGCCAGGAGGAGTTCGCCGTTTCTGGCGGTCAATTGCTCTGGATTGACAGATACTCTTCTGGAAGCTGAATTATTTGGGCATACCCGTGGTGCCTTCACGGGTGCCGTCGGCGACCGCGCCGGGCTATTTGAGGCAGCGGACGGAGGAACACTCTTTCTCGACGAACTCGGATCGACCACACCCGCTTTCCAAGCCAGCCTCCTGCGGGTCCTGCAATCAGGCGAGGTCAGGCGGCTCGGCTCGACTCAGGCAAAGCGTGTTCAGGTGCGGATCCTTGGTGCGAGCAACGCGTCGCTTCGAGAACTGGTCAGGAATGGCGGCTTCCGGGGGGACCTCTTCTATAGGCTCTCCGTTTTTGCCATCGATCTCGCCCCTCTGAGAGAACGCCCGGGCGATATCGAATTGTTGGCAACGCACTTTTTGCATCGGGCGGCCAGAGGAGACACTCTGCCGTTGCGCATGACGCGGGAGGTCTCGGAAACTCTACGGAACTATTCCTTTCCCGGCAACGTCCGCGAACTCGAGAATGCCTTACGGCGCGCCGTTGCCCTGTGCACTGGATCCGTAATAACTCTCGACTGTCTCCCGCTCGAAATTTGCCGGCGGGTGATCGAGGGGAATCGGTCTGGCGTATCGGAGTTGGAGAGGGCGCTCGTTGCCGACCGACCAACAATGGACGAACTGCAACGGAGATATCTGCAATTTGTTCTTGATGAAAGCGAGGGAAATCGCCGGCGCGCTGCAGGCGTGCTGGGACTGGATAGAAGAACGGTGCAACGGCTGATTGCCAGGTATCATCTCCGGGCATTGGCGGATGGGGATATGGGGCCTGATACTGACGTAGAGACAACCGGCTCAAAGGACTTGCTGGGGACTGATTTCTGACGAGACACTACAATCACCTGTATTCTTGCGCGGGAGCGCTCCTCGTGCTTGTAGCGTCTCTGTCTCAGTCGCTTTTCGGTCAAGCCGGACAGGCCGAAGCTCATGCATCGAGCGTCTCAGGCGCGGTTTTGTTAACCAGCACTTCGCACGCCAGCCGCGAAATGAACCTTGGGAATGCACTTGCCCCGGGTGATGAGGTCGACACCCGAGGTGGTGGCCGGGTGACGATCGCATTCAGCGATGGTAGCGTCGTTGTCATCAATCCCGGCTCACGCGTGAGATTGAAGGACTACCGCACTGCCAGCAACCTGCGCGAGCTGCTCGACATTGTTTTAGGACGCGTGCAGGTGAAAATCAATCACTTCGGCGGCCGCCCCAACCCTTACCGTCTCAACAGCCCAACGGCTTGTATTGCGGTGCGGGGCACCGAATTCAGTGTCGCTGTGGACGCACCCGGAGAAACGCAGGTCGTGGTGTACGAGGGGGCCGTCGAAGTAGCCTGCCTCGCCGATCCGCAGCGGAGAATCCTTGTTGAGCCAGGACGCGGTGTCATTGTGCGACCCAATCAGGAAATTCGATTCTTTGTCCCGGTTCCGGGCAGGGACATAGCCGAAACGGGCGGGGAGCATGACAATCCGCGCCAGGGTGACAATCCGCGGCAGGGTGATAAGGAGAGTGCCGGTTCGGAAAGCGGCCACAACGATACTTCTCCGCGCAGCACGGCAGGAACCTACGAGCAGTATGTTGCCGGTTTGCTTGAAACCGGGCAGACACCATTCCTGCTGAGGTTCACTGCTTTCGCCGACTCGCACTTGGATAGCTTGGAGAATCCATCCTACGCGACTGAGTTCAAGGTGCCAGAGGGACGTATCTTTCTGCTGCCTTCCTTCAGAGGCGTGGGAGGGCCGGAAGCGAGCCAAGGCGGATTCGGTCCGAGTTCCCCGCGTCCGATCGACTACAACATCTCCCCACAGGGCTCATTCTTTATGCCAGTCGCCGGAGGACGTGCAGCCCTTGGGGGCAGCATCGGAGCTACTCACGGCGGAGTTCAGACTTTCGTACTGGATGAGGCCGCTGGACTCAGCAACTCAGGGTCGAATACCACGACCTTTACCACAGCATCGTTCGTTGCGGCCCGGCGCTTTGGAGCCCGCGGTCGAACCAGCCTAGGAGTAGGCCTCGACCAGGTTACTGGCCGTGGCTCGCTCATCAATTTGAGCACTCCGTTAGACGGATTAGGCGCTTCAGTAAAGGAACGAACCGAATCGTATTCAAGCATCGGTCAAACTCGGATTAATCTGGGGCTTTCCCGCGATCTTTCAGCCAATCACAAATTGGGTCTGTTCTATCGTTATGGGTTCCTGTCGGCCAGTGACGGCGATCGTTCCCGAATCCTTAACGGAGTGCCTCAAGGTCTTAACTCTACCCGCACATCGGGCCATTCCTCGGAGGTCGGATTCCGCCTTCGCGGCGAGCTGACACCACGCTTTTTCTATGGTATTGAGGGATCCGTGCAGTTACTGAACCTGGACGATCGATTGCAACGCACCATATCCGTGAACTCGCGGCAGCAGGATGCCATCACTCGGTCCGGGCTGGCTGTCGGATTTGGCTTTGCACCTCGGCCAAGAGCTGTGTTTAGCTTTGATCTCGCCGGCGGCTTCTCGCGCGTAACTGGCCTTCGCACCGAGGATGCAACGAAGAATCTATTAGAGGATCGACGCCAGAATAGCCGCTTCATCTCGGCTCACGTTGCAGGGCAGGCAGACGCCTGGCGTCAATTTTTCGTGAGCGCTTCTCTTTTAGTCATTCGCCAGTCTTATAGCACAAATATTACTTTGTACCCGGATCGTTTTGGGAGGCTGCTGGACAGTAACGGGCTGTTTTTGCCTAACGACCTAGCATCTGGTCAATCCATGATCTACTACTCGGAATTTGGTGCGGGCTGGCGATTTACTCCGAATTTTCTCTCGCAGTACGTTTTGTCTACCGACTACGGAGCCAATCATCTCAGCCACACTTTTCTCCTACGGTACACCTTTCGTCTGAAGGAGAAGTAATCGAAGCATGCTTACCGGGTTGCGGCATTTCGCCGCCTATAGCCCTCCGGGCGTGCGCTGTTCTGCCTTTGAATTCGCTTCCCTGCGAGTTTAAGGCGTCAGCCTTGAAGTGGCACAAGAAATAAGCTGTCACGCTTGTTTGGCTCCGAGCGGGCGAATCGCTGTTATCGGGTGAAATCAGGCGCGGCGCCCCCAGATTCATTCAGAAGCGGCAGTTCATCGTCCTGCTTGACTGGTGCGCGTGGCATAACGCCACAGCAGCAATTGCCTCCGAACGGACGATGACCGCTAACCTCTCTCTAATCAGTAAAGTCTTGAAGTTTACAGCGGTGATCTGCGCGGTTCGAGGATTGCGCTTGTGTGAGAGACAGCAAAGGAGCTGTCTAGAATGAAGAAAACCATATTCGCGTTTTCTGTCGTGTCTTTGATGATGCTGGTGGACAGCACCCTGTCTGCTCAAAGGCAGCTTGTCCGATCCAGCAGTCATCACACAGTTTCGTTTCAGGCAGCGGAAGACCCGGAGCCACCCGACGCCCCGGGTGATCCGGATGGCCCCAATGGACCTGATGGCGGCCCTGACGGTGAGGGAGAAGGCGGACCTCAGTAGCTGAGAACCTTGGGCTGCGCAGCCTAGCGGTGTGTAGCCCCGGTACTCCGTAGAAGCTGGGGGAGATGCCATCAGTTTCGGGTGGCATCTCACCGGCGCACGTTGGAGCTCTCACCTTAAATGCGGCAGAATGTCCCATCAGAGGTAACGAGGGGCGGCGATCCACCGCTTTTACAAGGCGCAATTCAGTGACGCGGTTCGCGGACGCGCTCGTAAGATCAAGAGCTTAGCCTGCCTTGATCAATGTCCGGAGTTGGCCTCTACGTTGCATCCGATACGGATTGCCTAGAGCCTCCCGAACGAGCGGCCGTGTCTGAAGAGATCGTCGCGGCCTTCGCTCAGAGTTTTGAATTACACCCTATCGAGATCGAGGATCTCCGTTGATGCTGAGAATTGTCGGGGTTCGACACAAGCTCCTGTCCTGCACTTTAGGGACTCTCCGCTCCGTTGGCGGTTTTTCTTTGGTGAGAAACTCCTACCGCCGGAGGAACAGCTTACTTATCCTCTGCTACCACGGTCTCTCGCTTGGAGATGAACACGAGTGGCAGCCGAGTCTGTTCATGACTGTTCAGCAGTTCCGGAGCAGACTTCGTTATTTGCGCGATGCCGAAGCCGCAGTCCTTCCTTTGGGACAAGCTTTAGAAATGCTTCGACAGGGCTCTCTTCCTCCTAGAAGCGTAGTAATCACGTTTGATGACGGATTCGTTGACTTTGCGCAGAATGCCTTACCCGCTCTATCAGAGTTTGGATTTCCTTCAACCTTATATCTGACTACTCATTACTGCAAATATCGAATCCCGATCTCCAATCTAGTGTTGGACTATGTACTGTGGAAATCCGGGCATGCGGCAGTAGAATTACCTGAATACGGAATAGACGAACCGATGTTACTTGGGAACCTGCAGCACCGACGCGAGGTGCTGCAACACCTTCGTCATTGGATGGATTCGAAAAAGTTAGACACCGCCGGAAAGGACGAAGTAGCGCGGCAAATTGCAAAATCGCTGGGAGTGGATTACGCGGCAATCCACCGCCGACGAATGGTGCAGATTCTTTCTCCCGAAGAAGTGGGGAAGATTTCCAAAGCCGGAGTTGACGTTCAACTCCACACCCATCGGCATCGCATCCCGCTGGATCCAGCATTATTCACCAAAGAAATCGAGGACAATCGAAGAGCAATCCTTGAGTTCACCGGAAGAATGCCCGTTCATTTCTGCTATCCGAGTGGCTTCTACTCGGCCCCGTTTGCTTCGTGGCTTAAAATCTGCGGGGTCAAGAGTGCAACAACCTGCCAGAACGGCCTAGCTTTAAGAAGATCCGATCAGATGAAACTTCCAAGATTGCTAGATGATAGCAATCTGGACGATCTTCGATTCGAAAGCGCTGTCTCCGGACTCCTTGTATAGGAAGTCAATCCAGATGGCCCAGTATCGGTTGGCGGATCGGCAATGGCGCGGTCTTGTGATCGGATCGCCGCTAGTTCTCAACAGTTTTCCTCGATTGTCGCGCTGCACTTTAATCGCGGATTCGGGGCCTATATTTGTCGGCTCTGGCTCAAGTTTGGTGCAAGCCTTTGGTAATGGAGAACGTATCGGGCAAGAGGCGGGCACGAAGAAGTTCAACACCCGCGCGTCCGTACATCTGACGCTTCAGTGTTTTGAGACGGTTAATGTGTCCTTCGACCGGTCCGTTGCTCCATTTCTCAGTGACCGCCGCTTCTACGGCACTGAGGTCTTGTTTGAAAGTCCGAACAAATCGCGTCATGGCCTGGATGCCGGTGTTCTGCGCTCGCTCCATCCACAAACGGAGCGCGGCCAACTTCCCCAAACGAAAGAGGGAGCGAAAACTCAACACCAATTCCCGCATAAGCGCGAAGTCGGGACATTGCTTGCTCAACAGTGCAGCCGCCACTTGAGGTGAGATTTGTCTGGGTGCTGGTGCTATTGCTGTTTTCTCCGGGGGTGTTGCTTCTGACGTTGTCGTCACCTCTACAGGCGGCTGGCGCCAAGGGGAAAGAAAGTGTGCAAGCGGAGAGAAGGCTCCTCGGTAGCCGAGTTCCCGTATCTCGGCAAGTAGCGTTCGGCCATGCCGGCAACCGGCTTCCCAACGTTGTTCTAGGTAGTCTCGGAACGATTCAACCATTCCAGGTCGCGGCTCCATCCGGTTGCGTTCCGGCAGTGTGTCGAGCCGCAGCCATCGATCAATGCGTCGCCGGTTGGGGCCCAGATGACTCGCGATTTGGTTCGCCCTCATGCCAGTGGCCTTCAGTTGGTGGATCGTTTGAAACAACTCTAGCTGTTGTTGCCGCCGTAGCCGGGCGATATCCGCGTTTTGCTTCTGAATGCTGGATGGGACTTGAATCTGTCTACCCTCGCGCTTCTCTATTTCCGTGCCTGGACCAGGCGGCAGCACGGGTGTGCTCTTCGGAGTGAAACGCAGGAATGGTCGCCGGAGCGCGAGCTCGCGCTCGACAGCCTGCCTCAAATTGAGCATCAAGTGAAACCGGTCCGCGATCTGCACTGCTTCGGGTGCGCCGCAACGGGCTCCCTCGGCATAAACACCTTGGCGGTCCCTGCTCACCACCTTTACTTCGGGATGTGGGGCCAGCCATTCACTGAGTGACTGGGCCGAACGAGTGGGCAATAAACCCACCACCTCACTGCGCTCAAGGTCAACCAATATGGTGCCGAAAGACTGGCCTTTACTCCACGCCCAGTCATCTACACCCAGAACATGGATCGCCGGCTGCCAAGCAGAACCACGCGCCGCTTTGATCACTTGACGTAGCAGCGTGTGCCGAGTGGATGGCATGCCGAGCCGATTCATCAATCGCTGACCAGAACGGCCGCCTAGCGCGCGGCCCACCAGGCGGTGACCA
>JAABUQ010007949.1_pt1 | contig 15090 bp, 15 predicted proteins | sample 5560001 | NCBI WGS metagenome assembly JAABUQ01 (sample SAMN10711888, study PRJNA513371) | rock metagenome | isolation source: Antarctica rocks | place: Antarctica: Victoria Land, Finger Mt nord | collected 2015-12-18 | reverse complement strand
GGGGCATCGAGAAGGCGAACAAGGAGCATCCCGAGTACGAGATGCAGATGATCATCCCCGCCCAGGCCAGCGCCGCCGACCAGCGCCGCATCCTGGACGAGCTGATCGCGCGGCAGGCCGCCGGCATCGCCATCTCCGCCATCAACCCGGCCAGCTCCACCGACGCGCTGAACCGCGCGGCGTCGCAGGCCTTGCTGTTCACCACCGACAGCGATGCGCCGGCCAGCAACCGGGTGGTGTACATCGGCACCGACAACGTCGATGCCGGCCGGGTGGCGGGCGCGCAGATGAAGCAGGCATTGCCCAAGGGCGGCAAGGCCATGCTGTTCGTCGGCACCATGGACGCCGACAACGCCCGCGAGCGGGTGCAGGGCATTCGCGAGACCCTGAACGGCGGCAACATCGAGATCATCGACATCCGCACCGACGACAGCGACTTCGCGCGTGCCAAGCGCAACGCGGAGGACACGCTGTCCCGCTATGCCGACCTCGGCCTGATGGTGGGGCTGTGGGCCTACAACACGCCGCAGATCTACCAGGCGGTGAAGCAGGCCGGGCGGGAGAAGACGGTGCAGGTGGTGGGCTTCGACGAGGACGCGCTGACGCTGCGCGGCGTGGCCGACGGCACCATCCACTCGACCGTCGTGCAGCAGCCGTTCGAGTTCGGCTACCAGTCCATGGTAGGCATGGTGCGCTGCCTCGGCGGCGACAAGTCGTGGATTCCTGCCAACAAGCAGATCATCGTGCCGACCCGCGTGATCGACAGCAGCAACGTGGCGGAGTTCCAGGGTTTCATGAAGCAGATCCTGCGCCCGAGCTGATTGGGTGCCCGCCTCCCTCCTGGAACGCTCGCCGCTTCTCGAACTCGACGGCATCAGCAAGAGCTACCCGGGCGTCAAGGCGCTGGACGGCGTGTCGCTTCGGCTCGGCCGGGGCGAGGTGCTCGGGCTGATCGGCGAGAACGGTGCCGGCAAGAGCACGCTGATGCGCGTCTTGGGCGGCGTCGTGCGTCCCGACGCCGGGCGCATCCGCCTGGGCGGGCGCGACCGCACGCATCTGACGGTCGCGGAAGCGCAGGCGGAGGGCGTCGCCTTCGTGCACCAGGAACTGTCGATGTTCGACAACCTGGACGCTGCCGCCAACGTGCTGATCGGGCGGGAGGACCTGCGAGCCGGGCCGCTGCGCCTGGTGGACCGCCGGGCGTGCCGGGCGCGGGTGGCGCCGCTCCTGGAACGGCTGGGCGCCGACTTCGGGCCGGACGCCCCGGTGGCCCGGCTGTCCATCGCACAGCGGCAGTTGGTCGAGATCGCCCGGGCGCTCTCGGTGGAGGCCCGCATCATCATCCTGGACGAGCCGACCAGCAGCCTCACGCTGTCCGAGACCGACCGGCTGCTGGCCATCGTCGCCGCCCTCCGCGACGCGGGCACGGGGGTCATCTACATCACGCACCGGCTGGGCGAGGTGGTGTCCTGCGCCGACCGGGTGCTGTGCCTGCGCGACGGGCGGGTGGCCGGGGAGCTGCCGCGGGCGGGCATCGAGCACGCCGCCATGACCCGGCTGATGATCGGGCGCGACCTGCAGGCCCTGTACAGCCCGCCTTCGGCGCCGCCGGGCGCCGGTGGCCTCCAGGTCGAGGCGCTGGTCACGACGGCGTTCCCGGACCGCAGCGCCAGCCTGCACGCGCGGCCCGGCGAGATTCTGGGCCTCGCCGGGCTGGTCGGCTCCGGCCGCACCTCGCTGGCCCGTGCGGTGTTCGGCATCGAGCCGGCGCTCCGCGGGAGCATTTTCCTCGACGGCAAGCCCGTGCGGATCGGCTCGCCGCGGGACGCCATTGCACGGGGTCTGTACTTGGTGCCGGAGGACCGCAAGCTCTCCGGCCTCGTGCTCGACATGTCGATCGCGCAGAACGTGACGCTGCCGGCGCTGGACGAGCATTCGCGGATGGGGCTGATCAGCCCGGCCTCCGAGGCGCGGGCCGGGGAGGCGCAGCGGGCGGCGCTGCGGATCAAGGCGCCCCATGCGGCGGTGCACGCCGTCACCCTGTCGGGCGGCAACCAGCAGAAGGTCGTGCTGGGGCGGTGGCTGTCGCTGTCGCCCCGCGCCATCGTGTTCGACGAGCCGACCCGGGGCGTCGATGTCGGCGCCAAGGGGGAGATCTACGCGCTGATGCGGGGCCTCGCCGACCGCGGCGTCGCGGTCCTGATGATCAGCAGCGACATGGAGGAAGTCATCGGCGTGAGCGACCGGGTGGCGGTGATGCACGAGGGCCGGGTGGCCGGCACCCTCGGGCGCGGCGAATTGAGCGAGGCGGCGGTGCTGCGCCTGGCCATCGGCGCGCAGGCTTAGGCATGGGCAAGAAAGAGCTTGGCCTGTTCGTGCTCGTGCTGGTGATCGGCGCGATCACGACGGCGCTCAACCCGCGGTTCCTGTCGGCGGTGAACCTGCTGAACATGGCGAACCTGATCGGGCTGTTCGGGGTGTTCAGCATCGGGCAGGGCCTCGTCATCATCACGGGCGGCATCGACCTCTCGGTCGGCTCGGTGTTCGCGCTGCTGGGCGTTGTGTTCATCGACCTGCTCGCGAACCACGACGTGCCCTGGCCGCTGGCGCTGCTGTTCGTGCTGGCGGGCGGGCTGCTGACCGGGGCGGTGCATGGCGTTCTGGTCACGCGCGCCAAGCTGCAGCCATTCGTCGTCACCCTCTGCGGCCTGCTGATCTACCGCGGCGCTGCGCGCTACTACACCGGGGACGCGACCATCGGCTTCGGCTACGCGGAGGGGCTGGACAGCCTGACTTGGCTTGCCTCCGGGCGCAGCTTCGGGGTGCCGAACCCGTTCCTGATTTTGGTGGTCGTGGCGGCGGTGATGGCGGTCGTGCTGCACCGCTCGGTGTTCGGGCGGTATCTGTTCGCCGTGGGGCGGAACGAGGAGGCGGCGCGCTATTCCGGCATCCGCACCGGGCTGGTGGTGGCCGGGGCATACGTCGTGAGCGGGGGCTTGGCCGGGCTTTCGACGGTGCTGCTGGTGTTCTACACCAACTCGGTGTCCCCCTCGGCGTTCGGCAGCTTCTACGAGCTGTATGCCATCGCCGCCGCGGTGCTGGGCGGCTGCTCGCTGCGCGGCGGGGAGGGCAGCATCCTGGGCATCGTGCTCGGCACCGTGCTGCTGCAGATATTGCAGAACCTGGTCAACATCCTGGGCATCCCGTCGTCGCTGAACTTCGCGGTGATGGGCGGGGTGATCCTGCTCGGGGCGCTGGCGGACCAGCAGCTTGCGCGCCGGGCGAAGCTGGGCGTGGTGGCGCGGGCCTGACCCGGCGCCACCCGGTCCAATTGTTCATTGCATGCCTCTGCCTCGGCAGGGCAAGCTCATCCGGCAAACGCGGCGGCAGCATGATCGCCCGGGCACTTGGGAAGGACGACGCCATGGACGACCACGCGATCCCGCCGACAAACCGACGTGCCCTGCTGCTCGCGGCGATGGCCGCCGGCGCCGGGGCGTCCATGCTGGGTGGAATGGGGCTGGGCGGCATGGGGCCGGCGCTCGCCGCCGAGATGGGGCGGTCGGAGAAGCCGCTCAAGGCGGCGTTCTCCAACGCCGGCCTCCAGGCGACGTGGTGCGCCCAAGGCAAGGCGGCGGCCGAGTACTGGGGCAAGATCTTCAACGTCGATGTCACCTGGTTCGACGGCGAGCTGAACGCGACCCGGCAGCGCGGCGCCATCGACAACATGGCGTCGCAGCAATGGGATTTCGTCGCTATCCAGGCCTTCGGCATCGGTACGCTGGCCGCCCCGGTGCGCAAGATGATCGATGCAGGCGTGCCGGTCATCGATATGGACACGCTGATAGCACCCCTCGACCAAGTGAACGTCCACTCGTTCCTCGCCCCTGACAACGAGTTCATGGGCGCGTCCGTGACCCAGGCGCTGATGGAGGCCATCGGCGGCGAGGGCACCGTCATCATGACCCAAGGCGCGCTCGGCCACACCGGGGCGCAGGGCCGCGCCCGCGGGTTCGAGGCGGTGATGAAGCGCTTCCCCAAGGTCGAGGTGCTCGACACCACGCCGGGCGACTGGGACGTGACCAAGGTGGCGCGCATCTGGGACACCCATTTGACCAAGTATTCCAAGATCAGTGCGGCCTACTTCCACAACGACGACATGGCCTTGGCCGCCTACAACGTCATGAAGGCGCGCGGGCGCACCGACATCAAGATCGGCGGCTGCGACGCCATGCCGCCCGCCTTGGCCGCGGTCGCCGACGGGCGGATGCTGGCGACGGTCCGCAACCCGTCCTGCCGCATCCACGGGGGTGCGATCATGGCGGGGGTCGCTGCGGCCGTGATGGGCGAGAAGACCGGGGAGGCCGGCATTCCCAAGTCCGTCGTCACCGATGGGCCGGTCGTCACCAAGGCGAACGCGCCGGGCATGGCGTGGATGGAAAAGCACTTCCTGATCTGAGCGCCGGTTCTTGGCCGACGGACCCCTGCTGGAGCTGTCCGGCATCGCCAAGCGCTTCGCGGGCGTGGCGGCGCTGAGCGGCGTGGATTTCACCCTGCGCGCAGGCGAGGTGCACGGCCTCGTCGGCGAGAACGGCGCGGGCAAGAGCACGCTCATGAAGATCATCGCGGGCGTGCATGCGGAGTACGAGGGCGAGATGCGGCTGGACGGCCGCCCGGTCCGCTTCCGCAACGCCCGCGACGCGCGGGACGCCGGCATTGGCATGGTGCACCAGGAACTCTCCACCGTGCCCGAGCTGTCGGTCGCCGAGAACGTTCTGCTGGGCGCGCAGCCGACCCGCATGGGCGTCGTGTCCTGGCGGCGCATGCGCGCGCAGGCGCGGCGGCAGCTCGACGCCTTCGGCATCGACGTGGACCCGCGCGCCCCGGTCGGCTCCCTGCCGCTCGGCCTGCAGCAGATGGTGGAGCTGGCCCGCGTGCTGCTGTCCGGCGCCCGCATCATCATCCTGGACGAGCCGACCTCGGCGCTGTCGCCGCCGGAGGTGGAGCGGCTGTTCGCCCTGCTGGCCCGGCTGCGCGAGAGCGGGCGGAGCACCGTGTTCATCTCGCACTTCCTGGACGACGTGCTGCGCGTGTCGGACGAGGTCACGGTGTTCCGCAATGGCCGCCGGGTGGAGGGCGCGCGGGCGGATGCGGTGGACAAGGCCTGGCTGATCGAGCGCATGGTGGGCGCCGGGCATGAGCGGCTGGGCGAGAGCCACGCGGGCGAGATGCGGCTCGCGGACCGCCCGGCGGCGCCCGTAGTGATGGAGGCGGAGGGGCTTTCGGTGCCCGGCCTGTTCGAGGACGTGTCGCTCGCGGTCCACGAGGGCGAGGTGCTGGGCATCTACGGCTTCATGGGGTCGGGGCAGCTTGAGCTGGCGCGGGCGCTGTCGGGCAAGCTGCCGCTGGACCGCGGCGCCGTGCGGGTGGACGGGCGGCCGGCGCGGCTCCGCGGCGGCACGCCGGCGGCCAAGCGGGCCGGCATCGCCTTCGTCCCCGAAAGCCGCCGCGCCATGCTGTTCGCGCAGGAGCCGGTGTATCGCAACATCAGCATCGCCATCCTGGAACGGATCAACCGCGTCCTGCTGCGCCCCCGGGCCGAGCGGCGCATCGCCGAGGGCCACGTGCAGTCGCTCGGCATCCGCCCGGCCGGGGTGGACCGCCCGGTGGGCCAGTTGTCCGGCGGCAATCAGCAGAAGGTGGCGCTGGCCCGCTGGCTCACCCACCTGCCGCGCGTGCTGCTGCTGAGCGAGCCGACGCGGGGCATGGACGTGGGCGCCAAGGACGACGTGGTGCGGATCGTGCGCGGCCTGCGGGATGCCGGGATCGGCGTCGTCGTGGTGTCCTCCGAGCCGGAGACCGTGCTGTCGCTGGCCGACCGCATCCTGGTGATGCGCCGCGGCGCCATAGCCCGGGAGTTCGCAGGCGAGCCGGTCAGCAAGGACCGCCTGCTCGCCGCCGCATGAATGAGGACACGATGACCGCATCCCTCGCCGCCCCGCGGCCCGCTTCCCCCTGGGTCCGCCTGCGCGGCCAGCTCCGCAACCTGGCGCCGCTCGTGACCCTCGTGGCGCTGGTGGCATTGTTCAGCGCCGCCAGCCCATCGTTCGCGACGCTCTCCAACCTCAGCAACGTGCTGCAGCAGGTCTCGATCACCGCCATCATCGCGGTGGGCCTGACCTACGTGATCCTGTGCGCCGAGATCGACCTGAGCGTCGCGAGCGTCGCCAACGCGACTGGCATCCTGGTCGCCTTCCTGACCGTGCAGGACGCGAGCGTCAATATCCCCAACCTGCCGCTGCCGGGCTGGCTGGCGATCACCGGCGGGTTGGCGGGGTGCCTGGCGCTCGGCGCCGTCACCGCGTTCGGCGTGACCCGCATCGGCATCCCGTCCTTCATCATGACGCTGGCGATGCTGCAGATCGGCAACGGCATCTGCGCGCTGCTGGTGCGCGGGCAGATCGCCTACAGCGTGCCGCCGGTGCTGCTGACGCTCGGCAGCGGCTCGATTGGCCCGGTGCCGTGGATCGTGGTGGTGGCCGGGCTGGTGCTTCTGGCCGGGCGCCTCGTGCTGACCTACACGCGGTTTGGGCGCTACGTCTACATGGTCGGCGGCAACCGGGAAGCGGCGGAGCACTCGGGCGTCGGCGTCAAGGCCGTGGTGGGCGCGGCGCTGCTGATCTGCGCCCTGTGCTCGGGCGTCGCGGGGATGCTGGGCGTCGCGTATTTCGGCAGCGCGCAGCAGAACCAGTTCGACAACTACCTGCTCGACGCCATCTCCGCCGTGGTGGTCGGCGGCACCAGCCTGTTCGGCGGCCAGGGGGGCATCGGCAACACGATTGTCGGACTGCTGGTGCTGGGCGTGCTGAACAACGGGCTGGACCACGTGCGGATGGACAGCTTCCTCAAGATCCTGATCCGCGGGCTGGTGCTGCTGCTGGCGCTGGTGGTGAACGTGTATGCGCAGCGGCTGCGGGCGAAGTACCGGAGCGCGGGCGGATAGCCGCGCGTCACAGGTAAGCCGCGCCGGCCTCCTGCGCGAAGCGGACGGGATCGCCCTCCCACACGATGCGGGCGTGTTCCAGCACATACACCCGGTCGGCATGGGGCAGGGCGAAGGTCACGTTCTGCTCGCCCAGCAGAACGGTGATCGGCGTCGTGGTCCGCAACGTCTCCAGCGCGTGGCTGAGCTGTTCCAGGATCACCGGGGCGAGGCCCAGCGTCGGCTCGTCGAGGATCAGCAGGCGCGGCTGCATCATCAGCGCGCGGGCAATCGCCAGCATCTGCTGCTCGCCGCCGGACAGCGTGGCGGCAAGCTGCGTCTGGCGGGATTTCAGGATCGGGAACAGCTCGAACATCCAGCCGAGCAGTTGGGCGCGCGCTGTCTTGGGCAGGCGGGAGCCGCCGAGGTCCAGGTTCTCCCGCACGCTCATGCTGCCGAACAGCTCGCGGCTTTCCGGGCACTGCACGATGCCGCCGCGGGCGATGGCGGCGGCGCTTCGCCCGGCCAGCGCCTGGCCCTCCCAGGCGATGCGCCCGGCATAGGGCACAAGGCCGGAGACGGCGTTGAACAGCGTCGTCTTGCCGGCGCCGTTCAGCCCGACGACCGAGACGAACTCGCCTTCCCGGACGTGGATCGACACGCCTTCCAGCGCCTGCGCCTTGCCGTACAGCACGTCGACGCCCTCGACCGCGAGCAGCGGCGGGCCGGACTTCGCCGCGAGCGCCGGGCGTGCCGCGGTCTCGATGGCGCCGCCGAGATACACCCGGCGCACCTGCGGGTCTCGCATGACCTGCTCCGCCGTGCCCTCGGCGATGGGTTCGCCCAGGTACATCGCCAGCACGCGGTCCACCAAGGCCGCCACGCCCTTCACGTTGTGGTCCACCAGCAAGACAGCCTTGCCTTCCGCCCGGAAGCTTGCGATCAGGTCGGAGAACGCGCCGACCTCGCCCGAGGTCAGCCCGGCGAACGGCTCATCGACCAGCACCACCTTGGGGTTCCGCCCGATGGCCTTGGCGAGTTCCAGCCGGCGTAGGTCGGCGAACGGCAGCGTGCCGGGCCGGCGGTCCAGCACCGCGCCCAAGCCGACCCGTTGGGCGATGGCGCGCGCCCGTTCCTCCACGTCCGGATCGGCGAACAGCCGCAGCAGCGCGTCCGGCAGCAGGGCGAGCTTGATGTTCTCCAGCACCGTCTGCCGGTGCAGCGGGCGGGAGTGCTGGAACACGAGGCCGACGCCGTGCCGGGCGATGCGGTGGCTGGGCCAGCCGGCGACGTCCACGCCGTCGATCCGCACCGACCCGGCGTCCGGGCGCTCGATGCCCATGATGAGCTTCATCACCGTGGACTTGCCGGAGCCGTTGGGGCCGATCAGCCCGAGGATCTCGCCCGGCGCGATATCGAGCGCCATGCCGCCCACCGCGACCAGCCCGCCGAACCGCTTGACCAACCCTGAGACTTGCAGCAGCGCCGTCATGACCGCTGCCGCATCAGCACGCCGAGCAGGCCGGACGGCACCAGCAGGATGGCGAGCAAGGCCACGGCGGAGACGATGAAGGTGCTGAGCTGACCAAGCGGGCGCAGCGCCTCGCCGGCCACGATCAGCACGACCGCGCCGACCGCGGCGCCGAGGATGGTGCGCCGTCCGCCCAGGACGGCGGCGATGATGACCTGCACGCCCACCGCGATGTCGATCACGGTGCCGGGCGAGGCGGTGCCCAAATAGAACACCAGCATCGCCCCGGCCAGCCCGCTGAACAGCGCGCTGACGCAGAAGGCGGCGAGCTTGTGCTTGGCGACGTTGAAGCCGAGCGCCTGCGCCTCCACCGGGTCCTGCCCGCAGGCTTGCAGGATCAGCCCCAGGGCGGAGCGCGACAGGCCGAACAGGATCAGGCCGCTCGCTGCCATGAAGCCGAGCGCGATGTAGTAGTTGGTGGCCTCGTCGATGGACATCACGTCGGGGATGGTGAGGCCGATCTCCCCGCCGGTGTACTGGGCGAACACCGTGACCATTTGCTGGAGCAGCAAGACGGCGACCAAGGTGATCAGCCCGAAATACGGCCCGCTCAGCCGCAACGCCGGCACTGCCAGCAGCAGGCCCCCGGCGACGGCGAGCACCGCGCCGAACAGCACGCAGACCGGGATGGGCAACCCGGCCTCGCTGTTGAGGATGCCGGCCCCGTAGGCGCCGAGGCCCACGAGGAACGTGGGGCCGAAGTTGACCTCTCCCGCGAAGCCGAACAGCAGGTCCCACGCCATGGCGAACACGCCGAAGTAGTAGGCCAGCGTCAGCAGCCCCAAGACGTAGCCGGACACGCCAAGCGGCAGCACGGCGGCGACGGCCAGCACCAGCACGGCGGCCCAGAACAGCCGCGAGCGCAGCAGTCCCCGCATCAGCGCCGCCCCAGCAGGCCCTGCGGCCGCAAGTACACCACGACGACCAGCAGCAGCAGCGCCGGGATGGTGCGGAGCGAGGGGGAAATCAGGTAGGCCGTGATCGTCTCCAGATAGCCCACCGCGTAGGCCGCCAGCAGCGACCCGGCCACGCTGCCCAGGCCCCCGAGCACGACGATGGAGAAGGCGGAGGCGGTCAGCGTGCCCGCGTTCTCCGACGACACGCCGAGGAAGGCGCCCAGCAGCACCCCCGCCGTGCCCGCCAGCACGCCGTAGATCGCCCAGACCAGCAAATAGATGCGCTGCAGCTCGAAGCCCAGCAGCGTCAGGCCGCGCGGGTTGATGGACGCCGCCAGCAGCGCCTTGCCGGCGCGCGTCCGGTTGACCAGCAGCCACAACAGCCCGATGGCGGCCCAGCACAGCACGGCGGTCAGGATCTCGTTGGTCGGCGTCCGCACCCCGCCCAGCACCGTGACGCCGGCGATCAGCGGGCGCACGGTGTGCGGGCTGGTGGTGGTGAAGTAGGCGACCGCCTCCTGGATCATGATGCCCCAGAGCAGCGTGCCGGTGAGGACGAAGATCTCCTTCTCCTCGGACGGGATCGCAGGCGACCGCTGGATCGGGCGCACCACCAGCAGGTAGGTCGCGAACGCCATGGCGATGCCGGCCAGCAGCCCGGCGGCGGCGCCCCCATACGCGCCGACCTGGTCCGCCAGCAGCCACGCCACCACCGCCGCCACCAGCAGGATGCCGCCGTGCGCCAGGTTCAGCACGCCGGACACGCCGAACAGCAAGGTGAAGCCGATGGCGCCCAAGCCGTACAGCGCGCTGACCGCGAAGCCGTCGATGAGGATCTGGAGGCCGAGCACCCCGCGGCGCCTGGTTTAGTTCGCCACCTTCACGAAGCCCGGGAAGCGCAGCGTGCCGGTCGCGACCGCAGGCGGCCAGACCGCCACCTGCTTGCCGTCCTGCCATTGCACGACCAGGCCGCTCACGGTGTCCGGGCCGTACTTGATGGCGTGGGTGAACGGCGCATCCTTGCCGAAGAACTGGACGCGCCCGACCGTGCCCTCGTAGTCCGCGGCTTCCAGCGCCGTCACCATCTTGTCGGGATCGGTGCCGCCGGCCCGGCGCACGGCGTCGGCAATGAGGTACACGTCGTCATACGCGCCGTAGCCGGAATAGGCCGGGCTGATGCCGTACTTCTTCATGTAGGCGTTGGCGAACGGAATCGTCTTCGGCGTGGAGGCGACCGTATCGACTGCGACCAATTGCAGGACCACGCCCTCCGTCGCGCCGTTGGTGTCCCTCCAGAACGTGCTCGACGTGGCCTGGGACGAGATGCCGAACATCGGGATCGGCACCTGCTGGTTGGCCCATTGCACCGTCGGCTGCACGCCGACATGGCTGATGCCGGTCACGATCACGTCGGGCTTCTTGCCCTCGATGCCGTTGTAGATCGGCGTGAAGTCCGTGGTGTCCGGCGACATGCGGATGTGGTCCAGCACCTTGAGGCCCGCCTTGGGCAGGCACGCCATGTAGCCGGCGTCGAGCGGCGTGGTCCAGGCCGCGTCCTCGCTCATGATCACCGCGGTCTTCATCTGCAACTTGCTGTCCGTCAGCAGGTCCTTGGCCGCGTCGCACACGGACTGCGCCAGGAAGGCGGAGGGCAAATAGCCGTGGAAGAAGTATTTCAGATGGTCGTAGTCGCCGTGGATGCGCTTGGAGATGTCGTCGCTCGCGGCGCCCGGCGTGATCGTGGGGATCTTCAGCCGCCCGGCCCAAGGTTCCAGGGCGAGGGCCACCTCGCTGGTGTAGGTGGCGATCACCGCGTGCACCTTGTCCTGGTTCGCCGCGCGCTGGAAGGCGCGCACCGCGTCGGCGGCGGAGTTGTGGTCGTCGTAGGCGACGATCTCGATCATGCGCCCGTCCACCCCGCCATGCGCGTTGATCTCCTCGGCCGCGACCTGGGCGGCGTTCGGGATGGCGATGCCGCTGATGGCGGAGTTCTCGGCGATCACGCCGATGCGGATCGGGTCGGCGGCGGAGGCGGCGCCGGGCAGGCCGAACGCGAGTGTGAGGGCAAGCGCGGGGGTGAGGGCGAGCGCGGGGGCAGGCAGCAGGCGGCGCATCGGCATAGGACGTCTCCTTGGGGTTCGGCGCTGGCCGCCGTTGCAGGGAGGTTAGTGCCGCGCCGTTCGGGAGTAAACGAGGCGTGTCATCTTTGGCCGCGCGGCGCTGGCTGCCGGCCCGGAACCGGCTATCGTGCGTCTGCGGATGGCCGGAGGATGGAATGGAAGGTTTGGCGGGCGACGCCGGGTTGCCCCGGGTGATTGCGCTGGAGGGCTGCTCCAACCTGCGGGACCTCGGCGGCTATCGCACGGCGGATGGGCGGCGCGTGCGGATGGGCCAGGTGTACCGCAGCGGGTCGCTGGCGAACCTGACGGATGCGGACATGGCCCGGTTCGGCGCGCTCGGCATCCGCACCGTCTGCGACCTGCGCGGCGTGCGGGAAAGCGAGCGCGCGCCCTCCCGCTTGCCCGGCGCCGACACGCCGGAGGTGGTGCCCCTGCCGATCGAGCCGCGGGTCGGCGCGTCGCTCCGCGACCTGCTCCGTCGGGAGGAGGCGACGGGCGAGGACACGTATGCCTTGCTGCAGGCTGCCTACTCCGCCTACGCGGGTGAGCACCTGCCGCGCTACCGCGCGCTGTTCGCGCTGCTGCTGGAGGGGCGGCTGCCGCTGCTGTTCCATTGCTCGGCCGGCAAGGACCGGACCGGCTTCGGCGCGGCCCTGCTGCTGACCGCGCTCGGCGTGCCGCGGGAGACGGTGCTGGCCGACTATCTCGCGACCAACCGGATCTGGCGGCGCGAACACGCGCTGCCGCCCGACACGCCGGACGCGGTGCGCGATACCTTGCTGGCCGCGCACCGCCCGCTGCTGGAAGGCTCGTTGGACCAGGCACTCGGAAGTTATGGGACCTTGGAACGGCTGTTTGAGAACGGGCTGGGCCTTGATCCCGCCCGGCTGCGGGCGCTGCACGGCACCATGCTGGAGTAGCTGGTGCCGGCAGCCCCTTGCGGCTACTGCCGGCCGACGGTGTTCAGCGCCTGAACGGTGTCATCATGGAGCACGGCCTTGCCGTCCACGACGGACAACGCGCTGGCCGGAACCCGGGCCTCATGACTGCCGATCTGGTAGTAAGAGCCGACCATGATGACCGCGGTCCGTCCGCCGTCTTCGAGCTTGCGGACGCTGCCGATCCGCTGACCCTTCAGGTCATAAAGCCAGCGTCCGACCGCGCTCGACGCGACGGAGGGGATGGCGGGGCCGGTCGCCGGGCTGGCGGCCGGTTGGGCCAGGGCCGCACTGCCGAACGTGAAGGCGAGCGAGGCGGCGAGGCTGAGCATACGTATGTTCATCGTCTTGGCTTTCCGGTTGATGCGCCCCGGCGGAATGGCCCGGGACGCATCGCGATCCGTGGGGTCTCGGGAGGTTAGCCGCCCGGGGTGTGCTGCCGCGCCGCAGCGAAGGCCGCGGCACGCCCGTTGTGCGCGACCATCCAATTCTGGACCGACTTGGCCTGCGCGTAGGCCACCGTGCCGTCCTCGAAGTGCGCCGGCATCGAGTTGGCGGTCTGCACGATGCCCTGGCTGCCATTTGTCGGCAGCACGTTGCCCGCGAGGCTGGGCAAATCGGCGCCAGCCCGGCCGGCGACGTTCGGGTAGGCCTGCGAACCCGTGTCGGCGAACTGCGCCTGCGAGCCGGCCGGGTTCTCCAAGCCAGTGCCCGGGCGTCCCGCGACGTGCGGGTAGGCCTGCGAGCCTGAGTCGGAATACTGCTGCGGCGCTGCGTAGGTGGAGGTGGTCTGGCCCCCCGCGCTGAACGGGAAGGGATCGCCGTTGCCCTCGCCGGCAAAGGCGGGGGCGGCGCCGAGGCTCAACGCGACGGCTGCGGCGAGATAAAGCTTCTTCATGGCAAGTCTCCTGAAACGGGGGCTTCCAGGAAAGTCCCCGTCTGATTGAGGCGGCGTCGTTCGATCAGGAGCGCGTCGTCGTCCATAGGTATGGGAGTGGCAGCATAGCCCGGTTAGCGGGCCAGCGGTCATGATATCCATGCATGGAAGTATGAGGCGCCGTCATCGCCGCTGACGCGGGCGGGCGTGAGGTCGGGCGTCCCGCAGGCGTGCGGACACCCGGGCAGCTACTCGCCTAGCAAATGTAATACGACTTCGCGGCGGTGCGGGCGGCGGCGGTGCTCGAACAGGTATACGCCCTGCCAAGTGCCCAGCACCGGGACGCCGCCCGCCACCGGGATCGTCAGTTGCGTTTGGGTCAGCATGGCGCGCAGGTGCGCGGGCATGTCGTCCGGCCCCTCCTCGTCATGGGCGTAGCGTGCGGGGTCCTCGGGCACGAGGGCTTCGAAAAAGCGGGCGATGTCGTCCCGCACGGCCGGGGCGGCATTCTCCTGCACGGTGAGCGACGCAGAGGTGTGGCGGCACCACAGCGTGAGCAGGCCGGTCTCCATGCCCTGGGCCGCGGTCCAGGCGAGGACTTCGCGGGTGATCTCGACCAGGCCCTTGCCAGGCGTCGCGACCGTCAGCCGATGCAGCGCCTGGCGCATGGGCTCAGTCCTTGGCGGACGCCTTGGCCTCGTGCTTCGCGGCGCGTGCCGCCTCCTCCGCTGCGGCCTCGGCCTTGCGGTCCGCGGCTTCCTGGGCGTGATGGCGATACTGGTCCAGCGCCTGCAGCGCGTGCCGGTTCGCCACCGCCTCGGCCTCTGCCGCAGTGGTGGCCAGGTGCTCGGACTTCTCGAAGTTGCCCGAAGCGCAGTGCTTGGCGGCCTCGTGGTGCATCTTGGCGGCCACCTCGAACTGGTGCGCGGCGTCCTCGTGGTGCTTGGCCGTGGCTGCCTTGATATCGTCCATCGCGGGTTCTCCTCCAGGTGGGCAGGCCGTCGGCCTGGCCCTGTGCGTCCGCCATCATACCGGCAAGCCGTCCCGTTGCCCACGCCGCAAAGCGGCAGTCCGCCTGGAAACTGTGACGGCATGGGCTGCTGCGCACTGAAACTTGTTCCACCTGCCCTGGCGTGATCGTGGCATTCGCGAGTTAATGCCCTTCACATTGGAGAGGGCCTGAGCCTCGTGCCCCACGTCACGGCACCAAGATGGCGTCGCGGCCCGCCGGGCAGGGTATTGGCCGACGTGGGCGAGTTCCGCCTGGAGGTGCACGCCGGCCCGGGACGCTTGCGGGCGGCCCGGTTCACGGTGCTGCGGCGGCAGTACGGGCCGGGCAGCCTGTTCGCCTTGACCGCTTCTGGCACCGCTCCCAGCCTGTTCGCGGCGATGCGCGCCGCCGAGAAGGCCGTAGGCCGGTTCTTGTGATCGGTTCCTGTGCTCGAAGGCTTTGCGCGTTGCGCGCGCTGCGGTGACGAACGGCTGGGCGCCGCACGATGTTCTGGCTTGCGTTCCCGGCGAAGTCGGCGACATCGTGTCAAGGCGGGGTGGCAAAAGCCAGCAATTCTAAGTGCCTCCCGCTTGCCACAAGTTCACATCGCGATCTGGGCTGCGATGTCGGGCGGCGGTTTTGAGTCGATGAGGGTCTGCATGAGCGTCGTCCAATTGGGAAAGACGAGATAGGCCGTAATGGTCCTGATGTGCTCGAAGAGGCGTGTCCGCGCTCGTTTGGCGGTTCTGGCCGCG
>JAABUQ010007946.1_pt1 | contig 15095 bp, 13 predicted proteins | sample 5560001 | NCBI WGS metagenome assembly JAABUQ01 (sample SAMN10711888, study PRJNA513371) | rock metagenome | isolation source: Antarctica rocks | place: Antarctica: Victoria Land, Finger Mt nord | collected 2015-12-18 | reverse complement strand
CCCGACCTGGTACACTGAGCGCGAGTGGGCTGCGTGCGGCGTCCTGCGTGGACGCATCTGGGCGGCGTCCTGCGTGGACGCATCTGGGCGGCGTCCTGCGTGGACGCATCCACTCGACTCGACATAAGCGCTGAGACTGACGGTGGGGACGGCGATCCGGTGTGTGCGGCGGGACGGGCGGGGGAGTCATGGCGACAACGGAAACACACAACGACCGCGACGACCGCGACGAACACGACGAACGCGACGAGCTGGTGACAGCGCGCGCGGCGGTCGGGCTGGCGCTTGCGGCGGCGACCGCGCAGGCCCGCGACTATGCCCAGGAGGCGACGGCTCCCAATACGCGCCGCGCCTACCGCGCCGACTGGGCCGACTTCACCCGGTGGTGCGCCGCCCATGCGCTGTCGGCGCTGCCGGCGTCGGCCGAGACCGTCGCCCTGTACCTGGCCGCCCGAGCGGCGGATCGCAAGGCCAGTACGCTCGCGCGCCGCCTGACCACGATTGCCCAGGCCCACAAGACGGCCGGCCATGAGTCGCCGACGGCGCACCCCTCCGTCCGGCAGGTCGTCGCGGGCATCAGGCGGGCCAAGGGGACGGCGCAGGAGGGCAAGGCGGCCGCCGTGACGCGCGAGGTGCGCGCCATGTGCGAGGCCCTGCCCTCGGTCCCCGCCCTGCGCCGACGGCGCGACGCGGCCCTGCTGCTGGTGGGCTTCGCCGGCGCGTTCCGCCGCTCCGAGCTCGTCGCCCTCGACGTCGCCGACGTGACGTGGACGGTGGAGGGGCTCGAGGTGACGATCCGGCGCGGCAAGACCGACCAGGAGGGCCGAGGCCGGACAATCGGCCTGCCCTACGGGAGCACCCCGACCAGTTGTCCCGTCCGCGCCCTGCGCGCGTGGCTCGACGCCGCTGGCATCGCCGCCGGGCCGCTCTTCCGCGGGATCACGCGCCACGACGCGCTGCTGCCCGACCGGCTCTCTGACAAGGGCGTGGCCCGCGTGGTCAAGCGCGCCGCGGCCGTGGCCGGACTCGACCCCGCGCGGTATAGTGGCCACTCTTTGCGGGCGGGCCTGGCCACGGCCGCGGCGCAGGCCGGCATCTCCGAGAGGTCGATCATGGCCCAGACCGGGCACAAGAGCATCCCCATGGTGCGCAAGTACATCCGCGACGGCTCCCTCTGGCGCGACAACGCCGCCGCCGGCGTCGGGCTGTAGGGATGGACGCGCACTAGGGATGGACGCGCACAGGGGCGCAAGGAGGCAACCGATCCCAACTGTCCACATAATTGTGTCGGATCTGCTTGACGCCGGGGTGGACCTCTCCGCCGCGCAGCAGCTCGCCGGCCACGCCAGTCCCGTCACCACCGCCCGCTACGACCGCCGCGGCGAGACCGCCAAGCGCCTCGCTAGCAGAGGATGAGGTGTGTTGGTTATGTGCTGTGAAGGCCAAGGGGTAGGTGTGACGCCTACCCCTTGGCGTGGTGTCTCCTTGAAGGGGTAGGCGTCACACCTACCCCTTGGCGACTATTTCTCGAAGGGATAGGGGGGTAACCGTGACGGTTGACCCTTCGGGGTGAAGAAGGAGGGACAGACACATCGACGCGCGTGAGGTAGTGCGCCTTGTCGAAGACGACGACGAGGGCCAGACGCTGGAGTTCAAGCCGGCCGAGGAGCGCCCCAGCTCCCTGGCCACCTCGCTGGCCGCCTTCGCCAACGCCGACGGCGGCACGCTGCTCGTCGGCATCGCCGAGCGGACCAACGATGGCGGCCATAAGGTTCACGTCGTCGAGGGTGTGACTGACGTCAAGATCGCGACCGACCACCTGTACACGGCAGCGGAGATGTGCACGCCCAAGTACGAACTGGCGACGCCCGAGCGGATCGACATCGGCGGGAAGACCGTGCTCGCGGTGACGGTCCCCGAGGGCCTGGGCCAGGTCTACGCCGTCGAGGGACGCTACGTGGCGCGCGAGGGCTCGCACCGGCGCGCGCTGACGCCGGACGAGATCCGCGCGCTCCTCAGCCGCCGCGGCCTGTTCACCTACGACCGCTTACCCGTCCCCGGCGCGACGCGCGCCGACTTGGACGCGGCCCTCGTGCGCGAGTTCGTCGGCCTCTTCCGCTCGGGCCGACGAATGGGCGCCGACGCCCTGCTGGCGTCGCGCGAGTTGCTCGTGCGCCCTGAGAGCACCCCCGACGGGCCGCTTGTACCCTCGGTAGCCGGTATCCTGCTGCTGGGGACGCACCCGCAGCAGTTCTTCCCCCAGGCGCGTGTCGCGGTCGTGCAGTACGCGGGGACGACGATGGGCGAGAGCTTCCTCAAGCGCGAGATCGAGGGGACGGTGCCCACGCAACTCGACGAGGCGGAGGCGTGGCTGGTGCGCAACACGCTACACGCCGTCGAGCTGCGCGGGATGGACCGCATCGACCGCGACGAGTACCCGCGCGAGGCTCTGCGCGAGGCCGTCCTCAATGCCCTGGCCCACCGGGACTATAGCCAGCGCGGCGATCGGGTCCGCATCTATGCGTTCGCGGATCGCGTCGAGGTCCACAGCCCGGGCGGCCTGGGTGGACCCATGCGCCTGGACAACCTCCTGGTGCGTCGGTGGAGCCGCAACGCGACACTCGTGCAGGGCCTGGCGGCGCTGGACATCATAGAGGAGTTGGGCTTCGGTCTGGATCGCATGGTCGCCGCGATGGCGGATGGCGGACTGCCAGCACCGGTCTTCACGGAGATCGGCGACACATTCGTCGTCACACTGTACGGGGCCGCGGCCCAGTTGCGGGCGTCGATCGCGGTGACGGGGCGCGACGCGCGTGAGGGGCACGGCGAGCATGGGACGGCCGCAGCGGGCACAGCGACGCCATCGGCTCAGGCGGACCGCCAGGCGTGGGTGCTCGACCACCTGCGCACGGTCGGCCCAATCACAGCGCGCGAGTATGCCGCAGCGCGCGACATTTCGCCGGCCACAGCATTGCGCGACCTGCGCGACCTCGTGAAGCGGGGCTTGGCGCAGGCATCCGGCACGACGAATGATCGCCGCTACAGCCTCCGCGTCGACGATGGGGCCTGAGATGGTCGCACTCTCGTCATCAACTCTCGTCATGACGCAAGTTTGTGACGAGAGTTTCGGCGCCGCGCAGAATATTATGTCATCTACGGTCACCTTGCACACAGGGCGGCGCGGGGCGCCGGGAAAAGCTGCACCCCGATTGCAGGCCCAAGATCCACGCGACCCTACGCCTACCTTTTGCGGAAACGAGCGTTCACGGGAAAGAAAAGGCATGGCTTTTTCCCTGGCGCCCCGCGCCGCCCTGTGTGGCGCGCAGGCCGGCTCGTAGCGAACTGCGGCCACACCCAACGATATCTTATGGTGCAACGCCAAGGTAGTCGCCCAGGGCGCGATAGGCGAACTCGAGATCCGCACGAGCTTCGACCGGCACGGGCACGCCGGCGTTCTGGATCATGCCAACCGCCTGAACAAGGCGTCGTACCCCCGCGCGGACCTGCTCTTCCCGAGTCGCACGCCCATCGTTCGTCGGGGCGGCCTCGGCACGATCCGTCCCACCCCCATTCGCGGCCCCCTCGGGCAGCGCGCCGGCCGCATCGGCACCGAGTGCGACCACCACCCCGGCATCCACCCCAGATAGACCTTGCGCCACCTGGCCGTCGTCGAGGTGTTCAATATTGAACACTCCAGCAGGCACGGGGCTGGGCGACCTTGCGGCGGTGGGAGTGGGTGCGCCGACGGGCGGCGGTGCGTCGGCCTCGCGCCGCAGCCGCTGCACGTCGGACATGCGGCTGACCGTGCCCGCGCGCACGCCCTCGATAGCCTTCTCGCGCAACGCGGCCGGCAGCCGGCGGATCTCGCTCGCCGTCGTCGGCGCGATCACCTCGTCGCGGACGATCGGTGCCAGGCGCGGGTCGTCGCCGAGGTTGAGCAGCTCACTGACGTCGCCGACCGATCGACCAGTGCGCCGGGCAATCTGGCGCACCCCCCAGCCGTACTCGTCTCGCAGGCGACGGTAGGCGTCCATGATCTCGGCGCGCGTCAGGTCATTGCGAGCCACATTCTCGGCCAGGCTGTCAGCGAAGGCATCTTGGTCGCTTTCGTCGCGGATCACGCAGGGCAGCGTCTCCACGCGGCCACGGGCCTCGGGATCGTCGAAGCCCTGCACGCGGTGCGCGGCCTGCAGCCGCCTCTCGCCCGCAATGAGCCTGTAGTAGCCGGGCTTGGCCGCCTCGCGGCGCACCAGCAGCGGCTGCAGCACGCCGCTGGCGGCGATCGATTCGGCGAGATCGTCGATGCGCTCGAAACTCTTGCGCGGGTTGTCGCCCGAGGGCGCGATACGCTCGATCGGGATCATGCGCGCGCGCGGCACCGGCGCGAAGGCGTTCTCGGCAACGCGGGCGAGGTCGTCGGGCGAGGCCTCCTGTGCCGGCGGCGTCTCGGCCAGCAGGTCTGCCGCGAGGCGCTTAGGCCGGGTGTGAGATGAGCCTGGCATGGTCGAACAACTCCTGCACTGGCGCGTCGTACTCGGGAGCCGACAGATCGAAATTGGCGATGCGGGCGCGCCACGGGACGGGGGGCAGCACGAGCAGCGGCGGCCGATGGGCGGCCGCGATCTCCTTGATGTCCTCGATCCGCTCGCGATGCAGCACGGTGCGGTGGACCATGGCTGGTAGCAGCGCGAGCAGCCGCAGGTGCGGGGACACAGTGATGCGCTGGCTCTCGATGTCGCGTAGGTAGAGGATGAGATTAGTGACGCCCTGATCCTCCGGGAGGACGGGCACCAGCACGCCGTCGGCCTCCTTGAGCGAGGGGATGGCCGAGAGCCCGGGCGGAGTGTCGATGATCACCAGCCCGTAGTCACGGGGCAGATCCTCGCCCGCGACGAGGTCGACGCCCGGCCGGCGCAGCTCGGGGCGCACGGAGAGCAGGCGGGTGAGGTTCCGCGACTCGTCCCGGTCTACGATGGCCACGGCGCGGTCACCTTCCCGCGCCCCGAGCGCCTCCGCCGCCCGCGCGGCCAGATACAACGCCGAGGTGGTTTTGGAGACCCCACCCTTGGCAGAGCCGACGGCCAGCACCCTCATCGCGTCTCCCGTCCCGGCCCGGTTTCGTCGGACCACAGCGCAGCGCCGCCCCCGTCACGGCGCTCCCAATGTTCCCCCAGCGCCTCGCGCACAATCAACCCCACGCTGAGGCCGCGCTCGTCGGCTTCGCGCTCTAACCGTTCGCGCATATCGGGGGATAGGCGGATGGTGAGGTTTCTGTCCAACGGGGGTACGACGGATCGGCGTCTCTTGGGCACGGTGGCCATGGCCTGGTTCCTCCGCCCCAGTATAACGCATTGCGTTTTGCCTTGCACTCACCTATCGCACTCGTTAGACACATGGGCAGAGGAGTGCGGGATGCCCGCGCTCCGTAGCGAATTATCGAGATCATCCGGTATCGTGGACAAGTCCTTGACCTCGCGGCCGGCGCCGCTAGCATGAGATGGTGGCCGCTGCTCTCGCCGTCGCCTGGAAGGAGGCTACTCTTGCGCCGACCTCGCCCCGCACAAATAAACGACCCCACCGACCACGGCGCTCTCTCTCTCCCGCCTGCGGCACCACCCGCTACGCTATCGACGGAGGGGGAGGACAAGCCGCCATCGTCCTTGCCCGATGCCTGGGCCATCCAGCAGATTGATGCCAAGACCGGCCGGGCACTGACGCCGACGGAGACCGCGTGGCGGGTGCGCATCCGCGACGAGCACGAGCGGGGCCTGATCGCCGTCGACCCCCTCTACCACGGGGCGCGCGAGGCCATCCATCAGCCGCTACTCGACGAGCGCGGCGAGATCGTCGGCGACGCATGGGAGCTGCGGCGCGCCAATAGCACCACGTTGCGTGTCGTCCTGGGGCAAATCGGCGATACCAGGGGACTGCGGTCGGACGAGTCTGCGCTACAGCAGGTGGCCGTCACCTTCGCGCGGGCCGCCATCGGGGACATCGCGGCGGACCTGATGAAGGTGCTCTACACCTACGCCAACGACCCGCCGCAATGGCGGCGCCCGGAGTTCACCGTCCACCTGACCGACCTACTCGACCGCATGGGCTACGCCCGCGACGAGCGCGGCGTCCATCGCTCCTCCAACCGGCGGCGCCTCTCCGAGGCGCTACTTGCGCTGCACTACACGCACATCGGCATCCAGCGCGAGGACGGCGAGGAGCAGGTCGGACTCATCGCGCCGCTCCTCGCCAGCCTAGAGTACCGGACCCGCGAGCCGGTGGGCCACTTGACGCCGGCAGAGGTCTTCCGGCAAGGGCTCCCCGAGGTCGTCACCGTCTCCATCAACAGCCGCTGGTACCGGCTGCGCGACGCGGACGGCCAGCCGGTCGCCGACTACAAGCTGATCCCGCGGGTGGGACTCGATCCGGTGGGCGGCAGGGCGCGCAAGGGACGCCGCATGACGCCAGCGCACATGCTGCGGGACTACATCGAGTCGTGCCGCGAGCACGCGACGGGCGGCCGCATCGAGCTCACGCGCGAGGCCCTGCTCCGAGTCGCCGGCATCACCGACCGCAACGTCACCAACGCGACCAAGACGCTGGCAAGGACGCTCGATCGTCTGTCCGGCGAGGGCGTCCTCGCGGGCTACGCCCCCCGTCCCCTCCCACTGGACATGAGCGCCTACGTCAGGCTTGCCCTCGCCTAGAGATCATCCCCTCGTCATCCTTCCGACGCTCACTGCCCTATACCTGCGTCCGCGACGGTTGGCGTAAAGCGAGGGTGCTACGTCTAAACAAGATGTGCTACCTGTAAACAAGATGTGCGCCCTACAAAGCCAAGGTGCTATCTGTAAAACGCAGGTGCTATTGATCGTACAGCGACAGTGCTACCTGGAAAAGTGTGGTGCTACATGTAAAGCGCCGGCGCTATCCGTACAACGTCGGTGCCCTCTGTAAAACTGGCCTCTGAGACTTGCCGAACGGACATCGGCGTGCAACAATAGGCGCAGCGGCGACGGGTAATCTCCGGAGGTTGACCGACCGTTAGTGCCACCGATACCGGTTGTGGACGTGCATGTCGGGCTGATGGAGAGGGGAGGGGTGCCAGCTCGGCGGCAGCAGGGAGGATATAAGCCTCCACTCCACTTCTCACCTAGCAAGGCGTGTCATTCCCGCACCGGCGTCACCTGTACCCACACCGATCGCTTGGCCGACGGCGGCCCCGGCCTCCATATCGCCGCCGCCCCAGGTATGCCGGGGCACGCCAGGGCCACGGCTTTTTCACGACTTACGCGTACCCACCGCGCGTGTACCGGACAATCGGTGAGCGATGTGAGCGACAAGGAGGGGACATAAACCTCCACGCTATTTCACACAAGCGAACACAACAGTGCTCGTCGCATGCGTCGCGGTCAAATTAACTTGAGGCTATTTTAAGTCTATTTGTCACAATCCGTTGCGTGCCCGCGACGAGTGCGGTAATATGTGCAGCATGAGAGGTAGCAGCATGCCCTAACAAAGCGCGCTAGACGCGCGAAACCCGCCGGTGTGACCCAGCGGGTTATGACTAGTCTCTATATCTTCCGGTTCTGGTGTCACGGCTGCCAACCAAACCACCAGCGCCGCCAACTCGGGTCCAAAAACTCTGATGGTCTTCTACCCCCAAAAGAGTTTCCAGGGCTCGCAAGGGGGCCTCTACGCCTCCAAAGGAGCTTCTATGAATAATCATACGGGAGCGGTTGGTGCTTGTCAACCGTCCGCGGATAATGCCATCCCCAAAACACCAGCGCCAGCTGCCGACCGCCGACTCGTGGCCCGCTACGGCGCAGCCGCGCTCGACGACGGCTACGTGGCGATCCCCCGCGTCGTCATCCGGCGGCGGCGTGCCCTCGGCGTCACGGCCGCTGAGTGGGACTACGTCTGTGAGGTGTGGAGCTACTGGCGCTCGGATCGGCTGCCAGGACCGAGCGTCGAGGATCTGGCCCGCGGCCTGGGCGTTGACCAGAGCACGATCCGCCGACACCGGGCCAGTCTCGAACGCAAGGGCCTGCTCCGGGTCATCGCGGAAGGCCCTTACAACCGCTACGACCTGCGGCCCCTGATCGACGCGGCCGTGGGCCTCGACCGTCTGCAAGGCGCCCATGACGCCCATGACGCGCCCGTGTTGGGATCGCTCACCTCGCCCCCCGATGACCAGGCAGGATTGCACGCCACCAAAGAAGTCGAAAAGAAACTCGATCTTGATTCGATACCCCCCTACCCCCCATTGTGTGGAAACGCGCACTTCCGCACAGCGGAGAGTGGGGTCAACGAAGGGCCGCCACTCTCCGGCCACTCTCCGGAGCAGCCCGAGGAGATGGACGACCGGAGGATCGCGGCCATACTCGCGGCGCTGGGCGCCGAACTGGGCGACGACGCGCCAGACTCGAGTCTGGCGCGTGCCCACAACCTGCGCTGCGGCGCCGACGTGTCGCCCGACCAGTTCCTGCAGGCGCTTGCCGAGGCCACTGTCCGGACCCGCGCCCGTCAGGCCCACATCCTCAAACGCCAGCGCGACGGCCTCACGCCCAACGGCATGCCCTACTTGTTCGCCGTACTAGTCGGCCTGCTGCACCCGGCGCCGCCCCAGACGCGCGTCGGCGATCTGGTCCACCGGCGCCCCACCCGCCGGCGGCAGCCCGAGGCCTCGCCCGTGTCTGTCGATTACGTCGCCTGGACGGGGGCCGTGGCCATCCCCGACGCCGGCGACTTAGACGCGTTGTCGACCGAGGCCAACCCAACCTGGCGGCGCGCCCTCGACGAACTGCGCAACGATATGCTGCGCGAGAACTACGCACGGTGGTTCGAGCCCACGCGCGTCATCGGGGACGACGGCGCGACGCTGCGCGTCGCCGTCCCCGACGCCTTCCACCAGCAGTGGCTCGACCGCCGCTTACGGGGCGTCATAGAGCGGGCCATGGGCAGGGTCGCGCCTGACTGGCGCGTCGTATTCGTCGTCGATCCAGCCGCGTGCGCCCCGACCGAGACCACCGCGCGGGCATCCTGAGTGACGACCGCTACGATTCGGTGGGTCCGATACTGCGGCGCTGAGGAGGCCACTGCCCCCTCAACCGGTCTCGCGGCCTCCCTGGCCACCAATTGCGGCGGCGGCTTTCCTTTCTGCCTTGGGCCGTGCGTGTCAGGCCCCTTGGCGGCAGGCGGCGATATGGGCTATCCTGGAACAAACCCTTGGAGAACGAGGAAGGCAAAGAAATGGGCAAGATCAGCGATGTTGTCATCACAGGCGCGATGGTCGTCGTAGGGACCGTGGGTCTCCGGAAGCTATTCCGAGAATTGAGTCTCACAGGCGCTGCGGTACTTTGGCCACGCGATCAAGACGGCTATCCTATCCACGAGAGATCGACCGACCCTATCCACGAGAGATCGACCGACGAGGACACTCCAGGACAGTAGCAAAACCGGTCTGGTACGCCTCGTTAGGGTCGGCGCGCGGCCGCAGTGAGGGGACAGCGTAGGCAGACTCCAACGACGAGAAGGATGCTGAGCGGCAGCACGATCCACGTTTCCCACGGCGTCATGGCTGGCTGGACTGTGACGAGGTAGAGCCCGGCTCCCGTCGCCGTCAGGATGGCGGCTGCCCAGTGCGACACGAACAGTGTGATGATGCCGGCGAGGAGGAGCAGGCGGCCCCAACTCGGCAGCACCGGCCACGCCACGCTCCCCACAACAAAATCCAGGTAGGCGAGCGTCCACCCGATGGGGCGACCGATGTAGAGCAGGGTCAGGGATAGTGCGACAACGAGCGGGAAAGTGAGCTGCCGCCCGCGCAGGACCCACATGATTGCCGCGACGACGACGATCCAGAGGGCACCACTGATGAGTTGGGCCGGCGTTGCCGGAACCCCAAGTTCGATGAGCGCCTGGAGTGGGGTTCGGTTCCAGGCGCTCATGGGTGTCTGCATCGACACGGGCAGCGCGAACCACTGGGCGTCGAGGGTGTGCGCGACATACCCTAACGCCGCACGCCGCAACTCTGGCCCCCACCGCAGCACTTCCAACCCGACACATATAAGAGCCAGCGCGGCTGTGGCGACGAGCACCCGGAGCGTCGCGCGGCGCTCGTGCATGGGCTGCAGCAAGAGTAGTAGCCCGAAGACGAGAAAAAACAGCGCATAGAACGGCTTGACGAGGAGGACCAGCGCGACGAGGACCGCCGCGGCCGGCACGGACACGATCCCGATCGGGCGCGGTGGCCATAGGAGCCAGGCGACGAGGAGCGAGGCCGTGAGCAAGGGGATCTCAGCGTTGCCGCTGGTGAAGAACCCCCACACATCCCACGAACTGGCGGCGAGGAGCAGCCACCATGGAGAAGCCCGTACGCGACGCACCCAGAGGAGGGCAAAGGCGACAATGCACAATAGAGCCAGGATATCCCACGACAACGGCGAGAGGTGGAGTTGGTCGACTAACAGGGCGAGTGTCGGCGGGTATAAATAGGGGCCGGGACGTTCTGGCCCCTGGACATAGGCCTGCAACGCTTGCTCTCCCATCCCGCGCGCGTGGGCCGCGCGGATCGTGGCATCGGTCTGATGGAAGGAACGCCAGATCGCGAGGCTCTGACTCGGTGTCTGATAGAGACTTGCCCCGTGTCGAAGCGCATCGGCCCCGCGCTGGTAGACGAGATAGTCGATGGGTACATCCCCATATCGTGTGCTCGCCCCGTATAACCCTATGCCTAACGCAACGGTCCACACGATGAAAAGAACAATGGGCAGATAGCCGCGGACCTCTAACATAGACGCCTCCCCTTTCTAGCTTGGCGCTCCCAGATCCGAGCAATCAGGACGCGCGGGGCGGGAGAGCGGCCGCAATCAGCTCGGCCACATCGCGCCGCCATCCTGGCAGCTCGTGGCGTGCGGCCACGCCGATAGGTATATGGGATGGGGCTAGCCGTCGGAGTACGAGCAGCACGACACGGCACACATCGGCGTAGTGGATGGGTTCGCGATCCTGGTCAAGGCCTCCGACAGGGGTTGGCACGGCGTCCCATTCCGCCGGCGACAGTCGCCCGGCCGTCTCTCGATCTGCCGCGTGAGGGAGGAAGAAGCAGGCCCACCGCGCCGCCTCCAGGGCGACGCAGCACCGCTCAGGGGGAAGCCCGCGCGCGCGACACTTTTGCGCGACAGCTTGCACAACCGTCGCGTCGGCATGCTCTTGCACGTACACCATGCGATCCACGCATAGCATGCTCAACATCACAAGGTCGTCAAACACGCGTGCCGACGCGCGCTCCAGGGCATCAAGCGACAGCGTGGCGCATGTGTCGCGCCAGGCCTTCCGCACCGAGGTGCGCCAGCCTGACCCGGCCCTCGTCCCCTCGTTCTCCCGCAGGGATAGCGTCGCTCCCATCGACGCTCCCGGATGGCCACACGCCGCGGAAGCGCACTCGTCGAGAGCGTCGGCGACGAGAACCGCGAGCCGACGCTGCCATGTGCGTGGCTCGGGTAGCGGTCCCAGCCACGCAGGAACGCGCTCCCTGCCGAGGGTGAGGATCACGACGTAGCAGATGTCAGCGTACACAAATGTCCCTCGTTTCACGAAGCGGGCGGCGTTCGCGACAATTGTCCCGTCCGTCCGGTGCGCCCTCCCGTCGTCTACCTCCGGCCATGGTTGCCGTGCGAGGATGGCGCGGCGGCTGGTAATCCAGCGCGCTGCCTCTACCGCAATCCGACGTTGCAGAGGGGGAATCCCGTGAGCGACGCAGCGGTCAACCACGCGTTGCACAAGTGCGGGGGTCGTGTGGGCGCGGAGATTAACCAACCGATCGCTCAACAGCATGAGCAGGGCGACGAGATCGCGCAGGAGGGGGCGTAGCCGTCTCGCACGGACGAACAGCGCCACCAGACGCAGCAGCCGCGGCGGGCGTCGTCGCTGAGCCGCGGCAAAAATCATCCAGCAGGCCGCGCCGATGCAGAGGACATCGAGGACGATCCAGACGGCGGACATCGGGTTCCAGTCGCCGACCTCGATGGGTAGCGCCCCGAGGCCCCACCGGTCGAGCAGCGCCTGCGCCACCATCGCCAGCCCGTACACGATGAGCGCACCGTTCCCGGCGGCAAAGAGCAGCCACCTGGCCTGACCCGTCTGCCGCCACAAGAGGCGCAGGAGGTAGAGGCACAACACGCTCGCGCCAATCGTCGAGAAACCGGAGGCCACGGTCCAGAGCAATACCCCGGTCGGGCGACCGTGGAATCCGTAATCGAGGATCGGCGCTGCGTGGCTCCCGGTCACGTCGCGCGCAATCAGCCACGTGACCACGACCAGCGCCAGCAAGGCGCCATTGAGAATAAACGCGGTGCGATAGTGCCTCCTATGGTGCGGGGGCAAGTGGCCCGCGAGCGTCGTTGCGGCCCACGCGCTCTGCAAGATGATGAACCCGTTGCTGCTGAGGTGGCCGTACAGCGCGCCCGAGCCCGGCATGTGCACGATGTTTTCGAAGGCAAGGCAATTGCTAGGGGACCAGAACACAACAGAGGGGCAGGCCACAAGGCCACTAATCCCAAAGAGCGCCCCCGTGCGGGTCCGGACGCGACGCAGCACCCAGACGCCCGCAAGCGCCAACAAGGACCCGACCATGACGAGGATCGCGTCGAACGGCGTCATCGCTCACCTCTAAGATGGCGATAGAAATCCTGCAACGCCTCGGGCTCCGTCGCGGTGGACGGTAGGTGTTGCGTCGCCGCGGGCACGGCGGACGCCCCGTACATGACGAGGCGCATCGTCGCGTGGGCGAAGGCATCGGCGAAGACCTCTTGCGGCGTCGTTATCTCGTCGTCGTGCGCAACGAGATCGGCGTCGCCCGCCTGGCAGGAGTCCCCGCGCATGATGTGCCCGACTTCATGGTAGAAGGCAAAATCCTGATGCCACCGCGTCGCGCCCGCGCGGAGACAGGCAACCCATGTCTCGCTATCTGCCGTGTAGCACGATCCGTAGACCGTCGTCCCGTCCATCCGGTGCAGGCCGGTTTCGAGATAGATTTTCCACTCCGGGTGGGCGTTCAACGCGGCGTTGAACGCCTCTCTCTTTCTCGGGTATCCCAGTTCTGCCCACATCGCGATAGCCGCTTCTTCCGCTTCCACTACCAAGGTAGCGAGCAAGTCGTCCTCAGCCATGTCATTGCCCCGTTGTATCTCTAGCGCACCGGGCTGTAGCGCGCCTCTGGCGATGCCCTCGCCTACGTGTCTTCCGTGCTTCCGCTGCCTTGATCCTCACGGTCCGCATCCGCGATCCGGACGGTCCGCTCGACCGCGATGCGCGCCGCGATCTCTTTCGAGTAGTCCAGGAGGCGCAGATAAAGGTCGTGTTCTTCCGGGCCGAGCTCGCTGGCGCGCAGCGCCAGCTGCCGCACCTTCGGCTCCGCCAATGCGCGGCGCAGCGCCTCGCTCAACTCTCTATCGGTCGTCGACGCTACCCCGTCGTCCGTGAAGTACGTCGTGGATACCCCAAAGAAATCGGCGATGAGTTGGACTTTGTCAATGCTTGGATTCTTGATGCCCCCTTTGCGCAGCAGGCTCAGGTACGCAATCGTCAACTTCCCCTTGGTCGCATCCCTCACCTCAGTCAGTGAATATTGATCTCCGTTAGGGGAGCGGTGAGTCTCGAAAAGGGTATTCAGCCGTTCTGCAAACGTGGATCTGCCGTGGGGCGCCTGGTCTTCTTCGTCCGTCGCCATATCGATGTCCCCTTGCGGCTTGCATGTCTACCCGGTAGAGTGAATAGCAAGTAGTTTCAATCATCCTAAAATCATTTTTTAGGATGATTGAAACTACTTGCTGTGCTAGCTATGCGCTTTTCCTAACGCTAGCACGATTGTCGGCCACCGAATGGGTGATGGCGAGGAAGCCGACGCACGCATGTCTGTCCGTAACCGTAGCAGGTCGAGAGGGGTCCGCGCAAGCGCCCGACACGACCGGTCGGTTGGACGGGCCGCAGTGGCAGAGGGAGACGATATCGATATGGCGCATCCGACAGCATTCGGCACATTGCTCAAAGATTTTCGCCGTCGCGCCGGCTTGACACAGGAAGCATTGGCCGAGTGCGCCAACGTGAGTTCCCAGACGATCACCAAGCTGGAGCGGGGCGTCTATCGCATGCCACACAAGGATACCGTGCATTTGCTGGCGCGGGCGCTCGACCTCTCACCAGACGAGCGAAACGGCCTGCTGGTTTGCGCGCGCCAGCCGACACATCCTATGCAACCCTGGGACGAGCCAGCGTTGCCAACAGCGCCAGTGCTCCAGTTAGGCGCATTTGTACAAGCCTTCAGCGAGTTGCACGCGCGCCAAGCGGCGGCCCTAGCCCTGATCAATGTCTTCGTGTCCGCGTGTGCAGACACGGATGCGCGCGGACAGGCTGCCCGCTAGCGCGATCAAGGTATCCTTCCCCGAACGATACACGATAGAGGGGGTGAGCGTATTTACGACGCTCGCCCCCTCCGTTTTTCTTTTATCCGCGCATCCCGACACGAAATACGACATCGTCGGGCTAATTGATACAAGTTTATATCAATTGATACAAACCAGCCCGGTTTATACCTGGTGCAGGCCAGCCGTGAGCCTGAAACTAGAGTCAGGATCGGACCTAGCCCGGCGCTCTGACAAGCGCCCGGCCCACGACGCGGCCCGCCGATAGGAGGTGAGCATGAGGCGGGCCACGCTGCTGACACGGACACCACGGACAACGACAGACCTGTTCATTGCGTGACCCGGCGCCGTTCCGCGCCGCTGCACACAGGGCCGCCCACGGGGCGGGAGAAAGAGACACATGTACCAGAGTTTGACCGTTGCGCACGTCGCGCACGCCCATGCCCTCAGCTTCGCCACGGCGCAGAGCCTCGTCGCCGGCAAGGTCGTCACCTTCGCCGCCATCGCGCCCCTGCTCGCCGCCGCCGCCAACCCCTTCAGCAACGTGTTCACCACCATCGCCACCTGGATGGGCGACCTGGCCCTGCCGGTGACCGTCATCGGCCTGGCCATCAGCGGCATCTTCATGGTCCTGCACCACCGCGCCGCGCGCGACATGCTGGTGGGGACCATCGTGGG